>Ga0315289_10001342_pt1 | contig 38056 bp, 59 predicted proteins | sample YL17G11_40_MG_FD_203452 | JGI IMG/M metagenome (GOLD analysis project Ga0315289, IMG submission 203452) | Sediment microbial communities from Yellowstone Lake, YNP, Wyoming, USA - YL17G11_40 | ecosystem: Environmental > Aquatic > Freshwater > Lake > Sediment | place: USA: Wyoming | collected... | reverse complement strand
GTTTTCCGTCCCGGGGCCGTCACATTGGTCGCATCCGCCCTTCATACAGTCACTCCACGGGGGGCTCGATTGCCCGTCACATATCCGGTCAAGTAGATAGGTCGCATACTCCGGCGTCAGCAGATCGCGCAGCCTCGGGTTGTCACGCGATACAATGCCCTCGTCGTAGGGCACCTCCGGCCCCTTGACGCGGCCACGCTCGATCTCGGGTTGTGGGAACACACCTTCGTATGGCGGTCGTGACTCGGCAAGTGTGGGGGTGGTCGGTTCCGCCTCAATCATGGCCGCTTCGCCCGCCGTCAACATTCCCGCCACCGATTCAATGGCAGCAAGTTTCCCTTCCATCTCGATGCGGTCAGCGAAGGCAAGCATCTGATAATCGAGGGCTACTAGCGCGGTGGGAAGCCTTCCTGCAAATCTTCGTAGCTGCTTCGCAATCTCAGCGGTGAACAGCGCGGCGCGGGTTTTGGCAGCAAACCACTCTTCAACGGCAGCCACGATTACAGTTCCACCGACATTGATGCCAATACTCCCACTTTCCGTGACATGAATTGAAGGCGAGTAATAATCGTCAGGCACCCTTCGCCAGATTTCTTTGTCTGTGTTCTCGTAGTGTCGTTCGTGGCCTTTCATTATCTTCTCCTCCTTTTCGGCAATCCTTCTATCGCCGCCACTAGTTTGCGCCGTGCGGCTGCGGCTTGGCGGGTTCGGGGTCAAGCCACATTGTCTCGACACCGAAACGCGTCCTAGCCGTCAGTGTGCATCGACCATTCTTCAGAATCTTCAGTCGGTAAATTATTCGTTCATCGTCAAGCGTTTTACCTTTCCACGTTATCGCTCTCATCGCTTCCCCTTCTGCGCACGCTCAAGAGCCTTGAGGCGGCGGGCTTCCTCTGATTCTTTGATCTCTCTCTTCATGGCACTGAACCAACCTGCTCGCCATGCCGCTATGTAGTTTGCATCCTGACTATAACATTTGTACGGGCGATCCATCACGTAGGCCCGATAGCCCCTGTGCCATGCTCTAAGTTCTCCAGCGGTATAGCGCGGCACCAGCTCGCTGTCAGTTATTCGCATGGTTACTATCCTATCGCCTTGCTGATTTCTGGCGTGAATCCGCCTTTTGCGCGGCGGGCCTCACGTATAACCGCCGATATATTGGAACTAGGACAATGCACATCTATTTTCTCAAAGCCGTCTGCCCAACAAACACCACCACATAAATGCCGATAACAACAGAAATCTCTGTCTTTAAGTCGTCTCAGCGCAGCTCCCAACTCGGCGTCAGTTATTTGCATGGGGACTCCTACTGGTTTACCCAGTATAGAAACATGTGTGCAAATCTAGCACTTGCAGAAAAGGTAGAGCAATAACTCATGCCCTCTGGCGGGTGGCTTTCGACCTCCTCCTGATGTTCTCGGCAAGCGAACAGTTCGGCATCGGCACAAAAGGAGCAATCGTCGCGCCCAAATGCCTTCGAGTCCATATTTGACCGTGCATGCAGCAGAAGGAACGTGACCCGATAATGCGCAGGTTCACCGCAAATCTCACACACACGTCGTTTCCTTGTTCTCGTTATAGTTTCAATGTCGTCTTCGCCGACCAGTTTGTCTAGTGTCTCTTCCATCGCATTCTCCTCATTTGAGCGAAACCAACTTCACGCAGTTGCCGTCCAGACACACGAACCATATCCCGGCTCCGGGTGCTTGGCATTCAAAGACGTGGAGGTCATCCGTAGCGAACACACGCCGTTGCCATGCCAAACGCCCACGGATATCGAATAGGGCTATCTTCCCTTCAGGTTCTCTATCTCCTTGTTGAGAGCTACGCCACCTAGAAACGCCACAGAACTTACCGTCAACGCCACGACCGCCACTATCAATGCCGCAAGCGCCATCTCTCACCTCCACGTAGAATGTTTTCCCCGTCACGGGATTGGGATAAACCCTAATGCAAAGTGGTGACCGGAAAGGGTATCTGCGTGTCCGCCAAAACCTCCATCCACATATTGCTATATTTTGACTGGTTCCCCATTGCATCACGACTCACGATATTGTAATACCAAGTACCAAGCGTCGAGACATTCACGCTGACCGAGTCTAGAGCGCCAGCGATTGCGGAGCAAGACCATGTAAGGCTATCTTCGCAAGCACGCCACCAAGCAAGCGTATCTGCTCCCGCGGGCGTTCGGCTCCAATGCATTTTGTATTGCACCACGCCTACGTTGTCATACGGACACGTCCAGTGTCGCATGACAGAAATCGGCGCAGCTTCACTAGTCGTTGCCGCTAGGAGAATCAGAGCCAGAAGGATTAGGAGAAGTTTCAAGACACACCGCCTTTCATGAGGTACGCCAGAATGAAATACCGTTATAACCGATTTCCATGAAATGACTCTCGGGAGGAACATAGATGGAGAACGAAACCGTCTTGTGTTCTTTGCACCAATAAAGCAGCCAGGCGCTGGTGCGTTCCAACCCCTCATAGCTTGATATGTGAAAATCCTGATATGTTGTGATGATATGCCAACAGGTGGTCGCATCTCTTTGCTGGCGCGGATATACCCAAAATTCTGAGACTTTTCCGCGCTTGAATTTTAGGCAAACTTGAAACTCTGCGCGTCCCAGATTGCTCCCGCCGGGCGTATCGTCGCGCCACTTGAAAGGGATGAAGGTGGATCCCGCGACCTCAATCTGCGTCCACTCCTTTATCGACTTGATATCTTTCGGCATGTCATCGCCCCTTTTCTTGTTAGCCCGCCCGCCGTCTTGCTTCACCATATGGAATTCTGTCGAAGCACTATGGCCCCTTGACCAACGGGCGAGCCAGTTATCCCTGGGAATGTTCCTCATTCTGCTCTGCCCATATCTCATCGCACTCTTGGTTGAACTTGAACGATGAGGCCATTGGCACTGGTATACCGCTTTGTCTGAGTGCACTGAGAATGCACATGGGACAACCACCTGTCGCATCTCGTAGAGATTTCATCGAAGCATTCACCGTCTTCGCAAGAGGGCTAGTATCAGTCCAGGCAGGTTCGTCTGTCCCTTCAAAATCTTTCGGGTTCGGAAGCAATAGAAGTAAGTCGCTCATTGGTTTTTGTTCCAATCCTAGTAACAAACACATCCGACAGATGCGGTTAGGATTCATGGTGCAATGATGCTCATGCTTTTGCATTGCCGCCTTTGAACATCCTGACTTCTTGCAGAAATCACAGTAATATCGGTTGACACGTTTAATCTTCATTGCTAATCCATCGCCTCCTGCCTTGTTTCGTACTCATCTCGCAATGCGTCAAAGTCAGGGTCCTCTGGCCCCGGGGGAACCAACCTATACATCACGCTCATCATACACGTCGTCTGGGGATGGTTCATGTTCGTCGCAATACCACTTGCCATTAACTTCAATTGCATCTGCCGGATCAAGCGGCGCGCCACAGATCGTACAAAAGACAAGGTTACCCATGCTCGGGCTCCATTTCTTCCGCGATTTTCGCAACGATTTCGTTGAACCGCGCTTTCTGCGCAGCCGAAGCCGCAGCCCAAGCCACATCCCAAGCCGCATCCCTAGCCGCAGCCGAAGCCACATCCCAAGCCGCATCCCAAGCCGCATCCCAAGCCACATCCCAAGCCGCAGCCGAAGCCGCAGCCCAACCCGCAGTCCTAGCCGCAGCCGAAGCCACATCCCAAGCCGCAGTCCTAGCCGCAGCCGAAGCCGCATCCCAAGCCGCAGCCAAAGCCACATCCCAAGCCGCAGTCCTAGCCGCAGCCCAAGCCGCAGCCTTAGCCGAAGCCAGGTCCTCCCTTGTAGCCTGGCCTTGCGCGAATCTTTCCGCTGCGATGACGGCGTTTCGACTGCGCTCATCCGTGAGCAAATTCCACACCTTTCGGCTGTCATGGAGCGGCGTTTCTCGCACGCACCAACAGGCGAAAAGCCGCAATTCTTTCGTTGCATCGTATTGCCAGAGATGTTTGCGTTCACGGCACACGATTTTGTCCGTCTCCTCCTCGATCTCTCCCCGACATTCCACGTGTGAGAGGAGCGATCCTTGCGCATATTGGAGAGCACCGAACGGGTCGCGGGATGCGTGCATGCCGTTCCTGCACATGATGAGCGGACCTTCAGCGCGCATCCATTCGCCGACTATAACTTTCGGACGCTCGCCGAAATTGAGGCGCCCGTCATCAGCGCTAAAATGCCATGCAAGGATTTCGATGTCATCATTCATCCTCGATCTCGCCTTCCTCCGGTGGCTTGCACCACCCTCTCCAGCCGCCGTGATGCTCCGCCACACAGTGATCGTTTTTGCAATACCAGTACCACCGTTGTGTGCCGTCGGTCACTTGCCCCCTATCCATTCGTTCCTTGCAATGCGGGCAATCGGCTTCGCTTGCATAGTATACCACGTTCCAATCCCAGCCGTGTTCACGCAAGAGTTTGTTGGCAAGCTCGGGGGTCATAGAACCTTCCCGTGTTGCTGCGCGCCTTTCAGTTCTTTTTCTCTTTGCTTGCCGTCGCAAACGACACAACTCATTTGCCCGCTAGCATTTTTGATGAGTGCCGCCCCGCACGTTTCGCATAGGGGAAACTTATCGCCCGTAGGATCTTCATTTGTTGCGGATGTTTCCTCTTGCTTCTCATCCTTCAAAAGCGTGAGCCAATCGTCCTCCCACATGATGAACAGGTTGAATTGTGGGTTCTTCGCGTCCTTGCATCTCTCACAGCGATAGAACCACTTGCCAACGTTGGGCGAGAGCTTCCCGTCTTTGTTTGGCTTATCCGATACCTGCTTCTTGACACCAGGCCGCCTACAGTCAGGGCATACGGGCACCTCAGTCTTCTCTGCGTCTCCGTTCTCTTTCGTATCATCTCTATCTTCGGCCCTGACGGTCAAGACCTTCTTGGCTTTTACCGCCTCCTCGATTATCTTTGCCTTGAGCTCTTCGCTGAGTAGTCTCATGCGAGCATTCCGCGCAGCCTTCATCATGCCTTCTTCAAACCAGAAGGGATCATCGATAAATGCTCCTCGCTTCTTCGACCACTTTTGGAACGCTTGACGTTTGGCCCCGAACACGGTCTCAAGGCAAACGAACTCATTGGTGTCCTTGTTGAAAAGAAAGCGACCGGCCTTGACGGTGAACAGCGCATCCTTGTCTTTGAAAACTGGCGGCGAGAACTCTAGCTCGCGTATCACTTCCATTTTCCCAACCATTGTCGCCATCATCCGGCAAGCCTCGTCGACGCCGGTTTTTGCCAGACCGCGCACCGGCTTGCCGGTAGTCTTGTCCTCAAACTCGTAGGCAAGATGTTCCACCACCTGTCCCTTGAGCTGGGCAACAATGATGTCATTATCCGCCGCGTCCATTAGGAGGAACGGCAACAACGACTCACCGCGCTCTGTTAGTTCTTTCGTTTTTTTCTCGTTCATTGTTTGCCTGCATGTTTGCCCGTGGTCGCCCTGACGCCTTGTTACAAAGCGACCACGAGCGTTCAGCGGCTATCCTCGCCGCTAGGTCTGTTTGAATCTACCCATTTCCATTGTTGACGAAGTTTGATCTTGGAAATCTGCTGATTACTTATTCGAAATCGTCTAGCAAGGATTCTATTAGATTCTCCAGACTGGCGGATTTCCTTCACTTCTTCCCTCCCGACCTTACGATAGTTCTCTTTTTGTATGCGAGTAGATGGATCATGGCCCCATCGTCCCTTAGCTATTGAATCTCGTACATTGTCGCCATTCGTACCTAAAAAAAGATGTGCCGGGTTCACACAAAGAGGGACATCGCAACGATGACAGACCAAGAGATATTTCGGGATTATTCCAATACATAGTTCCCACGCGACACGATGGGCACGCCTTTCTTTTCCATTGATCTTCAGATGCCCATATCCGTCTGAAGTCTGTCGACTTGTCCAGATCCAACACGTTTCTGTCTTTTTGACGTTTCGCCAAAATCGCTTCTCAAGTTCCACTACATCTCCTTTTTACGTCTGCCCGGCTTCGTTCCTCATCTGTGCCAAGACACTCGTACGTGCCTTTGGGGTCATCGCGTCCCAACAGTCAAGAAGAAGGTCTGCTAGACAGTTCTCGGAGTCGAACTCCAGAACAATCCCGCGTCTGTCCCGTTCTCCCCGGACTTCAACCTTGAGGGGGGAACGCGGGGCCTCAATCGTTAGAGACTCCACTATCTCTGGCTGGGTAAGCGTCCCGACACCCTTTGTTGACCCGATTTCGATTGACGGTGTATCTACGACTCTTCTGATGATCCTTGCGTTCCTCATGTTCACCTCAGTTCCAAAACGTGTGGCCACCAGTAAGAAGGCCATGCGCGATCCAGCCGCATACAGCTCCAAAGACCGCGCACGTGATCCCCAAAATTGGTCCAGACAATCCAGGTTTCCGCAACGTTACCGTTGTTATGGGTTCATCACTAAACTTCATAGCCCCCGTAGGCCACTCAACAATCTCTAGCCTCGGTTTGTTCTCTTTCATTCTCTCTCCTTATTATGGCCGCCCGCGTAGTGATTCGACGCCACGGTTTCGTTGGTCCTGCGGTGTCCTTGTCCCCGTGGCGCGGCTGACAGGCAAGATGCGTTGGGTGAGAAGCACCCAGGTAGGATGCGGGCGGCCCATTTTGCTTCCCATGTAACATTATGTTTTCTCCGCCTCAAAACAGACAAAACGTACGGTGAACTCGGCGTCGGTCAGGACGAGTGGCGGTTCGCGGACCGCACCGGGTTCCTCAATGATGTGTACCCCGGTACCGTTGAGTGTCTTGCCTCTGCCCCAGTATTTTCTCCTTACCGACCTAGGTTTACCACTCCGTCCAAGCAGGCGAATCACGATCCACGTCTCAATCACGATCTCCTCCAAACAAAAACGGCAAAGGAAAAGGCCGGATGGGGACCACACCGTGAACCGTGGAAGTATCCGGCCCTCTGGCCTTTGCCTTGGTCTTCGATTTTGATGTTGCTCTGTTCACGTCATGGCCCCCTTTACACTTCCATTATAGTCGGAGCCACGACGGTTGTCAAGGGGTTATTTTCCGATCGCCTCCCCGCCGTTAGTCTTGGCTATGCCTCTGGCAAGGGCGTACACGCCACCGCCGCCGGTTACAAAACCCATTGCCATCAGCCATTGTTCCGCGGTGAGTTTGCCCGTTAGCAATCCCGCTGTGGCTCCCGCGACAGTTATAACCGCGATCACCAAGGTTACCCAAAACTCGCTTGTCTGAATTCCTGCGCTCACGATCTCACCCCCTCGTCGATTGTCACGCTCCAGTAAAGGCCAGCCGCCCAGCGTAGGCGATCCGGCCTTCGTTTGAGGCATAGACCTGGGAAACCTTGGAGTGTCTCCTAAGCCTCCCCTGTGCGTCTACGGCGATTCTACTCTAGTTCGCTGGGAAAAGTCCTCTCGGCGTTTGTCCGCCAGCTCCTGCACGCGTGGGCAGTGCCGTCGATGCGCCTAGTTTGACGTACAGTTGAGCCACGATCCCGTAGAACATCTGCTTTGTCGCTGGTATGTACGATACGTAAGGCCCAACCGTCAAGAGCGTTGCGTCCTCGATGGGTTTCGAGAGTCCCGCTGAAAGTTTCGGGCCCCCGTGAATCACGTCGTCTAGGGCAATCGCGTCGGCTCCAGCCATGATAAACGGCCTCGGCAAAAGCGCGTTCCTTCCGAACATATACCCCACACCAAATGCTCCGTGGGATGGTGATGGTTCTAGGGGATCCCCCGTCGCCAACGGGAATTGGGTTCCCATGTTGAACAACCAGTTTTCCGTGTATATGAGCGTTCCCAGGTCGATGCTGGTGCTGGTACTCGTCACCGTTCCGTTCGTAGCCACGCCACTTAGACTTGCGCCAACCGTAAGCGCTTTCTGGCTTGCGCAGCACGGCATCGTCACCAAAAGCAAAATCACGGCCACAAGAATCGTTCTAGTCATCCGATCTCCTCCTCTATCATCCCGTAGAACCGATCCCACGGGAAGAGTTTACCGGGACACGTCCTTCCATCGTTGGCATAGTACGCGTGCCCCTTAACCGCGTCTATGCTCAAGTCGTACCGGTACATTACCGGCACGATTATCCTTCGGATAGCCACGAGCAACTGCAAGTCTGGGGGCGGCGCCAGATCAAAGTTCCCGATGAAGCAAAGTCCAAAACTTTTATCGTTCATGTCGCCCTGCGGACAGTGACCGCCCACCCACGTCTCCGGTCGCCCCACGATGATCTCATAATAGCGATCCACGAGTTCACAGTAGGCGTGGTACCCGTCCAGGTCCATCGGGTGAGCCAACCAACGCGACCAGGGGACGAGCCCCATGTGGTCCACCGTGATGTCGTCCTTGGTCAGGGTCACGCCATCAGTCGTGAGGCTATGGTGTAGCGCCACCGCCTTGATCTTATTCTCCCCGATGTGGTGGCTCTTGCCTCTATCAGGGATTATTACGAGTGGCATGGGTTATCGCCCCTTTCCGTTCATCAACCGCACTTCGAGTGTGAGGTCGCTGATCTGCTTCGTTACGTCGGTTTTCAGATCTCCCACGTTCCCCGCGAGTTTCTCCAACGTCTCCTTGAGTTCCACCCGTTCGGTCTCTTTCCGTTCCTGGATTTCAGCGCACTTCTCTTTCATGGCCTTATCGTCCTTCTCGCACGCGCGCACTCGCTCTCTAAGGGCGGAAATGAAAACGGCGAACGTCCCTACGGAACCCAGGAGACACGTGAGTGCGGGTATCCCCCATTTCTCCATCGAGTTTTACTCACCTCCCGCCGAAGAAAGCGGTTACCGTCAACGCCTTGAGTTTCTTGTCCTGGAGCGTCACCCCGATCCCAGCTACCTGAACGGGACAACTCACTCTCACCCTGTGCAGTGGTGCAAATATCTGCATACCACCAGCCACACCAGGATTCCCCAGAACGTACTTAGCCACCGTGCTATCGGCTACACCCGTCGCGCCGTTATACGTGGCGGCAGAGAAGTATGCACAGTACGTGCCTGCAATCCAGGTCGTCCCATCAATCGAGTAGTCCACGGCAAAACGAAGGCTGTCAATCACGGTATCGGCAACCGTATGAAAGAAAAGAAGGCCAACGGTATCCCTTGGCGACCCTGCAAAAAGCCCGCCTACATCAAAGGCGTTTGTCGTGTCCTCATCAGCCGCCGTCGTATCACTCAGCACGGAAATTACTGTCGAGTCCAGCCCACCGGTCGTCCAAGTAAGCAGCATCGCCTTCCACTTCTGGTCAGCACTCGAACTCGCCCTGCCGCCAACCTGATACGTCAAAACTTTCGCTTGGACCACCGTCGCCACGAGTACCAGGGAGACCGCAATCATAAGAATCTTTCTCACGAGATCACCTCCGTTTCTATTCTTCTTTGAGTCTCCAAATGAAGTATCCGTCGCAATAGGACAACTGGCCCGTTGCGGCATTGTACCACACTCTGCCGGGTTCAACGCACTCAGGGCCGTCAACGGTCGTAACGTAGAGTACGGGCCGCTTGCTCACCGTATCCTCTTGGGCTCCGTTAAACCTCACGCGGTCAGTCCCCACCTTGTAGACTTCGCTCGAATCGCAGATATCCGCCTCCCGGCTTCCTACCATCCTCAAGTCGAACGTATTGGCTGGGCCAAAAAGGATCGCGGTAGCGGGGACGTCGATCCTCAAGGAATCTCCAGCCATTGGCAGATCGCCCCACGCAACCGTTGTCAGGTAATTCGTACATTGGTTCGAGTCCGACGCTGCCAGGGCGCCCGAACACGACGTCCCGATGCAGCACGTATCACGATAGAAAAGAACGTCTCCTGTGTGGAACGTATCCGCAACCTCATCGACCGTAAGTCTCACCTGAGCCCACTTGACGATCTCGCCTGCCCCGATTGCGCCGAGTGGAAAACTAACGTAGCCCCTGTGGACGGCGACGCGAGCCGATGGTAACCCTGCACGAATCCTAGCCACACCTGGATCGTTGGAATTCCAAGCCGACCGACTTGTGAGCGCACACGTGTTGTCCCAGTTGGGGTCGCTGTTGTAGACGTATCCCGTGCGCGTGGCAGTCGCCGCGATCGCGTAGTAGTGTTCAGCCCCATAACCCAGGGTGGGAATCAACAGCAGGGCGAGGATCAATGCCACCTTTCTCATTCCTGTTCGAGTCTCCTCACGGCGCCATCGTAGTATGACAATCTCTGTGCCGTGCTATTGTACCACAACATACCCACGATCAGGTCTCCAGGATCGCCTGCAAAAACCGGCACAACGAATTTGTAGTTGACTCTTACGGTGTCAGGCCACACCCTCTTGCCCGTCAGTGTTCCCGCCACGTCGCCTGAACCATTAAGGTCGAACCACGTAGCGACAGTGGCCGAATCGCTTGCAACCCCATGTGCGCCTATGTCTTCCGATACGAGTAGGTCTTTTAAGATCGTCATACCGCCTTTAACCACAACCGAATCGTCCGACCGTAAGTACTTGAATGCCCAGATCGTATCGGCTTTGAACGATATGCCCAAGCCGTACGTGAGGTACACCGTGTCGATCTCGGCGTGGATGACGTAGAGCGTATCAATCCTCGCAACGCCGATGTGTGCAGAGTCCGGGTCGATGTATGGCCCCACCCCCGCTCCGTAGACCGTACCTATAGCCGTTGAGTCGAGAATCAAGACCCCATTTGCGTACACGTCGTAGCACGCCACGGTGTCTATACCACTCCAGTAGTAGACTCCGTTCTTCACTGCGTCCTCATGCGCTGCCAGTCCGCCCGTTAGGCACGTCCCGCAACTATCTCCGCACGGGTACGCTCTCACGTTTGCCCCTACCCACGTCGTTCTGTTGGGCCGCTGGAGGTAGATGCGCTCCTTGACCGCCCACGCGGGACATGCGGCAAACGTCAGTAACGCCAGTAAGGTCAGTAACGCTCGCGTTCTCATCGTCCCCTCGGCTTTCCGGTCTCCGATTGGAGTTCCTCTATGTCTCTGTTGATTCTTCTCAAGTCTATCCTAACGTACCTTTCCGCACGTCGGTCCACTTCCTTTCCAGCGCGTCTCTCTCTTCCGAACACCTCTTGCCTTTCCTGAAGGCGTTTGCGCTGTACGTAGAGCCTCGATAACTGGCCCTTTTCCTTCGTCCTCACCGATAATACCGCTAGAACCTTCTGGCTTGGCGTTGTAGGCGCACTCACGACCTTCACGGCCTTTGAGATCGCTACCCCCGCAGGGGGCCAACTTGTCTTGAGCTCGCGCAGAAACTCGTAGCGAGCGACAGGACTCGTGGGAAGGTTCTTTGCCGTCCACAGGGTCTTTAACCACATCGGGTTCCTAAAGTCAAACTGCCCTAAACCCAGAAAGTCTCGCACATCGAGCCCGGCCTTCTCAGCCGCTACTATGATGCCCGCGTTGAGCATTGCGTATCTACCAAGCACTCCCCAGTGCCGTAAAGCCTCCTTCGTATCGCCCACCTGTCCAGCCTTGATCGCTTCAGAAGCGTGCCTCAAAGCCCATTCACTTTGTTTCACGGGCCACGACCCAAGTTGTAGCAGTACGCGGCCAACGGGATTCCTGAAGGCGGCTGGCATACCGATCTTCCCGTAGAGGAACTGCGTATCCGCAACGCCCTTCAATCCTGCCTTCACCGCCATCTCTGGCGTCATTCCTTTTGCCAATCCCCATTCGTAACCGATGCTAAACGCCTCGGCGCGGTTCCAGCGTTCCATCAATGTGAACCCCTTCATGCCCGCCGACTGAAGTTTTGCCAAGACGCCTGCACGGAAAGACTGTAAAAGTTCCCTGGCCTCGAAGTCCTCGATTACTCCGTGCTCCTTAGCAAGTTTTAGTCTCTCGCCCGTAAGCGCCTTCCTAAGCCCTCGCGCATACGCTCGTGGCTCGTCCCCAAACTCTGCAAAAGTATTGATCCGTTGGAAGAAGTTTTTGACTATAGGGCCGGGATTCATGGATAGGACGGCGTTGTATCTTAACGCCACCAGGTTTCGCCCGCCACGGGTTAGGGGTTTATACGGTGCCTGACGTTTCAACCCGACGTTATCGTAAATCCACTGTAGGCCGTTACGCACCGCCCAGTCGGTTGTCCCTTCACGTCCTTTAAGTGATCCCATCCATTGCTCTAAAGCCATCTTGTGCGTCGGGGGGGCTTCGGCGATTGCAGCACGGAAGTCCCTCAGTACGGGTTCCCAATGCACCTTGAAGGCCACGCGCGCAGTCTCAGCCCTCAGTGCCTCGAACGGATCGCGCACAAATCCGGGGGCCCCCTTTCGCGGCATTTCGCCAGCGGTTCGTATCGTCGTCCCAACGGGCAACCCCTCGGGCATCTGCTCGAACCTTGTCTCCCAGGGCTTTAATTCGCCCTTCTTTGGCCCCAGAAGTTTGTCTATGAATCCAGTGCGTTTCCAATAATGGAGTATATGACCGTACCTATATTTCATACTCGGGTTGACGGCTTTCATCATCCCGAAAAGCTCATCCCCGAGTTCACGCGCAAACTTGACAAACGGCTCGGCCCCTTCTCCAATCCTCTTTAACAACTGCGGTGTCAACGGCTGATCGGTTCTCAGGGTGTGCTCTATCGCATCGAATATCGCTCCCCTGCGTTCGTCAGTCATCGCACCCTTCATAGGTTTCATCGCCTCACGTGCGCGCGTATCCACAGACTCCAAGAACTGCCGTGTCAATCTCTGTGCTTCGTACGCCTTCTCCCCTAACTGCGGCCAGATGCGGTACGGGCTACCCATAAGCATCTCCACGGGATTCAAACGCTCCATACCAGGAATCCGTTTGAGTTTCTCGATATATCCCGCGATCTCCTCCGGCCCCATCTCCTTCATGCTGGCCTTACCCAGTGCCTTTGCGAGAAGGTTCGGTCTATGCCCTTCGGGAATGCCCTGGAGTAGGTCGGAAGCGATGAGTTTACGATCCTCGAAACTTACTTCCTTCCCTATAGTTCTCGCACCCGTTCTTTTCTCTATTATCTTCTGTGCCGCGCCCGTCTTAGCGCGTGTGCGCAGCATCCTGATTAGCTTATTGACTTGTGCCTGGCTGACCTCACCTTTGGTAAGTCCTTCAAGTTCCTGAGCGGTAACTGCACGCTTGATCCCTCGTGCCTGACTTGGGGTCAACCACTTCTCGGCCTCTAGGGCTTTCGCTTCTCTTTTGAGTGCGTTCAATGCCGTACGCGCTTCGACCTCACTCAACCCGCCTTCTTTCATGGCAATCCTGATCGCTCGTTCCGAACGACCTCCGCCACCCACCGCACCTTTCTCGCTCCGTAGCCACGTGACGACGCGTTCGATGTCAGTCGGCGGCTTTTTGGGTCCACCAGGTAGCGGTTGCGGCCCGGCTTCCTTCTGCGCCTTCTTGAGTCTCTCGACTACCTTCTCGATCTTCGGCGCCGTCAATCCCTTCTCTCTCGCAATTCTTCCCGCCATCCACGGGGACAAAGTGAATTCGCCCCTTTCCTCCCGTAGAGTTTTGAGTACATCTTTTACGCCTGACGGTGCGCCTCGTTCCACGGCCTGTTCGGTTGCCCGGATGAACCTGCGTAGGAATTCGACTTGCTTGACGGTGGGTTGTGTTGCTCCGCGACTTTCCCCTTGAATTTCCGCCTCTATTCTTCTAACTTCCGCTTCGGTCTTGCCTAACCTTGCGGCAACGCGTTCGGCACGTGACGGCAGACCTGCACGGATTGCCCCGCGTTCAGACCCAAGGATCGCCTCGCGTGTTCCTACCGGCGCCTCGATCACTCGCGGTGCCTCAACAGGAACGGGAATAGACGGTCCCGCCGTTACTGGTTCGGGGCCTGGTACTTCTGGCGGAATGACCCGCGCTCCTAACCCGCGTCTAAATGTCTCTTCGCCGTAACCCGGAATCGTTCGTAGTTGTCGCGTGGGGACTCCTGGTTTAGCCTTCTTCTCGGCCTTCTCAACCTTCCCAAGTAGTCTCCGGACCTCTTTGTATAGTTCTGGTTTTTGCTCTTGCCCCACGGTCTCGACGAGTTCGCGTGCCTTCGTTTCTCTCACGACCTTGAGTGCCTCGGTCAAGGTCTTTGCGGCAACGGGTCCCACCTGCCTCGCGGGTAACGCCTCCATCGGGGTTCCCGGAGGTAGGCCCAACGCCTCTGGTTGTACCCCCGTCGGTGTCGGCCTAAACCCACCAGCTCTTAACCTCTCCGCAGCCCCAGTCGCGGCTTCCATCTTTGCCGCCCTTCTCTGTGCAGCCTTTGCCCTGATGCGCGTCGCCTCGGCGATATCTCCATGCCTCATGGCCTCGAGGCCACCGGCGGCAATAAACGCCAGGTTGACGGGCGACGTCAACTTCCCAATCATGGGCAACCGTGGTTCCTCTATGGGTCGGCCCACAAGAAGTCCAGCGAGTTCCGTGACGCTCTCGGGCCTCATCTTTCCACGTATCGTCTGCTGCGTGATCGCCTCTGCGAGTTTCGTCATGCCCTTCTTGCCCGCGTAGTCAGCCAATGCAAACCCTGCGGCTATGAGGGTGTTCACGTCCTCAACCCCTACCCTTTCGCGTTCGGCAAGTCGCGCCATCGACCCTATCACGGGTACTCGGCCCGCTCTTTCCATCTGCCTTTGATAGACTGCCATCACCTTCGACATTCCACGCGTTACGGCAGGTTCGATGCCTTCAATCCCCACCTTAAGTTCCGCTGTGCCGCCCGCCCGCGCCCAACTGGGCGGTGGCAAACCTGGCGTTACAGCTCTCGTCGTCTCGATGGCGGTGCCAATCCCCGCGTACCAGGGTTTCCGTGGCTTTCTAGTTTCGGGATATCGGGCCAGAATCGCGTCAACGCCTGATTTCGGCATCGACGTCGGTTCCGATTCCGGCCCGTACTTTTTAAGAACGTCGTCTATACTCACTTGAATCGTTTCTCTATACTCTTTCTGATGCGTTTCACGTCCGCCCCTCGCCCTTCCATGTCGCCTTTCTTCGCGTGATAGTCCGCAAGTGCACTCTGTTTGTCCGGATACTTTGCGAACTCCGTGATCAGTTCATCGGTGATGTTGCCCGTGGGTTTCGTCTCCGGGGCCTGGCCGATCTCTTTTCTCAGTCTACCGACTTCCGCCATATTGTAGAGGAGATCAGCCCCCAACTGTTTGTACTCTTCGCTTGCGTCCACCTCGTCCGGCTCAACGGGTGTCGTTAGCGCCTCAAGCGGGTAGTCCTTTCTCAACTGTTGCCGTCTTGTGTTGATGGCACGGTTATCGTCACCCAGGGTATTGATCTGCGCCTGTGGGTTTGGCGGTTTTGCTCCTCCTGCCGCCGTCGTCCCGGGTCTCCTCCCGTAGTATGCCGCCTGCGCTCCGTAGAGTCTCTCATGCGCCTCACGTTCCCGTATCTGCGCTTGAGTCTCTTCCCCCGCTAGCCTTCCCTTCTCACGTAGAGCCTCTTGGCCGTATCGGTATTCCTCTACCCTTGGACTTGGTACTGGTATCCCCCACGGCGCCCCTTGAGGCACTTGCGGTTTGTAATACCACTCATGGAATTCCCGTTCTGGTTGTCCCGCTTCGTAAAGAGCCTGATCCCGCTTTTCCGCACTTTCGCGCATTTCCATCTCACGCCGTGCGCGTTCGTTCTCTAGGTTCCTCTGCGTCTCTCGCGCAGTTTCAAGACGTTCACGCATGGCGCGTTCGTACGCTTCCTGTTCGCGTTCCTTGCGCGCCTGGACGTAACTTTGGAAACCTGCACCTACGCCGCCGGCGAGTATCGCTAGAACATCATCTACGTTTGTAGCCACTTCGTATCACCGCCTAACATTAAGCGTAGTACTCTGGGTTGTACCAATCTTCTTCCGCTTGCCCAGTCGGTACGCCCTGGATGCCCGCTGCAATGGCCGGGCCCGCTCCCGGAATGAACATAGCGCCAGCACTTCCGATCGCCTTCGCCGCCGAACCCCACATCTGGCTCCTGGCCGCTCGGGCACGCGCCCTTTCGTCTTCTTTACGCATCGCGTAGTCCCTGATCGCCTTCTGCCAGTTGGTCCACGATTCGTAACCCCTCTGGCTTTCGACGTCCTCCAAACCCATACGTCTCTGCATCGCCGCACGCATCCGTTCCTCTTCGAGGCTACCCATCTGCTGCCCGAGTTGCCCGTATGCTTCCGCCCCCTGTCTCTCCTGGGCACGACCGTACATACCAGCGCCGTACATACCTCTGGCAGCGAAGTTCTCGCCCAGGTACCTGCGCTGCGACCCAAGGTTTTTTTCCATCGCTCTACGCATGCGCGTAGCCGCCGCCGAGTAGTACGGGTCAACGGATTTTTCCCACTCGGCCATTTGCCCAGTAACGTCCTTGGGTTGGTAGATCGCTCCAGCAGCGCCTTGTAACCACCACGGCAAAGCCATCAGAATCGCCTCCTTAAGAACTTGTTATCGTCTCCGTAGTCCCATCCGGTTTGGTAAACTTAAACTTACCACTCGCACTATCGTAGTAAAGGGTAACGCCCTTGGGCTCCTTCGGCGCGTCACCCGGCGTAAACTTCTTGTGCGTTGCCTCCAAAGTCGCGTACACGTCATCCAGCACCCTGTTTAGGACTGCGACGTCTTCCGGCCTATCAAGCCTCGTCAGTGACCCAACTTTAGGCATCTGTCGCTTCTCCTTCGGCTATTCGGCCTTTCCAATCGCCACCCAATAAACTGAGAAAGATGTAGTGCCCACACCGGAATTTTTCGCTACACCAGTCCACCCATCGTGGTCTAGTGTCGTCACCTGAAGATCAACCCAATGGCCTCCCGCCGAATCAAAAAGCGCTGTTGGGACAACGACGACCGTCTCCCCCGACTTGAAAGCCGGATCCCCTCCGACCGCCCCCGTCGCAAACGTGCAACCGATCGCCCCTTCTGTGGACTGGGCGAGAGAGTACCCAGTAATCACACCCCACGCCATCTTGCCTCCCACTCCGGGCGTTTGCGGCACCTTCACACTGGCGTAGTCCATATGCGAGTCCTGTACGGCCTCCGGCCCTATCTTGGTTGCCGTAACCGAGTTGGCCCCAAGTTTATCGTCCGTCACCGCTCCGTCCACGATCTTCGCCGTCGTTATTGCGTCGTCTGCCACCTTATCACTTGTTACGGCGTCGTCAGTCAACTTCGGTCCCGTAACCGTATCATCGGCGAGTTTCGACCCCTGTAGTCCCATACCCGCAGCGCAGTTGACATCCGTAATCCCGCCGTTGTAATCGGCGTAAATCGTCTCGAAGGCCGCCTTGACCGCTGCTGCCAGGGCCTTACTGTGCGCGACAATCGAACTCAGGTCCGGTACTATAGTGCTCATAATCCTCTCCAACGCTCCTTAACTTTGAACCCAATACGTAGAGACGACACCTTCCACGGTGCCACCTGTCCGGTATGACCTATCTTGAGTTTGAGTTTCCTTCCAACCGTTCCCGGTGGGAACCTGAACGTCGTGACTCCGGCCATGGCGCCACCCCAGTATCCATCGTCCCAATCGAAGTCGTCCCAATCGTCCCCCACGTCGTCACCCAGAACCTGCGCGGTTCCACTCGCCAGAATACCGTCCAACTCCCATGAGACGGTAAGTGGGTCCAACGCCTCTGCGTCGATCCACGCACGCCTGAATTCCTTGTACCTGTCTTCCACGCCCATATCAAGGTCTTGCGTCGCTACCTCGGACACTATTTCGTCCGTAACATCGTCGTACACGCCGAGATCCGCTAGGTACACGTGCCCGTTGGATGCGTGCCCAAACCACATGTAACGTCTATCGCCTTCGGTCGTCCACACGCAAAAACACGAAGCGGCCAGAGCATCGCCCCTGGACCATCTTCCTGTGTCCAAATCCAAGCAGACGTAGGAATCGTTTACCGGAGTCGCCCCGGATGGGTACGAGAGAAAATATCTGTGCCCGTACACAACGCCTGCCGCTACGCGCACCACGGACTCTTCCAGGCCCTTGAACACGTCCTCGATGGCCTTACTCAACCTCTGCGCCGAAACGCCGTCAAAGGAGTACACGCCGTCAGCACCAAGGAAGATCACCCCACCACGATAGGTCGCCAAAGAACGCGGGGCGACACACCCAACTCCGTCCTGGCCCTGTCTCAGTGAGTACGTGTCCACCCCTTCTCCCGTCAGAGTCCAGATCGAGTTCCGCTTGACCACGAGAAGGGCCCCGGGCACTGCGTGGAGTCCCGTAATGGCGTCTCCGTATTTGCTCGTAACGTCCTTAAAATATCCGTCCACGAAAACGTCAGGCCGCGGGATACCGTCAGTGCCTATATCCGAAAACCACAGTCGTTCGGGATACGCCGCCGAACCAGCGACCCATAGTCTTTCGTTCCACACCGTAAGGATCGAACCTGCGGGCGGCATACCCTTGTCGCCCTGCATCTCTCCTCCAAGATCGTCGTCATTTATATGATCCGCTACGCTCGTGCGCTCAGGTACTCCACCTGTAACCTTGATTTCGTCGCCGTAGGATACCTCTGATATTACGTCAGTCCATAAGTCAAGAACCCTGTAGAAAATGAACGCCTCGGGGTCGTCGTCGTTTGTGAACTTGTCCGTTCTGTAGAGTCTTATCGCCGTAACGTCGCCACGCACACTTGTCGGCACGGTAAGTCTCTTCGCGTCATCCCCCGTCGCCGTGTACGTGATCGACTCGGGCCCCCCTTCGCTCTCCCCATAAATCCCGTATACGTACGTCATCTTCCATTTGTGTTTTCCAGCCGTAAGGGAACCATTCCCGAACGATGACCCGCTGATCCCTGGCCCGTCCGTAGGCGCGGGCAACCCTGCCGGATATACTGCCACACCGTCATACCTGAATGGCCCTACGGTCGGGCCGCTGAAGTAAAGCGTGTCCCCATACTGGGCAAATCCTACCTGCGCGTCTACTTCGATAGTCGCTCCCGGGATCGCTTCCCACGTTCCCGCGCCTTCGTTCGTGCACTTGAACAGGGCATCGTAGCACGTACCTAGAAATTGTCTCCACCCGCTCGCCTTCCTAAACCGCCATAGTCCCGTAACGGCGTTTGCGTGCCCGCCAAGTGGATCCGCCCCGATCCTAGTAAACCCGCGCCTTTGCACAATGCGACCCGTTTCGTCGATTTCGCAGTTCTTGAGTTCGCTTAGGGAGTTCGTTGGCACTTCCGAGCCGCCGCCCGTATACAATCCAGCAAATCTATCAAGTGTAAGTACCTGCAAGTCCCTCATTCAACGTCCCTTATCTGTGCCGTACCATCGGAGGTTTTCCGCTTCTCGCTCTTGAATCGCCTGACGCACGCCTCGAACTGCCCCTGATAGGTAGCTGCCTCTGCAAGTTCGCCATCGTTCATCTTTGCCCTTGCCGTGGCGTAGGAGCTCAGAGCATCGTGGTACTCAGTCGGTATCTCAGGCGTTGCCCCGAGAGCCAGGGTTTCAGGCCGTCGGATATAATGGAGATTGAGCCCCGCCGCAACATCCTCATTAGGGGCAGGCCACACCCTTATCATGTCGTTCCAGACGAGATACCTGGAGATCGTCGTATCGTAGGACGTGTGTTCCTCAACCCATTTGTCATACTCGGCAAGTGTCCCCTCGTCCACTTTTCCAGCAGGCGCACCAACCCTCACGACCACGAGACAGTTCCAGGGGAGATCATACTCGCTCACGCCACTCACTATGTCAGTCGTTCCGATTTCCTCCAGGCACTTAGTCCTGCACGCAAACTCCAACTGCGCGGCGTCGATCCACGCTACGATATCCGCGTCCCCAAAGTCTTTTGTGGTCGTAGAATCGAACACGCGCCCACGCACCTGCGCAAGTATCTGGTCAACTGTCATGGCCTGAAACTCCTTTAACTTCTAGCGTCCATCTTGTGTACGGCAACCCGCTGGGGTTTGTAATCCCACCTATACCCGCAGGAACCGCCCCCGCGAACTCACTCGTCCATCGCGTCTTGCGCCGAGCCACTGGGGTCCACTCCGTAGGTGTATGCGGCGTTCCCGTTGGCACGGGCGTCGTCTCCGTACTCCACGTTGTTTTCCCCTTTTGCAAGAATCCACGCCCGGCGATTCCGACGCCAGTCGGTACGGGCGTTCTCCCCAAAGTTGCTCTTAACGTCGTCCCCCGTGGCGGACTCATTCACGCACTACCTTATATGTCAAAAGGTTGTTGCCCTCATACTCAGCCGTTATCCTGTACGTGGCAATGACGTCGTACTCCGTCCCGACGTTCTCGGCGCTTGAGTAAAGTCTTATCCTTGCGCTCGTCATCAGACCACCTGTAAACTCAAGGTCGTCCATATAGTAGTTCTCATTCGTAAGGCCGACCATCCGTCTCACAAGTTCATAAACCATCGTATCGAGTTCTGCGTAGGCAAATACCGTGTCCACGACCGTCGAGCACACGACCGTATCGCAGTCCACCATATTGACTGCTATGGCGTAGACCGTATCCGTCAACTGTGGGACGCCGCTTACCGTCGTTCCGAGGAACAGGAGATACCCTTCCATCGTCGAATCCCCGATTGCGTGCGCCACGAGACTATCTGCGATCAGGGCTGCGTTTGTAGACGTGAACGGACTTGCCGTGAGCGTTCTTGTGGCGTAGGCGACCCACACGCTTTCCGCCTGTGCGTTCCGGTTATTGTCGGCCCGTGCACTCAACCAGGTGGAGTCACGGATTGCCTGACGCTCGCCTTCGGTAAGCGTCACCGCCGCGATACTTGTCAACGTACGTGTCGGGTTATTCCAGACATGGACGCCAACGCTGTCACTTCCTGCCCCGGTCAACGTCGCCGCCGGTATGCTGGTCACGGCCTTCGTCGCCACGTTCCACACGTGGATTCCGACCGTATCGGCCCTGCCATCCTTCCATACCGTGTCTCTTATCGCCATCCTTTCGTCTACCGTAAGGGTACCGGCGGGTATGCCGGTTACAACTCTGGTCACGTAACCTATCCAGAGACTTTCTGCAAGATCGCTGTACCCCGCGCTTCTCGTCGGATAGTCGTGGTAAATCGTATCCCTAATCGCCTGTCGTTCCGTAGTCGTGAGTGTCTTTGCCGCCGAAACAGAGCCGTCAAGATTCCTGATATTCCCATCCGCGGTATGCAAAGAGTCAACCGTCCACGAGTCGCTGGTCACTATCGTGAGACCTTGGATCGTGGTCTTGTACAAAACTTCACCAAATCCGTAGGTCGTGCCTCCGCTACTCGCATTCACCTTGCCATTCACTCTTCCAGGTCTCGTGAACCAGTAGCGAACGGTACTCCCGCTCATCCCGGTACTGTCATAGAGTGTCCCATTCATATAGAAGTAGGCAACGACGGTTGTCGGGTTCTGCGGGGAAGGTTGGCTGTCATTAACTGCATAGTGCCAATGGAGTGTATCCGTAGGAGCACATGAGCCTAGATACGCCGTTGCCTTACTGGGTTCGCATCCCATCCGGGCAAGTAATATGAGAGTCGCAACGGCCAGCACCGCGAAGGCGGCAAGCATGATGATTGTTTGATGCTTTGGTCTCATTCCCCATCTCCGTATATCAGTTGTTTTCGCAGGGGCCACACGTCAGGCCTATCCGTAACGACGTGTCCCGACGTGCGTTTACGGCCACCGACCTCAGTCGTATAGACCACAAGATATGGTTTATTCACCGCCGTTGCCCCAACCATCGAGATTTCGTTGTCCTTATCGAGAGTACATTCACAAACGCCAGTCGTCTTGAAGGGATTGACTGCGCAGGCAAAACGGATGTCAAGAGTGTGAGTGCCGCCGATGGTGATGCAAGAGTCAACCCGCATGGTAAAACTCGCGTTCGTCGGCCATTCAGAGACTTTGTACCTCCGCCTCAGCGTCGTGCAGTTAGCTGTGTCGCCCATCACTACGGTAGTCGTGCAGGTCTGACCTCCAAGTTGGCAGTCGCCCGTGTAGACGTTGATATACGGATCGCCCGTGCAAGCCACGGATTTGGTTATGCCAGTCATGTAGACACGAGCTGAATCCAATGTACCGGTGAGAGTACTCAGGGGATAACTATAAACGCCCTGATAAATGTTCCAATAACTCGGTTCCTCTGGGTCTCCGTCGCCCTGGTCGTTTTCCATTCCGATATGGACGATGGCACTATTTACAGCAACATTGGTTGACCACGGTGCGTCGCAAACATCGGCAGTAGGGGAGTACCATTGCAACCAACCTGTGCGGTTGGCCGTTGCGTAAATGGTTGTAGTTGTGGCACTAGCCGGTGACGTTAGGCACAGGATCAGTAGGCAAACCGCAAGGCTCAGCCTTTTTCCTAGCTTCTGCAAATAGTTGTCCGTGACTGTATTCCTCCTTCATTTCCGTCCATACCCTAATATCCTCAAGATCGAGTTTAGAGAGGTAGACTTCCAACAGATTCTTCGTTAGTCCGCTCTTGTGGTATTGCCCTGGCGTTTCCTGAGTGCCATATATCGTCCATAGCCAGAACCCGTACTTTTTCTCGTCGTCTTCTGGCGCATTAAGCCAATTCCTCAAACACCATTCCAGGTCGGGCATCGCAAGACTGAGCAATCCGCCTGGCTTCAATGCCCATACCCAGTTGCGCAAGACTCTCATCGTATCCACGTGTGGCAGATGTTCAAGGAGATGCGACGCCCGTATCTCGTCAGCCCTACCGTACTTCTCCACTACGAGTCTCAGGTCACTCGCGTCGCATTGCTCATCAGCCTGGGGGTCGAACAAGTCGACGGTTATGTACCCGTCCAGGCGTTCGCCTCCTGCCCCTAAGTTCAATTTCACCACATCGCGCTTAAACTCCGCCTCTCCCTCCGGCGGTTTCCAGTAGGGAGAATCGGCCTTTGGGTGGAACAGTACGCGGTGATCTGGGAGTATCATCACCACATCCCCGAATTTCTCCTCGTGGCCGTAGAGAATCCCCGTCGAGGTATCGAGATGCGCGCACTGGACTCCCGCGTGCGCGTAAACCTTGAAACCCGCAGCCCTAGCCTTGAGACAAAAGTAGATGTCCTCAGTCATGTCCCCGTGTATATTGTCCGGACTTAGGAGTGCGTCCATCTGCTTTTTCGCCCAGTCCATTACGGGCTCCACGGCAAACTCCGTTGCCCCCCTTATGGTCCTGAACCACGGCGGCGGTATCTTCTCGAACACTTCCGTCCTCACGAGGCAACACCCCATACCGATGGCATCACATTCCACAACGTCACCAAAACGCCAGTCTTTATACCCGCCCATCTGTGGGTACTTGAACACAAGAGGTTCCGACGGCCACTGTTTGTTGTAGTAGATTCCCCCTGCGATGTCCGCCCTCAAAGAGAAAAGCGTCGCAAGCGCTTCGGGCCTCGCAAACGTATCGTTGTCGCGGAAGAAGATATACTCCGCACCGGACTTCAAGGCGTAGTCTACGGCGGCGTTTCTTGCGTCCCCGATTTCTTGATTCTCGATGGTGAACATACACGTCGAGAAGTTCATAGGCGTTTGCTGAGTGGAAAGCGAGATGCCGAATTGTGACGGCCACCAGGCGATCTTGTTTTTATCCGTTCTGGAGGGTATCACAATCAGGCATCCCGCCTTCTTCTCGCGTTTATCCGTCTCGCCCCAGTTGGGCTGTATCATGGTTTGGAGTTTTGCCTTCTCGACCACTCATCCTCCCTTAGAATCCGATGGCGAGAACCCTGTAAATCTTCCCACTTGTTACCGTGGTAAGATAGATGCTCCCCATCGCCGTCCCTTCGGTCCCGTTGTTACTGTTAAGTGCTACGAGAATGTTTTCCGGATCGGTCGTCGTATCGTCAAGTGTCTCCAGCCACGCCCCTTTAACCGTCACGAGCCCCGTCGGCACGAGTGCCGTGGTCGCGTCAGTCAAGACCGATATGATAACCGACCGGCATCTGCGTAGCGGTTCCCTTTCGATGACTGTGCAAGTAGCTGCCATTTTCTATTCCCCCTGTTTGCGAGCAGGTGGGCGGTCAGCGACCGCCCCCCACCCGATTGTTAGAGTCCTCCAAACGGACTAGAGATTACAGTGTATCCAGCCCGCGCCGGCAGCCGTTATAGTCGTTACTCCGGCGGCTCCGGTAGTTAGTCTCACGATGTACGACGGATAGGTCGGAGCCGCAGCCAGGGCGGCGGCGTAGATCAACTGATCCACTCCGTTCGACCCCTTCATAATCTGCCCCATCGCGGCGGCTGTATCGGAATCTGCCCCAGTGCGCGTTGTGAGAACTGATGCGTGGTAGCCCTGGATTTGAACCCATCCCCACGCTGCCGTTGCAACTGCTTCGCTGTGTACGCCAGCCATCGCGTTCAAGTTATTGGTCGCCGCTTGCTGCACTTCAAGACCGGGATACGTTGCCGCAGCCCAGTTGACGTAGCAGGCGTAACCAACAGCCCTTGTCGTCGAGTGGCTGTTGTAGAGGCAGCGATAGAATTTCATACCGTAGGTGGCGTCGTGAACCCCTAGCCACCAACCTTGCTGTGTCTTTGCAAAAGTCGGGAACATCTATCACTCACCCCCTTATCCAGCTAGCGCCGTAAAGACACCCTGTCCTCTACGGTCGTTGCACGTTAGATTGCCTAGAAACCATTTCTTACTCTGCACTACGTCCTGTGTCTGAGGCTTTGTCCAAGGCTCGTTGGAAAAGTCTCTGTCAGGATGTATGTAGAGTTCAAAGCCATTCAAGTTAAGCACGTAGCAGTAGAGAGTCGTGCAGTAGTCGTCAAACACCACGGGCTTTCCGTCCAGCATTATCTGCTGGAACCCAGCCTTGGCCAGATCGGCGTCAACTGCGAGTTGCTGTTGCGGCTGTAGGTGTGACCACAAAACCGACCAGAGCGCCTTTGTGGTAGCAACCATCGTCGGCCCCTGATTCTGGTAGGTGAGTTTAACCATCATCTTACTGATGAGGGCTGGGCTAATGGCTACAGACGTAGAATCCACACCCGTTCCGTCTTCGCCCGATTGCCATGTGGGAACGACTGCGGGACTCCATCCGATGCTCGGCGGGTAAACCCCCGTACCGCAGGCCCCCGTTCCGGGCTTTAGCCCATCAAGCGCCTTGTAGCGGGTAACAGACAGATCGTCAAGGTACGATCCCCCCGTCCCGTCGCCGTACAGGGCCTCTGCAAGTCTCTTCAGCATGGTCTTCATGCAGACTTCCTCTTCGATCACCTGCATTCTGATCTGACCTTGCTCCGACTGTAGAAGTCTGTCTCTTTCGACGAGTCCCAACGCCTCGTAATACTGCTTCCAGTCAAAAGGCACAGCGTTCCATTTCTTCCCACGTGCGGTGTTGAGCGTCTCGTCCCCCAGGTAGTATCCGCCAGATAGGTTCTGCGCGTACACCACGGGCACGGTCAGCGGGTTTCCGCCTCTGCGGTTTACCCGTGACATGGCGTTCATCTTAACCCATACCGCACTTGACTTGAAGAACTGGTCGCTGGCCTTCGGACGGATCCACTTATTGGAAATGGCATCCATTTCCGTATAGGTAAAAGCAGGCAACTGTCTTCACATCCTTTTTATTTCTTTGGGACCAACGTACCGCGCTTTGCATCCTGCAATATCGCATCGGCAAGCTGGTCAACACTCATCCCTTCGGTGGAGACAGGGCCTGGTGGCTGTGGTGGCGATGCGCCGGGTTCGCCAAGGTCACGGCCTTCCTTAATGGCCTTAACCGTTTCCTCACGTACTCGTTTATCGCGTGCTTCCAGGAGTTTTGTCTTGTTCAAGTCCTCGAAGGCGGCCTTGACGTTCCAGATACCGCGTTCCGCTCCGTGTGCGATCACCGCCTGGTCGTCAAAGTCCCCGTGTTCCTTGTGGAGTTCCTCAAGGGTGCGTTCCATTTCCTCTTCGCCTCTACGAGCCTCCATCTCCTGACGCACGGTTTTGACTACGGTCTCTTCCATCGCTGCCGGATCGAACTCACCTTCTCGTCTCCCACCCGGAGTCTTGAACTTTTCCTGTATTGCTGCCGCGAGATTCTCGGCTAAGTCTGGGTTTTCGTCCAGCAAGGTTCCGAGTTCTGCGAGTTCCCTCACTCTTTCCATGCCACCTAAAGTCGCAACCTCTTCCCTTGTGAGTTTTGCGTCACGGAATTGCTCTTCAGCCTTTGCAGACTTAGAGACCAAATCCACGACTTTACTCATGGGAATCTCCCTCATCTCCCCGTCAATTACTGCCTTGATGGTTTCCTCGCTCGGGGGCGGCGTTGCGGGCTCCCCTGGGTTGCCGCTTGGCTGTTGCCCTTTGTTTGGTTCGGTCATCTTCCGATCTCCTTCTTTTGGAGGGCGCCTTTCGACGTTGCCCCCTATTTAAGTTTTCTCTGCATAGCCTCTTTGTAGCCGCGTGTTCTAGAGTTAGCGGCTGCGTAGGCTCTGCCTTCATCACCCGTGGACGCCCTTACGGATGTCCACACGTGTCTCCACATACGCCTTGCCTTCGCAGAGGAAAGGCGCTTCTTCACCCTTTCGGGTAGACTCTCATTCGTCGGATACGGCACTACGCTCTAGCCTTCTTCCAGAAAACCGATCCAGCGATTGCCTTCCGTCTTTCGAGACTGAGGGGTTTTCCGCCCCTACCTCTTGCGCTTTCTACAATCTGCTGGAACACTCCGGTCTTGTACGTGCGGTGTAACTTCCCAACCATTGTACGTCCGCGCTTCCCTTTGGGTTTAAGGCGTCTCAGCATCGCTTCTTTCATCGCCCAGGGTTTCACTCGCATTCTACCACTTCCTTTTCTTCCTTAAGCGCGAGAGTTCCTGCCTATCCCTTCTCGCCTGCTCGGCGAGAACCCCGGTTCCAGTCGTCAAGGCCCCGAGAGAGGGTTCGGCCTTACCGACGTTGAATCGTCTCATACGTGAACCCACGACGCCGCCGTACGGCGAGACGATCTCCTCACCTACGTTTGTCGGCACTGGTTTTGGCCGTTGCCCGTACGGGGTTTGCGACGTAAACCACCCAGCCTTTTTCCTTTTCTCCCGCATTCCCCTTGCCTTCTCGTTGAGTTTTCGGATCATAGCCTCTTTCATTGCCCATGCCTTCGTTTGTTCGATCACTTACATCCCTCCTCCCGGTCCGCCTGGACCGCCCGTACCTGGCGGCGGCATCGGCTGACTCGCTATTTCAAGTTGTTTCTGTAGTCCAGCCATCATCACAGCCTTTTTCAGTGCCCATAGGGGACCCATACGCTTTTTTAACTCTTCCTTATTCGGCGGGTCTTTGATCTCAAGTAACTGTTCCTCGTCGTAGACCCCGAGTTTGACTAAGTTCTCCGCTTCCATCACTACTGCCGCCTTATCCACGGGCAGACTCGATCCCGCTTCGACCTTGACGTCATACTCGAAATCCTTGAACATATCTTTCGTGACGCTCATGGGTTCTTCCGCGTCGCTTACCTGTATTAACCTCTCCGTACTCCAGAAGGTCTCAACGCCGCTCAGGAGTAGTTTCCCGAGTTGTTTTAACGATGCTTCCATGTTTCTGACTTTAAGTCCTATTCTGCGCTTCGTCTCGACTTGCAGGGCCTCTATCGCAATCCCCGCCTCGATGCCCGCGGGCGCACGGCCTTGCGTAACGTCGTGTATGCCGCTAACGATCTCGAACAAACGCTGATAGATTTCTATAAGACGCATGGTGTAAAGTGGTATGCTTGGCGGCACCTGCCAGTGTATGAGGGAGTCCAGGGGCCGTCCGTCGGGGTTCTCTATGGGCAGTATCTGGCCCGGTTTGTTTGTGAGTTTATCCTTAACGTCCTCGTAGATCGACGCATCGCAGAGCATCCTGGGGTTACTACACAGGGCTGAGTGATCTGCAAGCCTTGCGATCTGCATGTTCAAGGCCTTTTGTATCGTTATCGTTTCCTGTATCTCGCCCATACCCCAAAAACAGGATGGCAGAACGTGATCGACAAACCTCACGACGGGACACCAGGAAAAGGGGTTCGGTACATCACGCAACGTAACGTGATTTGCAACGTGTATGAGCCTACCGCCAGGGCTACGCGGCCCCTTAGCGTTGTCTAAGGCTCCCCCAGGCCTAACCCAGCATCGTAGGAGCCTTACCAAGTCCCCGCCACCGTCCCCCATGTTCGTTCTACCGTAAGGCACGGAACTTGTGGGCGGCGTCGTACCCACTGCGTATGATGGAAGCCCCTGCGCCGTTGCCTCTTGAAGTTGCGAAGAATCCATACGCGAGTACAGATCATCAAGTGAGACGTCGGATTTGACTTCTGCCGCAGCGGCGCCGTAGGTTTCTCTCAATATCGAAAGTGGCACCATAGACTCGACTATGTTGTATCTTGAATCTTCCATCGAGGTCGCAGCCGGATCGGGATGATTGAATTTCGGGTGTATAGGGGCGATATTGAGTTCCCCAAGACCGCCGTTTAACGATCTATCGAAATAGATCATCCAAAAGGCCGTACCCAAGGCCAGTCCACTTGTGAGTCCCTCGGGGAGTTTCAAGTCCATGTTCGTCACGTCCCAGAGATAACGCAAGATTGCGTTCCCGATCTTCGCCTTTACCCTGTCCCCCGCGTCTCCACCACGTCCCATGACCATGAAATTCGGTCTGTTATCGGTAAGTATGGGCTTTATGGTCTCGATGTTGGAAAAGGATAGGTTGGGTACGATGTCAGACCTGTAAGACGCTCTGTCCCCAGGCCACTGACGAGCCATGTAGTACGACCAGTAAAGATCGTAGTCGGCACGGAAGTTCGTGTCAGCCTTATTTCTCGCTACTTCGTAGAGTTCCTGTACGTTGTCCGCAATCTTATCCGCCATCCGGCCTCCTCAATTCCCCCTTCTTCTTTGCTGCGATTATCTGTTCGCAGAAATCGTCTTCGCACGCGTCTACGAGTGACGCCCTCCGGTTGTCCTTTGGGGTTAGGTCTCCAGGTTCCCACGCTCCCGTGCGTTTCATCTCTTCAAGTCTTTCTCGACGCGATCCTATGAACTTCCCAAACGGATAGTACCATTCGGCCTTGAACTCAGGCGTTATCTGCGTTTGACGAACGAATGGGACCTTACGTGCGGGTTTCTTACACGTCGGGCAATCGGCGTTCGCCCTGTCGTCGACCCTCCGGTACGCGTCAAACTCCCCGCAATCCTTGCACTCGTAACTGTAGACCGGCATATCACCAACCAAACCTTTTCGCAAGGAACTGGAGTATCAAAGTCGCCAACGTTGCCACTGCGATGATACCGAGTATTTCCAACCAGGTCTTTTTCATTTACCAAAGAGGTCTGGACTACGACGTTCGAAGTCCGCTTGTTTATCGCCCCAGTTGGCTCTCGCTTCGTTACACTTGGGGCACAGCATCTCGTTTTCCTTGGGCCATGCCTCGTCCGGAATCGCGGGATCGCCCATGAGAACCATCGGCTGTTTACATACTCGGCATGTGTACCACTTGCTCTTGAGTCCCATTTGCATTGGGTGGACGAGTACCTGTGGTTCACCGTCCTTACTGTCAGAGGTCATACCACGTCCCCTCGTTTCTACGGAAGTTACCCGGCAAAACCAACTCCCCGGGCTTCGATTTCCTCATAGCGAGAATTGCCGCGTCCCTTTCCAACTGTCGCGCTTCCTCTTCGCTCACAACCTTACTCTCACGCGATAGCCCCCTCGACATCTCCACTGCAAAGGCCAGAGCGTCGATGATGTCGTCGTCGCCCAGCGGAAATCGTAGGGCCTGTTCCTCCAAATCCGTCATTCCGACCCTATGTTTTATCTGTCGCGCTTCGTATCTGGGTGCAAGGAGTCTTATGCGCGCTCGTTTGGCGTCTGCCGATGTCCCAGGTTTAAGTTCCTTTCTCACGACGTACGTATCTCTACGCTTTTCCTCTTCGCGTAGCCAGTACTCAAGTACCTTGAAGCCGCCGACGAGCTCGATGCCGATTCTCTTTAACCCCATGGGGCCGTATTGTGCCTGAACCCTGAAAATCTCCTCTATGAGGCGCGTTGGGGTTATTCTCATCCCCTTCGCTTCCAAGAGTTGGCACGGTCCGATACCTGCACGAGCAAGTATGACAAGGCCGACCTTATCCGAATTTCGTTTCTCGCCCACGGCGGGGTCGAAAGCAGCCACAATACCCGTTTTTGCGGGGAGATCGTCGAACTCGCCACTCCACGTCTCAAACCATTCGCCCTTGAATACCGCCGTTTCCGGGTCAATCACGAGGTTCCGATACCAGTTTGCAAATCTATCGGCTCCCTGGGCGTCGCGTTCCGCCTCGAGGTATTCCGGCGTATAGAAACTGTCGTAGTCCGCCGTTTCGACCGAGTGTACGTCCTCGACGTCCCATCCAGTCGGGTGATCGAGTACGTATCCGTACAGATCGCCAAATGCGTAGCGCGTTCCGTCTAAGATCATAACGCTTGCCTTGTCTAGGAAGGCTGATAACTGGCGATGGTCGTCCAGGACCTTCAGGTTCTGCTCTAAGGTCTCGGTGTTATGTTCACTCACGGGGTCGTCGGAGACTATCAAATCAAAATGCCCGCCCGTTTCCGTCGTTCCGATGGCTCCTGCGGTAAACGTAGCCTCCCTCATACCTACGGCGGTGCGCGAAGCGATGATCAACTGCTTGTTTTCCCACTTGAGACTCTTCGCGTCACCTCGGAGGTTCCCATAAAGACCACGGAAGAGCGCGTTGTTCTCTATGTGGTCGCGCAAAACCCTCAACATGGGTTCTGCCTGCTTCTCCATAGTCTCGGAATGAAGTAGACACCTGATGTTTGGGTTATGCAACGCCAACCACAGAGGCAGAGAATGCGCGCAGACGGTCGTTTTCGACCATTTCCGGGGTTCTAAGATAACCTTTTTTAGCGGTGCGGGCGGGGGTTCGACTCCGGTCCCAGGCCTCAAATGCGCCGTCAAAACCTCCAATTTATGACAAAGACGTCCGTGAGGTACTTCCTGTAGCCACTTATACCCCAGAACGTGCTTTGCAAAGAAAAAGAGGCTTTTTAACCCCGCTTCCCTAACTACCTGGAGACCCGAATCCTCCAGACTTACCTTTCCGAGCGGCGATTTCCTGTTGCTCAATCTCCCATTCACGCCTTTCGTCCATCACTCCAACGCCCAGCACGCGCGGCCTTGCACGTATTTCCTTTAACGATGCCTCTATGCTCTTATGGGCCCTAGGACGCCCTAGAACCGTATCGAATACGAATGAACCGATCTCTATCCGTAACCTCACGTCTTGGCCTTCTTCGTTGCCCTCGTCTCCGGCGTGGAGGGCATGGCCTTGCCCGTCACTACGACCACTGGCAACTGGACGAACGCAACCTCTCCCGTAAACTCCTCACGCATGGGCGCTATAGGGTAATCAGCCGCATGCGCCAACGCCCTCGGCCCCTTTAACTCAAATTGCCTCAACATCGCTATAAAGCACTTCTCCGCCTCATCCCACCTCACACTGCCCTTGTCAAAATACCAACCAATCATATAGGCTCCTTCTTTTGCTCAACGTCGCCGAATACCAAAAACGCCAGCGACTCGTCGGGTTCGTAGTGCTTCGCAGGATTCGGACGTTTAGGAAACCACAACTCTGAGCCATCCCCTAACGGTATCACGCGCTCAATCTCCGCCTCGTACGGATCATGCCCCGCATCTATCGCCAACTGCTCCCTTACGAAATCCTGATCCTTCCTTATCTCTTGCTCCAATAGACGAACCGACTCCCGCCCTAGGCCGGTACCTGCCCGCGCCGCTGGCCCTACCCAGCAATCAGTTGGGGTTTCTCGCTTATCACGTTTTTACCCGTCCCCCTTGACGCTCTCGTCGGCAGAAGTCGGTCCCTCAAAAAGTCTACAAACCACAAACCACGAATACCACCGGCAACACCACACCACCCACCACACCACGTACCACGGCCCCTACGTCATCAATCCTACCATCCGTCGCCGCCCCTACGTCATCAATCCGCATATCCACAGTCACCCTAGCCGGCGCAAACGATACAAAAAGAAACAACGACAACGCAAACACCAAAACAAGAACTACCAGAGTCTTCATGACCCCTCCAAGGTTCCAGGTGAAACAACACACGGCACACTACACGATAAAAGATACAAAACCTCCGGTGATAGACACACCCGAGGCTCCCCCGTCTCCGTAAAACAATCCTGGATCGAGAACGAACACAGATGTGGAAAGGAACGGGGAGAAAATATATGGGAATTTTTAGGGATGCAAGCAAGGGAGAGAGCTTCCATTATTTACCCTCTTTAACCTTCGTAGAAGCGGAGTCCCAAAGGGGGACGGTTAAGGTTCGTCGGGCATCGCGGCCTTGTCACATGGAGGTGTGCTAGGCTGGTTATCCCCCTCCGGTGTCTCCGCTGTCCTGGCCTCAAGCCTGGCTTTCTTGGCAGCTCGCATGGCAGCTAAAGCTGCGCGCGCGGCCTTCATGTCGTTGCCCCTACCCCTAGTTGGTGCCCGGTCCTCTGCTTTCGGTTCGAGCGCAGGGACCGGCACCATGACCGCTGGCGATTCAAAGCGTCCTCGTTCGTCTCGCTGCGGGCTGCTTAAGGGCCCCGGCCTTCGCTCTCCGTGCTGCTCCACGACGGGAGAATCAAGAGCACGGGTCTCAACAGGCTGAGGCACGACTTGAGCGTCAATCACTGTAACTGCTTCCGGTAGTTGTAGTTGAGTGTGGTTTACGTAATCGTTGTTATGCGACGTCTGTGATAGTCCGCTCGCAAGTTGCTTTGCTATCAACATCTTATCGGAATCTGGTAGGCTCTGAAGAAGCGTCGAGAGAGCTGCGGTCAGGAGATCGGCGGATAGCGCTGGCGCTTGCTGGCCTTGGTTCTGAGACATGGTCACGTTCACCCCACCGGTACTGATCCAACCCAGGAGCTTATAAGTCTGTTCTGCCGCCTGCCTTCGTACGTCCGGGTCTGGGTCGCGCAATCGCCTTCCAAGGTCTGCCACGGCTTCGGGTGCGTATTCTAGCACAACCTCGCGACTACGATTAGCCACACGTTCGTCCCAGTCCGGGATTCGCTTGCGAATATCGAACACAGTAGAACGCCCAACCCCAAGCAGCGCAGCCTTTTCCTTGGCTATAAGATCGAAAGTATATCTCGCATCCAGTTCGAGAAGTCCGGCTTCGCGACGCCTCAAGCCTTCGAATGTTCGGTTTCGTCCAAGCTGGTATACGTCTAGCCGTTTTTCTCTTGCCCTTGCCTGTGCCGCCCTTATCTTTGCCTCGATCGTTTCTAAGGGTTCACGTCCATTGCCGCCATTGTCTTCGCTCATCGTCTTTCGTATCCTTTGTTCCTGGGGGTTGTGGTCCGCTGACCCCACCCGACCGCCCCCGATGTTGTGGGGACAGTTTTTCAGACGTGTCATAAAAAGTCAAGAGAAATCTTTGTTTTGTTGAAAATAGTTTAGGTTGGGGGGTTGCGTTTTGGGGTTGCGGGTATTGCGTTTTGCGTTGGGTTCGGGTCTTGGGTTGTTGTTGTGTAAGGGTTTAGGGTTGGCATGGGTTGTGCAAGTGTTAGTGGTTGGTTTTAGACAAGGAGGTGAAACACATGAGACAGAGTTTTGTTGAGGTGAAGACGAGGGCGCAAGCTCTAAAGACCTGTCCTTGGGCCGCGAAGATCGTGAAGGTTGAGGGCGGGTATCACTGCTTTGAGAGCGTCCAGGATTATCTCACGTGGAAGGCGCAAAAATGAAAACGCACAGGAAGCCCCAGGATCGACGATCTGCCATGAGCGAGTACCATGCCATAGGGTCATACCACATCGCGTCGCTTTCTGGGGTCTGCTTTAGCGGAGCGCGATTCTATGCTACCATCCGAACCCCAAAAAGGAGGTTTGCCATGAAACTGCTCGCCGTACTCATCGAACTCATTCGCCGTGCTTGGGAGCCTGATCCGGCAACAATAGCGCTGGCGCACAAGCTTGATCTGTGGCAGGACAGGGCTGTTGACAGGTCCGGGAGGAGGAAGCCGTGAAGCCGTGCATACACGAGGACGAAGAGGGCAATTGCGGGTACATCAGCTCTTACCCCTGGCCTTGCCTCAACACGTACATCTGCGTTGGCTACGCCACGGAAAGATCGGAATCTCAACGACGCCTTGAGGTCTGCAAGCGCTGCGGTATTACTCGCGGGGAGGTTGAGGCTGCGATTGATGGGTGTTCGGTAGGTTCGATACCCGATTGCCTGGGTGGTGGCGCGCACTCGTTCCCTGAATAGCTGCTACGTAGCCCCGCTGGATCCGTCTGGCGGGGCTTCCTTCCCCTGAAGGTCCCCTTGCAGTTTTTGAATCATCGCCGTTAGCTCAAACTGCGTGGCGTTTTTGTCTGCCTCGGGCTGCGTATCGTAGAGGCGTATCACCGGCGATAGAGTACCGCCAACGACGCATGAACAGCGAAAAGCCTCAGTCGATAGCTTCCCCAGTATCATCTTTGGAGCCACTAGCAAGCCGCCTGAGTACTCGGGTATCTCCTGCAGGTTGAAAGCCGCCTCCTCTACTTTTGTCGCCCTCCGAAAGTGCGTGAACCGCGCCATGCAGCGCAGACAAACGATCTCGTGCGGCCCCATTCTCTCCATTACTGGAAGCTTTCCGATTATCTTCACCTGATCGGTCTCCAGATTCCCCAAGACCTTGCCCGGGATTATTACGAGACACCATTTTTTCTTGAGCGAGTCTGTGAGCTTCTTGATTTTCTCTCCATCGTCTAACAATTTCTTCTCTCCTTTTCAGTTCGGTTGGGGATAGAATCGGCTCCTCTGTCGTTCCACCAAGTTGAAGCTTGTTGAAGCATCCGTAGAGGACGCCGATCGTATAGCCGGAAGCCTTGATAAACTCGTCCTCGGATGCGAACATATTGTCATCGGCACGCTTGATCTCATCTTCGGTGTAGGTCTTTAGGAGGTTGGCCAGTAGAGACCCATCCTTCTTTCCTTCCACAAAGTATTTCTTCCCGGGCTGGTGTTTGTTGAAGTTCTCAAAGTGGTAGTCGATAAGAATCTTGATTCGAGGGTCAGCGACGCGAGGCGGTTTTCCCGCCGATGCGTCAATAGTAGGAGTCTGGAGTCTGGTGTCAGGAGTAGGAGTAGGAGTAGGAGTAGGCGCGCGCGCGCGAGGGTCACGGGATTGTCCCGTTTCTGTCACGTCCGTGTCACGCTTACGTCCCAAACGCTTACGATTGCGCTCTTGAATCAATTGTTCTATCGGTCGGAGTCCCTTGAGTTTATGCTGTTGCCATTTTGTAACACGCACATGTTCTCGATGAACATACATTCTTTTGAGTTTCCTTTGAGTTTCCAAAAGCTGCTCGAAAGTTTCGCAAAGCTGATCTCCAACTACCCCAAACTGTGCAAACCACTCTCCACGTAACACGGAAAGCTGAACTGAACCGTCATGGCCCAGCTCGCAAATTCGGTCATACGCCCAATACCAAAAAGCTAAGTTGTAGAGTTGTTTTTGCATCGCCTCTGGCCCATCAGCACCTGCTTGTGGTTTGAACTCAGGCCGGAGACTCCAGCCCGTCATGGCGAACCAATACTCTCTGTGGTCAGCCCCCATTGTTCTAGTGACCTCGTGAATCGGCAGAAAACAAAGAAGCCATCAAGTCTCGACGCGAATCGAAAGGAACTTGATAGCCCCTTGCTTCTGCCTTCAATCTATTCTTTTGTCTCATCGCGTCGAATCTCTCCTTTCGCGCGCCACCATACGTCAACCCTCGCGGCGTGTCAAGAAGATTTTGCCGGCCTAGACCTCACGTGGGAGTTTTCACATCCAAGCAACTTCTCTCCCACCGTGTCCCGATCGTCGCCCTCACCGCACACATACATGGGTTCGCACACCATGAAAGCAACGACAACGCCCGCGATCCATCCGAGAAGCCACTTGCTCGCAAGGAGTCCGCCACCCGCTCCGGCAAATAAAGCCAACTCATTCAACTGTTTTCTCCATCACCTTCTTATGCTTGCGCTCCCATCGCTCGCGCCAGTCGCGTTGTGTCTTGCCCGAGGCCCAGTCGCATGCGGCTTTGAGAGCGAGAGCGCGAGAGGACTTGAGTTGGATTGCAACCGACCAGAAATAAATAAGGTCAGGCATGAACTGCGGCTGTTTGATGCAATCGGTGACGCTATGTTCCTCTGGATCGGCAACAAACCATGTTCCGCCGCCGACAAACCAGCATTCCTCTCTAGGATTCAGCAACCACACATCTGCAACCCCCTTGCTCCCCGCGCTCCTGCTTCCAAGCCAGCCTTCAGCAATCCGTGCATTGAGGAAGTCGCGCTCGGCCTGTGCGCCGGAAGCATAGTTGCCATGCTTACGCTTCATCTATCCTCCTTGAAATCCTTGCATACCTTCTCATGTCTCGGCGCAAGTAAGACACAAGGTTGCATCGACCGAAGACAATACCGCAGGTTCCGGCCATTGGTTACATAAGACTGGCACGCCCTACCTTTCTGCGGTTTAGGGCCCCTCATATCACCTTCACCCATTTGCTTGCCTTCGGCGGCTTTATGCCGTTGACCTTATCGAGCAGGGCGCGGATAGCGACGACGGCGAGAGAGGCGGCTGTGACATTCTCGAATCGAAACCGAAATGTGTCCTTGTCTCGTTTCTTGTTACGCCCACCGATACATAGTATCTTGTCCTCACCCATAAGCTCGGGGCAGACTTCACTATAAAGCGTCCAATCGACCGCCTCCGCGAGTGTCTCTGTGCCCCTTAGCTTCTCATCCATCCTCACCACGCGGCCCTTGAGTTCGGCTCCGCGCTGGAGTAGTTCAATCACGACTTTGGGTTTTGGTTTCATGCGATTTCCTTTCTTCCTCGATTTCGGTTCGTACGTCGTCAAGTACATAGTCTGGAAACCTATATCCCCGTTCTCGAAGCATCAGCAGTCTTGCTAAAAACGATTCGAGGTCGAGATCGTTGAACCGTTCTCCATCATAGAGTAAGCCGATGGGAAGATGCTTGGCTGTTTTGAGGAAATCCATCTGTACCTTGTACGCCACCCCCCATGCTTTCCATTCCGGGGTGTCTTGCTTTCCCAGCGGGAATTCGGGTATTTTCGGAACTTCGCCAACGATCTTGTTAGCAGCCACGTAGGTCGTGTACCCACCCGCACAATCAGCAAAGCAGTAAAGATCACAGCCGAAATCCATGCTGCTAAAACGACAATAACTCATAACTTCTCCCTAATCTTGGACCTTCTGTCAAGGGAAAACGACACAGGAGGCCAAGAAATGACGAGCTTAATCGAACTTGCTAAGCTGTATCGAAGGAGATGATGTCCTATGTTAGCTTTGTTTCTCATTTCCCTCGCTGCAATTCTTGTTGGGACCGTAATCGTGATGGTCTTTTTCCCAACCTTGGTGCCACCTTGGCAAAGGCGTTTCCACATATTCTGGCAGCGACATGGAAGAAAAAGGCTGCCGGAGACTTATGACCGTGACTCTTCGCGTAGGCGACTAACGGACGTGATATCAAAAATCCGAGAAAAGCGCCTACCAATGACCCCAGAAGAAACACGACAAAATGCCATGAAGGAGGCCATGAAAAGACGGCTCTCAAACCATCGAGATAGGTCCTAAACCAACCCATACTTATTCTCCTCTCCAATTACATCATTCTGCTTCAAGGTGATAATTCCCTTTCCTTTTAAGCCATGTCGCGGCCACTTTCACAAGTTCAGCGTGTGTCATGTTCCCTCATACCACTTGCAGGTCTGCCGCTTCGGTGCGAGTAGAACGCAGGGCTTAACCGGACGCATTTCCGGACACAGACAATCCCTTTTCGCAATTACTTTCAGATCTCGATATCTGACGCTAAGTCGCCACTTGCACGGCTTATGGCGTTTCATCGGCTACCTCCGGGACTCTTTGGCCTGTGACCTCGCATTGCCCGTCCCGTCGTTGAAGATGTTCAAAGGCGCCGCGTCCGAAAGCACATGCTGGTAATCGCATCACCAATTCCATCGCCTCTTCGCTGGTCAGCAGGTCAGCAAGCGCGGGGCTGGCCCTCCGTCCCAACTCCCTCAACATCGACGTCGGTAAAACAATCTCATCGAATAGGACTAATCCCTCCTCGTCTCGACGGGTCGTTCTTTCAAATCGCCGTTCCATC
>Ga0315289_10001341_pt1 | contig 38071 bp, 36 predicted proteins | sample YL17G11_40_MG_FD_203452 | JGI IMG/M metagenome (GOLD analysis project Ga0315289, IMG submission 203452) | Sediment microbial communities from Yellowstone Lake, YNP, Wyoming, USA - YL17G11_40 | ecosystem: Environmental > Aquatic > Freshwater > Lake > Sediment | place: USA: Wyoming | collected... | reverse complement strand
TCGAGCTTGCGAGAAACAAGGTTCTACGCGAAGCGCACGGTTCTTATTTTCCTGATAAACAAGTTTCTGAGCAAAGCTCAGGTTCTTCTTTCGAACGCCAGTGATAAACAAGGTTCTGAGCAAAGCTTAGGTTCTTATTGTAGCACTTCTCTTAACCCTTCTTTGTTCCCCATGATAGTCCAAAAACAACCGTGAGTAAAAGTTGGGTCTGTTGAAGAGTCAGCCAGTAATGATCAAGTAGTCCTAATGCCAAAATCGCGCTGAGAACCAAAAATAACGATTTTTGGCCGGTAAATAATAACCTCTTATAGGTTAAAATCAAAAGCCATAAGAAAAATAATAACCCTGTCAGGCCCGTCTCGGCGACCACCAGCAGGAAGAGATTATGAACCGGCTGAAGCGAACGAACCGTCTTTGGTGCCTGCCAAAAATCCGGTAAGCGAACAAGGAAATTATTTAAACCTACTCCCATCATCGGCGCTGTTTTAGCCATGTCGACCGCCGCCTTACCTAACTGAAGCCGCTGGCTAAAGGCTTCTTCGGTCGAAAGTTGGGGCGTAAAATAGAGCAGTCCAGCAAGACACAAAAGGCCAATTAAGGAAACCGTCAAGTAATATTTTTTCTTCGGGAAGAAATAATAACCGATAAAAAACAAAGAGAGCAGCCCTACCAGCCAAACTGAACGAGAAAAAGAAACAACCAACGTCACTATTCCTAAACCCATTACCAACCACTTAACTGTCTTTTTAAATTGCCCCTCTTGACGATTCATCACGATCAAAATTAAAGACACCAAAATAAAGCCAGCCAAAACATTCGGATGAGGGAAGGTGGCGTAAGGTCGCATCATCAATCTTCCCCCCAGGACGGCTTCGGCAATCCCAGGGGTAAAAGCATTAAAAGTCCGCTCCCCTAGCCACCAAAAAGGCCCACCGAGAGAATGTTGCCAAACAAATTGACCGATGGCCATCAACGAAGAATAAATCACGCCTAAAGATAAATAAGGCACCAATGAAGCCATTCTTACTTTTGTCCTGGCAAGATAAAACCCCAAAAGAGTAAATTCGATAATCTTGAAAAATTTATAAAAGGCGACCCCAGGATTCTGGGCGAGAAAAGAGTTGACCAGCAAATAGAAAAAGACAACTATCACCCACCAATACTGCTTGATGGCTAAGAATTGTTTGTTAATGGTTAATTGTTTTCTATTCTCCCAAAACCACAAGCCGACTATGCCTACGAGCAGTAAGTCAGTGAGATAGATTGTGGGGGCGAGGTAATCAATCCGAAGACCCAAAACATAGGTCCATTCTGGCCAAAAATGGCGACCGAGTTGGACAGGAAGAAGAGTAATCAGAGTTAAAAAAAGCCCTCGGTGAAGTTTTCCGGCTAAGCTAGCTTTTTTCATTCTCTTTCTTAAGGCTGACAACGACCCTTCTATCTTCATCTTCTCCCTCAGAGATTGTTTCCACTTCAGGATCATCAGCGAGGGCAAGGTGAATGATTCTTCTTTCAGCCGGAGGCATCGGCGGCAAGGCCTGGGGCTCCCCGGAAAATTTGACCTTCTGGGTAATCGAAAGGGCCATTCTCTGGAGAGTTTCTTCTCTCTTCTCACGATAGTCGTTGACATCAACCACAATTCTCGCCCACTCTCCCGATTGACGGTAAACCATCATCGCCATCAATAACTGAATTGAAGCTAGAGTTTGACCGTGATAGCCAATTAAGATCCCTGGTTCATCGGTTTCGAGTTTAATTCGTGTCAAAGCCTCTTCCTCAACAATTTCTACCTTCGCCTCTACCTCAAGTCCTTTTAAAAGCTGGGTCGTTATTTTCTTTAAGTCTGGTTTGCTTTCCTTCGTCACTCTTTCTCCTCTTTAAGACTTGACTGGTTCACCAGATACTGCTGTAAGGCGGTAAAGACGGAGAAGATAAACCAATACAGCACTAAACCTGAAGGGAAGGAATAGCCAATAAGAATTGTCATTAAGGGGAAAAGATAAAGCATCTGGGTTTGCATCATCGTCGCCATGTCGTCCGTTTTTTCGGGTGTTTCTTTCGCTTCCTTCTTGGCCGCCGCCACCGCTGGCGTCATTAGTTTTGAGGAAATAAATTGAACCAAGGCCGCCGCGAGGAGAAAAATACCAGGTAAAGGAATGGGTAAGCCAGGAACGCTGATAACGTCTGGTTTATTCAGGTCGAGCCAAAGAAAGCGCGTGTTAATTTGAGTTTCAGGCGCCAATTGGAGCTGAGGATAAAGAACCTCGTTTAGTTTTTGGATAATATTGCCGTCGGTCCGTAAGACTTGAATGAAAGCTTGATAAAGAGCAATAAGAATAATTAATTGGACTATTTGGGGAAGACAACCGGCCGCTGGATTGGCACCGTGCTGGCGATAAAGTTCCATTTGGGCTTTGGCAAAAGCCTGTTTATCTTTACCGTATTTCTTTTTTAACTTCTCTATCTCTGGCGCGAGCTCGCGCATTTTCTTGGCAGCATGCATCGAGGGAAGGGTGAGGGGAATTAAAATCAACCGGATAACCAAGGTTAAAACAACAATCGCCAAACCTAGGTTATGAAACAACACCTGGTAGAGAAAAACCAGGGCATTAATAAAAGGTTGATATAAAAGCAAGTGCCAAAGTTCTTTCATTTCGAATTTACTTAACTGGGTCGTTACCCCCTTTGCTCCAGGGGTGACACCTGACAATCCTCTTTAAGCTGAGATAACTTCCCTGAATTATACCATAGCGCTTGATTGCCAGGTAGGCATATTCAGAACAGGTGGGTTGAAAACGACAGGCGGCGTCCGAAAGAAAAAGTAACTTAAGAACAGGGGAACGAAAAAACCAAGATTTTTGATAAGCTTTAATCAGAAAAAGGGCTAACTGCTTCACTAGTCGATTATCCCTGCTTGAGTAAAAAGCTTTTTAAGCTCAATTTTGATTGCAGCCGGTGGGGCTTCAATTAATCGCTTCTTCGCTAAGAAAACAACGTTAAAATCAGACTTAATCTTGGGCAACAACTCTTGAATGGCCTCACCCAACAATCGCTTCGCTCGATTCCTTTTAACCGCCTTTTTATGAACCTTAGTGGAGATAATAAAACCGAATCGGGACGCCTGACGGATTTTTCCTCCTTGATGAGTTAAGATAAGGCTGAATAACCTCCCTTGAATAAGGACCCCCTTTTCCTTAACCTGATGTAATTCCGTCCTTAACGGTAATCTGTGTTTTGATGGAAGCATGGGAGGTTAGACGCTGAGTTTCTTTCTTTTCTTTGCTCTTCGTCTCTTAATAACTTTCCTGCCGTTCGCGGTCTGCATCCGTTGACGGAAGCCGAATTTTCTCTGTCTCTTTTTCTTTTTGGGTTGATAAGTCCGCTTACGCATGGTGGATATTATACAGCGGCACTTCGTGCCTCGATAATTCTCTTCGAGGATTATAAAGCGGCACTTCGTGCCTCGCATTCTACCCACCACCTGATGGGGAGAATCAAGCTCCGCTTCTAATTCTCTTCGAGTATTATAATACTAAGGTTGCTCTAGAAAAACAAGAGTTTAAAAGGCCCACAAGAGGAATGTCGTCGAATTTCACCAGGACAGACGACCCCATTCCCTCATTAAAAAAGCCTTGTTTTGCCTGTTGACAACCTGTGGATAACTTGTTTAAATAAAAACCTGAGTCCTGCTCAGAACTTTGTTTCTCGCAAGCTCGAAATGGTCCTACTTCTGTCCGCCGTTAGCACCGTTTACTGCCAATCAATATCTGTCCCTAAACATGGACAAAAACAAGGTTTGGAAAACCGTTTTAGAAAATTTAAAACTTAATCTTTCGCCAGCTAATTTTGCCACTTGGTTTCCTCAAACTTTCATTGTCCGTTTTAAAAAGGTTGACCAGGGCCGGCAAATTACCGAAATCGGCTGTTCTTCAACTTTTATTGGCAACACGGTTGAAAACCGCTACTATGGCCTTATTAAAGATGCCCTGGATCAGGCCACTGGTAAAAAGAATGACCTTGTTTTTGTGGTCAAGCAACTGAAAGGGAAAGAAACTAAAAAAGAACCTCGAAGAGAAGCGCCTCTTTTTGAAAAAAAGGAAGAGGCGGCTGAAATTAGAACCGCCCTTGAAAGGGTCGGACTAAGACCCGATTTTAACTTCGATACTTTTGCTGTTTCCCCAACCAACCAGATGGCCCACGCGGCGGCCACCGCCGTTGCCCAATCTCCGGGCAAAGCCTATAACCCCCTTTTCCTCTATGGCGGCGTGGGCGTCGGTAAGACCCACATGATGCAGGCAGTGGGCATTGTCATTTTGGCCAAAAACCCCCGGGCGCAGTTGATTTACTGTATGGGAGAAGAATTCACTAACGAAATTATTGACGCCATCCGAGAGAAAAGAACTAAAGAATTTAAAAAGAAATATCGTTCGGCTCGGGTTTTAATGATTGATGATATTCAGTTTATCGCTGGCAAAATGGCGGTCCAAGAAGAGTTTTTCCACACTTTTAATGCTGTTTGGCGCGCCGGAGGGCAAATTGTCCTTACTTCTGATCGTCGCCCCGACGAGATTAGTAAATTGGAAGACCGTCTTCGTTCCCGGTTTGAAGGAGGCTTAACGATTGACATCCAATCACCGGATTTTGAGCTTCGCACCGCCATTCTTTTAATCAAAGCCCAACAGCGGGAAGTAAAACTCCCAATGGATGTTGCCCAATTAATTGCGAGTAACATTACCTCAACCCGTCGCCTAGAAGGTTTTCTTACCCGACTTATCACCGAATCTAAAACCAAGAACGAGCTTTTAACACCAGAACTCGCCAGGGCTTTATTGGGCCAAACGAATGAGGTCACTATTCCTGGGCACATTGTCAAACCGAAAGAAATCCTCAGAACCGTTGCCTCCCACTACAATCTTAAAATTAATCAACTCACCGGGCCAAAAAGGGATAAACCGATTGTCGTTCCCCGACAAATCTTGATGTATCTCTTAAGAAACGAGCTTAATGTTCCTCTCATGGAAATTGGTCGACTCTTAGGCGACCGGGATCATACCACCATCATGCATGGGGTTGAAAAAATTACCAATCAATTACCCACATCAGAAGATTTACGGGTGGATATCGCGAGGATAAAAAAAGAGCTTTATGGATAAACGGATTCGTTTTTGCACTTTTCCACAAAACCAAACTAGTTGTTAACAAAGTTTTAAACAGAAATAAAGCCCGAAAGTTGAGGTTAGAAAAAATTCTTTTACACTTATCCACAGGCCTACTATTACTACTAGTTATTAAGACAAAACGAAAAGCCATTATTGAGGTCTCTAAAGAAAGGAGGTAAGATAATCACAGAGAACTATGAAACTTTCAATTCTTCAAGAAAATCTCGCTAAAGGTTTATCAATTGTCAGTCGTTCTGTTGCCACCCGAGCGCAATTGCCGGTTCTTAGCAATATTCTCTTAGCGACCGACCGAGGAAGATTAAAACTTTCGGCCACTAATTTAGAAATGGGGATTAATTATTGGATTGGGGCGAAGGTGGAAAAAGAAGGCTCCCTTTCTGTTCCCGCTAAAGTTTTGACTGAATTTGTTTCTTCTTTATCGCCGGAAAAGATAGAAATTAAATCACAAGAAAGCAGCCTAGAGATTACCTCTGGTTCACATCAGGCGAATTTTGTCGGCATGGTCGCCAGTGAATTTCCCTCTGTGCCTAGTCTTAAGGGAAAGCCAAAAATTTCCTTTGACCTTAAGGCTTTATCAGCGGCGATTTCTCAAGTTGCCTTTGCCGCGGCTCAGGATGAAGGCAATCCGGTCTTAACCGGCGTTTTATTGATTACTAAAGGGAAAAACCTAATCTTAGTGGCGACAGATGGCTATCGCCTTAGTTTAAAGAAAATTGAAAGCGGGAAAACTCTCGTCGGCGTGAAGGAGTTCGAAAAAGGACTGATTATCCCCTCAAGAACCCTCACTGAGGTGGGGAAAGTTATTGGTGAAAGCGGACAGGAGAAAATTTTAGGTTTGAATCTTACCCCCGAATCCAATCAGGTAATTTTTGTCACTCCCGATTGTGAAATTGTCTCCCGGATTGTCGAAGGAAAATTTCCTGATTTTGAGAAGATTATTCCAGAAGAGGAAAAAACGAAGGCCATCGTAGAAACCGGAGGCCTGACGCGGGCGGTGAAGATTGCCGCCATTTTTGCCCGGGAATCGGCCAATATTGTTCGTTTCGAAGTTGATCGCTCGGGGATAAAGGTGAGTGCCAATACGGCTCAAGTAGGCGAGAATAAAAGCCAAATTGAGGCGAAAGTCGAGGGAGAGAGTAATAAAATTGCTTTTAACTCTCGTTACTTTTTGGACTTTCTTAATTCAGTTAACTCGGATTTGATTGAATTCAGGATGACAGGACCTCTTAATCCTGGCGTCTTTTCCCCCGCCGGCGATAAGAGTTATACCCACATCATCATGCCGGTTAGGGTTCAAGAATAAACTCAAGGCTGGAAGTGCTCTCGGGGCGTCGTGAGATATTGAGAGACAATCGCCGGAAGAATAAAGTCGGCCTGGTAGTTTTTACCATCCTTAAGGCTAATTTCTCCTTTAAGGAGGAACACCGGTTGGTAAAAATTTTGAACTTCGATGGTTTCATAATAAGCAAGAGAGAGGCTATCAATGGTAATTTTTTGAATTTCACTTAGAGGTGGGAGAGACCGTTCCTTTTGAGGCGTGGAAAAAACTCGGATTAATTGACCTTCACCCTTCTCTAGGCTGTTAATTGTTTCCGTCAAAGACTTAAGGGGATAATTGTCAACCGCCTCTTTTTGAACCTGATGGAGATTAAAGAAAAAGGAAAGTAGGTTGCCGTTAGTTTCAATTTTAACCTCGAGTTGGTTTCTCGCCGGGCCGAGACCAACAAGGGGATAGTTATCAATCTTTGTCTCTAAAACAAGCTGGAAAACTGAAGCCTGAATGGGGTCTTTCAGGGGGATTAATTCTAAACCGGCAATACCGAAACCGATAACCTCTTTAATGAGGACTTCATTACTAATTAATCCCCAGGCAGTTAATTGCTGTCTGACAAGGGTTTGGATTTCTTTGACGTCATACTTTTCTCCAGGGGTACCCAGTGGTGCCTTGCCGACAAAAGTGAATTGACCCGAAGAAGGATTGATGCTGAGATAGTTTTTCTCTTCCTGCCAGACAAGAAATGATATCCCACCGCGTGCTTCTATCTTAGGACTGCCGAGAAAACCTAAATCAACGATAATCTCGGCAAAACGGGAGATAACTTCCTCATTAGTGAATTTTCTAGTTTTATAGACAGGCAGGCTTGAGGGCAAGCTAATAAAGTCTTGTTGGTTTAGGCGGAGATCGTAGGCGACTTCTTGGCCAAGAAGCTGGTTGAACTTTGATTGAGGCTCGGTTAGGATTTCTTTTTCTGACGTCGGGAGAAGGGCTGGCGATATTGCTGGTTGAGATTTTTGGCTTAACTTAAGCGCGGCGAGGAAAGTTATTGCCATGGCTAAGATGACAAAAGGCCAATATTTTTTGAAATAGTCAATTATTTTTCTCATAGACCTGGACAGCCTGTTTCTTTGTCGCGATAGCCACAGTTCGCAGAACAACCGGGATTGACATTTGAGAGATAACTGCAAGGATCGGGGGTCTGACTGCCGGAGGTGGTCCGACTAAAGCAGCCGGGGACTTCACCGCAGGTGCTGAAGCCGAAGTGAAGATGGGTGCCGTAGGAGCGGCCGGTATCATCGACATAGCCCAAGATCGAAAGACCATCAACCTTTTCTCCTGGGGAAACACTAACGGCCAGAAGGTGAGCATAAAGACTGTAGAAATTCTCATCGTGCTTAACGACAACATAAACACCGTAGCCGTTGTCGGAACCAGTGGCGTAAACTTCTCCTTTGGTGGTGGCATGGACGGGGGTGTTCCAATTAGCGGGGATGTCGATGCCTTCATGGTAGTCACAGATTCTTTGACCATTTTCCAGGGTAAGTTCGCGATGACCGTAGTTTGAGGAACAATAAGTCGGTGTGTCTACCGGCCATCTGAAGTCAAGCCCAGGCGGTGGGGGAACCTCGGGAGGAACAGCGGGCGGGGGAACCTCTTCTCCTTCTTCTATTGGTCCGGCGGGGAGCATAAAGGCACCACCCATATTAGTGACGATAAAGAGAGTGACGAACATCAAACCCACAAATGCTCCTCCGATTGAAAGAATTATAGAATTTCCAGGAGAGACACGAGAGAGATTACCGAAGAAAGTACCAAAGCCAGAGGCAAAACGTGTCGATATTTTACCGAGCTCCGTAATGTTTCTTTGGAAGCTCCTGATTCCACCGAGAAAAAAGAGCTCAAATCTGCCGCCAACGGCTTTAATCACCCCTCCAGGAAGGCCTAAAATTCCTCCTAGAGGAGCGCGAACAGGAACACCTATCCCTAAAGTACGCACGGCGCTAGGAATTCTTTCCGTCCTAAGGATGATTTCTTTAGGAGTGGGAATAGCCGTAGGTTTTCCGGCGAGGCCGAGAAATTCAGGTACTTTCGTCAGAGAGATAAGGGCTTTACTGGCAAGCCTGCCGAAGAAATCACCGATTTTCGCTGATTTGAAAACTTTCCAAAGGACAATCTTTAAATTGGTGAAGTTTTGCGAACGGCCGAAACTAATAATTCTAATGAAAAGGTTGGTGCCGAGAATCTCAATTTTGGTGGCGACTTTACCTAAGCGATTCCAGGTATAGTAGCGTTCGAAAAGAGACAAAAGGGGTGGCTTTTCTTTTTCGAAAGCCGCCTTGAGACTTTGCCAATAGGGAAGTTCAGGGCTTGCTGGACTCTCCCTATTTAGATAATCGAGGGTATTATCCACTAAAATAGGTGTAATCCCGCTGGCGGCCAAAACAAAAGTTTTATGTTGCTCCCTAAACTTCTCAGGGGCGGTATGGGTGAGAACTTGAATTGGTTTGACAACCGGGACGAGAGCGGCTTTCTCGATAAAGGCTTGAGTTTTTTCAATTAGGGCGATTTTGGCCTTGTCGGGTCTCGGCTTTAATTTTATATAGGGGCGGTCACTTAATTCTATTTGAGGAAGAGGAATTTCCTCTTCTGGTTCAGCCGTCTCGAGAACTTCCTTTTTCTCCTTAGAAGGTTTTTTTATTGGCTCTCCTCTGGGTGTGGTGGTTCGTTTAGTTGTCGCCAGGAATCCCGCCTCTTCTTGAGTTTTTTTGGCAATATTTTTAAAGACTGGTTTAGCCGGCGGTTTAATTCCTGCTCGTTGGAGTTCTTGATTAGTAATCTCCTCGACGAGGGCTTGATATTCTTCTGGGGTGACCGCTTCGTCGAAAGTCGCTTTGATAAAAATTGGAGGCAATTGAAGGGCCGTCCTTAAGGCGAGATTGTGGCTAACCTCTTCAGCCAAAAAAGGATTTTGATTTAATTCCTTAACGCTGTTTTTTAGCTCCTCCTGGATTTTCAGGGCATATTGCCTTTGGAGGGCCTTTATTTGCTCGTCGAGTGAAGGGAAGGCTTTTTTTAAAGAAGCTGTTCGGGTTTCGTCGAGGTGTTCTTGGTAGAAACGAACGAGTTCTTTGAGGTTAGCCGGTAGGTTAGGGCCCGCTTTTTCGGAAAGGGCTTGACTTAATTTTTCGGCAAACTTAGGCAGCAAGTCGCGATCTCGGGGGTCGAGGCCAAAATCAACGGCGAAATTAACAACCAGGGTATAGGCTTCTTGACGGTCGATTTGCTCAGCCAGAAGCCACTCCGGCAATTGAAGGTGATAGACTAGAACCTGAAGCCATTGATACTGACGACGGAGTGTCTCATTCATGCTGAGCGGCTTTTATCTTTTCTTCTCTTTCTTTTATTTCCAATAACTCAGAGGGTTTGGTGGTCACCAGGCGGTGTTCATCGGGCGAAGCCACAACCCGGAGGGCAACATGATTAGGGCCGGCGAAGAAAAGGCCCTCGCCAATATCAGCGCTCAAGAGAAAGTGTTTTTCCCCCTCAGAGAGATAGAAAATTTCGGCGACACGATCAATCGCCGAGGGTGATTGTTTCATCAGAATCTGAAGAGACGAGTTGTTAATGATTTCCCTTCCTAACTCCACATTTTGGAGGCGGACATTGAGGAAATCTTCGACGTCCTGAGTGATGGTCGTTACCCCCAAATAATATTTTCTGGCTCTTTTGGCTACCGAAGTTAAAAACATCGCCGAGTCGGGATAACGCATTAAGTACCAGGCCTCATCGACGATTAAAATTCGCTTTTTCATTTCTCTTTTGATTTTCGTCCAAAGGTAATCAAGGATAATAAACATGGCGATGGGTCGGAGAACGTCCTCGAGATCGCGGATGCAAAAGACGGTAAAGGGGTTGGTGATGTCGACATTAGAATGTTGGTCAAAAACACCGACAAAAGAACCCTTAACAAACTTTTCGATGCGGTCAGCCAAAGAAGAGGCTTGAGGTTCTTCCATCCCCCGGAGGGCCTTGTAGAGATCTTCCATTAAGGGTGGCTCTCTTTTTTGGGTGGCCGGGTCAGGCGTGATCCCTTTCATCTTATAGGTGAGAATTAAAGCTCGGTCCAGAACCGCCTCTTCGGTAGCCGTTAAATCACCCATGATAATTTTGAAAAGAGTGTGGAGAGACATAATTTTTAGCCCTAGTTCGTTCTCTCCCTCGGTGTAGACAGCTGAGAGGTCAAAGGGGTTGATTTTCGCTTGACTGCCAAAGCCGAAGCTAATGTACTCACCACCAACAGCTTCACAAAGTGACCGGTATTCTTCTTCGGGATCGATGACAAGAATTTCCGTGCCAAACATGAGCGACCTTAAAGCTTCCAGCTTAATCAAATAGGATTTACCGGCGCCTGCCTTAGCAAAAATAACCGAATTGGCATTCTCCAGAGTAAAACGGTCGAAGATAATTAAGGAATCGTTATGTTCATTAATTCCGTACATGATGCCTTCGTTAGCGGTTAACTCGGATGAGGTGAAAGGGAAAGTGGTGGCCAGAGAAGTAGTGTCCATATTACGGGTAATCATTAAGCGATCAAAGCAGGTGGGAATAGTCGTCTTAAAGCCGTCTTCTATTTGCAAAGTCGCGTGTTTGGAGATAATTAAAAGCGAACCAAGGGTAGAGGCGACCTGTTTGGAGACGTGGTCGAGTTCTTTCAGAGAGTCGGCCGGAATGGTAATATAGAGGCCGAATTGAAAAAATCGTTCCGCCCCCTTCACTAATTCTTCTTGAAGCATCCGGGCGTCTTCGAGTTTAGCTTGGGTAGATGGGTCAACAATTTTACCTCGTTGGAGATCGGTTTGGATTTCTGCCTCCATTTCGGCAATCTTTCGGCGAAGATCGTCGAGAACACCCTTGCCCTCGATGGGATAGATATACATGGCGACATCTAAGGAATGATCAAAGTTGATTAAAGGCGCCAGCCAGTTGGCAGAGACAAACCGGGGGTAGCCGGCGACAAAGAGAGTCCGAAAGTACTTATTACCAATCTTGAGGTGGTCAAAATCGACCTCGATTGCTCCTGGGGCAATCACATCCTGAACCGAAACCATCCCCTTGCCTAATTGGGCAAGGGCGTTGGGAACAGTAGGTTTACCCAAGCCGACTTCGGGGAGCACTTGCCCCTCGCCGTCACCCACCGGCGGTTTTAGCGGTTCTTTTGGTGAACGCCTTAAGTTTGGTAAAGAAATTTTAAGCGGTAGGACCATTACCTTCTTCCTTCACTGAATTTTTAACTAAATCACTAATTTGGTCTTGGATAGTTCTCTCCTTTTTCTCAGGAGGAAAACTGGTGGTTGGTTTAAAACCAACGTTTATTGGTGATTCTGGTTTTCCAGCCGGCGACGGCGGCGTTTTCGGAGAATAGGCCGCTTTCGGAGAATAGGCCGCCTCCGAAGAAGAGGCTACTTTCGGAGAATAGGCCTCATTCGAAGAAGAGGCCGCTTTCGGAGAATAGGCCTCATTTTGTCGAGCGATTAAACCGGGAGGGAGAGAGTTATCTTGTGGCGGGAACGTTTCAGCTTGGTCGCTATCCGCAGTTCCTGTTTGTTCTTCTTTCGGGGTTTCAGGAGGAGCGGGCGTAACGGGCTGGACAAAGGGAGTTTCGTATTGTTTGGCCCCGGTGACCTGTTGGCCAGTGACCTCCGGGTTGTAAATATCAAAAAAGAGCTGAATCAGTTCTTGGGTAGTGAGTTGGTGACCTTTTAAGCCGATTCGGGCGAGAAGACGAAGAAGGTGGTCACGTTTAGGGTAGAGATTGACTTTTCCTTTTTCTAAGATGTAGTTCTTGTCAAACGGCAGTCCTTTGCGTGGCCTAAGGGTGGCCGTGATGGTTTTAGTGACGCCAAGTTCCAAGGCGCTCATGGGAATAACAAGGTAGAATTTTTTGTCCAAAACCTCGTTTCTTTGGACGGTTTCCCTGATAAAATCTTTGTATTTTTGGATTTGTTCTCTAATGAGCGATTTTTTTTCTTTTGCTTCGGCTTCATCAAGGAGTTTAATGTAGGAGGAGACATCCTTTCTTTTTGAACGAATAACGAGCTGGATGGAGAAATTAAGAGAGTTTAGAAGCCCGGCGTAAGCATAGATAGTTGCCTCCTGTTCCTTTTCGGAAAGGAGGCCGAAGTTGATGGCCGTTGTTGCCACCACCAAACAGCAACTCCCGTCTTTTAAAATAACCAGGTCATCTTTGATATCTTCAATATCGAGATGTTCCTGAGTGGTGGCTCGAATGGCAATTTTAGTAGGATCCAGCATAAATTTTGAGCTATTTAGCCCTGATATCTAGCGGTTTAATAATTTCACCCTTAACTTCTACTTTGATTATATCAAACTGATAGCCTTCTTTTTCGATTTCAATTTCATAGGTGTCATCTTTCAGGGGAGTGGCAATTCGGAATTGGCCTAATTTATTGGTTTTTAAGGCTCGGACCGGGAGGCCCTTACTGTTTCTGATTTCAAGGATGGCCCCCTCAATCATTTCATCTTTTTTATCTAAGACCATGCCGACTAAAATATTAGGTTGGGTCGGGGGGGCGGGAATAGGCAGGTAGGAGCTAATCTTAGCCTTAATGCTGGGCTTTAATAGCCGGCCGGGTTTTTCTGGAAGGACCACCGGTCGGCCGGTTTTAATGGTTGGCGCTTCCGTAGGGGCGGTTCTGACGATTAGTTTCTTTGGTAGTCTGGCCACCTCGGTTTCTAGTCGCGGTGGGAAGGGCCGACGAGGGGTAGTAGGGAACGGAGCCAGCGTCGGTTTTGGTTGGAGGGTTGGGGTTGGTCCTGGTGTTCTAGTGAGCCGAAAAAGGTCCATAATCCTTCGGAGATAACCTTCTTCCTGTTTTTCGAAGAGCGTCCTTCCCTCTCCAGGGAGGGTTTTAAGGTATTCCGTGAGTTGAGCTTGGTCTGGAGGAGGCGTCGGCGCTTTTTGGATAAGTTGCTTTTCAGCGGTAGTTTTGAAAATTTCTAACTCTTTTAGTCCTTTAGCCCATAAATATTGAGTGGGCGAAAAGACGGCCCTAAAAAAGGCCAAAAACCACTGACTGAGGGGTCTTTCCTGGATGGGCATGAAGGCAAAGCCAACGCCGAGGGTACCAGCGATAATCACTCCTGGCCATTTGAAATACCAAGGCAAGGGAGAGGCATAAAAGATAAGGCCAATCACCGCCCCACTGGCTAAGTACCCAAATTGCTTAAGGGTCATGTCGCCCACAAGGCGAAATTCGTATGAAGCAATGTGTTGGGGGACCGGATGTTGTTCCATAATAAAAAATTACCCTAATACTTTCTTGCCCCTCACGAGGCCTTTAGGGCTTAACGTGGTGGGCAGTTTTTTGATTACCCCTCTATTTTAAAGAGAGGCCAAGCCCAATTCAACCGGCTCAAAAGCAATCAAAAGGGGGTCAAAATAGAGCACTATTTGTTTACTTAAAGTCTTATTGTATAATGATAGACATGTCTAACGGTCATCCTGAAACCCCGACAGATCAACCTCAAGACGTTATTGGGGAGGGAGAAATAACAAACTTTCAAGAAGCAGTGGCTGCTCTTCAAGTGGAGCGGGCGGCGAGGTTGAGACAGGATGAGATATTGGTTGAGCTAAGAATAGAGACCGCGAGGCAAAAAGAAGAGCGGGCGAAACTCGAGGAGAAGGTGACGGAGATGACGGAGACACAGAGATTAGGGTTTTTCGGTCTATCCCTTCAACACCCCGTGGTGAGACGAGACGAAACCGGAAATGTGATTGAAGGAAAGGAGCCATATGTGGACCTGAGAGAGCAGTATGCGGCCATTATCAGTCGAGAGGCGAACAAGATGGAGAGAAGACCTTTTCCATACGATAATTTCCGAGTTCTCGGGTTGCTAGATTTTCTTGAAGGGATTACTACCAATGAGGGAATTTTAAAGGAACTTAATCCTGAACAAGCAGGTATGCTTTCGAGAGAAATCCTGGAGTATTTCGAGATGAGGGAGGCTATTTGGAACCGGATTTATTGGCATAAAAAAGCCATGGGTTATTTAAAGGTAATCTGTGCCGAAGATTCCCCCCAGCCGGCGGCAGAACAACTAGCGATGTTTGAGAATGATCCTTATCGGCCTGAGATTAGGGCGGCGGTGGAGGTTTTTTTAGATCCCCAAATTACTGGCTGGTTTATCTTTGGTAAAAATTTTCCAGACGTAGGCTTTCGCGGTAAGGTTTGTACGCCTTATATTTATACCATGTTAACCTCGGAGTCAAGAGGTGCCATGTATCAGATGATGGAAAAGATGATAGTTGATAAAACGAGGGAAATAACCGAAGAAAAGGTAAAACTAAGCCCCCTTCAGGCAAAAAGAGCGAGAGAAAAAGTTGAGGCTTATCTTGGGGCAGTTGGTTGGAGTTCTATCTCTGATCCAGGAATGATGCTGGATGTCAATGATGAATTAAGAGACGCTGCTTTCGGTGGGACACGTAGTCGGGAACGCCTCTTTGGGATCAAACCAGCCGGGCCGGTTTTTGGCGCCACCCTTTTTACTGATAGGCTGGTCTACACCGATGCCGAAGGTCGTAAAAGAGCCCTTAATTCATATAAAGACAGAGAACAACCATTAATTCTGCTTGAATCTAAAGATGCCGGCGAGCCACAATATCTTGGTTCTTTGTACCATTCAACCATTGGAGCGAGAATCTCTGAAGATGGGAGGAGTTTGGTTGTTTCTCGACCCAGCGGCGTGGAAATTACCAGAGGGGCAGGGGGGCCGCGAATGGCCTCAACCAGTCGACCAAGGACGCTCGAAATTCCTCTTAAAGGAATAGGTATTCGGGGAGAACGATTGGCAACTCAAGCGGGCGGCATTGCCGAAGGGGAGATTAGAGGGAAAATGGTTAAGTTGAGATTGATCGATTTAATGACTGATTTAGATACAGGCAAAATTAAGCCGCTGTCGAAGGAAATCTGGCCCTATTTAAGCAGCAATCTATTCGGGAACGTCATTGGGGGTTGGTTCCAAGCAGGGATGACCGGAGAGGCGAGCGGCTTTTATGGTTTATCTCAGAAGGAAGACTGGAGGCCTGAAGATATCACTTACAGCGGCGTTCGCAAACTTCATCACAAAGTGAGATCTGGGTTAATGAATAATTCACCGCTCTTGAATGTTTTAACTAATGATGCCGACGCGAAGCCTAGTAAAGGTGAATGGCTGGTAGTAAAAATTGACAATGAAGGCAAGGTTCATTTTGGTAGAGGATTAAGGACGGGGCTCCGTGGCCGAGCCGAGATTCATGAAATGCTGACGGCAAGGTTGGTTCTTTTGGCTCTTTCCACGTTGACGATGAGAGCAGCGACTCCCCACGGAAAAGGTGCGGCCTTTTTGGGGGGCAAATTGAAACAAGGGTCATATGTCGAAAAAAGACGCCGCGATTTACTGGCTAGGGATGACATTGAGTTCTTAATCGAAGGACTTTTGAATCCGCCCTATAATGCCCCTGAGATTTTCAAGACCAAAGACGCGCAGGATGAACTAAGGGCTGCAAAAACCACTCTAGGCTGGGAGTAGGTTTTTACGTCCTAGCTCTTGCTAGAACCTCACTCCCAATTTGCTTAGAAAGCCCACCAATTTGTTCACCCAGGGCGGCAACACTTCTGTCGGCAGCAATCATTGGGCCTCCCTTGCCCGCTATGAGTGATTGCACCAATTCAGCCACATTGGGGATAATCATAATTACCCCGAAACTAACAGCCATTTTTATTGTGTTTACCCCACCACCAATAAGGGGTGGGCCCCATATTGGTTGGCTGGTGTTGAGTGTTTTATCTATGATATCAACGAAAATGAAAAGATAGATGGCTACCACAAAAACTGAAAGATTGGAGATAAGCCCCGTTAGCCATCGAGAAAACCCACTTTGGCCAGGCAAGACTTCTAAGAGGATTATTATTGGGCCTAATATTATTAGAAGAAGAGTCATGACGTATGCCTTAATGAGCATAAAAAGGATTCTGAAAAGGAAAAGCAGGAGCGAAAGAGCTAAGCCTATAACTACCGGAATGGCGAACCCTGCTATAGCGGCCGCTCCTACTACATTTGTGATTACTAACCCAATAATTGCCATTACCCCCATCCCCGCAACCCCGGGTGCGCCAAGTTGACTTATTAGTTGACCTATGCCTCTTCCTCCCAAACTAATGACAAATCCTAGTGCATCCAAAAGATCTGCCTGGGCATACTTATTGAAAAAACCTTGGGCGTCAGTCTGGCTGATGACGCCAGACCTAACAAAGGCGACCAATGGAATATTTATAGAGACATATAAGAGATCGATTAAAAAACCAGCGATAGCATAGGAAAAAGTAACTAAAATTAAGGCGATAATAATTTTTGGTAGGGCATTTTGGATACTAATCACGGTTTGCGGATCAATTTTTATTCTAAACATAATGGCAAAGCCGATGATAATAAAAATAACGACAAAAAATAGATAAGCCATGTTTCTGAAGGCTTTCCATAGGTTAATAATTTGGTTCAGGCCAGCAAAGCCAATTCCCATTGTTGTCTGGGCATATACGGGTGGAGTAATCCCAATACTCTCTTTCAGATACGCTAAATACTCAGTCGAAGAAGCGGGGGGGTATGAATAAATAGTGCCGATAATATTCGCCAGGGTGCCAACCGCACCACCTTGGCTTTGAGGAGAAGTAGTAGCGCCCTCGCTTGGCCCAGCAATGAGATCAATCCCCGAGGCTAATATAGATTTGAAACTTTCATTTATAAAGCTTTCAAGATTCATTCCTGATTCTTGATAAACCGCTTTTTCCCAGATATCTAATTTATAATCAGACCTTTGTTCTTGGAGTGGTGCCGTAGGAGGTTCCATGGAAGTAAAGGCATTTGCCTTAGGAGATAAAAACATAGCTAGTACTAGAATAATTCCAGTAACTAAAAGGAAGGTTTTTTTACAAAGAATTTCAGGCAGTTTCACTGTTTTTAAGTTAGCATTGATTAAATAAAATTGCAAGCCTTTTTATTATTCTTGTTGTTGGTCTGTCGTTAACTCTCGAATAACCCACTCTTTGGCTTTTTGAATTCCACCGAGGTAGGGAAAGTAGAATTTGCCTTCTGATGGGGCGACGCCGCCAGAGGTATAACCATAAGAAATATTGCTATGAGCATCTAGCGCTTCAAAAACGGGCATGACCTCTGGTTTGAGAACATTAAAGAATCCTTTTAAGCCCTCAGTAGAATAGTTCCAGATTTCTTCTAGATAGGGGTGAGAGAGGTTGATACCGACGTCGCGGCTGACGCCATAAGACTTGATTTCATCACAAGCGTCTTTCTTACATTCGCCGGTGACCTCGTTCCACTCTAAACACTCAACCCCACACTCGATATAGTCGTTATTAACGAATTGGTCAGTAGCCGAGAGAGCAATACCAATAGGTTCACAACAGAGGTTATCATTGGGATTATAATCAGTGATAGATTCCCGGTCACAAGGGCCAGCCGGAGGCCAGGGCTCACGCAGGCCGCATTCAGGCGGTTCTGGACCAGCGAGAGTACAATCTGATTCATAATCATCGCAATCTGGCCCGGTTTTGGTGATAGTACAACAAACAGTAGCGTCTTCGATTTTATCGCAATCAATAACGTCAGCTTTAACGGTGGCACAGACGGTTTGTGATTGACCCTCGCTAAGATTATTGAGGTCTATCCAAGGACAACCAAGATCAGCCATAGCACAGTCTGCGCCGCAAGAGATTCTGAAGAGATTACCAATGGCAGGATTGCCACCACAAGAAGCAGAGACATGAAAGACATTTTTACCAGGCTCACAGGTAACAACCTTAACTAAAGGCTGAAAAGCACAACCATGAGGAATTAGAATCATCGAGACGTCATTTGGTCCGTGTGATTCTGGATCACCCTGGGCGAGGAGGTTTTCGGCCGTTGAGCTAGATTCTACCTCTACTCTTTCTCCCAAAACTTCTTCTTTGGTTGAAGCCAAAAAGGCTTTGATGTTCTCGCTTGGTATCGTTGATGAGGCAAGGGCCTGTTGGATGCGAGGTAGGAGAGTATGGTTGATTGCCCGGGTGACTTCATGGAGCCTGGCCACATGGGGAACTTTTTCAATTTGAGCTTCAGGATTAATTACTTCGAATTTATCTGGTGGACGAGCACTTAAATAGGGTAAGATTTGCCCCGGAGTATCTTCCCGGGAGAACATCGGCATGGCCGCCCAAAGTCGGTACCACTTGCCGCCATCAGATTCTTTCCATTCCTCATATTTCTCTTGAAAGTTTTCCTCGTCTGGATAAGGCTTAAGATGATTGGCAAACTGTGAGAGGGTGGTTGATTCACCGTTATAACTGACTAAATAGTCATGGATGGGCTCATCATTGCCGACTTGCCCAGCTAAACTTCTAATGGCCCGGTTAACCATTTGCCGCTTGAATTCATCCTGGAGTGCTTCTGGGGCGAGCTTGCGCCAGACACCCCCCTCAAGAATAACTCGCCGAAGGTCCTCGATATTGGTGTAGTCGTAGGGAGGGGCGTAGTAAAAACCAGTTCCTTCGAAATAATCAGCCAGATATTTTTGCTCATCTTCTTGCCCCTTTTTTCCCACAAAAGGAATGACGGTTTGGGAGGGGTCGACGATAACGGTGCCACCCCAATCTCTTTCGAGCCAGGGCTTGCCGTTCTCTGCGGGACACCAAAAGTCAACGTCACTCCGGCGATAAGTGACTTCATCAAGGACGGTGAAAGGGGTAGCGCAAGAAGGGGTAAGAAAATCAGTTCGATTACAGGCATCACAGGGGATGGGGCGGGAATCAAGCTCACCACTATCTGAAGGGGTACAATCTAATGGGGGAAAGGTAGGAATTAACGACCCAGGGACGTTGAAATTGAAAATCAAATACTCTGTTACTTTCCATTCACAGTTACCTTGGTCATCACAGACGAGATAAATCAGATACTGATGACCGGTACTGTCGTCCATAAGCAGGAAGGTAATTTGGGTGAGGTCGATATTAACCCCGAGGAGATTGGATAAATAATTAGGATTCTGCCGGACAAATTCTAGAAGGGCATTAGCGAATTGGAGGGTATCGCGAAGCCTTTGGTCGAAATTAGCGTAGGCGCCTGGGTTGAGGCCGGCCTCGGAGATGACAAAAAACTTATTCGAGAAATTTACCCCCAGGCTCTGAAAAAACCTGGCCGCCCCAGCGAAAACATCAAAAAATTCCTGAGGACTGTTGGGCCCGAGCTGACCACGCGTATAGACATTGAAAGCCAGAAAGTCGAGTTGATTAAGACAGTTCGGGCAAGCATCATTAAATTGACGCCAATAATCCTCATACCACAGATCGGTTCTATTAAAGATGTCAAGGGGAGTGTTGCCGATAGGAATGTGAATCAAGCCGGCGTTGCGGGCGTCGATTAAAGCCTGGATGATTTGGGCGTCTCTGATAGGGTCAATCCGGGGGACTTCAGTGTAACGGTTCCATTCGTTCCAAGCTTGAAGCTGGCCGATTTCTAGGTAACTAAAGGCATTTAGCCAGTTTTGGAAATCAGGGGAGTTGGGTTCGACGTAACCCCAAGGCCGCCAGGTAGGGTAAAAATTTAAAGACCGGAGGTCATTTTGGAGAGCGACTAATAAGGCTGGGTTTTGGACCAGGACGGGAGTAATGATGACGGTGATGGGAATCGGTCCCTCGCAGTTGGCGTTGCGAGCAATGAATTCCAGGTTCTGCCGGTCGAAATTAGCGGCAATGTTGGTGCCCATAGGCGGACAGGGAGCGGCGAAGACGTCGCGGGGGTCAAGAGAAGTTAAAAATAAGAAAATGGCGAAAAAAAGAACAATAGACAGCTTTTTCATTTTAGGGAGCAATAGGGAACGTGAATTGAGTTACTGGAATTCCTGTGAATTCTTCTATAAAGCGAAGGATAAACCAGGAACCAATCACCAACGCCAGTCCCAAAATAGCGGAAGTGAGAGTGTTTCTGGCCGACTCAACCGCCTTAGGATCACCAGCTGAGGTTAGGTATTTGAAACCGCCGACGATGATCATAACGAAGGCGGCTAGACCAGCGAGACGGACAATAATGTGGAGAAATTGGAGAATAATACATTCGAGGGCTTGAATTTGAGCAACACCACCAGAGGTATATTGACTCCAACATCCAGAAACACTCATGCTTTGACTTTATAACACCAAACCACCTCCCGTCAAGGATAGGTGGTTTTGTGATTTAAACTACAAACCTACTCAATTCTTGGAATCGTTAAGGTAAGAATTTCGATTCCGAAGAAGGTTTCAATCAGTTTGATGATTGCCCAGGCAGCAAAAACGATTAAAAGTCCGATTAAAGCGGAGGTAATTGTGCTTTGCGCTTTGGCTGTCCCTTCCTTGTCTCCGCCAGAAACGATCCATTTAACCCCGCCAATGATCAAAAAGACAAAAGAGATTAAGGCAGCAACGACGAGGGCAACTCTAATACCGGCCGAAACCATACTGGGGATAGTAATCTGCCCTAATCGAGCAAATTGTCCACCCGGCAGGATGCTAATTTCCTCTTGGGCAAAAACAGGCGTTATCATCAATAAACTCACTATTTTTTTAATTTTTTCCATCTTACCAAAGGATAACTTCTTTTCACCCCCCTTCTTATTTTCTAGCTAGTATGTTTATATATTAAGCCCTAAATCTCAAACTTGTCAATTTTTACTGGCAATCGCTATTTTGGTCACACTGATGATTTCCCCCTCCGGGCACATAAACACATTGATTCCCAACACAATCCCGGTGGGATTGGGAGTTTGTCCAACAGCTTTTACCTCCTTTGCAGTAGCCGTTGGGAATACTGCAGACTTGATTTCCAGGACAATCCCCGTTGGTGACACAACAGGCGGGATCACAGCCCCCGGCAATATTGCATTTATTGGTATTGGTACATGTTTGGCCGAGATTCCCGTCTTTATCGGTACATTGGCCGGCCAAACCTGCTCCACCACTTTTCGGAAAGCCAAAAAAATCCATTAGTAAACCAGAAATTATCCAGGCCGAAAGGACGATTATTAGCCCAATAATGGCGGCAATGACTTTTCCCCTGGCTGTGGCAATTCTTTCTTTATCGTCGCCAGCCGTTATCCATTGAATGGCGCCGATAATGAGAAGAAATAGAGCCAAGACGATAGCAATGATCAAAAGAACTGACCAGAAGCCAGGAAAGAATTGGCTAATAGAGTGAATAGAAAAAGCGGTTAAATATTGGCCAATATTACTAGTAAGTTGACTATCGGCAGCAAGGACTGGGTTCATGCTTAAATACCAGGCCACTCAATGATGAATGATCTTAGGAACTCGATGTTGAGGATATTGGCAAGAAGATTAATGATAGCGTAGGCCGAAGCAAGGACGACAAAACCAATAATGGCAGAGGCTAACCTGCCCTGAGCCGAGGCAATCGCCTGTTTGTCGCCCCCACCCAGCATCCACTGAATGCCGGAGGCGATAATCATTACCAGGAGAATTAAGCCGCCAATCATAAAGGCGAGGTTAAGGAACTTACCGATGAGTTCAGCAATCAATACAGCCCCACTCTTTCCCCAGGTATAAGGAAGAACCGGGTTATAAATTCCTTTTGGTACTGATGGAGAGGGCGATGACCCTTGGGCAAGAAACATTTTATCCTCCTGGTTGTAAATTTTGAATAAATTCTTGTGGCTGTAAAATCTTGAAACCCAAAAGAGCGCCAATGAGAGAGATTAAGGCATAGGCACTAACCACGACGACGAGACCAATTAAGGCCGTTGTGATTCTAGAATTGGCTTCACTGATTTTTTTGGAATCACCACCGGCGGTTAAGTAACCATAACCACCAATCACGAACATAAAAACGAACCAAATGCCGGCGATAATCGTCATGATGCCGATGGCATTGGAAATGACTCTGTTAAATGCTTCGGCGGCAGCGGAGACGCTCGATAAATCAAGATTACCAAAGGGACCAAAACCTTCCTCTGGTCCGCCAATTCTCCCTAGATTAGCATCAACCAGGAATCTTCCTTGCATATTATTGACTATGGTCCTCCTGATGGTAACCCGGGACCATAGATTTTAGGATTCAGAATGGCTCCGGCATCACCAAATAAAAGCCAGCCAAAGATGGCCGCGAGAACAAAGGAGCCAATAATAAATAAAAGTCCAAGCATCGATTGCCAAATTTTTGCCCAGGCGCCCGACATTTTCTTAGGATCATCACCGGCACTTAAGAAGCTATAACCTGCCAGGACTAGATTAAAAAAGGCAAAGAGCCCCGCCATAACAATTAAAAGTCTAACGATGTTGTTGAGAAATTGGACGAGTCCTCCTGGGCTACCTTCAATGCCCCCATAGGGAAAAACTGTAGCTGGTAGTCGGATTTGACCGAAAATTTGAATCATAAACCCCCTCCTTTTAAGATCTCAATACCAGTGATTACTTGGATTATCTCTATTATCCAATAACTCGCAAAAATTATCAAGAAACCAATTAAAGCCGCCGTTATCGCCTGTTTGCCTTTAGCGGCGCCTTCTGGGTTTTGTTGCGAGCCGCTGACCATAAACATCAGGCCACCGCCAATCATTAGGAAAAAAAGAATAAGACCGGCAACAACGTAGATGTTAGGAAGAATGTTAGAGACGAAAGAGCCTAAGGTAAGGTAGGTGGGACTCGAACCGATACCAAGACCTTGTCCAAAGGGCAGGTTTTTTAGCCAAAGCTCTTGGCCTATATCAAAAGCCAGTTCTCCCATCAAGCTCAGTCTACCAATATTAGTCAGCACTGTCAATTTTGCAAGATTTGAGAGTTTCCTCTATACTCTTGCCCATGGAAGCCAAGGCCTATTTGAAGGACTATATTAAGAAAACAGAAAAGATTTTGGATTCTTTTTTCAAAGAGAAAAAGAAAGAGGCGGCCAAAATTTCCCCAATAACGGCGGCAATAATGAAGCGCTACCCTCAATTTATGGGCGGGAAGAGTATTCGTGGAAGTTTGACCAAATTAGGCTACGAATGTTACGGAGGGAAAGACCAAAAGGCAATTTTGAAAGCCTCGATAATGGCGGAGATAGTTCATACCGCTTTGTTGGTCCACGACGACATTATGGACAAAGATGTTCTCAGAAGAGGGATGCCCACGATGCACGTTCAGTACTCTAGCCTTCATCGGGCAAAACGCTATCAGGGAGAGGCCGATCATTATGGGCTATCGATGGCGGTTGATATGGGCGACATTGGCCTTGTTTTGCCTCAACTCATTTTGGCTGACGCTGATTTCAGCGATGAAATAAAGACGAGGGTTTTGAGATGTTTTAATCGGCAACTTTTAGCCACGGCTCTTGGCCAAGCATTAGATGTGAACCTCGAGCTGGTAACTAAACTGGCCGAGGAAGATATTCTTAAAATTCATCACTATAAAACGGCTAATTATACCATCACTGGTCCCCTCCAATATGGAGCTCTCTTTGTCGGGGCAGACGAAAAAGAGGTAGAAAAAATAGAGCAGTATGGCCTGCCGGTAGGGATTGCCTTTCAGTTACGCGACGATGAATTGGGTCTTTTTGCCGACGAGAAAACCCTGGGCAAACCGATTGGCAGCGACGTTAAGGAGAATAAAAATACAATTCTTCATCTTAAGGCCTTAGAATTAGCCAAAGGAAAGGAGAGGGCTTTTATTAAAAAAACTTACGGAAAGAAAAATTTAACTCAAAACGAGCTTAAACGAGTGAGGCAAATTACCGAAAAAACTGGTGCTCTGGCCTATTCCCAAAAAATGGCGAGAGAATTGGTGAAAAAAGGGAAAAAATTTGTGCCCCAGCTCACCACCAAGCCAGCATTACAGGATACTCTTTACAAAATGGCCGATTTCATGATTGAACGAGAGAGTTGAGTAGACTTTAGTTGATTGAATCATTCTTCATTCGTGGTTGTGCTACCCCGAATTCTTCGGGGCGGCGACTCAGGTCGAAATTTCGACCTTTGCCTTGCAACCGATGAATTAAAGTGTTAAAATTCAAAACTTGCAACTACCCCTTGGTTTTTATAGAATTAAACAGAATTGATGCCTAAGAGTAGGTTTAAGCTTGAGCAAGAAAAGATGCCGAAACATGTAGCGATTATTATGGACGGTAATCGACGCTGGGCGGCGAAGAGAGGTCTGGGTCCGGTTGAAGGACATAAAGTGGCGGCGGAAAAAGCCATTGAACCTATTGTTGAGCACGCCCTTAAGCTGGGGATTAAATATCTTACTTTTTGGGCTTTCTCCACTGAGAACTGGAAGCGAGATAAAGAAGAACTGAAGGGATTATTTAAGATTTTTAGGGATGGCTTGAAGGAACAAGCAGGCAAACTTAACGAAAAAGGCGTGAGGCTCCAGATTTTAGGCGATATTACCCAGTTTCCTAAAGATATTGCCCAAAGAGCGCTGGAAGGGGTCAAGAAAACAGCCAAGAATAAAAAGATTACCGTCTCTTTTGCCTTAAATTATGGGGGGAGACCGGAAATTTTGAGGGCGGTTAAGAAGATGATGGAAGATGGGGTTTCAGCGAGGAAGTTAAGTGAGAACCTTTTTTCTTCCTATCTTGACACCGCCGGTATACCAGATCCCGATTTAATTATTAGGACAGGTGGCGAGATGAGGCTTTCGGGTTTGATGCCTTGGCAAGCGATTTACGCCGAGCTTTATTTTACCCCGACTCTTTGGCCGGATTTTACCCCCGCCAAATTCGATGAGGCAATCGCCGATTACCAAAAACGGACGAGACGTTTTGGTGGCGGTAAGTTTACTGTTTACAAGAAGAAATAACGTTTTTAGCCTAAAATCTCCAAGCCAAAAATTATCTCCAAAATCTGAGCGAGCCAATAAGCAGCGAAAATAATCAGGAAACCGGCAATGGCCCCGGTAAGTTTCCCTTGGGCGGCTTTTACTCTATCGGGATCGCCGGCCGAAGTTAAAAATTCAAAACCACCCCAAATAAGAAACCCAAAAAGGGCCAAACCAGCAATGATGAAAATATACTTAATGACTTCGGAAATAATCTCTCCTGGGGTGCTGGCGGCATACCTAAAACCCATACCCTGGAGAGTTTGATTGAGTTGACTAAAGTTAATCCCCTGAGCTAAAAGATTACCTTTCATGGCGAGCCAAATTCTGGTAGTTGTAGAATATCAACCCCGATTAATTTTAACAGAAAAATACAGAAGATTATAAATAATAAACCAGACACAGCGGCGGTAATTATCTCTCCACCAGTTTTTACGCCCTCAGGATTCCCGGCAGAGGTGATGATTTTTATAGCCCCAAAAATCATTAAAAGAAGAGCGATACCTCCAGCAATGCCAATTCCTCTAGTAAGAAACCAACCGATGAAATCATCTAGATTGCCAGTAGGGAGACATTTTAGGGCAGTCCAAGAATTGCCATTCTTCATACAATCCTCACATTGGCCTCTTTCGGAAGAGTCTTGGATAACTTTGCAAATCTCTTGTATTGTATGGGTTGCTGGAGGTCCTTGGGGACACCCAGATTGCAGACAAATTGGGAAGGTCGTGCTACAAGGGTGAAAGACATTGTTTATTACAACGTCAACTCGATAGTTGCCAACCCCTGAGAGCTGGGAGGCGGGGATACTGAGAGAAAAGCTGTTGCCTGAGACGGAAGCGGCTTTGATTGTAAGTCTTCCAGTGTCTAGATTTTGGAAGTGGAGCATAACTTGAGGAAAGGAACCATAGTTGGCAATCTGACCGGTAATCTCAAGCGTGTCATTAATCCCAGGATTACTTGGTGAAACCGTTATAGAGCATCCGCTTGGCGGCGGACCTCCACCGACTGAATAGCTAGCAGAGCATACCGTGCCGCTACCACGGAGGTAAAGCGTAACATTACGAGTTCCTGGATCAAAAGCACAGCCGCAAAGAGCGTCGTTGTGGATATTACCGACAGCTAAACCATTAACGACATTAGCCGAAGTGCGGGTAAGCGAGCAAAGTCCACAACTCACCGAAATCTCATAACTAGCATTTAGGTCAGGGACAGGGCCAATCATAAAATCTGCTTCAGGAGTGCTTTCAGAAAGAGAAGAGGGATCAGTAGTGACCAAACACTGTTGGGCGTAGGTGTTCTTAGTGAAAAAACAGAGGGCGAAGAAAGTTATTCCAGCTAGAATTGAAAAAAATTGGATTACCCTTTTCATTATTAATTTCAGTCTAGCACAATTATTTTGATTTTCGCAACAAAATAAGGCTCCTGCTTAAATAGTCGGTGCTTGAATTTTCCTGTGATATACTTGAATCAGAATGAAAGAGGCAAGGTTGGCAAGGTTTTTATTTAGCTTATTGATAGTCCTTGTTTTTACTTTTTTATTCTTCCGCTTTTTTTCTCTCACTTATGCTCTGTGTGACGTTCGTGATTATTCCACCATCGAAGATTATCAAAGGGCGATTGAGGAATGTCAGCAAGAAATTAGCTCTAGAATGGGGGCCCATACTAAAAACAAAGAAGACTTAACCAAATTACAAAAAAGCTTGGAGAACACTAAAAAATTAATTAGTTCAGCCGAAGTCCAGATCAACAACCTTGAAAAGGAAATTTTTGATCGAGAAGTCAAACTTGAATATCAAAAGGAAATCCTTGCCGCTCGTGTTAGAAGCCATTATAAAAGAAGTCGCCGCTACTCACCCTTTCTCCTTTTTTTGGCCTCTACCAATGCGGCCGATTTACTCCGCGAGCTCTCCTATCGCCAAACCGCCGCTAATGAAGACAAACAGACAATCGTCAATATTTCTCAAGACCTGAAGGCGCTCATTGAGGACAAAGAAAAAACCGAGAAAAACAAAGACTGGCTAACTAAAGCCAGAAACAGCCTCAATCAGCAAGTCCAAACCCTAGGGGCGGAAGTGGAAAAAGTTGAGGGTTACTTTACCGAAGTTTCCGGTAAAATTGCCCAGCTAAGTGCTAAACAACAGGCAATTTTATCGGAAAAACAAGGAACTTTTCAGACCACGGTGGGCGAGGTGCCCTTGGCCGATGATCCGGCCTCTCGGCCAGATTATAATCCTGGTTTTTCTCCCGCTTTTGCTGCCTTTTCCTTTGGCGCGCCCCACTTTAAGGGCATGAGCCAATATGGTGCTTTTGGCCGGGCCAAAAGTGGGCAGTCGGCTGAGGAAATCCTCCGGGCCTACTATGGCGGTGGGATTGAGATTAAAAAGGATTATTCGACCGGGATTATGATCAATGTTGAAGGCTATGGAGCGGTTGATATCGAAACTTACACCCACCGTATCTATGAAGTGCCAAACTCTTGGGGTGATCAAGGAGGGATGGAGGCTTTAAAGGCACAGGCGGTGGCGGCTAGATCATATGCTTTAGCCCGGACCAATAATGGTGCCGGGTCAATTTGTGCTACGGAAAGCTGTCAAGTTTATAAGCCAGCAAACAAAGGCGGCAACTGGGAAAGAGCGGTAAATGAAACTCCTAGTTGGGTACTGATGGCCAATGGCCAGCCGTTTTCTGCTTGGTATGCCTCAACCTCCGGAGGTTATCAAGAATCTTATTCCTTCAATGGTTACTCAACCCCAGCTTTTTGGGATACACCCTCAGGCCGGTCGGGTTGGACCGACCAGGCTTGGGAAAAACAGGCCGGTAGTCCTTGGTTTTACAAAGCTTGGTATAAGACGCGTTCAGGGGATTCATGTGGTCGCTCGCACCCTTGGTTAACCGCGGAAGAAATGGCAGATGTTCTTAATGCTTGGGTGGTTTTGATTAAACATGGGGAAAGTGATGACCGAGTGTTGCCCTTGGGAGGTTGTTGGGGGGGCAATCCCTACAGCCTGACTGACCTCAAAAACCGTGCCGAGCAGTTAAGCACTGGCTATTCGAAAATTACCGGTGTGAGTGTGACCTATTCTGAAGGAGGTTACACCAGCAACGTGAACTTTGAAACTGATCAAGGGGGAGTGAGCTTGAGCGGAGCCGAGTTTAAAAAGGCCTTTAATCTTCGGGCGCCAGCAAGGATCGCTCTCAAAAGCGGTTTGTTCAATATTGAGAAGAAGTGAGAGAACCACCTTCGGTGAAAACCTTGTTTCTCGTAGACTCGAAATAAGAACCTTGCCTCTGGCAACAACCTTGTTTCTCGTAGACTCGAAATGATAGAATAAAGACAAGATGCCGGATATTTATATTGCCAAGAAGGAAGAAAAAGAAAAAACTCAAACCAAATCCAAAAAAGGACCGATTAAAGAGCCTGTTGTAACTGCGGCGGAATCAAAGCAGGAGACGAAGAAAGAAGAGAAAGACGTTAAGAAAAAAGTCATTGAAGAAGGAACCACTAATCCTCTCGCCGCCTTTATGTCTAAGCCCAGGAATCTTCGATTTGAGACCCAAGAGCAGAAAGAAAAAGTGGTTCTTCTTTTACGGCGTCATTTAGTGACTAATATCCCTTGGTTAGTGGCCGCGACAGCGATGGCCATCTTTCCCTTCTTGGCCGTCCGCATTCTTCCTCTTGATTTCATTCCTTCTTCTTATCGGCTGATTATCTTTATCACTTGGTATCTTTTGACTTTCGCCTTTAGCTTTGAAAAGTTCCTTTCTTGGTTTTTTAACGTCAATATTATCACCGACGAGCGGATTGTCGACGTTGACTTCCCGAGCATTCTTTATCGGGATATTAGCACGACTAAAATTGACCAGATTCAAGATATCAGTATCAAAGTGGGTGGTTTTGTCCGCTCCCTTTTTAATTATGGTGATGTCGCTATTCAGACGGCGGGAACCGTCCCCGAGATTTGTTTTGAGGCCGTCCCTCGTCCGGGGCGGGTGGCAAAGATTCTTAATGATCTTATTCTCGAAGAGGAACAGGAAAAAATAGACGGGAGGGTGAGATGACGCCTTTTGAGCGCCTGATTCAATCTTTGGCTTCGATGACTTTTAGTCCTTGGATTTTTGTCAAGCTTTTATTCCTGATTGGCCTGCTGATTTATATTGCTTTTGCCGTCATTGTCGTCCGCCAAGTGGCCTTAATGAGCCGAACAATTGACGGCAATTTCAGTTTGCCCATAAAACTATTTTCCTGGGTTCACCTTGGAGCGGCCGTGGCTATTTTTGTCCTTGCCTTGGTGATTCTCTGAAGATGGAGAAAATTGACTTTCAACTGGCCAAAATCGTTGGCACCTCGACTAAAAAAGGCTGGTCTCAAGTTCACACGTTTACTCCCACCGAACCGGAAAAATTGACTCGCCGAGGTCAACTACTGGCGGTGATTAGTTTGGGAGAACTAGAGGGAGAAGTAGAGGCCGTGTCGGTGGGGAGAGAGGTGATTTCTCGTTTGCACGAGGAGTATTATGGCAATCTTGTCGGTAACCCTCTGGAAAGATTAGAAGAGGCAATTAAAAAAGTGGTGGCCGAGGTCAAGCCTGGGGCGGAAATTGAAATTGCCGCGACGGCCGTCATCGGGGAAATTCTTTATTTGGCGGTCTTTGGCCAAGGAAGATTGGTTTTAGCCAGAGAAGGGAAAATCGCGACGGTTCTTACTGGCGAGGGGACGGCCAGTGGTCGTCTTCAAAATAACGACGTTTTCTTTTTGGGTACAGGAAAGATTTTCGAAATTATTGCCGAGGGAACCTTACGGGCGGCTTTAGTGACGGATTCTCCCGAGGAAGCAACCGAGACACTTGTACCTATCATTCACGCCCAAGAAGAGAGTGGGACGATTGCTGGCTTAGTGGCGAAAGCAAAAAGAGAGCAGTCAGAAGAGGCGATTGAGCTAGAAGAGAAAAAAGAAAAGGTTTCGGTCAAGAAAAAGTTAAGTATGGGATTGAACCTCACCGTCTTTCTTCAAACCCTTCAACAAAAAGTCAGACCTCTCCTTTTTCAGCTAAGGAGGAAGTTAAAGGTGGAAGCGGTTTACCTAAAGGGAGAAGGCGAAAAGAAAAGACGGTCGCAGAAGACGGTCATCACCGTTGCCCTAGTTTTATTCCTGCTTTTAGCCGTGAGTGTTGTTTTGGGTACCCGGCAACGAAAGCAACTAGGCCAAGGCAAGACCGCCTCGGCCCTTCTCCAGGAGGCCAAGGCAAAGAAAGAGGAAGGCGCCGCCCTCCTTGAGCTTAATCCGCTTAAAGCCAAAGAGCTTTTACTTGAAGCCCAAAACCTTGTTCGGGAGATTGAATCAGAAGGAGCTCCCGAGCCGGCCGTGGGCGAATTTAAACAGGAATTAGAATCGCTTCTGGCGAAGGTCCTTCGTGAGCATGAAGTGGCCCCAGGGGTTTATTTTGATTTGGAGTTGATTAAGGCGGGGGCGAGTGGCAGTGATTTAGATGTTTCGGCAGAACAGGTGATTATTTTAGACCCAAGTAAATCAACTGTCTATGGCCTGGGGGTGAGTGATAAAAAATCGGCAATTTTGGCTGGAGGTGAGGAGTTAAAGGGAGCCAACCAAGTGGCGGCCTTTTTACCCAAGATTTTTGTTTTAACGGAAAAAGGCGTCGTTCAAGGCGAAGAGACAAAGAAGCAGAAATTGGTGATCGAGGCTGACGAAGCGTGGGGGAAGATTGCTGATTTACGGGCCTTTGGCGGCAGCCTTTATCTTTTAGGCCAAAAGGGAGAGATTTGGAAATATACGGGAGTTGAGGAGGGGTTTAGTGGTCGTCAAGCTTGGCTTCAGGGAGAAGCGAAACCCGACTTGAATGAGGCCGTCTCCATGGCCATCGACGGGGCTATTTGGATTTTGAAATCAGACGGGGCCATTCTGAAATATGTTCGTGGGGTGAGAGACGTTTTCGGGGTTGCCGGTTTGGATAAACCGCTTACTAACCCTACCGTAATTTACACCGACGCCGACCAGGAAAGACTTTATCTTCTTGATCAAGGAAACTCTCGGGTGGTTGTTTTGGCCAAATCGGGTGAGTATCACTCCCAATATCTCTGGGAGGGAATTAAAGATGCCTCTGGTTTGGTGGCTTCAGAAAAAGAAGGGAAAATTTTACTTTTGGTGGGGAGTAAGGTTTACGAGATTAAGATTAAATAAAGTGGTAGGGGGTTTTAATGAGGGTTGTTAATCAACGTGCTTCTTACGAGTATCGTTTTCTAGAGAAATTTGAGACCGGCATTGCCCTGACTGGACCCGAGGTAAAATCGGTTAAAGCCGGCAAGATGAGTCTCAGAGAAGGTTTCGTCCGGGTCCGAGAGGGCGAAGCCTGGTTGCATAATGTTTATATTAACCCCTACTCTTTTGCCGACAACCGTAGTTATGACCCCCGTCGGCGTCGGAAGCTCCTTCTTCATAAAAATGAGCTCTTGAAACTAGAGCAGCAGACGAGGGAAGGGGGTTTGACGGTAGTGCCTGTTTCATGCTATACTAAGGGCAATAAAATTAAGCTCGAAGTCGCCTTGGCGAGAGGTAAAAAGAGGTACGAAAAAAGGGAAGCCAAGAAAAGGAAAGATTTGGAAAGAGAAGTTGAACAAGAGCTCCGTCATCAGGGGACGTAAGCTTCGACAGGAATTGGCTCTTTAAAACCGCAGGCCAACTTTGGTTAAAAGTTGTTAAACAGAACCAAAAAAATAAATGTCAACCAATCAGTTGACCGCAGCTATGCTTATGCGTACGCTCCTGTAGCTTAAGCGAGGATAGCTGTTGTTCGTCAGGCTTTTTCCCGATGAAGCTTGACGGGCATAAACCCAGTCGGGACAACAGGTTCGACCTGGTCGCAACGAATCGGCGCTTTTAGACCAAACCATGATGATTAAGGTTGGCCAGTTAGCCTCATCATGAAAGATAACTGACTAAGCCTGGAGAAGTTTTAAAGCGTTATTTCTGGACGCCGGTTCACCCCGGCCGTCTCCACCAAAGAAACACACCTCAAGAGGTGTGTTTTTGTTACAATTAAGTCAATGCTGCTCGACCTTCTTTTCCCCCGTCGTTGTCTCGGTTGTGGCCGTTGGGGAAGATATTTTTGCCAGGATTGCCTAAAAGAGATTTATCCCTTTGAAAATCAAATCTGTCCGGTTTGTGAGAAGAACTCTCTGGGTGGCCTGACTCATCCTGGGTGTCAGACGAAATATTCTCTCGACGGGCTTGTTTCCATTTTCCCTTATGAAGGGGTGATGCGTCAGGCTATTGTTAAGCTGAAATATCGGTTTATCACCGACCTGACTAAGGAACTAATGGATTTGGCAGCAGCGGTGCTTAAAAATAAGAAGGAGGTGCCAAAGTTTGATCGGTCATGGGTCTTGATTCCTGTGCCTCTTCATTCTCGTCGCCAGCGCTGGCGCGGTTTTAATCAAGCGGAAGTTTTCGGAAGAATGTTGGTAGAGAAATTTGGCTGGCAATTCCGAACGGATATTTTAGTGCGTCAAAGACATACTCAGCCTCAGGTGAAACTCAGGATCAAGGAGCGGAAAAAGAATATCCGAGGTGTCTTTAGGATTAATCCTCATTCTCAATTCGTGATTCCTGATTCCAAGTTCATTATTTTCGATGACATCTGGACGACTGGTGCTACCATGAGAGAATGTGGCCAATTGCTTAAAAAAATAGGAACAGGAGAAGTCTGGGGGTTAACCCTCGCTCGCTGAAAATAAGAGCAATTTTTGCTATAATACCAGTAGCTTAGAGAAATTACCGGGTGGGGTGCCGGAGTGGTTAAACGGCCCGGTCTTGAAAACCGTGGAGGTTATCGCCTACGTGGGTTCGAATCCCACCCCCACCGCTCTTCTGGAAGGGTGGCAGAGCGGCCTAATGCGGCGGTTTGCTAAACCGTTGAGGCGAAAGTCTCACGTGGGTTCGAATCCCACCCCTTCCGCCGAGCGCTTTACCCGATATATAAACTGTTATTAAAAGCTTCAAGAAAACCGTCTGCTTCAACAGGCGGATGAATTGAAGCTGTAAAACATCTTCCCTTAGGGGTGAGAACCTTGGACTTTAGTCCAAGGAAGATGTTATTATAGATAAAAGAGAGATTTATCTCGACGACCCTGAAGGAGGAGAAATGCCTGCTCAGAAAAAAAATCAGGAAATTAAAACAAGCACTTTTAAAAATAAGGAGGCGCTTGAGGGAGAAGCCCGAATAGTAAAACCCGAGACCTTGAAGGTTCTTCTCCAGTGGAAAGCACCGATGCGGCCCTTCAAAAAGAGGGATCGAGAATTCTTCACCACTATGGGTTCAATCGCCCTTCTCTTGATTGTGATTTTGCTCTTCCTAAAAGAGTGGTTTTTAATTCTGACCATTATTGCTTTGGTGTTTGTCGCTTACATTCTCGGTACGGTTCAACCCGAGGAAGTTGAGCATAGAATTACTAATCGGGGGATAAATACGGGTAAGAGGACTTATCGTTGGGAAGAATTAGGCCGGTTTTGGTTCAGTCAACGGTGGGATCAGAAGATCCTTCATGTCGAGACTTTAGTCCGCTTTCCTCGGCGACTAATGCTTCTTCTAGGAGAGATTAGTCAAGATCAATTCGAGAAGATTCTCTCTCAATACTTACCCCTTGAGGAACCCGAGAAAACCTGGATGGATAATGCCAGCGAATGGCTCTCGCGGCGGGTTCCTTTAGAACGATCTTCCTAAGATTTGTCCCTGTAGCTCAATTGGACAGAGCATCTGCTTGCGGAGCAGAAGGTTGCAGGTTCAATTCCTGCCAGGGACGCCCATGGTGGGGTGCCGGAGTGGCCTAACGGGCTGGTTTCGAAAACCAAGCGTCCCCGCAAGGGGCACGGGGGTTCAAATCCCTCTCCCACCGCCCCAAGCGCCCGTAGTTCAATTGGAAAGAACGTCGGATTCCGGATCCGAAAGTTGGGGGTTCGAGTCCCTTCGGGCGCGCTCAATGCCAAAGAAAAAGACCGTGAAGCGAGAATATTCTGCCGGCGGGGTCGTTTTTAAGAAAGAAGGGAAAAAAATCCTGTGGTTGATGGTCCAACCCAATGGGGGCACGAGGCCTTATGATCAAATTCGCTGGCAGTTACCTAAGGGCTGGGTGGATGAAGGGGAGAAAGTTGAGGAAGCCGCTTTAAGAGAAGTCAAGGAAGAAGGAGGCATCAAGGCGCAGTTAATAGAGAAGATTGACTCGGTTCAGATTTTCTTTCGCGACACTTATCAGGGCGACCCAAAGCAGCTAGTTACCAAGACGATTACTTTTTACCTGATGGAATATCAAGGAGAGACAAAGGAGGGGCCAGGTTGGGAGACAAAGGCAGTCGTCTGGTTGCCTTACGAAAAAGCGCATCGCCAGTTAACCTTTGATTCAGAGAAAAAGATCTTAGAAAAAGCAAAGAAAATTCTTGAAGAGCGGTTGTTTTAGTTCTTTTGGAGAGGTGGCAGAGCGGACGAATGCGCGCGCTTGGAGAGCGCGTTTCGCCGTAAGGCGAACGTGGGTTCGAATCCCACCCTCTCCGCCGAGTCGGGCGGAAATAATGCGGATTATTTGCGGAGAAAAACGGAGTTCTTAGACGCAAATCTAGACAGATGCCCGGTTACGGCAGATGTCGCCTTTTGCGGGGAATAAATGGCTGATCAACTAGACGAGATTAGGAGTAAAGTCAACCTGGTTGATTTAGTGGGCGAATATATTCCTCTCAAGAAAACAGGGAGGAACTTTAAAGCCCTTTGTCCTTTCCATTCTGAGAAAATGCCTTCCTTCATTGTCTCCCCCGAACGCCAGATTTTTAAATGTTTTGGCTGTGGCGCCGGCGGTGACATCTTTAAGTTCTTAATGCTGACCGAGAACGTCGACTTTGGTGAGGCGTTGCGAACTTTAGCCAAAAGAGCCGGGGTAAAACTCCACCGTTATCGTCCGTCTGAAGCGGAAAAGCAAAAAGACCTTTTGTATGAGGTCAACCATTTAGCCAGCGAGTTTTATCATTTTCTCCTTTTTAATCATCCGATTGGTAAAAGGGCCCTTGATTATATTCTTGGCCGGGGAATCACCAGGGAGTCACTCCAGTTATTTAAACTCGGTTTTGCTCCCGACCTTTGGGATTCCCTCCAGAAATTCTTGGTGGGTAAGAAGGGTTATCGCCTCGAGTTATTGGATCAAGCCGGTTTGGTGATTAAGAGTGAGAAGGGAAGAGGTTTTTATGATCGTTTCCGGGGGCGACTGATGTTTCCTCTCCGTGATCATCGGGGTAATGTCGCTGGTTTTGCCGGGAGAGTTTTGAAGCCAGGCCAAGAAGAGGCAAAATACATCAATACCCCCGAGACGGCCATTTATCATAAATCTGATCTTTTATACGGCTTAACCGAAACTAAAGAGGCAGTCAAAAAAGCTGAACGAGTGATTTTAATGGAAGGAGAATTAGATGTCATTTCTTCTTATCAAGTAGGAATAAAAAATGCCGTCGCCATCAAGGGATCAGCCCTTACTCCCAGTCAAGTCCGTCTTATTTCTCGTTTTACCAAAAATATTGTTTTTGCTTTTGACCGAGACAAATCAGGCGATTTAGCTACTCATCGGGGAATCGAAGTGGCCGATGCGGCCGAGATGGCGATTGAAGTTATCCAACTTGAGGGAGGCAAAGATGTTGACGAAATTGCCCAGAAGGACCCTGACTTTTGGCGACGTTTGGTCAAAAAACCCGTGCCGGTTTATGACTATTTTCTTGACTCTGCCGCCGCCCGTTTCGATGCCCATACCGCCGAGGGTAAACGGAAGATTGGTCAAGAATTCATTCCCATTCTCGCTAAAATTTCCAATGAAATTGTTCAAGCCCACTATGTCGAGAAGCTAGCGAAGAAATTAGCCGTGCCGACAGACTCAATTATGGCGGAGATCGATAAGATAGAAACGACAGAAACAACCGCCCCCTCGTTACCAGTTGAACCGGAGGAGAAAAAATCCCGGCGGGAAATCCTTGAAGAACACCTTTTGGCCTTATGTTTTCAGTCGGGCCATTGGCCTTATCTAAAGAAACGTAGGCTAGCGAGCCTTATCGAAACGCCCCGTCTTGGCCATATTTTAGAGGTGCTTACTAAATATCTTAAGCGTTATAAGACCTGTGAAAGTCAAAGGTTGGCGAAGATGCTTCCGGCCGAATTAGTGGCGTCATTCGATCAGCTTTACCTTTTAGGTCTGGAGGATTTAGTCAGCAGCGAGGAAGATTTTGAAAAGGAACTAGGCAAAACCCTTAGCCAATTGGAGAAGTTGGACTTTAAGGAAAGATTAAAGACTCTTTCCCGGGAGATTGGTGATTTAGAGGGCCAGGAAGAAATCTCTCAAGCAGATAAAAAAATCCTCAATTCTTATTACCAAAAGTTCAAGGACCTTTCGACTAAACTGGCCGAACTTGAGGCTAAAGAATAATTGGCGTATAATGATGTTAAAGGCTAAAAGAGCCGATACTTTATTGTACTTATAAATTAAAATGGCCAAAAAAATCAAAAAGAAAAAGGAAGTCTCTAAACTGCTCGAGAAGGGTAAAAAACAGGGTTTTATTACCCAAGAGGAGATTTTGCAGTATTTCCCCGACGCCGAAAACCGCCTGGAGGAGTTAGACGATCTTTATGCCAAGTTTTTGGTTGAGGGAGTGGATGTCTTTGAAACGGTGACCGAGGAAGAGATTTCTGAAGACGAAAAGGCAACGACAGAACTAGCGAAAGAGCTTGAAGTTTTAGCCACCCTTGAGGATAAGACTCTAACCGATCCGGTGCGGATGTATTTAAAGGAGATTGGCCGGATTCCCCTCCTGATAGCTGAGGAAGAGGTTGATCTAGCCCAGAAAATTGAAAAAGGCAGTCGAGCCGCCAGGAAGAAGTTGACGGAATCCAATCTCCGTTTGGTTGTCTCGATTGCCAAGAAATATGTCGGCCGGGGAATGAGCTTTCTTGACTTAATCCAAGAAGGCAACCAGGGTTTGATGAGGGCGGTGGAGAAATATGATTGGCGTCGGGGTTACAAGTTTTCGACTTATGCTACCTGGTGGATTAAGCAGGCGATTACCCGGTCGATTGCCGATCAGGCGCGAACAATTCGTATTCCCGTTCATATGGTTGAGACAATTAATAAACTGATTAGGACCTCAAGAAAACTAGCTCAGCAGTTGGGGCGAGAGCCGATACCAGAAGAAATCGGTAATGAAGTGGGCTTGAGCGGTGACCGAGTGCGAGAAATTTTTAAGATTGCTCAAGACACCGCTTCTCTGGAGAAACCAGTGGGGGATGACGAAGATTCTTATTTGGGTGATTTCATTGCCTCGGACCAACCCACCCCTTATGATACGGCCTCAAAACAGTTGCTCAAGGAGAACATTGGGGAAGTTCTCGAGACTCTCTCCGACAGGGAGGCCCGGGTGCTAAAGATGCGCTTTGGTCTAAATGGTCACCACCCGATGACTCTCGAGGAAGTAGGCAGGGAATTCGGCGTCACTCGGGAAAGAATCCGCCAAATCGAAGCCAAGGCCTTACGGAAGTTAAAGCATCCTTCACGTAGGAAAAAACTGCAAGATTACCTCGAATAAGGTATAATTAAGCGTGTTAACTGAGCACGATCCGCGGTAGCTCAATGGTAGAGCGCTCGCCTGTTAAGCGAAGGGTTGTAGGTTCGAATCCTACCCGCGGAGC
>Ga0315289_10001340_pt1 | contig 38078 bp, 45 predicted proteins | sample YL17G11_40_MG_FD_203452 | JGI IMG/M metagenome (GOLD analysis project Ga0315289, IMG submission 203452) | Sediment microbial communities from Yellowstone Lake, YNP, Wyoming, USA - YL17G11_40 | ecosystem: Environmental > Aquatic > Freshwater > Lake > Sediment | place: USA: Wyoming | collected... | reverse complement strand
CTGACAACGAGTCTTGACAACCCATTGTCAAAGCAGAGGTTGAGCCATTATTCAAGCCGCCATCTCACCAGCGAGAATGAAAAAGGGCCCTCTAAATGTAGCCTGACCACCAAAACGTTAATGCACCCGTGGCCTGGCTTGGGCCGGTTGCGCTGTGCGGGCTTGCCGCGTCAACGCGGATACGTCCGCGCGGTCTACGCATATTCGGCTGCTGGCGTGGGTGCGGCAGTGAGTGGCGGGGGGGGTATCATCGCGCAAACGTGGCAGGGCCGCAATTGGCTGGGCTTCCGCGGGACCGTCAGCGGGGGGGGAGGCGTATCCTGACAGCCAAAAATTCTTTTGACAGCACTATTCGGGCCGATATATTAGACCGCCTGTCTTGTGGCCACGGTGCCGGTGTATCTACCGGTCTGCCTTGGGGCTGGGTTCCGGCAGCGGCGGCCGCGTGGAAAGCCGCCTCGCTGCTGTAGCTCAGTGGTAGAGCGCCTCCTTGGTAAGGAGGAGGTCGTGGGTCCGATCCCCACCAGCAGCTGGTCATTGGCTGTCGGGGCGAAGCGGACCTGTTCAGCCGGTGTTTTTTGTCATGAACGTGACGTAGGCAAGACGGTGCTCGGTTGCCGGATGCGGCGTCAGAGGCGCGCGGCGGCGGCCAGGGAGCATGTGATCCGCAGGCAAAGACAACAGCAAGGAGCATGACGAATGGCCAAGGCAGTATTCCAACGAAAGAAGCCGCACGTGAACGTGGGCACGATCGGGCACGTCGACCACGGCAAAACGACCCTGACGGCGGCGATCACCCTCGTCCTGGAGGCCCAGGGATTGGCGAAGTACAAGAGCTACGACGACATCGCCAAGGCGTCGGAGTCGCAGGGCCGGCGCGATCCGACCAAGATTCTGACCATCGCCACGGCCCACGTGGAATACGAGTCGGCCAAGCGGCACTACGCCCACGTGGACTGCCCCGGGCACGCCGACTACGTCAAGAACATGATCACCGGCGCCGCCCAGATGGACGGGGCGATCCTGGTGGTCTCGGCCGCCGACGGCACCATGCCCCAGACCAAGGAGCACGTGCTGCTGGCCCGGCAGGTGAACGTGCCGGCGCTGGTGGTGTTCCTCAACAAGGTGGACTTGGTGGACGATCCGGAACTGCTGGAGATCGTCGATCTGGAGGTCCGCGAGCTGCTGAGCAAGTACGAATTTGACGGCGACAACGCCCCGGTGATCCGCGGCAGCGCCACCGCCGCCCTGGCCGATCCCAAGGGCGAGGGCGCCAAGCCGATCATCGAGCTGATCAATGCCCTGGACAACTACATCCCCGAGCCGGTCCGCGACATGGACAAGCCGTTCCTGATGCCCGTCGAGGACGTCTTCTCCATCAAGGGCCGAGGCACCGTGGGGACGGGACGTATCGAGCGCGGCAAGGTCCGCGTGGGCGACCAGGTGAACATCGTGGGCTTTGGCGAGACCCGCACCACCACCGTCACGGGCGTGGAGATGTTCAACAAGACCCTGGACGAGGGCATCGCCGGCGACAACGTGGGTTGCCTGCTGCGGGGCATCGAGAAGAACGAACTGGAGCGCGGGCAGGTGCTGGCTAAGCCGGGCAGCATCACCCCGCACCACCGGTTCAACGGCGAAGTGTACGTGCTGACCGCCGAGGAAGGGGGGCGCAAGAGCCCGTTCTTCACCGGCTACCGCCCGCAGTTCTACTTCCGCACCACCGACGTGACCGGCACCATCAAGCTGCTGGGCGGGGCCGAGATGTGCATGCCCGGCGACAACGTGCAGATGGAAGTCGAGCTGCTCAACACCTCCATCGCGATGGAGGAAGGCATGCGGTTCGCGATTCGCGAGGGCGGCAAGACCGTCGGCGCGGGCGTGGTGACCAAGATCCTGGAGTAAGTCATGGCCAAGTCCCAGGCCCGGGAATACGTGTGGCTTCAGTGCAGCGACTGTGGCGGGCTCAATTACCGCACCGAGGTGAACGTCAAGGGCGGCACCCCCAAGCTCACCCTGAAGAAGTACTGCCCCAAGACGCGCAATCATCAGGAGCATAAGATCAAGCGCAAATAGCGCGGGACCTGGCCGGAGGATCCCGGGGGTTCCGCTCCCGGGGTCCGGCCCGGAACACGGCAGTAGCTCAACTGGCAGAGCAGCGGTCTCCAAAACCGCAGGTTGGGGGTTCAAGTCCTCCCTGCCGTGGTGGACGACCCGGGCCGGCGGCTCGAACTGGGCGGCTGGCGCCGCCGGAGACGGAAAGGTAAGCAGGTGAACTTTTTCGAGATTTACAAGCGAGGGCAGGGCAAGTACACCCGCATCGTCACGTTCGTCAGCGCGATCGTGATCGGCGGGTGGGGCGCTTGGCTGCTAAGCGAGAAGTTCGCCGGCTACCCAACCACCCGGCAGCCGCTGCTGCGGTACGGCGCGCCCACCCTGCTGCTGGCGGCGCTAGCCGTTCTGACGTTCTGGATTGTCAACCGTCCGCGCTCCGCGGATTTCATGATTGCCACTGAAAGCGAGATGAAAAAGGTGTCCTGGTCAAGCCGCCGGGAGATCACCGGCTCCACCAAGGTGGTGATCCTGACCACGGTGATCCTGGCGGCGCTGCTGTTCGGCGTCGACATGGTCTTCACCTTCTTCTTCCGATTCCTGGGCGTGACAGGGTGAGCCTCCGGAGCGTGGCTGCGGAAAGATCCTACATGGCCAAACACTGGTATGTCCTTCGAGTCGCCTCCAACAAGGAGGACTCGGTCCGCGAGGCCCTCGAGCGGAAGGTGAAGATCGAGGGGCTTGGCGACAGGATCGGGCGGATCATGGTGCCCACCGAGCGTCGCCCCAGTCCCCGCAGCACCAAGACCGGCGCCAAGAAGTTTGTCGAGCGCAAGATGTACCCCGGTTACGTCTTCGTCGAGATGGAGCTGGACGAGGATGGGCGGATCGGCGAGGACGCCTGGTTCCTCATCCGCGAGACCACCGGGGTGGGCGACTTCATCGGCTCGGCCGGCAAGCCCACGCCGATGCGGCCGCAGGACGTGGACAAGATGCTCATGCAGGTTGAGAAGGCCGCCGAAGGGGCCCCCGTGGCGGTGGATTTCGCCAAGGGCGACTCGGTCAAGATCAAGGAAGGGGCCTTCGAGAACTTCGAGGGCGTCGTGGACGAGGTGCTGCCCGACAAGGGTCTGGTCCGCGTGATCGTGACGATATTCGGCCGCGACACCCCGGTCGAGCTGGAATATTGGCAGGTGGAGAAGGTCTAGCCCCGCCGGCGCGCCCGGCGCCGCCGGGGCCTGGCTGCAAGCGAGAGAACCCATGGCGAAGGAAGTCGTAGCGCAGATCAAGCTGCACGCCCCCGGCGGGCAGGCGACCCCGGCCCCGCCGATCGGCCCGGCGCTGGGTCAGCACAACGTCAACATCGCGCAGTTTGTGGCCCAGTTCAACGAGCGGACCCGCGAAGCCAACGGCATGCCGTTGCCGGTGGTGATCACCGTCTACAAGAACCGCACCTTCAGCTTCGTAGTCAAGAGCCCCCCGGCGGCGGCTTTGCTGAAGGAGCAGGCCCAGGTCGCCAAGGGATCGGGCGTGCCCAACAAGGAGAAGGTCGGCTCGGTGACCCGGGCCCAGATCCGCCAGATTGCCCAGCGAAAGCTGGCCGATCTGAACGCCCGCGACATCGATAGCGCCTGCCGCATCGTCGAGGGAACCGCCCGGAGCATGGGGATTACGGTTCAAGACTGATCATGGACTTGAAAACCAGCGCCCTACCACGGGCCTAAGCGTGGGAGACCCGCCGCCGTCGGCGGGACGACAAGGAGCCAGCATGACGCGCACGCACAGCAAGCGATTCCTAGAGGCGCAGCAGAAGCTGCCCAAGGGCAAAACGCCGCTGAAGGAGGCGGTGGAGGCCCTCAAGCAGCTTGCCCCGGCCAAGTTCGACCAGACGGTCGAGCTGGCGATGCACCTGGGCATCGATCCCCGCCAGCCCGATCAGGCGCTCCGCGGGTCGGTCGCGCTGCCTCACGGCATCGGCGCCACCAAGAAGGTGGTCGCCTTCTGCGACGCGGCCGACGCCGACAAGGCCAAGGCGGCCGGGGCCATCGACGCCGGCGCTGATGACCTGATCAAGAAGATCCAGGACGGCTGGATGGACTTCGACGTGGCCGTGGCCACCCCGGCCATGATGCGCAGCGTCAGCCGCCTGGGCCGCCTGCTAGGCCCCCAGGGCAAGATGCCCTCCCCCAAGGCCGGCACGGTGGTGGATGACATCCTGACGGCGGTGCGGGAGTTCTCGGCCGGCAAGATCGAGTACCGCAACGACGACGGCGGCAGCCTTCACGTGTCCGTGGGCAAGATAAGCTTCGACGCCCAGAAGTTGGTCGACAACATCGAGGCGTTCGTGGCGCACGTGCGACGCATCAAGCCCCCGACCGCCAAGGGCCAGTACATTCGGAAAGCCTGCATCTCGGCGACGATGTCGCCGTCGATCCAGGTAGACCTCCAGTAACGGCCAAGGTGCCCCATGAGCAAACCGGTCAAGGAACTGTTGCGGAAAGAGATGATCAAGCGGCTCCAGCGCGTGGACTCGATCGCCGTGGTGGGGCTGACGGGCGTGGACGCGGTGAGCAACCATCGCCTGCGGGGCCAACTGCTCGCCAAGGACATCCACCTGATGGTGGTCAAGAATTCCCTGGCCCGCCAGGCGTTCAAAGAGGTGCGCCTGGAGCGAGCGGCGGCGCTGCTGGAAGGCCCCTGTGCCGTGGCCTACGGCGCCGACAGCATCGTGACGGTGGTGCGTGAGCTGCTGGCGCTGCACAAGGAAGTGCCGGCCCTGACGGTCAAGGCCGCCTATATGGAAGGCACGTCGTTCGGCCTGGAGCAGGTGGAGGCCCTCAGCAAGTATCCCACCCGGCAGGAGGCTATCGCCCGGGTGGTCGCAAGCATGCTGGGTCCCGGGGCCAAGATTGCGGCGGCTGTGTTGGGTCCGGGCGGCACGATCGCCGCACTGCTCAAGGCGATACAGGACAAGCAGGATAAGCAAGAATCCGGCGGCGAAGCCGCCGCCTGACAAGATTTCAGCCGGCTGCGGATTGGTCCCCCAAGGGATGAAATGGCCGCCAGCGGGGCGGCTGCCTATCAGGCCGGCGAGTCTGGAGCGTGGAGCAAAACAATGGCAGAGGAAGCAACGGCAACCAAGAGCTTTTCCGGTGAGATCAAGTCGCTGGGCGACAAGATCGCGGGCCTGAGCCTCAAGGACGCGGTGGACTTGGCGGCGTACCTGAAAGAGGCCCACGGCATCGAGCCGGCGGCGGGCGGGGCGGTGATGATGGCTGCGGCTCCCGGCGCCGCCGCGGGCGCGGCTGAGGCCGCCGAGGAGAAGACCACCTTCGACGTGATGCTCACCTCCCCCGGCGACAGGAAGATCCAAGTGATCAAGGTGGTCCGGGCCCTGACGAACCTGGGCCTGAAGGAAGCCAAGGACTTGGTCGAGGGCGCCCCCAAGCCGGTCAAGGAGAACGTCAGCAAGGAGGAAGCCGAATCGGCCAAAAAGCAGTTGGAGGAAGCCGGCGGCGTGGTCGAGTTGAAGTAGTTGATTTCACACGCTAGAGTTGTTAAATAGAATGGATAAACCCGCGTTCCATCGGTCGTCGTGGTCGCGGGGCGGGTTTGTTCATGAAGGTCGTTGGCCTACAACCCTAATGCTGAGCGACAGTAACGGTGGGGACACCGGCTGGCACGGCACGCTGACACGACAACTGGCAAGGTGGTAGCCGCACGCAAACTGGCCTCCGGGACAGAGTGGGGGGGTTATGTCCATAACGATCTATAGTCCAGCTAGAGGGAGATTCCATGCTGCGAATGGACAGGGTGCGGAATTTCCAGAAGGTTGGGGATGCGGCGCCGATCCCCAACCTGATCGACATCCAGACCGCCAGCTACGCCCGGTTCCTCCAGGCCGACGCTGATCCGGCGCGGCGACGAAAAGAGGGGCTCGAGGCCCTGCTGCGAGAGATCTTCCCCATCGTCAGCTACGACGAGCAGGCGACCCTCGAGTACCTTTACTACGAGCTGGGTGAGCCTCGTTACACGCCCCAGGAGTGCCGCGACCTGAAGCTCACCTACGGCATGCCCTTCCGCGTCCGCTGCCGCCTGGCCCGCAAGGACAGCAAGGACGTGCTCGAGGAGAGCATCTACCTGGGCGAAATCCCCATCATGATGGGCGGCGGGGAGTTCATCATCAACGGCGCCGAGCGGGTCATCGTCTCGCAGCTCCACCGCAGCCCCGGCGTGGACTTCACCGTCGAGATGCAGGAATCCGACCGCCCGCTGCACGGGGCCCGTATCATCCCCGAGCGCGGAAGCTGGATCGAGATGGAGGTGACCAAGAAGGACATCATCGCCATCCGCATCGACCAGTCTAGCAAGATCCCCGCGACGACCTTCCTGCGGGCGCTGGACGCCAACTACGGGACGGACGCCGCCATCATCCGCGAGTTCCACCCCACCCGCAAGCTCGCCACCACCGACCTGCGCCCCACGATGTACGTGGTGGAGGCCGTGGCGGACCCCGACAGCGGCGAAGAGCTGGTGCCCTCTGGCGGGCAGATCGGCGACGCGCTGACCCGCATTATCTCCTCGCCGCTTAAGAGGCTGGAGGTGGTGGACAAGGCAGCCGACCCGTTGATCCTCAACACGCTGGCCGAGGATCCGGCCGATTCGCACGAGAACGCGCTGCTGCGGATTTACGCCCGCCTGCGCCCGGGCAACCCGCCCCAGGTGGACAAGGCCCGCACGCTGTTTAAGGAGAAGTTCTTCGACGACAACCGCTACCGCCTGGGCAAGGTGGGACGGTTCCGCATCAACCGCAAGTTCGGCCAGGACATTGACGAGAAGGTCATGACGCTGCGGGTGGAAGACTTCGTCAACACCCTCAAGTACCTGCTCCGCCTGCGCAACGGGGAGGGGACGGTGGACGACATCGACCATCTGGGCAACCGCCGGCTGCGGACCATCGACGAGCTGGGCGCCGAGGAGCTCCGCAAGGGCTTCCTGAAGCTGCGCCGCACGGTGCAGGAGCGGATGAGCCTCAAGGACCCCGGCGAGATGACCAAGATCTCCGAGCTGGTCAACTCCAAGAGCATCTCGTCGAGCATCGACTACTTCTTCGGGCGAGGGGAGCTGTCGCAGGTGGTGGACCAGCAGAATCCCCTTAGCCAGCTCACGCACGAGCGGCGGCTGTCGGCCCTGGGCCCGGGGGGCCTTAACCGAAAGCGGGCGGGATTCGAAGTTCGCGACGTGCACATCAGCCACTATGGGCGCATCTGCCCCATCGAGACGCCCGAAGGCAGCAACATCGGCCTGATCAGCTCCCTGGGCATCTACGCCGGGGTGGATGAGTACGGCTTCCTGACGACGCCCTACCGGGCGGTCAAGAACGGCAAGGTCACCGACGAGGTGGTCCACCTGCGGGCCGACGAGGAGATGGAGGCCGTGCTGGCCCCGCCGGACTCGCTGGTGCCCAACCGCAGCGGCGAATACGTGCTCCCCGAGAACCAGCCGGTGCTGGTGCGCGCCAAGGGCGAGCTGAACATGCTGCCCGGCCATGAAGTGGAATACGTGGACATCTCGCCCAAGCAGACCGTGGGCGTGTCGGCGGCGCTGATCCCGTTCCTGGAGCACGACGACGCCAACCGCGCGCTGATGGGCTCCAATATGCAGCGTCAGGCGGTGCCCCTGCTGCGGGCCGAGCCGCCGATCGTCGCCACCGGCGTGGAGCGGGCGGTGGCCGAGAACTCGTCGATGGTCGTGCGAGCCCGCAAGGGCGGCACGGTGACCTACGTGGACGCCCAGCGGGTCATCGTGGACAACGCCGACGAGTATGAGCTGCGGAAGTTCGCCCCGCTCAACGAGCGGTCGGTGCTCAATCAGAGGCCCATGGTCCGCGTCGGGCAGCGGGTCAAGCGCGGCGAGGTTATCGCCGACGGTTCGGGCACCCGCCACGGCGAGCTGTCGCTGGGGTACAACGTCCTGGTGGCCTTCATGCCCTATGACGGGTACAACTTCGAGGACGCCATCGTCATCTCCGAGCGCCTGTTGAAGAGCGACGTGTTCACCTCGGTTCACCAGGAGGAGTACGAGGTCGAGATCCGCGAGACCAAGCTGGGGCGCGAGGAGTTCACCCGCGACATCCCCAACGTCTCCGAGAAGGCCCTGCGGAACCTGGACGCCAACGGCGTGGTCCGGGTCGGCACCCGAGTGGGGCCCGGAGACATCCTGGTCGGGAAGGTCTCGCCGAAGTCCAAGAGTGAGCTGACCCCCGAGGAGAAGCTGCTGCACGCGATCTTCGGCCGGGCCGGCGAGGACGTCAAGAACGACAGCCTGGAGCTGGACCCCGGCGAGGAGGGCGTGGTAGTCGAGACCCGGCGGTTCAGCCGGCGGACCCACATGTCCGACGAGCAGAAGAAGGAACTGGCCCGCGAGATGAAGGCCTATCGCGACCAGATGAATGGCCGCACGGTCAAGATCTTCCGCCAGATGGTGGAGGAGATCAACGAGGTGGTCGGCACGGCGATGGTCGACCCGTCCACGCGGCAGAAGGTCAGCCAGAGCGACATCGACGCGGTCATCCTCGAACAAATCGAGACGTTCACGCTCAAGTGGGCCAAAACCTCCAACGCCGCCGCCCGGCAGCAGGCCGAGGAGATTTACGGCCGCTACTGGCCGCGGATCGAGGAGATCCGCAAGGAGATGGATCGCAAGCTCGACCAGATGAAGCGCGGGGACGAGCTGCCCTCGGGCGTGCTGGAGATGGTGAAGGTCCGCGTGGCCACCAAGCGCAAGCTGGGCGTGGGCGACAAGATGGCCGGGCGCCACGGCAACAAGGGCGTGATCGCCCGCATCGTGGCGGAGGAGGACATGCCCTTCCTGGCCGACGGGACGCCGGCGGAGATCGTCCTGAACCCCTTGGGCGTGCCCGGGCGCATGAACCTGGGGCAGATTCTGGAGACGCACCTGGGCTGGGCGGCCATGGTGCTGGGCTTCCAGGCCATCACCCCGGTGTTTGACGGGGCCACGGAGGAAGAGATCGCCGCCTGCCTGAAAGAGGCCAACGAGAAGATCCGCCAGCGTCGGGAGGACCGCGAGGTCATCCAGCAGGCCGGGGCCAGCCACGAGTTGCTGGTGGAGATGCCCGAGGACGGCAAGGTCCGCGTCTTCGACGGCCGCACCGGCGAGGCCTTCGAGCAGAAGGTGACGGTGGGCTTCCTCTACATGAACAAGCTGCATCACCTGGTGGATGAGAAGATCCACGCCCGGTCGACGGGTCCCTACTCGCTGATCACGCAGCAGCCCCTGGGCGGCAAGGCCCGCACGGGCGGCCAGCGGTTCGGCGAGATGGAGGTCTGGGGCCTGGAGGCCTACGGCGCCAGCTACACGCTCCAGGAGTTGTTGACGGTCAAGAGCGACGACGTCGAGGGCCGCACCAAGATCTACGAGTCGATGGTGAAGGGCACCAACACCCTGGAGGCCGGCACGCCCGTCAGCTTTGACGTGCTGTGCTACGAGCTGCGAGGGCTGGGCCTGAACATCCAGTTGGAGAAGAAGAAACTGCTGTGAGGGCGGTGGCGGACATCGGAAACCAGACAGCCAGCAAGCGCCACGTGATAGATCGCAACGGGAGCGACGCAAATGACCATGGCTGACGGCGTATACGATCGGGTCAACGACTACGGCTCGGTAAAGGTCCAGTTGGCCTCGCCCAACGACATCCGCAGTTGGTCGTTCGGGGAGGTCAAGAAGCCCGAGACGATCAACTACCGCACGTACCGGCCGGAGAAGGATGGCCTGTTCTGCGAGCGGATCTTCGGGCCCGAGCGCGACTGGGAGTGCTCCTGCGGCAAGTACAAGGGCACCAAGCACAAGGGCATCATCTGCGACCGTTGCGGCGTGAAGGTGACCCACTCCCGCGTCCGCCGCAAGCGCATGGGGCACATCAACCTGGCGGCGCCGATCGTGCACATCTGGTTCTTCAAGGCCCTGCCCAGCCGGCTGGGAACGCTGCTGTACATGAAGGCCTCGGACCTGGAGAAGATCATCCTCTTCCAGGACTACGCGGTCACCGACCCGGGCCAGACCACGCTGAAGTATCAGCAGGTGCTGACGGAAGAGGAGTACCGCTCGGCCGTTGAGACGTTCGGGACCGGCTTCAAGGCGCAGATGGGCGCCGAGGCGATCAAGATCCTGCTGGAGAAGATGGACCTGGCGGAGGTGGCGCGACAACTGCGCGAGGATCTCAAGAAGACGGCCTCCAAGCAGAAGCTCAAGGACCTCTCCAAGCGCCTCAAGCTGGTGGAGTCGATTCGGATCTCCGGCAACCGCCCCGAGTGGATGGTGATGGAGGTGATTCCGGTGATCCCGCCGGAGCTGCGCCCGCTGGTCCTGCTGGACAGCGGCAACTTCGCCACCAGCGACCTCAACGACCTGTACCGGCGGATCATCAATCGCAACAACCGCCTCAAGAAGCTGATGGACCTCAACGCGCCCGAGGTCATCATCCGCAACGAAAAGCGCATGCTTCAGCAGGCGGTGGACGCGCTGTTCGACAACAATCGCTGCCGCCGGCCCGTCCAGGGCACGGCCAACCGGCCGCTCAAGAGCCTCACCGACATGATCAAGGGCAAGCAGGGGCGCTTCCGCGAGAACCTTCTGGGCAAGCGCGTGGACTACTCCGGCCGGTCGGTCATCGTGGTCGGCCCGGAGCTGAAACTTCATCAGTGCGGCCTGCCCAAGAAGATCGCGCTGGAGCTGTTCCAGCCGTTCATCATCCGCAAGCTCAAGGATCACGGCCTGGCGGACACCATCAAGTCGGCCAAAAAGATGCTCGAGCGGCGAGAGCGGGATATCTGGGACGTGCTGGAGGAGGTGATCTACCAGCACCCGGTGCTGCTGAACCGCGCGCCCACGCTGCACCGCATGGGCATCCAGGCCTTCGAGCCGGTGCTGGTGGAAGGCAACGCCATCCGCATCCACCCGCTGGTGTGCAAGGGCTTTAACGCCGACTTCGACGGCGACCAGATGGCTGTGCACCTTCCCCTGAGCATCGAGGCCCAGGCCGAGGCCCACATGCTGATGCTGGCGACCAACAACATCTTCTCGCCGGCCAACGGCGCCCCGATCACCATGCCCATGCAGGACATCGTGCTGGGGGTGTACTATCTCACCTCCGACTCCGGCAGGGAGTTCGTCCAGCCCGGCGTGCGCACGTTCCGGCACACCGACGGCAACGAGTACCCGGTCTTCCAGCATCCGTTCGAGGCGATCACGGCCCACACGTTGGGCCGGATCGGCCTGCATGCCAAGATCCTGATGCGGGTGCCCAAGGACACGGTGGTCGCCGAGGAAAAGAGCGCCTACACCGCCTCCGAGGGGCGCATCGTCACCACGGCAGGGCGCTGCATCTTCAACGACATCCTGGCCAAGGGCATGCCATTCTACAACTACCCTCTGGGCCAGCAGGGCGCCAGCCGGGTCATCAGCGACTGCTTCCGCATCCTGGGGCGGGCGGCCACGCTGGATCTGCTGGACAACATGAAGGAGCTGGGGTTCCGCTGCTCCACGTTGGCGGGCATATCCTTCGGCATCACCGACGCCAAGATCCCCGTCCGCAAGGCCGAGATATTGGCTGAGTCGCAGGCCCGCGTGGACCGCATCGAGGAGGACTACCGCAACGACGTCATTACCGACGGCGAGCGCTACAACCAGGTTGTGGACGTGTGGATCCACGCCCGCGAGGAAGTCACCAAGAGCTTGCTGACGGAGTTGGAGCACGACCGGCGGGACGACGACCCGGGCTACATCAACCCGGTCTGGATGATGTTCCACTCCAACGCCCGCGGCAACATCGACCAGATTCGGCAGCTAGCCGGCATGCGCGGGCTGATGTCCAAGCCCTCGGGCGAGATCATCTCCACGCCCATCAAGGCCAACTTCCGCGAGGGCCTAACGGTCCTGGAGTACTTCAGCTCCACCCACGGCGCCCGCAAGGGCCTGGCCGACACGGCGCTGAAGACCGCTGACTCGGGTTACCTCACCCGCAAGCTGGCCGACGTGGCCCAGAACATGATCGTGACCGAACTGGACTGCGAGACGCTCAAGGGCATTCCCAAGTCGGCCTTGTACAAGGGCGAGCAGGTTGACGTGCCGCTGCGCGAAGTCATCATCGGGCGGGTGGCCCGTGAGAACGTGGTCAACCCGATCACCGACCGGACCATCGTCCGCGAGAACGAGATCATCACCGAGGAGGTCGCCCGGCAGATCGAGGACCTGGGCATGGAGACGATCCGGGTCCGCAGCTCGCTGACCTGCGAATGCCCGATGGGCGTCTGCGCCAAGTGCTACGGCGTGGACCTGTCCACGGGCAAGATGGTGGAGGAGGGCCTGGCGGTGGGCATCATCGCCGCCCAGTCCATCGGCGAGCCCGGCACGCAACTGACGATGAAGACCTTCCACACCGGCGGCGTGGCCACCCGCGAGGTCGTCGAGTCGGAGGTCATTGCGACGGCGGGGGGCGTGGTGCAGTACCGCGACCTCAACGCGGTGGAGTCCCGCGTCACCAAGGGCCTCGTGGTCCTGAAGCGCAACGGCGAGATCGCGATTCTCGACGAGAAGAACCGCGAGCTCGAGAAGTACAAGGTGCCCTATGGCGCCTCGATCCTGGTGAGCGAGGGCGCCAAGGTCAAACCGGGGGCGCGGTTGGTGAGCTGGGACCCGCACCGGGTGCCGATGCTGGCGGAGGCGGCCGGGCAGGTCCGCCTCCAGGATATCGAGGAAGGCGAGACCGTCCGCGTGGAGGCGCAGCGAACCCGCGGGGCGGGCACGGCCCGGCGCCTGGTGGTGGTGGAACACAAGGGCGAGAAGCACCCCCGGGTGGTCATCGAGGACAAGGCTGGGAAGATTCTGGACTTCCACTACCTGCCGGCCAAGGCCCGCATCGAGGTGGAGGAAGGCCAGGCCGTCCTGCCCGGCGACCTGTTGGCCCGCCAGCCGCGCGGCGTCAGCGGCACGCAGGACATCACCGGCGGCCTGTCCCGCGTGACCGAGCTGTTCGAGGCCCGCAAGCCGAAGGACCCGGCCGCCATGGCCGAGATCTCCGGGCGCGTGGAGCTGCGGACCGACAAGCGCCGCGGGAAGATGACGATCATCATTCGCAGCGAATCCGGGATGGAGCGCGAGCACCACGTGCCGCACGACCGTCACCTGCTGGTGCACACGGGCGACTATGTGGAGGCGGGCGACCCGCTGACCGAGGGCCCGCTGGTGCCGCACGACATCCTGGCCATCCGCGGCGAGGAGGCCCTCCAAGGCTACCTGCTCAACGAGGTGCAGGCGGTGTACCGCGGACAGGGCGTGTCGGTGAACGACAAGCACATCGAGGTGATTGTCGGCCAGATGCTGCGGAAGGTGAAGGTAGAGTCGGTGGGCGACAGCGAGCTTCTGCCTGAAGATGTGGTTGACAAGTACCGGTTCCGCCAGGAAAATGAAAGGCTTGCCGGTTCGCTGAAGGTCGTCGAGCCCGGCGACAGCGGCTTCGCCGAGGGGGAAGTGGTTGGGCGCTCGAAGATAGAGCAGGCCAACGCTGACGCGGAGGCGCGGGGCGGGAACCCGGGCAAGACGCGTCGCCCCCGGCCGGCGACCGCCAAGACGCTGCTGTTGGGCATCACCAAGGCGTCGCTGCAATCGGAGAGTTTCCTGTCGGCAGCCAGCTTCCAGGAGAGCACCAAGGTGTTCACGGAGGCCGCGTTGGCCGGCAGGAACGATGAGCTGCGCGGCCTCAAGGAGAACGTGATCCTGGGGCACTTGATCCCGGCGGGCACGAGCTTCAAGCCCTACGTTGACATGCGGGTGAAGAAGCAGGTGGAGCTGTCCGAGCTGGTGCCGATCCAGAGGGAGGGCCTGACGGAGGCCCAGATCGCCCAGGCGGTGCAGCAGGCGCTGACCGGCCAGGAGTAACCAGGAAATGGGACGCCCCGGCCCCGGCCCCGGCGGGCGGGTCGGCCTAGAGTTAGAAGAGGTTCGGAATGCCGACAATCAACCAATTGGTTCGCAGGCCCCGCGTGGTGCAGAAGGCCAAGAAGAAGAACGTGGCCCTGGAAAGCTGCCCGCAGAAGCGAGGGGTATGTCTGCTGGTCAAGACCGTTACGCCCAAGAAGCCCAACTCGGCCCTGCGCAAGGTGGCCCGCGTGCGCCTCAGCAACGGCAAGGAAGTGACGGCGTACATTCCGGGCATCGACCACAACCTACAGGAGCACAGCATCGTGCTGGTGCGGGGGGGCAGGGTGCGGGACTTGCCGGGCGTGCGCTATCATATCATCCGGGGCACGCTGGACGCCCTGGGGGTGGCTAATCGCAAGCAGAGCCGCAGCAAATACGGAGCCAAGAGGCCCAAGTAGCGCCGCGCGGCGGGGCCGACGGTCGCGGCCCCCGCGGGCGCAGGAAGAACACGATGGCATTCAAGAAGTTCACGGCATCGGCGCGGCAGTTGACCCCGGATCCCCGGTTCAACAGCAAGCTGGTCAGCAAGTTCGTCAATTGCATGATGCGGGAGGGCAAGAAGGCCACCTCGCTGCGGGTGTTCTACGACGCGATGGGCATCGTGACCGATAAGATCAAGGACGCCCAGCCGCTGGAAGTGTTCGAGAAAGCCGTCAGCAACGTCAAGCCGCTGATCGAGGTGCGGTCGCGGCGGGTCGGCGGCCAGAACTACCAGGTGCCGATGCAGGTGAGCTCCAAGCGACAGCTCTCGCTGGCGATCCGGTGGCTTCGCGATGCCGTTCGGGGGGGAAAGGGCTCGGCCACGGCCGTCCGCCTGGCCAACGAGCTGATGGCTGCGTATAAGGGCGAAGGCGCCGCCATGCAGACGCGCGAGAACGTGCACCGCATGGCAGAGGCCAACAGGGCCTTCGCGCATTTTGCCTGGTAGAAAAAGTCATTGAAGCACCCGTAGCAACATTCGTCTTATCGGTCTCACCTCTGGAGCCCCGATAAGCGGTGTTGAACGAATCGCTCGTAGCCGCCGCGCCGGAGGAATCCGGGCGGAGGCACGGACGGGCGACCCCGGTCGGTTCGGCCGGGGCTCAGGGAAGGCCGCCGCAGCGGCCGTTTGAGATAAGACAACCGGGCCGGCCTGCTCAAGCCCCCTTTGGGGGCCCAAGGCCGGCAATCCGCCGGCTCGTCCGGGCGGATCAGGGGCTCGTCCCCAAAATGTTGGACAGGCTGCGCAGGAGTGTTCTCTCCCCCTCGCGCCAAGCGTGTGTGCAGGCGTATGGCCAAAGTGGTGCAGACAATCCGGAACATGGGCGTAATGGCCCATATCGACGCCGGCAAGACGACCGTCAGCGAAGGCATCCTCTACTTCGCCGGTCGCACCTACAAGATCGGCGGGGTCGATGAAGGCACCGCCGTGATGGACTACCTGCCCGAGGAGCAGGAGCGGGGGATCACCATCACCTCGGCGGCCACGTCCCTACAGTGGCGCGACCACACCATCAACCTCATTGACACCCCCGGGCACGTGGACTTCACCGTGGAGGTGGAACGGTCGCTGCGGGTGCTGGACGGCGCGGTGGCCGTGTTCTGCGGCGTAGGCGGCGTGGAAGCGCAGTCCGAGACGGTCTGGCGCCAGGCCGACCGATACTGTGTGCCGCGAATCTGTTTCATCAACAAGCTCGACCGGCTGGGGGCCGACTTCGAGGCGGTCTTCAGCGAGATCCGCTCCCGCCTGGGCGCCAACCCCGTCATACTCCAGATCCCCATGGGCCAGGCCGACCGGTTCGTCGGGCAGATCGACCTGATCCGTCGCCAGGCGTACTTCTATGATCCGGCCGAGACAGGCGCCACGTTGCGGGTCGAGCCGGTGCCCCCCCCGTACCGCGACGAGGCGGAGCTGCACCGCCATGAGCTGCTGGAGAGGGTGGCCGAGGTCGACGATCAGCTCATGGAAAAGTACGTCCACGAGCAGGAGGTCAGCGAGGAAGAGCTGATCGCCGCCCTGCGGCGCTCGACCATCGCCTGCCGCCTCCAGCCGGTGCTGTGCGGCTCGGCCCTGAAGCATATGGGCATCCAGCCGCTGCTGGACGCGGTGGTGGACTTTTTGCCCAGCCCGGCGGACCTGCCGCCGGTGGCGGGGCATGAGTCGCTGCGGTCGGCCAAGGCCGTCACGCGCAAGCCGCTGGCTAGCGAGCCGCTGTCGGCGCTGGTGTTCAAGATCCTCTCCGACCAGCACGGGGATCTGAACTTCGTGCGGGTCTACAGCGGGACGCTCAAGCCCAATACCCGCGTGCTCAACTCCACCCAGGACCGCAAGGAGATCATCAGCCGCATCTGGGAGATGCACGCCAAGCAGCGGATTCGCCGCGACGAAGCCACGGCCGGGGACATCGTGGCGATAGTGGGACTCAAGAACAGCCTGACCGGGGACACGCTGTGCGACCCGCGCCATCCGGTGCTGTTGGAGAAGCTGCACTTCCCGGATCCGGTCATTACGATGTCCATCGAACCCCGATCCAGCGCCGACAAACTGAAACTCTCCGAAGCACTGGCTACTCTGCGTCGCGAGGATCCCAGCTTCAGCTACCGCTACGACAGCGAGACCGGCCAGACCACGGTCTCGGGCATGGGCGAGCTGCACCTGGAGATCGTGCGCAACAAACTGGTGCGGGACATGGGCGTGAACGTCCACGTCGGGCGGCCCAGCGTGGCCTACAAGGAGACCATCACCGCCGCCGCCGAGGCCGAGGGGCGGTTCATCCGCCAGACGGGCGGTCACGGCCAGTACGCCGTGGTGGTACTGCGGGTGGAGCCTTACCGGCCCGTTGACGAGGACGAGCCGATCGTCTTCGAGGACGCGACCAAGGGTGGGGCGGTGCCGCGGGAGTTCATTCGGTCCGTCGAACAGGGCGTCCGGGCCGCGGCTGGCAGCGGCCCGCTGGCCAGCTACCCGATGCTCAATATCAAGGTGACGCTGCTGGATGGCAAGCACCACCCCGTCGACAGCTCGGACCTGGCGTTCCAGCAGGCCGGGACGATCGGCTTTAACGAAGCGGTGGCCAGGGCCAACCCCGTGTTCCTGGAGCCGATCATGCGGGTGATGGTGACGATGCCTGAAGACTATGTGGGCGCGGTGACGGGCGACCTGAACGCCCGGCGGGCCAATATCCGGCGGATGGAGGCCCGCGGCCGCTACCGGGTGCTGGAGGCTGAAGTGCCCCTGGCGGAGATGTTCGGATATGTCACGCAGTTGCGGTCGCTGACCCAGGGACGGGGCAACACCACGATGGAGCCGCACTCGTACGCGGTGGCGCCGGCCCACGTGGCCGAGCAGGTGATGAGATTCGCCTGAGGCGCCAAGAAAGGGAAAAAAAGCGGCGATGTCGATTGACAGTTTAGCGACAATCCGTATGCTAGAGCGGTTCTGCCCTTGGCTGAACGTCCGGGACCCTCAGGGGATCGCGGAGAGTTAGACCCATGGCACAAGATAAAATACGCATTCGTATGGAGGCCTACGACCACCGGGCGCTGGACACCTCGGCCAAGGAAATTGTTGACCATGCCGAGCGGACAGGCGCGAGGGTGCGCGGGCCCATCCCGCTTCCCACGCGGATTGAGCGCTACACGGTGCTGCGCAGCCCGCACGTGGACAAAAAGTCCCGCGAGCAGTTCGAGATACGCACCCACAAGCGGATCATCGACATCTACGAGCCGACGGTCCGCACGGTCGAGGCGCTCAACCGGCTGGTGGTGCCGGCCGGCGTGTTCATCAAGATCAAGGCATAGGTGCATCCATGCTGTTGGCGATTCTGGGCAAGAAGGTCGGGATGACGCAGGTGTACGACAAGGCGGGCGTGGTCCATCCCGTTACCGTCCTACAGGCCGGCCCCTGTAGCGTCCTGCAAGTCAAGACGCAGCAGACCGACGGCTACCACGCCGTGCAGATCGGGTTTGAGGATGTGAAGGCCCAGCGGGCGACCCAGCCGCAGATCGGGCACGCCGCCAAGGCCAACAGCAAGCCCAAGAGATTCATTCGCGAGCTGCGCCTGGCCGAGGTGCCCGGCGACGTCACGCCCGGCCAGAGCGTGACGGTCGAGAACTTCAAGGACGTCAAGTACGTCGACGTCACCGGCACCAGCAAGGGCAAGGGTTTCGCGGGCGTGATGAAGCGCCACAATTTCGCGGGCCAGTGCTCGTCCCACGGCACGGAGCGCAAGCATCGCAGCCCCGGCTCGATCAGCGCCCATGCCACGAACCGCGGCTGGGGGGGCGACATCAAGCGGGGCAAGCGCATGGCCGGGCATATGGGCGCCGTGCGCGTCACCAGCCGCAACCATCAGCTCGTCAAGGTCGACCCGGAGAACCATCTCCTGCTGGTGCAGGGCGCGGTCCCGGGCGCCAATGGCGGTTACGTCTTCATCCGGGCGTCCAAGACGGCCCGGGTCGCCCCAAGGAAGCCAGGATAGCGCGTCATGCTGGAAGTTCCCGTATACAACACACAGGGCCAGAAGGTCGACACCCTCCAGGTGGACGAGGCGGCCTTCGGCCGATACGTCAACATTGACCTGGTCAAGCAGGCGGTCGTGGCCTACCACGCCAATAAGCGGCAGGGAACCGCCGCCACCCGCAACCGGAGCCGGGTCGCCGGCTCGACCAGGAAACTTTACCGCCAGAAGGGCACGGGCAATGCGCGGCGCGGCCCGATCCGCACCAACCTGATGAAAGGCGGCGGCGTGGCCTTCGGCAAGCGGCCGCGCGACTTCAGCAAGCCGTTGCCCCGGCAGATGCGGCGGGCGGCGCTGGAGTCGGCCATCCTGGCCAAGATCCTCGGGCAGGACCTGATGGTCGTCCAGGGCCTTAAGATGGATGCCCCCAAGACCGCCGCCATGGCCCAGATCCTCCAGAACCTCCGGATCAACCGCTCGTGCCTGCTCACGCTGGCCCAGCGCGACCGCACCATCTACCTCAGCAGCCGCAACCTTCAGGACCTGACCGTGCGGATCGCCGAGGAGCTCAACGCCTACGACGTGGCCACGCGGCAGAAGATGCTGGTGACCGCGGAGGCGATGCAGGCCCTGATGTCCAGGGAGGCGGCATCGTGAAGAATGACATTTACGGCATCCTGGTCCGACCGCTGGTGACCGAGAAGGGCACGCATCAGTCGCAGACCCGCAACGCGTACGCGTTTGAGGTGGCCCGCACGGCCAACAAGGCGCAGGTCAAGCAGGCGATCGAGAAGATCTACAACGTCAAGGTGCTCGAGGTCCGCACCGCCAACCGCCAGGGAAAGCCCCGGCGGACCCGGACGGGCTGGGGCACGACCCGTAGCTGGAAGAAGGCCGTGGTGGTGCTGCACTCGGACTACCACATCGATTTGTTCTAGCAGGCAGACAGGGCTTCAGGCATGGGCATTAAGGTTTACAACAAGACATCGCCGGGGCGGCGGTTCAGTTCCGTCAACCGTAGCGACGAGATCACCCGCACCACGCCGGAAAAGTCGCTGCTGCGCCCGCTGAAGCAGACGGGTGGACGGAACTTCAGCGGCAAGATCACCACGCGGCACCACGGCGGCGGGCACAAGCGGATGTACCGTCTTATCGACTTCCGCCGCGACAAGGACGGTCTGGCCGCCGAGGTCAAGACTGTCGAGTACGATCCCAACCGCAGCGTGAACATCGCCCTGGTGCAGTATGAGGACGGCGAAAAGCGATACATCCTGGCGCCGCTGGGCGTCAAGGTGGGCGCGAAGCTCTACTCGGGGCCCTCGGCGGAGCCGCGCCCGGGCAACTGCCTGCCGATGAGCCGCATCCCGCTGGGCCTGGAGATCCATAACGTCGAGATGACGCCTGGCCGGGGCGGCGCCCTGGTGCGCACCGCCGGCGGCGCGGCCCGCCTGATGGCCAGGGAAGGCAACTGGGCGAACATCCTGCTGCCTTCGGGCGAGACGCGCCGGGTCAACGTGGAATGCCGCGCCACCATCGGGCAACTGGGCAACATGGAGCACGCCTCGGTGCGTTGGGGCAAGGCGGGGCGCAAGCGTCACTTGGGCATTCGTCCGACGGTGCGCGGGTCGGCCATGAATCCTGTCGCCCACCCAATGGGCGGCGGCGAAGGCCGGCGGTCGGGCGGCCGGGACCCCGTGAGCCCCTGGGGCAAGCTCTCCAAGGGCGGCAAGACCCGCCGACGCCGCAAGAACTCCAACAAGCTGATCATCCGCCGCCGGCGCAACGTGCGGAGCGGCCAACTGGTGCTTTAGGCGCGGCCGGAGGACTGACGAGACATGACCAGAAGTGCCAAGAAGGGCCCGTATGTGGATGAGAAACTGTTTGGCAAGGTCCAGAAGGCCCGCAACAGCGGCAGCCGCGAGCCTATCAAGACCTGGGCGCGCGCGTGCACGGTCGTGCCCGAGTTTGTCGGATTCACCTTCATGGTCCACAACGGCAAGGTGTTCCACCGCGTGTTCATCACCGAGGACATGGTCGGGCACAAGCTCGGAGAGTTCAGCCCGACCCGGACCTTCCGCGGGCACGGCGGCGGGGCCAGGAAAGTCTAGCGGGCGGGAGCGCAGGCAATGGGTTGGAAGGCCATATACCGGTACGCACGAATCTCGCCCAGCAAGGTGCGCCTGATCGCGGACCTGGTCCGCGGGCGGGGCGTCCAGGATGCCCTGAACATCCTGCGGTTCACGCCGAACCGCGCGGCGGGCATGATCTCCAAGACGCTCACGTCCGCCGTCGCCAACGCCGCCGAGGCCGAAGCTGACGCCGACCGCCTGGTCATCCAGGAGATTCGCGTGGACAGCGGCCCCACCATGAAGCGGTTTCAGCCCAAGGACCGTGGGCGAGCCCACCGGATCCTCAAGCGCAGCAGCCACATCGTCGTGGTCGTGGACGAGGAAGGATAAGAGGCGACTATGGGGCAGAAGGTATCACCCATCGGGTTCCGCACCGGCGTGACGATCGGCTGGAAGAGCCGGTGGTTCGCTCCCAAGAGCAACTTCGGGGAGTTCCTGGTCGAGGACGAGAGGATTCGTCGGTTCATCGATCAGCGGCTCAACCGCCAGCCTCCCCACGCGGCCGTCAGCGACATCGAGATCGAGCGCACCAGCGAGGAGCTGAAGATCATTATAAAGACCGCCCGTCCGGGGTTGGTGATCGGCCCCAAGGGCGCCGAGGTGGATAAGCTCAAGGACGCCCTGGAAGAGTTGACGAACCGGCGCGTGAGCATCAACATCATCGAGATCCGCAATCCCGACCTGGACGCCAAGCTGGTGGCCGAGGGCATTGCCGAGCAGCTCAAACGCCGGGCCAGCTTCCGCCGGACCATCAAGCAACGGGCCGAGGGGACCATGCAGGCGGGCGCCAAGGGCGTGAAGGTGATTGTTTCCGGCCGGCTGGGCGGGGCCGAGATGAGCCGCACCGAGTCGGTCATCATGGGAAGCATCCCGCTGCACACGCTGGAAGCGGACGTGGACTACGGCTTTGTTCCCTGCTTTACCACCTACGGGGTCATCGGCGTGAAGGTGTGGATCTACCGCGGCCTGTTCGGCGAGAAGCCGGTTGAGGAAGATCAGAACCTGGCCACGGCGGCGATGACCCGGGCCCGCCGGCGGCGCGAGCACCACGGCCCCGAGGGCAGGGCCGGCCGGCCTGGGGGGCCGACGGGGGCGCCCGCGGTTCGGCCGGGCGGATCGCGCCTGGGCGGAAGAAGGCGGGCCGGGCGGCCCGAGCAGGCTACACAGCCGCGCGAGCAGCCGGCACCTGAGGCTGACCAGCCCTCGGCGTCCGAGCCGCCCGCCGAAGGCCAACAAGAGGCGTCGTCGCAGTAGGTTTTGACAATACCTAGGTGCCACCATGGCATTGCAGCAGCCCCGACGAGTGAAGTACCGCAAGCAGCAGCGAGGCAAGATGCGCGGGAAGGCTACGCGCGGGAATACGGTGTCCTTTGGCGAGTTCGGGTTGCAGAGCTTGGACACGGCCTGGGTGACGGCCCGGCAGCTGGAGGCCGGGCGCGTGGCGGCTACGCACTACCTGCACCGCGAGGGGCGGGTGTACCTGCGGGTGTTCCCGGACAAGCCCGTCACGTCCAAGCCCCTGGAGGTGCGCATGGGCACCGGCAAGGGCGAGGTGGAGGCCTGGGTGGCGGTGGTGAAGCCCGGCACCATCCTGATGGAGATCGGCGGCGTGGATGAGACCACCGCCAAGTCCGCGTTGCGGCGCGTGGCCAACAAGATGCCGGTGCGTTGCCGGTTCGTCAGCAAGCGTCATGGGTTCTGAGGCAAGCCGAAGCCATGAAAATCAGCCAGATTCGAGAGTTTTCCGATGAGGAGCTGCGGGTGGAGCTGGACCGCATCCGCCGGCACGTGTTCGACCTGCGGAGCCAGTCGGTGACGGAGAAGCTGGAGGACAACTCCCAGGTGACCAGGGCCCGGCGGGACATTGCTCGTATTCTTACGGTGATCCAGGAGCGGCAGCGCCGCCCGGCAAGGACGTGATCTTCAACATGGCAGGAGCGTAAGAGGATTCGATGACTGACGCAGGCGACCAGACCAAGACCAAGGGATCGCACAGCCTCACGGGCGAGGTAACCTCCGTGGGCGGGCGGCAGACCATCCACGTGACGGTCCACCGCCTGGCGAAGGAGTCGCGGTACGGCAAGTACGTTCGTCGCCGCACCCGTCTGGCGGTTCACGACCCGCTCAACCAGGCCCATCCGGGCGATCTGGTGGAAGTGGCGCCCTGCCGGCGCCTCAGCAAGACCAAGAGCTGGCGCCTGATGAGGATTGTCCGGTCCGGCAACGCCGTGGACGTCCCAGGCCAGAAAGGTTGACGGCCGTGATCCAGCAGGAAGCGCGTTTGGACGTTGCGGACAACACCGGGGCCCAGACGGTCGGGTGCATCCGCGTGTTGGGCGGCTCGACCCGCCGGGGCAACTTCACCCGGCGGACGGCCAGCCTGGGCGACATGATCATCTGCTCCGTCAAGAAGGCCTTGGCCGGCGGAGACGTCAAGCGCGGGGACGTGGTCCGCTGCGTGGTGGTGCGCACCGCCTATCCGGTGCGGCGGGACGACGGCAGCTACATTCGGTTTGACCGCAGCGCGGTGGTGATCATCGACGAGGACGGCAACCCCAAGGGCACGCGCATCTTCGGGGCCGTCGCCCGCGAGCTGCGAGAGAAGAACTTTATGAAGATCGTGTCGCTGGCAACCGAGGTGGTCTGAGCATGGCAAGGCACGTAAAGAAGGGCGACGTGGTGATGGTGCTGGCCGGCGACGACCGCGGCAAGACCGGCGAGGTGCTGCGGGTCGACGCCAGCGCGGGCAAGGTCCTGGTGCAGGGGGTCAACCGGGTGTACCGGCACCTGCGCCCCAGCCGGCAGCACCCGCAGGGCGGGCGGATTCAGAAGGAGATGCCGATCCACATCTCCAACGTCCTGCCGGTGGACCCCAAGACGAATCGGCCGACGCGCGTGGCCTTCCGCGTCGGCGCCGACGGCTCCAAGCAGCGGATCGCCAAGAGGTCGGGCGAGCCGCTCGGCGCGGTTCGGAAGGCTAGGTAGGTTCCGCGATGGCGGCACGCTTGATTGAGAAATACCGGCAGGAAGTCATTCCCGGCCTTAAGCAGCGCTTCGGCTACACCAACGTTAACGCGGTGCCTAAGCTGGAGAAGATCGTGGTCTCCATGGGCATAGGCCAAGCCGACCAGGACCAGGCGAAGCTGGAGGCAGCCGGCAAGCAGTTGGGCATGATCGCCGGTCAGCGCCCGGTGGCGACCCGGGCCCGCAAGGCCATCAGCAACTTCCGGCTCCGCAGGGGCATGAAGGTGGGGCTGATGGTGACGCTGCGGGGCGCCCGGATGTACGAGTTCCTCGACCGCCTGGTGTCGCTGGCGATTCCCCGGGTCAAGGATTTCCGCGGACTGAGCCCCTCCAGCTTCGACGGGCGCGGCAACTACAACATGGGACTCATCGAGCAGACGGTGTTCCCGGAGGTCGATCCGGCCGGCGTGACGTTCACGCAGGGAATGAACATCGCCATTTCAACCACGGCCAAGACCGACGAGGAAGCCCGCGAGCTGCTGAACCTGTTGGGCATGCCCTTCAGGAAGGACTAGAGGTTTCGAGACCATGGCAACCAAGGCCCAGGTGCAGAAATCCCTCCGTAAGCCCAAGTTTTCGACTCGGCTGCGCACGCGATGCCAGTTGTGCGGCCGGCCGCGAGCCGTCTATCGCAAGTTTCACCTCTGCCGCATCTGCCTGCGGAACCTGGCCCACGAGGGCAAGGTCCCCGGGCTCAGGAAGGCCAGCTGGTAAAGGAAGCGAGCCACATGAGTCTGTCCGATCCCATCGCCGACATGCTGACGCGGATCCGCAACGCCCTGGGGGCCCGGCACAAGACGGTTACGGTGCCCGCCTCGAAGGTGTGCGATGGCGTCTGTCAGGTGCTTAAGCAAGAGGGATACATCGAGGACTGCAAGCGCATCGAGGATACCCGGCAGGGCATGCTGCGGATCTACCTGAAGTACGGACCGCTGGGCGAGCAGGTGATTACGGAGATCCTGCGCGTCAGCAAGCCCGGCCGGCGGGTGTACTCCGAGGTGGACAAGCTGCCCCGGGTGCTGAACGGTCTGGGCATTGTGATCGTATCGACTTCGCAGGGCATTCTCAGCGACCGCCAGTGCCGTCAGAAGCGCGTGGGCGGGGAAGTGTTGTGCACCGTCTGCTAGCGAGAGCAAGCTATGTCGCGTATAGGCAAACTACCTGTGGCGATCCCGTCGGGCGTGAAGGTGGCCCTGGAAGGTCGGACCCTCCGCGTCGAGGGGCCTGAAGGCAAGCTGAGCATGACCCTCCGCCCCGAGATCAGCGCCCGCCTGGCCGACGGCGGCAAGGCGGTCTTGGTGGAGCGGGGCGGCGACGATCGGCTCAGCCGCAGCCTGCACGGCCTGACCCGCAGCCTGATCGCCAACATGGTGCAGGGCTGCTCCAAGGGCTACCGCAAGGACCTGGAGATCTACGGGGTGGGATACAGTTGCCAGGTGCAGAGCAACAAGTTCACGCTCAACTGCGGCCTGAGCCACCCGGCGGTCCTCCAGGTGCCGGCAGGGGTCAAGGTGGACATCCGGACGCCCCAGGCCCGCGGCGACACGGAGCCGGCCCGCCTCTCGATCAGCGGGGCGGACAAACAGGCGGTGGGCGAGCTGGCCGCCCGCATCCGCAGGACGCGTCCGCCCGAGCCCTACAAGGGCAAGGGCGTACGGTATGCCGGCGAGCGCATCCGCCGCAAGGTGGGCAAGGCCTTCGCCGGGACCGGCGTTTAACAGGTGAGCTTCGGGATTCAGCCAGGACGAGAACCATGAACAGGATGGCCAAGAAGCAGACCAGGCGGTTGGCCCGCAAGGCCCACATACGCAAGCGCGTCAACGGCACCAGCGAGCGGCCGCGCCTGACCGTATTCCGCAGCCACAAGAACATCTATGCCCAGATCATTGACGACGCCGCCGGCCGGACGCTGGTGGCGGCCTCCAGCATGGAGCGGCCGATGCGCGAGGAATTCGGCGAGCATCGGTGCAACAAGGCCGCCGCGACGAAGGTCGGCCAGACGCTGGCAGCCAAGGCCACCCAGGCCGGCATCCGCAAGGTGGTCTTCGACCGCAACGGGTATCCGTTCCACGGACGAATCCGCGAGTTGGCCGAGGCGGCCCGCAAGAGCGGGCTGGAATTCTAAGGTAGGAGCGCACAGTGGCGCAAGACGGACGATTCGCCTCCGATACCTTTGAAGGGGAAAGCCCCTTCGCCGATAGCGTGGTCCAAATTTACCGCAGCACCAAGGTTGTCAAAGGCGGCCGGCGCTTCAGCTTCTCCGCCCTGGTGGTGGTGGGCAACCGCGCCGGCAGGGTCGGCATCGGTTACGGCAAGGCCAACGAGGTGCCCCAGGCGGTGGAAAAGGGCATCGCGGACGCCAGGAAAAGCCTGTTCGACGTGAGCCTGAGGGGCCGGACGATCCCCCACGCGGTCAAGGGCCGCTACGGCGCCTCGCAGGTGGTGATGGTTCCGGCCTCCGAGGGCACCGGCATCATCGCCGGCAAGAAGCTCCGGCCGCTGCTGGAACTGGCCGGCGTCAGCGACGTGCTGACCAAGGCCCATGGGTCCACCAGCCCCAAGAATCTGCTGAAGGCTGGAATGGACGCCCTGCTGAAGCTGCGGACCGCCGAAAGCATCAAGAGCCTGCGAGGAGTGGAGATCGCATGAAGCTCAACGACATTCTCAGTGCGGCCGGCAAGCACAAGGCCCGCAAGCGCGTGGGCCGAGGGACCGGCTCGGGCCGCGGAAAGACCAGCGGACGCGGGACCAAGGGCATGGGCGCTCGCGCGGGTTCGGGCATCCGCCTGGCCTACGAGGGCGGCCAGAACCCCGCGCTGATGCGCATCCCGCAGCGCGGGTTCAGCAACGCCCGCTTCCGCAAGGAATTCCAGACGGTGAACGTCAGCGACCTGGAGCGGTTCGAGGCGGGCGCGCAGGTGGACGCGCAGGTGCTGGCCCAGGCCAATCTGATCTCGGATGCCGCCAAGCCGGTGAAGATCCTCGGCGATGGCAGCCTGAGCAGGAAGCTGATGGTCGTGGCGGACGCGTTCTCAGCGTCGGCCAAGCAGAAGATCGAACAGGCGGGCGGATCAGCCCAGCCGAAGCAATGACGATGGTGCGGCGGACAGTGATGGATGCATTGCCACAGAGCGGCCGAGGACTCGCCTCATGAACCTAAGGATCTTCAGCATCTTTCGGCTGTTGGTCGGCGTGCTGCTGGGCGCGGCGGGCCTGTACTGGATCTACCAGGGCGCGCAGGGCCTGGCGGCGGCGCTGTCGGGCCCGCGCGGCGGCGCTGACTGGGCCGGGCCGCTGCTGAGCATCGTGGGCGGGCTGCTGACCCTGGGGGCGTATTACTACTGCCTGTGGGCCGACTCGCCCGTCCGGAGGTCCATCGAGAACATCTTCTCGATCCCCGAACTGCTGCGAAAACTGGCGTTTACCCTGGCCCTGCTGTGCATCTACCGGATCGGTTTCCACGTGCCGCTTCCGGGGGTGGACCAGTCGCGGATCGAGGAGTGGGTCCGCCAGCAGTCACAGGGAACCTTCGGACAGGTCATCAGCTACTACTCGATCCTGACCGGCGGCGGGGTGCAGTTCACGCTGTTTAGCATGGGGATCATGCCGTACATTTCGGCATCCATTATCTTCCAGTTGCTGACGACGGTCGTGCCGGCCCTGGAGAAGCTCCAGAAGGAAGGCCCGGCCGGGTACAAGAAGATTCAGGAGTACACCCGCTACGCGACGGTGGCGCTGTCGGCCATTCAGGCGGTGTTCTGGCTGCGGCTGATCCGCGACAACCAGTTGATCTACCAGGAACATGACAACCCGGGCTTCTACGTCGCCGGAATGCTCGGCCTGATGGCGGGCACCATCTTCCTGATGTGGCTGGGCGAGCAGATTGACGAGTACGGCATCGGCAACGGCATCAGCCTGCTGATCATGGCCGGCATCGTGGCGCGCCTGCCGGTGGCGTTGTACCAGTTGAGCAACATGATGGAGTGGTCGCTGACGGGCGCGGGCGAGGGCGTGATCGGCCCGCTGCACCTGCTGTTTCTGGCCATCTCGTTCGTGGTGGTGATCGCCGGAGCGATCCTGATCACGCAGGGCCAGCGGCGGATTCCGATCCAGCAGGCCAAGCAGATGCGCGGGCGGCGGGTCTACGGCGGGCAGCGCCAGTATCTGCCCCTGCGGGTGAACCACGGCGGCGTGATGCCGATCATCTTTGCCCAGTCGTTGATGATGTTCCCGGGCATGCTGTTCGGCGCGATGAAGACCTGGTGGCCCAACAGCGGCGCCGTCACCGGCCTGGCCGACATGTTCAACCGCTCCAGCTACGTCTACACCGTGCTCTACGTCGCGATGATCTTCTTCTTCGCGTACTTCTGGACGACGGTGCAGTTCCGGCCCAAGGAGATGTCGGAGCAGCTTCAGGACTTCGGCAGCTTTATTCCGGGTCTGCGCCCGGGACGGCGGACGGCCGAGTACCTGGAGCGAGTGATGGAGCGGATCACCTACTGCGGCGCCGCATTCCTGTCATTGATCGCGGTGCTGCCGCAGTTGATCAACGATGCGGTGGGCGTTCCTTACCAGGTGTCCGCTTTCCTGGGCGGCACGGGGCTGCTGATCATGGTGTCGGTGACGCTGGACCTGGTGCAGCGCATCGAGGCGAACCTGGTGATGCGCAACTACGCCGGCTTCCTGGGCGGCACTGCCCGGATTAAAGGGGCCTACATGTGAGGATCGTGCTGATGGGCCCCCCCGGGGCCGGCAAGGGCACGCAGGCCAAGCGCCTGGTGGACGAGTTCGGCATGACGCACTTGTCCAGCGGGGACATCCTCCGCGCCGAGCGCGGCAGCGGCTCGGACCTGGGGCGCCAACTGGCCCAGTACATGGACGCCGGCGGGCTTGTGCCCGACCCGATCGTGGTGAGCGTCATGGCCAAGGCCGTGTCCCAGAACCACTCGGGCCGGGGCCTGTTGCTGGATGGCTTCCCGCGGACGGTCCACCAGGCCCAGGCCTTGGACGAACAGCTTGCCCAGGCGGGCAAGCCGCTGGATGCGGTGGTGGTGATCACGGCCGATGAGGGCCTGATCATCGAAAGGATCACCGGCCGGCGGTCCTGCCCCAGTTGCGGGCGGGTGTACCACGTGCGGTTCATGCCTCCCCGCCGAGAAGCCGTCTGCGATGCCTGCGGAACGGCCCTGGTGCAGCGGGAGGATGACAGCGAAGCGGTGGTGCGCCAGCGATTGGCAAACTATAATCGCCAGACTGAGCCCGTGATCGGTCACTACCGGCAGCGAAAGGACGTGCAGGTAATCGAGGTCGATGGAGGCGGGGAAGCCGGCCAAGTCGCTGGCCAACTGATCCAACGGCTGCGGCGCCTCCAGGAACATTGCGGCTAGGGTGCCGGTAGTGGCGATTCGCCTCAAGACGCGGCAGCAGATTGACAAGATGCGGGTGGCCGGAAGCTTGGTGCGCCAGGTGCTGGACCGTCTGGGGCAGATGATCGCCCCGGGCCTGACGACCGGCGAGCTGAACGCCGAGGCGCAGCGGATGTGCCTGGCCCGCGGGGCGCAGTGTCTGTTCCAGGGCGTGCCTGGACGGGGCGGGGCCGGGCCTTTCCCGGCGGCGATTTGTGCCTCGGTGAACGAGGAATTGGTACATGGGATCCCCGGAAAGCGGGTAATCCGCGAAGGTGACATCATCAGCATCGATTTCGGCGTGCGGTTGGACGGCTGGTGCGGCGACGCAGCCGAAACGTGCCTGGTGGGCCGGGTGGACCCGAAGGTCCGCCACCTGGTGGACGTGACGCGGATGGCGCTGGCCCTGGCGATCGAGATGGCCAGGCCGGCCCAGAAATGGAGCCACATCGCCCGGGCGATGCAGCAGTACGTCGAGGGCGAAGGCTTTTCGGTGGTGCGAGAGTTTGTCGGGCACGGCATCGGCCAGGAGATGTGGGAAGACCCGAAGGTCCCCAATTACGTGTCGCGAGAGTTGGAGATGCGGGACATCCTGCTGGAGCCGGGCTTGGTGCTGGCGGTGGAGCCCATGGTGAACATGGGCGATGCGGCGGTGGAATATGCCGCGGACGGCTGGACGGTGGTGACCCGCGACCGCCTGCCGTCGGCGCATGTTGAGCACATGCTGGCGATTACGCCCAGCGGCGTGGAGATTCTGACGAGGTAATCGGCGGCCCCGGCCAGGCGGCCGCCGGGGCGACGAGGTGCAAACGTGAAGGTGCGAAGTTCGGTCAAGCGAATCTGCGAGAACTGCAAGATCATCCGGCGCAAAGGGGTGGTGCGGGTGATCTGCACGGAGCCCAAGCACAAGCAGCGTCAAGGCTAGGAGCTGGGCGAGGAGACAGGCATGCCGCGTGTGGCAGGTGTGGACATTCCCAGTGAGAAGCCCACGTTTATAGCGCTGCAATACATTTTTGGCGTGGGCCCGAAGATCGCGTCGGACTTGTGCCGGAAGGTCCAGTTGGATCCGCACGTGCGGGCCAAGGACTTGACGGAAGACCAGCTTTCGCGGATCGCGGCCATACTGGACAGCGAGTACGTGATCGAGGGCCAGTTGCGGCGGCAGACCCAGCAGAACGTCGCCCGCCTGCGGGACATCGGCTGCTACCGAGGCCTGCGGCACCGCCGGGGGCTGCCGGTGCGCGGGCAGCGGACCAAGACCAACGCGCGGACCCGCAAAGGCCCCCGCAAGACGGTGGCGGGGAAGAAATCCGTCAAGGAGCTGCGGTAAACCATGGCCCAGGCACGCAAGACCAAGAAGGTGCGGCGTTCGGTCGCTAAGGGCGTGGCCCACGTTCGGGCGACGTTCAACAACACCCGGATTACGATCACCGACCCGGGCGGGGACGTGCTGTGCAGCGCCTCGGGGGGGACCATGGGCTTCAAGGGCTCGCGCAAGAGCACGCCGTTCGCCGCGCAGCGGGCGGCCGAGTCGGCGGCGGTGAAGGCCCGCAAGCTGGGTATGACCGAGGTGGACGTGCGGGTGAACGGCCCGGGCAGCGGGCGAGAAAGCGCCATCACGGCCCTTCAGGGGGCCGGGCTGAAGATTATCTCCATCGAGGACGTCACCCCGATTCCGCACAATGGCTGCCGCCCCCGCAAGCGCCGCCGCGTTTGACCGGACACAGAATCCAAGGAGTCTAGTCGCTCATGGGACGTTACCTAGGACCATCCTGCCGGTTGTGCCGTAGGGAAGGAATGAAGTTGATGCTCAAGGGCGCTCGGTGCGAGACCGCCAAGTGCCCCATGGAGCGCCAATGGCGCAGCATGCCTCCGGGCATGCACAGTTGGCGGCGCGGGCGCAGCAGCGAATACGGCGTCCGCCTGCGTGAGAAGCAGAAGGTAAAACGCTACTACGGCGTCTTCGAGAAGCAGTTCATGAAATACTTCGAGGAAGCCAGCCGCCACAAGGGCAACACGGGCGCCCAGTTGCTGGTCCTGCTGGAGCGGCGCCTGGACAACGTGATCTACAAGTTGGGCATGGCGCCCTCGCGGGCATCGGCGAGGATCGTGGTCGGTCACGGGCACATTCACGTGAACGGCCGGAAGGTGGACGTCCCCAGCTACCTGGTCCGCGTGGGCGACCGGGTCTCCGTCAAGGACGCCGACCGGTCGCGGAAGCTGATCCGCGCGAGCCTGGAAGAGTTGGGCGAGCCGCACGTGCAAAGCTGGCTGAGTTTTGACATGCCCAAGCTTCAGGCCGCGGTCGCGGCGATGCCTTCCCGCGACGACGTCATGATCCCGGTGGAAGAGCAGAAGATCGTCGAGCTGTGCAGCCAGTAGGCGCACGGCGCGCCGGACAGGAAATCGGAACCTTTGGGTCCCAACGGGACGGAGGCACTGGTCAATGCGAATCAGGTGGCGCGGCCTAGAGTTGCCCTCGCGGGTGGTGAGTGAGCAGGCGGTTTCCACGCCGACCTACGGGCGGTTCGCGGTGGAGCCGTTTGAGCGCGGCTTCGGGACGACGGTCGGGAACTCGCTGCGGCGCATCCTCTTGAGCAGTCTGGAGGGGGCCGCCGTGACCAAGATCAAGGTCGCCGGCGCCAGCCACGAGTTCATGTCGCTGCCCGGCGTGCTGGAGGACGTTACTGACATCGTCCTCAACATCAAGTCGCTGGTGGTCAAGCTTCACGGCGAGGGGGTCCGCACCCTCCGATACCACAGCGAGGTGAAGGGCCCGGTGACGGCCGGGATGGCCGAGCCCGACTCGGCCATCGAGATCATTAACCCCGACCTAGTCCTGGCGACGCTGACCGACGACGTGCCCTTCGACATGGAGCTGACCGTCGAGGGCGGACGGGGGTATCTGCGGGCCGAGGAGGTGATCGACCCGGAGGCCGACCAGGAGCTGGGGCTGATTCACATGGACGCTTCGTTCTCTCCGGTTACCCGCGTGCGATACTGGACCGAGGAGACCCGCGTCGGCCAGAAGACCAACTACGACCGGCTGGTGCTGGAGATCTGGACCGACGGCACGATCACGCCCGAGATGGCGATGGTCGAGGCCGCCAAGATCCTCCGCAAGCACCTTAACCCGTTCGTGCAGTATTTTGAACTGGGCGAGCAGATCGTGGACTCCTCGGCCGCGGAGGCCACCCAGGAGGTCGACACGGAGCTCCAGGCCAAGCTGAACATGAGCGTGCAAGAGATGGAGCTGACGGTGCGGTCGAACAATTGCCTGGAGGCGGCGCAGGTGGAGACGGTCGGCCAGCTCGTCCAGATGACCGAGACCGACCTGCTGAAGATACGCAGTTTCGGCAAGACCTCGCTGCGGGAGGTCAAGCGCAAGCTCCAGGACATGGGGCTGTCGCTGGGGATGCAGTTGCCGCCGTCGCTGGCGGCCCAGAAGGCCCCGATCATCGAGTAGCCCCGCCGGCCAACGTCTTACGGAAGAAGGTTGCCTATGCGTCATCGAGTGTCTGGCAAGCAGCTCAGCCGCAACACCGCCCACCGCAAGGCCCTGCGGCGGAACATGGCAGCCTCGCTGTTCGAACATGAAGCCATCCGAACCACGCAGGCCAAGGCCCGCGAGTTGCGGCCGTTCGTCGAGCGGCTGATCACCATCGCCCGTCGCAACACGCTGCACGCCCGCCGGCAGGTCATCGCGCTGATGCAAGACCGCGCGATGGTTGACGAGGAGGGGGACCTAAAAGACCAGAGCGTGGTGCAGAAGCTTTTTGGCGAGATTGCCCCGCGTTACGCCGAACGTCCCGGCGGCTACACGCGCATCATCCGCCTGGCGGAGCGGCGCATCGGCGATGGCGGCCGGCAGGTTCTGATGCAGTTGGTGGAGGCAGCCAAGCCGCGGACCGGGCAAGCCGGCACGTCCCGGCGGCGCCGCCGCGGGCGCAAGACCACCGCCACCGAGCCTTCGTCCCCGGACGCCGAGCAGGCCCCGCCGGCCGACCAACAGCCGGCGCAGGACCAGCCGCAACAGTAGCCCGCAGTGGCGCCGCACATTCACAAGTCCCCGGCTGGGGCTCCGCTCGACCGGCCGGGTGTGGGGAGGCGACCATGAGCCAGGCCGACTGCCCGTTCTGCAAGATCGCCGGCGGCGAGATCCCCGCCGCCAAGGTGCTGGAGGACCCGGTGTGCGTGGCGTTCATGGACATAAGCCCCTTGGCGGAGGGGCACATCCTGCTGATTCCCAAGGTCCACGCCGCCCAGCTTGACGACCTGTCGGCCGACCAGGCCGCGGCGATGCTGCGGCATCTGCCGGCCCTGGTGCGGGCGGTCCGACAGGTGACCGGCTGCGAGGGCGTCAACGTGCTTCAGAACAACGGACGCATCGCCCACCAGGCGGTCATGCACGTGCACTTCCACATCATCCCCCGGCACTTGGGCGATGAGTTCCACTTCAACTGGCCGGCCCGGAACTACCCCCCCGGAAGGGCGCAGCAACTGGCCGAGCAAATCCGCGGGGCCGTTGAATCGTCTGGCGCTGGCAGGCCCAGGCAGAACTGACGGATCGCGGGAGGTCGAGGGCGCGTGGATGCCTGGGGTAGTAGGCATAGGCGTTCGAGGGCGCCCGCCCGGAAGGGGCCAGGGGTAGGCCAACGGTGAGCTTGCCAGGAGGAGTCTGGGGCAAGCAGGCCATTCGCTTTGCTGCACGCCCATCTGCGCCCTCAAAAAAACGCCCCGGCCTCCTTGGCGGAGGCCCGGGGGGCGAATCTATGAGGAGCTGCTTTGCTTACCTTTTTCGGCGCGCCGCCAGCAGCCCGCCCAACGCCAGCAGCGCGAGGCTCGCCGGTTCGGGCACCTGGCCCGGCGGCGGGGGAACGGGCGTGCCCGTCCAACCCCAGGCGCCGGCCAGCACGCCCAGGTCGCCGACATTGACGACATCATCGCCGGTGAAGTCGCCTTCTTCCCATCTCTTGCCCAGGGCGGTCACCTGCTGCCAGTTGCCGGCCAGGATGCCCAGGTCGCCGACGTTGACGGCACCGTCATTGTTGGCATCGCCGCTGTGGCGGGCGGCGTTATAGACCAGGTGCACCTCGTGCCCGCCGGTGACGTCCCGCACATCCACGCTAAAGCCCGGAGTGATGATGCCGGGGGCGAAGTTGACTCCGTAAAGGTGATCGGCTGGGCCGGTCATGATCTTCCAGTCGGTGCCCACAGCCGGGGCATACCCACCGGTGAAGGACACCTCCAGCGCGCCGTCCCAATCGAGCCAGTAGGCGGTGGTCCAGTCAAACGCGCTGGTCGAGTTGATCTTCAGCTCGACCTGCGAGGCATCGGCCCGGGGTGCCGTGCCGTCCGCGATATTGGCGAAGCCCGTGGTGTTGCACTTGGCGCCCTGGGCAATGGTGAGCTTGCCCACCCCGGTGCCTCCCGTGCCGCCGGCCCCGCGGCCCAGCCAGATGTGCCCGCTATCGGTCGTTGCGACGATCGGGACGGGGCAACCCAGCGTGCCGCCCAGCAGTTTGTAGTGGCCGATGTTGCCGTCGCCCTCCAGGTTGTTGTCGCCCACCGTCATGCGGTAGCTGTAGCCGGAGAAGGTCCCGCCGGTCTGTGTGACGATGCCGGTGCCGAAGCTGTTGCCGCTGGTGCCGCCGGGGATCTCGGTCCTTGTCCCGACCACGGTCCACATAAGGGAACTGACCGAGCCGCCCGAGAGGTTGTATTCACCCCTGGTGCCGTGTCCGATCTGGATGCACTTGTCAATTACGCGGTCGCCGTCGAGCTTCACCAGGCCGCCCGACTGGTTGAACTGCCCGTACGCCCCGACGGTGTGGCCGACCAGGAGTTGTGGAATGCCGGCGAAGGGATCGGTCAGGTGTAGCGTCCCGCCCGTGAGGTTGTAGACGCCCGTCCCGCCGCTGGCGCTGCCGACGATGACGCCCGAGTCAAGCCGGCCGCTGGTGTGCACGTAGCCGGCTTGTTGGTTGAACGTGCCGGTGTACCTCTGGCCGACGTACAGGCGCGCCCCCCCCATGTCGGTATCGAAACCATCGCTCCTGAGCGACATCGTTCCGCCGCTGAGGAGGTACACGGTGGTGGGGCCGGCGGGGGGCGAGCCTACCGTGACGGTCGGCCCGCTGATGTACCAGCGTCCGGCCTCCATCGCCGTGTTAATGGTCGTGGTGGTGGCGTTGCGGACGATGGCACTGTCCCCGTCGTCCATACTGCCCAACGTGCCTCCCTTAACGGGCAGTCGCGTCGCGCCGGTCCGGCTGGCGGGGTCACCCGGATCGGTGATGACGTACCAGTTCCCCGGGACGTTCAGGTTCCCATTGGGGCCTTGGTATTCCACGTAGGTGGCGCCGAAGGCTGCGCTCGATGCCAGAAGGACGAGAGACGCGAAGATCACTGTCGTTTTCATATCTGCTCCCTTTCCTAGAGGTGGCTGGACACAGTCAGCCTTGCTCCATTTTACTGGACAGCGTTATTCCAACGTGACTGTTGAGGTGAAAGTAAACGTTTACTATATACTACCATCCGAGATTGGGTCTGTCAACAGTAAGAAGGCCAAGTAAGGCAACTGGCAGGGACAAATAGGCATTGCCGCAAAGATAGGAGAATTGGCATGAGACTTGGTGGACCGGTCGGACAAGCGGAAACCCCTGAAGCCTGGGTGAAGGCCCACAAGGATGCCGGCTACAGCGCAGCCGGGTGGCGAGGCATGCCCAAGGGTCAGGGCGATGCCTGCGTTGAGGCGGCCCGGCGGGCTAATCTTGTCATCGCTGAGGTTTACGCCTGGTGCAACCCGATGAGCCGCGATGAGGCCACGCGGAAGGAGGCCATTGCCAAGTGCCAGAAGCAACTGGCGACGGCCGACCGCATCGGCGCGCGATGCTGCGTGAACATCGCCGGTTCGTTCGGCTCCAAGTGGGATGGCCCGTTCGCCGACGACTTGACGGAGGAAGCCTTTGACCAGGTCGTCCAGACCACCCGGCAGATCATTGACGCCGTCAAGCCGACGCGGTCCTATTACACGCTGGAGACCATGCCGTGGATGTACCCGGACTCCCCCGACAGCTACCTCAAGCTGCTCCAGGCGATTGACCGCAAGGCCATGGCGGTGCACATGGACCCGGTGAACCTGGTCAACTGTCCGGCGAGGTACTTTCGCAACGACCTGCTGATAAAGGAGGCGTTCGCCAAGCTAGGCCCCTACATTCGCAGTTGTCACGCCAAGGACATCATCCTGCGGGACCATCTGACGGTGCACCTGGACGAGGTGGTCCCCGGCGCCGGCCGGCTGGACTACAAGGTGTTTCTGACGGAGCTGGGGCGGCTGGACGTGGACATGCCGCTGATGACGGAGCACATGAAGCCGGAGGAGTTTCCCGTGGCGGCGCAGTACATCCGCCGGACGGCCCAGGAATGCGGGGTGGCCATCCTATGAGCGTCAAACGAAGTCAAGTCGCCATCGTGGGTCCCCAGCAGGCCCAGTTGCTGGAGACGGATTTCGATGATGCGCCCGCGGCAGCGGATGAACTCGTCGGGCGGACCGTCGTGAGCCTCATCAGCGCCGGCACGGAGATCTCCGGATACTACGTCGCCAGCAAGACCTACCCTAGGTTCCCCGGCTACGCCGCCGTGTTCGAGGTCGAGCAGGCGGGGCCCGAGGCCGGCGACGTCCGCCCCGGCGAGCTGGTCCTCTGCATGGGCCCCCACGCCTCGCGACAGCGTTGCCGCCGAGCGGACGCGTCGCCGCTGCCGGCAGGGCTTGCGCCGGAGAAGGCGGCGTGCGCCCGGATGGCCGCCGTCAGCATGACCACCCTGGCCACCACCGCGGCCCGGCCGCCGGACCTGGTCATGGTGACGGGCCTGGGACCGGTGGGCAACCTCGCCGCCCAGGTGTTCCAGGCGTGCGGCTACCGGGTGCTGGGGGTCGAGCCGATCGCGCAGCGGCGCGAGACCGCGCAGGCCTGCGGCATCGGCTACGTGGCCGAGCGGGCGCCCCGAAAGGATGAGCCGGACTTCGCCAAGGTGGCGCTGGCGGTCGAATGCTCAGGCCACGAGAAGGCGGTCTTGGACGCCTGCGCGTGCGTCCGGAAAGGGGGAGAAGTGGTGCTGGTGGGGGTCCCTTGGGAGCGGAAGACCGACCTGTATGCCTTTGACCTGCTGCATCGGGTGTTCCACAAGTACGTGGTGCTCCGAAGCGGCTGGGAATGGGAACTGCCCACCCAACCGGCCGACTTCCGGCCTCACAGCATCCTCGGCAACATTCGGGCGGCCATGGACTGGCTGGCGCAGGGGCGGTTGCGCGTCGATGGGCTGCTGGAGCTTCGACGTCCATCCGAGGCCCAGGCCTGCTACCAAGACCTGCTGCACCGTCGCACCAGCCGGTTGATTACGCTGTTTGACTGGTGCGCCGACACGGCGTAGCGGCTTCCTGCGCTGCGGCCCCATGCCGAGATGTGCTGATCGGGCTGGCGGCGGAACTCCAGGGACGGGATGAGTAATGTCATGACGGTTCGTTCTGTCTTCATCGGCCTGTTGGTCTGCGTCGCGGTGGTCACAGCCGATATCCTCAACCGCCTGTTTTGGAAGCTCCCGCCTTTCCTGACCACGCATCTGCCGCTGGGCGTGTTCGGTCTGTTGATCGTCGTGGTCCTGGCGGCGAACCCGCTGCTGGGGCGGCTTGGGCGCTCCCGGCGAATGTCCCCCGGCGAACTAGCCGTCATCCTGGGGATGGCCCTGGTCAGCTCAAGCGTGGCCAGCACGGGTTTGATGGCGCACTTTCTCCAGTTGCTGTCGATGCCCCTGCAAATTGGCCAGGCCAATCCCGGCTGGAGACGCTATGACGTGCTCTCCTACGTGCCCTCGGCCATGCTGGTGAACGGGGGGCGGTATGACAACTCGGTCATGGACGGCCTGATCACCGGCCTGGGGCGCGAAGGCAGGCCCATCGGACTATCCGACATCCCCTGGCGAGCTTGGGAGGCGCCTTTGGGGTTCTGGCTGAGCCTGTCGATCCTGGCGGCCAT
>Ga0315289_10001339_pt1 | contig 38105 bp, 29 predicted proteins | sample YL17G11_40_MG_FD_203452 | JGI IMG/M metagenome (GOLD analysis project Ga0315289, IMG submission 203452) | Sediment microbial communities from Yellowstone Lake, YNP, Wyoming, USA - YL17G11_40 | ecosystem: Environmental > Aquatic > Freshwater > Lake > Sediment | place: USA: Wyoming | collected... | reverse complement strand
CTCCTGTCCAACCCCTGCCCCCCCCCCCCCCCAGAGGCCATGGCCTTCTCCGGCCCCGCGCCCGAGCTCATCAACGGCCGCCTCTCCATGCTCGCGTTCGTCGCCGCGCTCGGCGCCGAGCTCTCGACCGGCGAGCCCGTCCTCAAGCAGCTGTCCGACCAGCCCGTCCTCATCGCCGCGGGCGCCGCCCTCTTCGCGTGGGCGTCCCTGGTCCCCATCCTGCTCGGCAAGGGCGAGCGCAAGGCGGTCGGCCCGTTCACGCCCGCGGCCGAGATGCTCAACGGCCGCGCCGCGATGCTCGGCTTCGCCGCGCTGCTCATCGTCGAGGGCGGGCGCCACGCCGCGCTGTTCTGAAAAGGTGGAGCGGGAGGGCGTGCGGCCCTGACGACGGCGACCCCCCATTATTCTTTTCCCCCGATTCTTCGCCCCACTCCGATTCTTTGCGCCGCGCCGCACCCGCGCCCCGCCGCGGCCGGCCAGGCGGCCGCGCGCGGGCGAGCGCGCGGCGGCGCGGGCCGCTGCATCCACCTCGCCCCTTGCCTTGTGTAAAAGAGAGTTTTCCCCCGACGCTCAAAAAACGATTTGTGCGACAGACGCGCCGCGCGCGCCCCCCCCCACCTCCCGCCCCCGTCACTCCTCCTCGCTCGAGTAATCGTACGCGATGTTGGCCGGCGCCCGCCCCGGCGGCGCGGCCGCGGCGGCGGCGTCGAGGCCCGACCAGGAGGGGGCGGCCGCGGTCGCCCTCGCAGCGACCGCCGCCGCGCCCGCGCCCCCAAACCGGGCCCCCGCCCGCGCCTCGAGCGCGGCCCACGCGGCGGGCGTCAGGCCGACGCCGGCCGCGGCCGCGCGGTCGGCGGCCCAGAGGGCGTTGGGGAGGGAGCCGGCGTCGAGCTCGGCGCGCACGAGCGCGGAAAAGGTGTGCGCGGTGGGCTTGAAGCCCGCCGCGGCCGCCGCCTCGAGCGCGGCATGCGCGGGCGCAGCCCCCACCCCTCCGGGCGCCCGCCCCCCGTAGCGGACTGCGGCGTCAAAGACGCGCGCGTCGAGCGCGCCGCCAGCGCGCGCGACAGCCGACGTCAGGTCGGCCGCCTCGGCCGACCGCCCCGTCTTGGCCAGGGCGCGCACCAGGGCGGTGAGGCCGGCCGGTGGGGGGAGGGGGGTGGGCGGCCGGCCGGCGCCGAGAGGGGGCGGGCGGGCAGCGGGCGGTCCGGCCCCCGCCGCAGCCGCCCACCGCACCACCGCCGCGCCCAGGCTCGGCAGCCCCGCGGCTTCGCACGCGCACAGCAGCCTCGTCAGCGACGCTGGCGTGTGCCGGGTGGGGCCGGCGTCGAGCTCGCCCGCGGCGCACTCGACGAGCGCGGCGGCGGCAGACCGCGCGGCGCGCAGGGTCGCGCGTCGCGCGTCAGCCGATGGCGCCGGGGTTGCAAGGGCGCGCGAGACATGGGTCGACGCGGTCAGCAGGGCGCGGTCGATGAGCGAGAGCGGCAGCGGCGCCGCGGGCGCCGCGCGCCGCGCGGCGGCGAGCGCGGCCGCGGCCGCCGCCACGTCGCCCCGGGCGGCCGCGGCCTGCAGCGCCAGGTGCGGGTTGGACGGTGGGGGCTGAAAAGTGGGGCAAAGTGGGGGATGGAGAGCCTGCCCACGCGCGCCGCGCCGCGCCGCCCTCCGCCCGCGCCGCGCCACCCTCCCTCTTCCTCTCTCTCGGGAGTCCTCAGACACGGCGGGGTCTCCCCCGCCGCTCACGGTCGACGCATCGTCACCGCCGGGATCACGCCCGGCTACGACCGCCCGTCGACGCTTGTCGTCAGCGGACTCCAGACAAGGAGAGCGACTCCGGACGGGAAGAGTCGTCCCTCTCGGTGCGCCTCCCGACCCGTGCTCACCTTGTCGCGGCGCTTGCCGGCGGCAGCGTCCCCGGCGCCGGCGGCCGCCGAGAGCAGGCGCGCGGCGGCGCGCGGGAGCGCGCCGCCGCGCGGAAGCAAGCGCGCCAGCATCCTTGCTCCCTCTTTCTCACGCCATGTCGTCGGGCGTCGCCTCCCGCCACTCGTCCGCGTCCATGGCCGCCTCCCGCTTGCCCTCCGCGATCGCTTGCCGCGCCGCCTTTTTGCTCTCCGCGTCGACCACCTTGATCCCCTTGATGCGCACCCCCTTGCGCACCCGGATGGCCTTGACCTTGGTTTTGGGCGGGACCCCCTTGCGCTGCGCGGCAGCGGCCCGCTTCTGCGCGGTCTTGTCGCGTTTCGCTTTGAGCTCCCGCTCTTTGGCCAGGTCGGTCGCGTGCGTGCGGCGGCGGGTGGCCTTGCAGTTTTTCTTAGACATGTGTATGTGGAGAGGGCGGGGGAGGGCGGCCGGAGCTGGGGAAAAGAGGGAGGCGCGGCGTCGGCGCCGCGCGGCCGGCCGCGCCTCGCTGCCGCCTAGCCTGGCGGACAATGGACGCACGAGCGCGCTGGCGGCGCGCCTGGAGCCCGGCGAGGCCCGCCGATTGCCCAGCCGGCGCCGCCGCCGCCGCGCTCCGCTCGCCGCGCGAGCGCACCTGGAGGCCGCGCTCCGCGCTGGACGCACGATGCGCGCTTGGCGGCGCGCGACGGGTGCAGGACCGCGAGCGACGCGCGCCCAGGAGTGGCGCCGTCGCCGGCGCCGGCGCCGCCGCCCCACAATCCCCCTCTCAATGGTCCTCCTCGCCGACCCCGGCGCCCGTACCGACCCTCCACTTCTCGGCGCCCCCTTTCGTGTGGCCCGCGGGCGCGGCCTGGCCGTCGGAGACGTCGTCGTCCTCTACGAGCGCGGCGACCGCGTGCGCGAGCTGACCCTCACGCCCGGCGGCCAGCACCAAAACCATTGCGGCGTGTTTCACCACGATGTGAGAGAGGGAAAAGGAGGTGGAGGAGGGCGGGAGGTGGGGAATGCGCGTCCGCCGCCTCTCGGTCGACCCGCCCTCCTCTCCCCTCCCACGCACAGGATTGGATCGGCCTCCCCTACGGCTCCCGCGTCGCCACCCGCAACGGCGCCGGGCGCGCCCTGCTGCTGCCGCCGACGCCGGAGCTGTGGACGCGGTGCCTGCCGCACCGCACGCAAATTCTGTATGCAGCCGACGTCGCGCTCGTCTGTTCGCTGTTGGAGCTCGCCCCTGGCTGCACCGTGCTCGAATCGGGCACCGGGTCCGGCGCTCTGACGCACGCGCTCGCGCGCGCGGTCGCGCCGGGGGGCCGCGTCGACACCTTCGAGTTTCATCAAGGGCGCGCCGACGCCGCGCGGGCCGAATTCGAGCGGCACGGCCTCGCTGACGTCGTGCAGTGCCACGTGCGGGATGTGCAAAGCAACGGCTTTGGCCCCGGCGCCGGCGCCGGCGACGCCGACGCCGTGTTCCTCGACCTCCCCGCCCCCTGGCTCGCCGTCCCCTCCGCCGCGACCCGCCTGCGCCCCGACGGCGTGCTCGCCTCGTTCTCGCCGTGCGTGGAGCAGGTGCAGCGCACGTGCCGCGCGCTGGCGGACGTGGGGTTTGGGCCGCCCGCGACGCACGAGCTGCTGCTGCGCGAGCACCGGGTGGCGCGAGAGGCGCTGGTGACCGACGTGCTGGGGCGCGAAGGGAAAGGAGGGAGCGGGGCCGGCGGCGGCGGCGCCAAGCGCGGGCGCGGCGCCGACGACGCGGGCAAAACCGTCGTCGCGCGCCCCATGGACGTCGCGCGCGGGCACACGGGGTACCTCACGTTTGCGCGGCGGGCGGTGGACTGATTTTGGAGGGGCGCGGGTCTCTCAGCAACACATGCAACACCGCCGCGGCTCTCCCTCCTCTCTCCCCGCCCCTAGACCACCGCCGCCGCTTTGGGCGCCACCAGCAGGCCGCCCGCGGTCGGGTCGGTGTCTGTGAGCTCGGCGGAGACGGCCCAGAGGCGGTCGGCGACAGCGACGTCGTACGACGCCGCGTTGGACGCGCGCGGCTTGCAATCCGCGTAATACTTCCCTGCCACCCCGTCCACCGCGGGCGACGTCGCCAGATAGATGCTGGTCGCCGCGCCCTGGGCGGGCGTCTTGAGAAAGGCGGCGGTCAGCCCGAAGAGCGCGCGCTGCCACGCGGGGGCCGCGGAGGGGTCGACCAAGTGCCGCGCGAGCTCGGTGTTGACCACGCCGGGGTGCAGCGCGTTGGACGTGATGAGGGACGAGGGGGGGAGGCGGGCGGCGAGGGCGTAGGCAAACAGGACGTTGGCCAGCTTGGATTGACCGTACGCGGGCCACGCGCTGTACCGCCGCCCGGGCCCGCCGGCCGCCCCCGCGCCCTCGTACATGAGGTCGTCGAAGTCGACGGCCCCGAACTGGTGCGCGGACGACGCGACGGTGACGACGCGGGCGGGGGTGGACGAGGCGAGGAGGGGGAGGAGGCGGAGGGTGAGCGCAAAGTGGCCCAGATGGTTGACGCCCAGTTGGCGTTCGAACCCGTCGGCCGTCGTTTCCCGCGTGGGCAGGGCCCTGCGAGGGGGTGGGGGGGTGGGCCGGGCGCGGGAGGGCCGCGCGCGCGCGCGCCCGCCGCCGTCCCTCTCCCCGCCCCCGCGCCGCACATGATGCCCGCGTTGTTCACCAGCGCGTCCAGCCGCCGCCCTGCGCCCAGTTCCGCCGCGCAAAAGTCGCGCACGCTGGCCAGGGACGCGAGGTCGAGCGAGGCCGCGTCGACGGCGGCCGCGGGCGCCGCGGCGCGCACGGCCGCGACGGCCGCGGCCGCCTTGCCCGCGTCGCGGCAGGCGAGCGTCACGTCCCACCCTTGGCCCGCCATCGCTTTGGCCGTCTCCAGGCCGATGCCCGTGTTGCCGCCCGTGATGATGGCGCGCTTGGTGGTGGCGGAGGCGCGGGCGGCGACCGGCGCGGCGCGCATGCGCGCGGGGGCGCCGGCGGCGGTAGGGCGCGGGCCGCGCATTGGGACGTTGGCGCAGCGGCAGAGTGCGCAACACGCTGTGGCGCCGCCCTCCGCTGCGCCTCGCGCTCGCCTTGAGCGCGCGTCCGGGCGCTCACACGACGAGACCAACCCTCCCACCCCGCCCACACAACTCCATGCATCACTGGCCCACCGCGCGCGCCCGCAGCGGCGCGCGCGCCGGGCTCGCGGTCGCCGCCTTTCCACCCCCCGGCAGGCACGCGACCTCGATGCGGTCGACCAGCCCCACGTCGGCCCCGTCCGCGCGCAGCGACACCGCCGCCCGGTGCAGGGCGGCAATCGCGGCGGCACCGGCGGCGTGGGCGGCCGCCGCCGACGCGCGCGGCGCGCGCGCGCGCGGCTGCGGCGTGCACACCGCCGCCGCCGCCGCGGCGGCCGCCGCGCCGTCGCCGCCGCCCACGCGGGCGGCCAGCAGCCTCACGCAGCGCTCCAGGGTGGACACCTCGGCGGAGAGGTCGTCGCCGCGCGCTTGGGCCGCGTGCGCGGCGCGGTAGACGGCGCCCACTTCATCTTGAGCTTCCGCCAACTCTTCCCCGCGCTGGGCGACGAGGGCTTCCGCCGCGCCCAGGGCTTCCAACGCCGTTCCCAACTCCCGGCGCGCCCCGTCGGCGTCGGCCACGGCGCCAGCCTCGGCGTCGCGCGCGGCGGCCGCGTCGGCGGCGGCGGCCGCGGCGGCCGCGCGCGCCGAGTCGCGGTCGGCGGCCGCGACGTCGGCCGCCTTGCGCGCCGCGCCGCGCGCGCGCTGGGCGGTGTCGGCGGCGGTGGCGGCGGCGGCCGCCTCGGCGCGCGCGCGCGCCGCGTCGTCGGCCGCGTCGGCCGCGGCCGCGTCCCGGTCGGCCAGCTCGGCGCGCAGGGCGTCGGCCGAGGAGCTCAAGGTGTTGGATTCGGCGACGAGGGCAGCGGAGGCGGATTTCGCGGCCTCGACCTCGGCCCGCGCCGCGGCCGCGGCCTCGAGCGCCGCGTCGCGCTCGGCCCGCGCCTCGGCCGCGGCCACGCCGCCGTCGGCCGCGAGCGCGGCCACCCGTTCGCCGGCAGCCTCCAGCTCGGCCTTGGCCTGGGCCAACTCCCGTTCAACCCTCACCGCGTGCTCGCGCAGCGCGTCGACCTCGCCCTCGGCCAGTTCCGCGTCGGCCGCCGCCGCCGACGCCGCCGCTTTGAGCTCGGTGCGCAGCTCGGCCTCGACGTCGGCCGCCGCCGCGCGCGCGGCGTCGGCGTCGGCGCGCGCGTCGGCCGTGACGGCGACCGCGTCGCCCGCGCGCGCGACGGCGGCGTCGAGCTCGGCCGCGAGCCGGGCCGCGCGCTCGTCGGCCGCGTCGGCGCGGGCGACTGCGTCGCCGGCGGACGCGAGGGCGCGGTCGGCGGCCATGGCGCGGTCGACGGCGGCTTCCAGGTCGCGCTCCAAAGAGCGCACGCGGGTTGCGGTGTCGTGCTCCAGGGCGGACAGGGCCGCAGCAGAGGAGGTGGCGGCCTCAACGGCGGCCGCTTCCCGGGAGGCGGCCGCTTCGGCGGCAGCAGTCGCGGCGGCCGCGGCCTGGGCCGCGTCGTCGCGCTCGGCCGCGACCGCCTCCACCCGCGCCGCGGCCGCCTCGCCTTCCGCGGTCGCCCGCTCCAGAGCGGCCGTCAGCGCTGCCGCTGCCGCCGCGTGCTCGTCCGACGCCGCCCGCGCGGCGGCCGCGGCGCGCGCCGCGACGTCGTCCGCCTCGAGCCGCGCGGCGGTCGCCTCGGCGGCGAGGCGCTGCGCGTCGGCCGCGCGGGCTTGGCGCTCGGCGTCCAAAGAGGCGGTCAAATCGTTCAAGGCGGCGTTGGCGGCCGCAGCGGCGGCTTGGGCGGCTGCGGCGGCATGTTCGGCCACCTCCGCGCGCTCGAGCGCCGCGTCGACCGCCGCCCCCGACGCCGACGCGGCCGCCGCGTCGCGCGCCTCGCGCAGGGACGCGGCCTCGGTCGCGGCCGCCGTCATGCTTTCCAGCAAACGCGCTTCCGCGGCCTGGCGCTCGGTCGCCGCAGCGGCGACCGCGGACTCGAGCTCGTGCCGCGACGCCGCCGCGTCGGCCCGCGCGGCGGTCGCGTCGGCGGCGGCAGCTTCGGTGGCGTCGAGCGCGGACGACAGGGCGGCCTTGGCGTCGCTGGCCTCGGTCCGCGCGGCGGCGAGGGCGGTGGAAGCGGCGGCCGCGGCAACCCGCGCCTCTTCGCGCGCCGCGCTCAGGCGCTCCGCGCCGCGCGCCTCCTCATCGTCCGCGTCCTGGCGCGCTTCCGCGGCTTCCGCCGCCAGGCGCTGCACGTCGGCCGCGGCAGAGGCTTTGACGGCGCGGAGCTCATCAAAAGCCGCGTCGGTCGCCGCCTTGGCTTCATCCCGGGCCGCTTGCAGGGCGGCGGTGAGGCGGTCGACCTCTTCGCGCGCCGCAGTGGCGTCGGCCGACGCGGTCGTGGCCTCGGCGCGCGCCCTGTCGGCGGCCGCGGCGCCGTCGGCGCGCCCGTCGGAGAGCGCGCGCGCCAGGGCGGCCGCCGTGCTGTCCAGCCGCTCGCGCAGCGTGGCCGCCTCGGCGCACGCCGCATTGGCGGCGGCCATAGCGGCGGCCTCGGCGTCGGCGGAGCGCGCGGCGTCGGCAGCCGCCGCGTCGCGCTCGGTGGCGGCCGCGCGGACGGCGGCCTGCAGCGACGCGCGCTCGGCGGCCGCTTCCTCGGCCGCGGCCTTGACGTCGGCGTCCGAGCGGGCGGTCGCTCGGTCGACCGCCGCCCGCGCGTCGTCCAGCGCCGCTTGCAGCGCGGCGACGCGCCCGTCGGCCGCCGCGCGCGCCGCGTCGGCGTCCGAACGCGCGGCCGCCACGTCGCCCGCCGAGCGCGCGATGGCGGCAGCCGCTTCGTCGCGGGCGTCGGCCAGGGCGGTGGCGGCGTCGGCGGCGGCGGCTTCCGCCGCGGCGCGCATAGCGTCGGCGTCGGCCACGAGAGCGGCGAGCCGCTCGGCCGCCGCTTTGCCTTCCGCGCGCGCCTGGCGCAGCGCGCCGTCGTCCACGGCCGCGGCACCCGCGCGAGCACGCTCGGACGCGAGCGCCTCTTGCAGGCGCGCCGCGGCGCCGTCGGCCGCGGCGCGCCCGGCAGCCTCGCGCGCCGCGAGAGCTTCCGCGGTCGCCGCCCGCGCGTCGCTCGCAGCCGCCCGGTCCTCGGCGGCCGCGACCGCGGCGCGTGCCGCCGCCGCGGCGTCGATCGCGCGCCGCTGGGCGGCGACGGCGTCGGTCAGCAGCGACGCTTTCGCGACCCCCGCGTCGCGCGCGGCCGCCAGCTCCTCCCGCAACCGCCCCGCGTCCGCGCGAGCAGCCGCGGCTTCCGCGTCGGCCCGCGCGCGTGCCGCGTCGAGCGCGCCGCCGCGGCCGGCGGCGTCGTCGGCCGCCGCGGCGGCCGCGGCGCGCGCCGCGTCGAGCGCGCGGCGCACCGCGGCCAGTTCTTCGCGCAGCGAGCCGGCGCGACGTTCCGACGCGGCCGCCGAGGCTTCAGCGGTCGCCGCCCGGTCGGCCGCCGACCGCAGCGCCGCGTCGGCGTCCGCCGCGCGCGCGCTCGCGCGCGCCGCCACGTCCTCCAGCTTGGACCGCCGCCCTTCATCCGCCGCCACGACGCGCGCGGCCGACAGCGCGGCGTCGGCCGCAGCCGCCGCCGCGCGCGAGGCGGCGGCGTCGGCCGCCGCGTCGTCGGCGGCGGCGCGCGCGGCGTCTTCAGCGCGGCGCGCAAGGGCCAGCTCGTCCGCCAAAGAAGCCGCCCGCGCGTCGGCCGCTTTCTTGGCGGCCAGCGCGGATTCCAGCGCGTCCTGCCGCGCCGCTTCAGCCCGCCCGCCGTCGGCCGCGCGCTTGCGCACGCAGTCGAGCTCGCCCTCGACCTGGGCGAGGCGGGCCAGGGTCGCGTTGAGCACGCGCGCATTGTCGGCCGCGCGGCGAACGGAGGGAGGGGGGGTGTCGCAGGCGGCTGGGGAGGGGAGAAGAGGGAATGGGACCGTTGACCGCGGGTCGTGGCGCAGGGGCGGACGCCCGCGTCCGCACCCTCCACCGCCATCGTCGCGTGCGGCGACGCGTCAAACGCGCTGCGGTCACGGCGCGCGCGCGCGGCGCCCCCCCTCTCCGCGCTGCGGCGACGCCGACGCGCGCGCATGCGCTCCCCGCTCACCATTGCCGCCCACGCCGCCCAAACCGGCGGCCATTGTGAGAGGGTGGTGGCGCGACGTCTGTGAAAGGGGAGAGAGGGTGGTGGGAAGGCGCCGGCGGGCGCGCGGGCGCCAACCGCCGCGGCGCGCGCGGGCGGCATGCCGGAGGCCAGAGCCCCTTTCCGACGCACCGGTCGTGCGGGTGCACGCGCGAAGTCGCCGGGCGAGCGCGGCGACTGTGGGGCGGCGAGGGGCCGCGCGGGGTGTGCGCCGCGGCGCGCGCGGCCGGCGACCCGACCTCCTCTCACACGCGCTCGATAACGGACGGCCCGGCGCGCCCCGCCCGTCGCCCGCCAGCCATGCAGTCCGACCTGGGCGCCGTCAAGACGCACTGGCAGCGGTGATAAGAGAGAGGAGGGAGGAGGCGGCGGGTGCGCGGGACACGCTTCTTTTCCTCCTCCCTCCCCCCATCCTCCTCCCACCACCGCTACCCCCTCTCAGCGGCAACGCTGCCTCTGCCTCTGGCGACGCCGCCGGCGCCCTGGCCTGCTTCCGCGCCGCCCTGGGCGCCCTCCCCCCCTCCCTGGCCGACCGCTCCCCCGCCGCCGTCGACCGCCGGGTCGCCCTGCTGTGCAACGTGTCGGCCGCCGCGCTGGCGGCGGGCGAGGTGGCGGTGGCGGTGGCCGCGGCGCGCGCGGCGGTCGAAGCGGCGCCGCCGCCGCGCGGCAAGCCCCTGTTTAGGCTGGGGGTGGCGCTGCTGGCGGCCGGGGCGCTCGGTGCGGCCGAGGCGGCGCTGCGGGCGGCGTGCGAGGCCGAGCCTGGGTCTGAGGCGGCGTCCCGGGAGTTGGAGCGCGCGCGCGCGGCGGTCGCCGCGCGCGACGCAGCGCGAGCCGCCGCCCGCCGCCGCCGGGCGAGGGACGCCAAAACGCGTGACGCGACACCGTCCGACCCCGGACCCAACCCAGCCGCCCTGGCCGACGCCGCGCGCCTCCTGGGCCTCGACCCCCCCACCCCCCCAAAAGCCGCGCTGCGCCGCGCCTACCTGCGCGCCGCGGCCGTCGCGCACCCCGACCGGGGCGGTAGCGACGACGCGTTTCGAGCGGTGCGGGCGGCGTACGAAGCGCTGCAAGCGGGGCGGAGGCAAGGAGGAGGTGGGGGGGTGGCTGCCGCCCCAGCAACGCCCTGCCAAAAGCCGCCGCGGCCGCCGCCCGAGGCCGAGGCCGCATTTGTGGCGCGCCACGCGGCGGCAGCGGCGGCCGCCGAGCGCGAGGCCGCGAGCGCCGAGTGCGCCGCCACTGCTCTCGCCGCGCTCACGCGCGCCGCGCGCGACTGGACAGCGGCGCGCGACCTGGACGCGCTGACCCGCGTGCAGGCCGCCAAGAAGGCGGTGGGGGGTGGGCGGGAGGAGGCTCTGTGACGGCGCGCGCGACCGCGCAGTCTCACACTCTCGATGACCCATCCACCCCTTACCATCGCCTCCCTGACCGTGTTCCCCGTCAAATCGTGCGCCGGCATCCCGTTGCGCCGCGCCGCGCTCACGCGCGACGGCCTGGCGTGGGACCGGCAGTTTGCGGTGGTCAAGGCGGGTACGGGGCGCTTCATCTCGCAGCGGTGCACGCCCAGGTGTGAGAGAGAGGAGAGGCGGCGGTGGTGGGCGAGGGGCGAAAGGAGAACGCGGCCGCCGTGCGCCGGCTGGCGGCATCGTCGCCGGCCGCAGGGCGCGCGGCGCGAGCGCGTCGGCCGCGCCGAAACTATCGCCCCCACTCCCGCCCCAGGCTCGCCCTCATCCAGCCGTCGCTGCCGGCAGACGCGTTTTTGGAAGGAGGCTGGGGAGCCCCTCCTCCCGGCGCCGCCCTGACGCTGACCGCGCCCGGCGCGCCGCCGCTCGCCGTCCCGCTCGACCTCGACACCCCGCGCGCCGTGCGCACCGTGACCGTGTGGGAGTACACGGGCGACGCGCACGATCAGGGCGACGACGCCGCGGCGTGGCTGTCGTCGTTTTTGGGGAAAGCGGTGCGCCTCGTGCGGTACGCGCCGTCGCTCGCGCCGCGCGCGGTCGACGCGGCCTGGTGCGGGCCGTCGGCGCGCGCGTCCCAAGTCGCGTTTGCCGACGGCTTTCCGCTGCTCGTCCTGGGCGCGGCCTCGGTCGACGCCGCGGCCGCGGCACTCGGCCGCCCGCTCGACGGCGGCCGCTTCCGCGCCAACGTGCTCGTCGCCGGCGCCGCGCCCTGGGCCGAGGACGGGTGGGCAACAGTATCCACCGGCACCCCGCCCACGAACCTGGCCCTTGTCAAGCCGTGCGCGCGGTGCACGGTGCCGCACGTCAATCAAGAAACCGGCGACGCCGACGCTCCCGACCTCACGCCCGCGCTGCGCGCGACGCGCACCGGGGCGGCGCTCGGGTGGACCGCGATCAAGGCGTGGAAGTCCAGCCTGTTTGTGGGGTGGAACGCGGTGGTGGAAGGAGGAGGACCGGGCGGCGGCCGCGCGGTCGCGACGCTCGCGGTGGGCGATCCCGTCGCCCTCGTCGCGGCGCGCGCTGGGGCGCCCGCAGGAGGGTGAGAGGGCGCGAGGCAATGCTTTAACAACAATCACGAAATCAGCGGTGTTTCCCTCGACGCCTCCACCACCCCCAGCGCGGCCGCCGCGCCCTCGCTGCCCGCCAACGACTCGAGCAGCGCCGCCAGCGGCGCCCGCGTCTCGCCGCCAGGCACGCGCGCGGCCAGCCAGCGCGAGGTGCGGGCGGGGACGACGAGGGTGAGCGGGAGAGGGAAAGAGGAGGGGGTGGGAGGCGCGGTGGCGTCGGGGCCGCCGTTTAGCTGGACGACGACCGCGCCCCGGCCCAGCCCGTCCAGCGCGACCGACGTGCCGGCCGGCACGCGCTCGAGCGACGCGCACGCGAGGCCGCCACCGTTGCTCGGGTCGGCGAGCGCGCACACCGCCTGCGCCGCGGGCGCCGCCGCGGCCGCCGCCGACGCGTCCTCCGCCTCCAGCTCGGCCCGCACGCCCACCATGGCGGCTTCCACCGCGGCGCACGCGGCGCAGCGGCGGCCGCGCACGAGGGCGACTTCCGCCGCCGTCGGCGCGAGCAGGGGCAGCGCGGCGGCCGTCGCGGCCGCGGCGGCCGCGTTCCCGCCCGCCGGCAGCGCGCACACAGAGGCGCACGGGGAACCGGGCGCCAGCTCGGGCGGGGCGCCCTCCCCCCCCGCCCGCGGCAGCGGCGGCAGCGGGTGGCCCTCGGTCGTGAGCACCGCGGCGTCGACCAGGCCGCCCGCGCCGTCTTTGAACAGGAGCTCCAGGTATTTCACGGTTTCCGCCAGGAAGAAGGATTCCATGGCGTCCTCCCGGGCGCCGGTGGCGACGTCGGCGAGGGCCGCGAAACCGCACGGCGCGGCGCAGCGCGAGGAGAGCGTCGCCACCATGGCCGCGCCGACGCGCCGGAATGCCGGGACGGAGCCCCCGGTGACCGCGTGCAGGGCGTAGGCCGATTCCGCGAGCTCGGGGCGCAGGGGGTACTGTTTCAGAGAGGGGTGCCGCACGCGCCCCCGCGCGTCGACCGCTTCCGGCAGCCCCCCAAACCGCGCCCACGCGCGCGCCCAGTCGGCGAAGCAGGCGCCCGCGTCGGCCGTCTGGCCGGCGAGCGCTTGCAGGCCGGGCCAGAACGCGGCGAGTGACGAGACCCACGGCGACGAGGCGCCGCCGCCGTCCATGTCGGCCTCCACGCGCCATGAGGGGCGGCGGGCGCCGTCGCGCGGGGGCGGCGCGTTCAGGTGGCGCATGGCGGCGGCGTAGGCAGGGACAAAGGCGGCGAGGAAGGCGCCGTCCCCGGAGTGGACGAACGCTTTGAGCAGGTACTCGACGTAGGAGTCGATGCCCGCGCCCACGCTCTGCAGGGGTGGAGGGGGGGACATGGAGGGTGGGTGGGTGGGGTGGGGGGCCGCGGCCCACGACGGCGCTGTCCCCCCCCCCCCCCTCCCTCGTCCCTACCGAGTCGCGCCGGATCCAGGCCCCGGTGTCGACGTCGATGGTGTTGCCCACGAGCCCGGTGGCGGGCGCGGCGCGGGCGGCGAGGGCGAGGGCGGCGCGGCGGGCGAGGGCGGCGTAGGTCGCGTTGCCGGTCGCCGCGGCCAGCGCGCCAAACTCGAGCGCGAGCGTGCCCGCGCACGCCGTGCACGTCGCCCGCGTGTCGCCGTCCACGGGGCCGGTCGCAAGGTTGGTCCAGGAGAGGGGGAGGCCGGTCGGGGTGCGAAAGGCGGGCGCCACGCGGTCGGCGAGGTCGACCGCGGCGGCGAGCAAGCCGCCGCCGTACCCCGGGACCACGCCCGGCGCCCGCACCAAATACGTGTGCGTGGATACGAGGGCGCCCAGGGCGCGGATGGTGAGCTCAAAGGTGTGCACGCGCGCGTCGACGGCAAAGGACAGGGGGGGGGGCGGCGCGGCGCCCTTTTTCCCGGTGGGGCCCTGTCCCTCGCCCGCCGCCCACGCGACCGCGGGCGCCAGCCGGGCGACGTCGCCCATGACGAGGTGCGTCGTGAGGGCGTCCAGGGCGGTGAGCCCAACGCCGCCCTGGCTGTCGCCGCCGCCGCACGTCAGCGGCTTCAGGTCGTCGCGGGGAAACGCGTGCTCGATGTAGGCGTCGTACGAGGATTCGTACATGCGGCGCACGGTGGTCCTGAGGGGTGGGGAGAGAAGGGAGGGTGGGTTGGCGACCGCAGCTCTCTCTTCTCTCCCTGGCCCATCCTCTCTCGACTCTTGCCCACCTCAACTCGGTCAGCTGCGTCGCGTTGAGCGGGCCCGGGCGCGCGGGGGGCGGCGGCGGCGGCTGGCGCCGGGGCGCGAGCGCGGCGCCGACCGCGAGCGCCTGAGAGAGGGAGGGGGGGCGGTCGGCCCACCGCCCGCGACCTCTCATCGCCACTGCGTCGCACACACCACCATCCCCGCCTCACCAGCAGCGCCGCGCCCCACCACCATCGGCCCGCCGATGCCGCCCGCCCCTCGGGCGCCGCCGCCTTGGGCGGCGGCGGCGCTGGTGGCGCCCGGACGGACGGCGAGGCGTCACCGCCGGCGGGGCCCGCCATCGGCACCCGTTTCTGCGGGCGGCGGCGCCGGCGCGCGCGGTTGCTCTCCTGCCAATAACCGCCGCGGCTTGGGAGTCGCCCGCGAGCCCCCAGAAGCATCCACACACCTCTCACCGCCCATGCGCCCGTGGTCGACCGGCGCCCTGGGCCGCCGTCGGCGCGCAACGGCCGACGCGCCCCCACCGCGCAGCGCGCCGCCCGCGGTCGGCCGGGACACGGTGCACGCCTTGGTCGCCGCCCGAGCCGCGCTGGCGTCGGAGCGGGAAGCGTTGGCTGTTGAACGCGCGGCCGCGACCGCGGCCGCGGAAGCCGCGGCCGACGCGGCGGCCGCGCTCGCCGCGGTCGCCACCCGCTGCGAGAGAGGGGGGGTGGCGCGGCGGCCGGACGGCGAGGCCGCGCTGCGGCGGTTGGCGGAGGGGGGAGGGCTGGCGTTGGCGGGGCCGCTGCGCGCGCGGGTCGCCGCGCGCCAGGTCGAGGCCCCTCCCGCGCCCGCCCTCGAGACACTGCTGTGCACGCACTGCCAGTGCCGGGCCATCCCGCCAGTATCGCCGCCGCCGCCGCAGCCCGCCGCCCGCGCGCCGCCGCCGCAGCCCGCGTGCCGCCGCGGCGCGCGCGCGCTCGCGTGCTGGCTTGGCGAGTGAGGAGGAGAGAGGGCGAGAGAAGCGTGTCACAGCGTCGCGCGCGCACAGGAACGGCACCCAAAACAAAACCGGGGCGCGCGGCGCGCGCGTCAGTCACGCTGCTGCCGCCGGGCTCTCGGCCGCCGGCAGGCTCAGCGGCCCCGCCCGCAGCCACACTCCCTCGTCCCCGGGCAGGCGCGCCAGCACGTCGACGACCGCGGCCGCGGGCCAGTCGGGCGCGTCGGGGAGCGCGCCGTCGCGCGCCGCGCGCAGCGGCAGGTGCCACAGCTCGACCGGGGCGGCCGTCGCAGGGTCGCGCCGCACGAGGTAGACTTCCTGGATGCGAAGTGCGTCGTCGGAGCCGGCGCGGTGGTGGCGGCAAGGGCTGAACGCGCGCGCGGCAGACGCCCCGGCCGCCTCGTCCTGCGGCTGCCCCGTGGTGACCGTCGCCGGCTTCATGAATGCCGCCGCCATGGCGTGCGCCAAGAGGCGCGCGTCGTTGGCGGGCGACGGGGCTCTGCCACCCTCGACCGCCCTCTCCCCCGAGACGCGCGCGCCGACGCGCCCCCCCGCGCACCGCCACAGGCGCGCAGCCAGCCGCACGGGGCCGGCAGGGGTGTCGATGCGGGTCGGGATGGACGGCAGCACGTCCATCAGGGTGTCGGGGTTGAGGCCGAGCCGCGCCGACGCAGCGAGCGCCGCGGAGCGCTTGGCCTCGGCCGCCACGTCGGCCTTGAGCGAGGGCGTGTGGGAGAAGGCGTGCACGTCCAGGCCGCCGCCCAGGGAGCGGTCGCGCTTCATGGGGGAGCGAAGAGCGGGGTGAGCGAGGGGCAGCGGGGCGGGGGGGGGCGGCGGAGCGGCCTGCGCCCACCATGGCGCCGGCGGCGCCGGCGCGGGTGCCGCGCCGGTCACGCTGCCGTACGAGTCCCGCGCCGCGGTCAGGCCCAGGGGCGCGTCGGCGCCATACGCCCCCCACGACGGGTCGAGCGTGTCGAGCGAGCGCGACGCCGCCATCCCCGAAGCCGCGGCCCGTACGTCATCTTCCGACGCGGACGCCGACAGGAGGACGCCGGACGCGGTGAGCGCTTGCCACGAGGGGGCGGCGACGATACAGGTGGGGGCGAACGACATGGCGGTTGCTGTGTGGTGGCGTGTCAGAAGGTGTGGATCAATGTAGCACGCACATCTAGAGGTACGGAGGGCGGGCGGGAGGGCCGGGCGAGCGCCGGGGCCAGCGCATGGGGCGGCATTCTTAGCGCCCCCCATGCACCGCCGCCTCTAGGGCTGCCCGGCGCGCGCTGCGGCGCCGCCCACGACCGCGCGCCGTCCCCGGACGCACCTGGCACGGGAGCCCACCAGGCGGCGGGGGGGCAAGCGCCGTCGAGCGGGGAGACTGAGGGGGCGGCAGCGGCGCGGCGGCGCTCACCCCGTCGCTGCGGCCGCCTGCGTGCGTTCACTCTACAGTTCAACCCAGCCCACGTTACCAGCCGCGCTCGGCGTCGACGACGACGGGCCCGTCGGAGTCGCCGTCGGAGTCGAGCGACGCGACGGCGCCCGCGCCGGCGACCCACCCGAGCCTTGCCGCCAAAAAACGCCTCAACTCTTCCAGCGGCCCCGCCAGCACAGCCGGCACGCCGCCAGCCGCCTCGTCCAGTCCCTCGACAAAGTCGCGCCAGGACCGGCGCAGGAACGAGTCGGCGAGGGCGGCGTCGGCCGCGGCCGCGAGCGACGAGGCCGGCGGCGAGTCGCCACCCGCCCCCCCCCCGAGTCCCGTCTCCAGCTGCGCCTTCAACACTGTGAGCAGCTCGGCGTAAACCGGGGCGAGGGCGCCCGCGGGCGCGGCCGCGCACGCGAGCGCGAGCGCAAGAATTGCCTTCCACGCCGCGACGCCGCCCAACGACTGGCCGGCAAACCAGGCGATGAACGCGATCTCGAATTCGGCCAGCAGAAGGTTGGGGTCGCCCCCAAAGCGGTCGCGAATCGTGGCCTCCAGCAGGGCCGACTTGTCAAGGTGCGCCGCGCTCGCGGCGGCGGGCGACGCGCCGGGCGTCGGGTCGGGGCGCCGCGGGATGGGTGTCCAGCGAGGAGCGACGACCGAGTCGGTGGCAGAAGGAGGGGCGGTGGCCGGGGCGCCGGCCGCGCCGCTCCGCGCGCGCCCCTTCTTGAGCGCGCCTTCCAACCCCGCTTCAGCCACCGTCAGCGCCCGCCCCGCCCCCGGATCCGCTTCCGCGGTCACGCACTGGTTGGCGCCGGGGACGAGGCGGGCGAGGGAGGACTCGAATACGTGCGGGGTGAGCGACCGCCAACGACCCCACCCCTGAATGTCGTATGGCGCGAGGCCCGCGTCGAAATCGTGCCGAGCCACGCCCGCGGCATAACGCTCGACCTCGTCTTCATCCTCGAGCGGCTGCAGCGTCTCTGACGCAGCGCACCAGCGCCTCACCGCGACCGACCCGGGCGCGGCCCACTCGAAAAACCAGACCGCGGGCGCCACCGCCCCGCCCCGCGCCGCCGCGTACGCCACAAAGTGGGGGCCGGGCGGCAGCATCTTGACGCCGGCAAACTTGGGGCCGGTGGTGAAGGACTGGAGGTGGAGAGAGGGAAGGAAAGAGGGTGGTCGGGCGCGCGCTGCGCCTCGTCCCGCCGCCGCCCTTGGCACCCGCCTGCCACACGCGCCCTCAACCCTTCCCCCACACACCTGGTGGTCGACGCCCAGCACCGTGCCGGGCGGCACGCCCAGCAGGAGCAACGCGCCGCCGGCCGCCGCGGCCGCTCGGGCGGCGTCCGGATCCAGGCGCACGGTGTAAGGCGCGGGCTGCGGCGGCGGCGCCATGGCGCGCGGCCGCGCACCGGCTGTGTGGGCAGACCGACGCGGCGCCTTCCCCACTCTTGCCCCGATGCCGCCCCCCCCCTCCCGCCCCGCCCCCCCCCAGTCGGCCTTTGCCGGCGGCGGGGGCGCCAACGGCGAGCGGCACGAGGAGGGCCTGGTTGCCGCGGGCGGCGCAGCGGCCGCCACGCTCACGCCCGCGACGGCCGCGTGCCGCGCCTCGTTCGATTCGCCCGGTCGTAGGGCGGCAGCCGGCGCCACGTTCGACGTGGAAGCCGGCTCCGCCCCCAGCGCTTCCACCACCCCCCTCCTCGAGCCCGTCCCCCTCGCCGACCGCGTCACGCTCGAGTTTCAGGGCGTCGATTGCGCCGTGCCGCGCCTGTTTGGCGCGGGCGCGCCGGGCGGGGCGCTGCAGCGGAGCGCCACATTTTTGCGAGCCGCGTCGACGATTGGCTCCCGCAAAGGGTCGTCGTCGGCCGCCGCGGCGGCCGCCGCGCGCAAGGAGAAAGCGACCCGGCAGGTGGGTGGGGGAGATGGCAGGGGAGGGGCGCGGGTCGGTCACCGGGGATGCGGCGACTAAAGAGCGGCGCGTGGCCCCGTCGCCGGCGCGGGCCCCGTCGCCCGGCCGTCCCCCTGCGCCCGACGCCGCGCCCACCACCCCTCCTCCCTCTTCAGGTCCTGTTCTCCATCACCGGCTGCTGCCTGCCCGGCGAGCTGCTCGCGCTGATGGGCCCCTCGGGCTCGGGCAAAACCTCGCTCCTCTCCATCCTCGGCGGCCGCACGCCCAAAGGCGCGACCGTGGCGGGCGCCATCCTGTTCAACGGCGCCCCCCTGACCAAGCGCGCCAAGCGGCAGCTGGGGTTCGTGCTGCAGGACGACCTCCTGTACGAGTCGCTGACGGTCGCCGAGACGCTGCGCTACGCGGCCGCGCTGCGCCTGCCCCGCTCCATGACCGCCGCCCAGAAGCGGGACCGCGTCGATGCGGTCATCTCGGCGCTCGGCCTGGGCAAGTGCCGGGACACGATTGTGGGCGGCTTTTTTCGGCGCGGCATCTCCGGCGGCGAGCGCAAGCGCGTGAGCGTCGGCCACGAGCTCCTCATCAACCCCTCGGTCCTGCTCCTGGACGAACCCACGTCCGGCCTCGACTCGACAACCGCCATGCGCCTGGTGACCACCCTCCGCGCGCTCGCCGCGGGCGGCCGCGCGGTCGCGACCACCATCCACCAACCCTCCTCCCGCCTCTTCCAAATGCTGGACAAGCTGCTGATGCTGTCCGAGGGCCACGCCATCTACTACGGCGCGTCCGGGGTGGCGGCCGACTGGTTCCACCGCCTCGGGTTTACGCTCCCGTACGGCGTCAACGCGGCCGACTTCCTGCTCGACGTCGCGTCCGGCGACGTCGGGTCGGCGTCGAGGCCTGGGGAGGCGTCCCGGCTGTACCTGATCGACGTCGCGGAGCGGTACGCGGCGGCGGCGGCCGGGGGGGCGGGCGACGGGTACGCCGCGTCGGCCGACCTGCCGGCGAGCGTTGTCGGGGCGGCGGACGCCGCCGCGCTGGGCACCCGGGGCGCGCTCTCGGTCGACCTCGGGTCGACCGGGTCGGCCGGGCTCGCCAGCGCGCCGCCGACCGCGGCGGCCGCGCTCGCGCCCGCCCCCGCCTCGCGCGCGCCGCCCGCCGCCAACGGCAAGGGCGACTCCACCCTCGCCACCACCCCCGCCGCCCGCTACCGCGCCGCCAACGCCCTGGCCGCCTCCCTCTCCGGCCCCGCCGGCGACAAGGCGCGCCGCTGGGGCGCGTCGTACGGCACCCAGCTGCGCGTCCTGTTTGCGCGCTCGGTCAAAACGAGGCGCTTCGAGGCCATGTCGGCGCAGGACATTGCCCAGTTTGTGGTCGTTGGCGTGCTGTGCGGGCTCTTTTGGTGGCGGATCGGGGCCAACCCGACGATCACCGGCGCCGTCAACGCCAACGGCCTGCTTTTTTTCGAGATGCTGTTTCTCTCGTTTCGCTCTATGTTTACCGCGCTGTTCACGTAAGGAGAAGGGAGAGGGGGAGGAGAGAGGGAGAGTCGGAGGTGCGCCCGCCAACGCTCCACCCCTCTCTTCTCTGCAGCTTCCCCAACGAGCAAAAGATGATGCTCAAAGAGCGCGCGTCCGGCATGTACCGCCTCTCGGCCTTTTACTTTGCGCGCACCGCGTCCGACGTGCCGATGGAGGTCGCCGTGCCGTCGATCTTCATCATCATCATTTACGTCATGGCGGGCCTGCGCCCGACCGCGTGGGCGTTTTTCGCCAACTGGTCGGCGGTCGTCCTGACCATGCTCGTCGCGCAATCGTTTGGCCTGCTGATCGGCGCGCTCGTCATGGTCCCCAAGACCGCGCAGACGATCACCGCCGTCGTCATGCTCACCATGATGCTCGTCGGCGGGTTTTACGTGACCAACATCCCGGTCTGGATCGCGTGGCTCAAGGTGTGTGTGTGTGTGGGGGGGGGGGGGGGGAGTGAGGCAGGGGTGTGCGCGGGCCGCGCGCTCACCGACCCCCTCCCTCCCACCCTCCCTCAGTACGCGTCCTTTGTCTACTACGGGTATCACCTGCTGCTCAAGGTGGGAAGGGTGGCGGTGGTGGTGGCGGAGGGTGTGGGCGGCGCCGCGACGCCCGCCCCCCACACGCCTCGTCCCCTTCCCCCGACCCCAGATCGAGTACAAGGGCGTCACCCTGTACAATTGCGGCGGCGTGTCCCTGCCCGACCCCGCCAACAACCCCGCGTGCAAGCCGGTGCCGCCGGGCGGTTTTGCCGAGCTTGCACACCTCTCGGAGAACACCGAGCGCTGGCCGTGGGAGGCGCTGGCGCTGATCGGGTGGCTGGTCGCGTTTCGGTGGCTCGTGTATGTCGCGCTGCGCGTCAAGACGCGCAGCCCGACGTGAGAAGGGAGACAGGGGGGGGGGGGGGGCTGTGTGGCGAGGTTTCGACTGGATGGCGCCGGGCGCGCGCGCGCACTGCTTTACGGCTCAAGGGATGGCGGGGAAGAAGGTGATTCGTGTCACACACACGGGGCGGCTGCTGCAGCCAACGACCCGCCTCTCGCTCGCTCGACCGCGCGCGCCCTCTCCACCACGTCGCCCCACATCACGCCCCGTCCTCCTGCTGCCCGCACGAGTTTGCAGCCGCGCCACCTGCTCCCGCCTTGAAAGGCGCCGACCGCGAGCGCGGCGACGCCGGCCGCGGCCGCGTGCGCGAGCGGGGGGGCGAGGCCGGCGTCGGCCGAGATCAGGGCCAAAGAGCAGGAGGCGCTGGTCGACGCCGCGTGTTTCACAAAGGCCGCGACCGCGGACGCGCAGTGGAGGTCGGCGCCGTTGCGGAGCGGGGTCGGGGTCGTGGCGGTGTCGGCGCCGAGCGCGTGAAGGCCGGCCAACAAGTCGGGCCGCGCCGCCCACGTAGATTCATTCGCAAACGCGGCCACCGCCAGCGGGCCTCTCCTCCCGCCTCCGAGCTCGTCAGCCAAGACGGCAACCAACGCCGCCGCGCCGACGCCGCGCGGCGGGCGCGCGTTGTCCACGTCCCACACGATGAGGCGGCGCGTGGAGGATGGCGGCGGGCGCGGGGCCGTGTGCGCGACGGCGGCGGGCCGCATCGGGAGGGGCCGCCCGCGGCTGTGCCGAAGCCCGCCCACACCTGCCGCGATGCGGCGGTTGAGCGCCGCCCCTGGCCCCCGCGCGCCCGCCCTGCGGACCTCCCGGCCACCCCGCCATGCCCCTCTCCAGCGCACGCGCGCCGTCGGGGATGACGCCGACTACGCCGCGCTGCGCGGCGTGACCGTGTGCCGCCCCGGCGACCCGACGCCCGTCGACCTCCTCTCCACCTTTAAAGCGGGGCCTGCCGATCGCACCGTGCTGGTGCTGCTGACGCACTGCGCGGATTTGGCCCCACAAGAACTCATCCCCAAACTCGTCGCGCGGTCCCCCGCCTGGGCCGCGGCCGGCGTGCAACTGCGCATGGTGGCGCTGGGCAGTGCGTCCAACGTTGCCGTGCTGAAAGACGTGCTGCGCGTGCCCGACGGGCTGCTCTTCGCCGACGGCGCGGGGGCTGCCCACGCTGCGCTGGGCCTCTCGCGAGGCTACGACCCCCAGCTGCCCGTCAAGATCAACCCGTACGTCCGCCTCACCGCCATGCTGGCGGGTGTGGGCAGCCCGGGCACCATGGGGGAAGTCTTTCGCGGCTACCGCGGCGACAAGTCCGCGCCACAAATCTTTGCCACCGGCCCGTTCGACGTCCTGGGCACCGGCTTCCAGCGCCCCATGGAGTTGGCCACTGTGCGGCTCAACAGCATGGTGACGTCGCTGACGCGCTGGAAAGAACTGGCCCCGCCGGACGACGCGCTGTTGACCTGGCTCGGCGGCGCGCGCGTGTTTGGGGGGCGGACGACGCTGCTGGCGCACGACGATCCTGGCATTTTGAAGACGGTGGACGTGGACGAGGTGGAGAGGGTGGTGGCGGCGCGCAAAGAGTTGACAGAGGGGCGGTGAGGGAGGCGCGAGTGTGGAGCGGCGACGAACCCGCCGGCGTCGCTCTCTCCCGCCCTTCACCCGCCTCACCCGGTTGCCGCCATGCCATCTCGCGCGCGCCCTGGGTCGGACCGCCGCCTGGGCGACCGCGGTCCGCCTGGGTCGACGGGCTGCCGCCGAAGCGCCGCACCGCGCGCGCCCAGATGGCCGCCCGCTCCGCCTCGGCCGTGGGCGCGACCGTCGTCGAGGAGGGCTGCATATCGCTTTCATTGCGACTGAGAGCGGAAAGGGCGCACGGGCGTGCGTGTGTCGTTTCGCGTGCGGCGGGGGCAGAGAGGCGCCGCCGTCACACCCCCGCTGAGCGGGGGTGTGACTCCACCCGCTCCGCCCCCTCACCGCGCGCCGACATGCCGCCACGCCGCCGCCGCGCCGACACGGACAGCGAGGAGGAGGAGTACAAGCCAGAGCTCGAGTCGCCGCCGCCGGCCAAGCGCCGCACCGCCAGCCAGAAGATTCAGCACCGCAAGGGGGTCGCGGAGGAGGGTTGGATCGCCTATTTGGCCAAGGTGACGTTTGGTGGGGTTTTGGGGCCGGGTTTTGGGCGGCGCGGGCGCCCGCGCCAACCACCACCCCGTCTCCCCCAGCCCACCGTCCGCAAGCCCGCCCTGACCGACCACAAGAAAACCCAACGCTTCTTCATCGCCCTGCGCCCCGACGGCGACGCCAACCGCGCGCGCCTGCTGATCGTGGGCGCCAAGTGCCTGCCAGACGACGCGAAAAACGGTTTCAACGCGCCCAACACGCGTCGTTGGGCCTTTGTTGAGGGTGCGCGGGCGGGTGGAGACCGTTCCTCAGTCCAGTCAGTGGGAGGCGGGGGCGCGCGGGCGGCGGGAGAGGGGTCAATGGGGGCGGGCGCGCGCGCGCCGACCCTCTCTCTCCCTGCCCTCTTTCCCAGCGACCGAAGGCCCCGGCTCCTCGGTCGCCGACCTCTTTGGCGGCGCGGCCAAGATCGAGGCCGACGCGCGCGGCGGCCAAGGGGCGCCGCGCGTGCTGGCGGCGGGCCGTTACGCGGTGAGAAAGAGGGGGGCGGTGAGAAAGAGGGGTGGGGGCCGGCCGCGCGCGCGCGCCCCCGCCGCCGCCCTCGACGCGCCCACCAACCGCCCACCCACCCATCACGAAGATCGTCCACGTCGAGACGCCGCGCAAGTCCACGCTCGGCTACGCGATTCACGTGCCGGCGCCGCACGACGCGCGCGCTTTCGCCGACGGCGGCCCGGCCGCCACGTTTGGCGTCGAGCCTTCGTCCGCCTTTCACCTTTCGATCAAGGTAGGAGAGAGAGGGGGTGGTGGGGCGGTGTGGGCGCGGGCGGCGGGGGGAGCGGCACTGCGCGGCCGCCGCTCGCATGCTCGCGGCCGCCGCGCGCACCGCCGCTTCCGGGCGCGCCACCCCGCTCCAAACGACCCCTTTTCGATGTCCAGAACCCCGACCACCCGTCGGTCAAGGGCGGCCTGAAAGCGGACAGCCGCGCCAACTTTGCCGAGCTCGGGGGCGTCGACGCGTTGGAAGGCAAACGCGACGGCAACCTCGAGTGGGCGCCGGCCACCAACCTCGGCGGCGGCGGTGAGGGCGCGCGCCTGCTCGACGTGTACCACGCGGAAGCCCTCCTCGTCGGGACGAGCCGCGGCTCGTCCACGTTCGACGGGCTCGACATAATGCGCCGCCTCGAGGCGGCGGCGGCGGCGGCCGGCCAAGACGAGGCGGCGTTGTGCGCCGCGCTGGGCGTCGGCCCGGGCGGGGACGGCCTCGTGCTTGGCCTTGCACTGACGGGCGAGTGGGAGCAGGCCGCGCCGGGGGGCGGCGAGGCCGAGGGCGGCGGCGGCCGCCACCGCCGCGCGGCCGCGCCGGCGAAGGAAGAGGGCGGCGGCCGCCGCGGCCGCGCGGCCGCGCCGCCTCGCGTGAAGCGCGAGGAAGCGGCGGCGGCAGGCGGGGAGGAGGAGGGCGGCGGTCGCCGGCGCCGCGCGGCGCCGGCGCCGCGCGTCAAGGCCGAGCCGGGCACCGAAGCCGAGCCGGGCGCCACCAGCACGCGCCCCAAACGCGCGCGCGGGGTGAAGAAAGAGGAGGATGCTTGAGGGAGCGGAGGAGAGCAAGGAAAAGGGAGAGAGAGCGCACAGGCTGCGCGCGTTGCTTGCAAACCGCGCGCGCCCGCACAAAACCATCCTCCCTCCGCGCCCGGGGTGGAGGAGGGATTGAACATTGGATTGAGAATTTCAATCCAGGCCGCCCGCGCCCGCCGCGGCCGCGACCTGCCGCCGCCGCGCCGACCCCGTGGGCGGCCGCCCGTCGGGCAGAGCCGGCGCGGGCGCGTCGCCACCGCCGCCCTCTGCCGCACGGCGCGACCCCATGAGCTCTTCGAGCTCGTCCGGGTCTATCTTCATGCGCGGGAGCGCAAACACCGCGAACACGACGAAGGCGAGCAACATCCCGTACGGCGTTTTGAGGAAGGCGACCACATTGAAGGGAGGGGTCGATTCATAATGCTCGGCGCGGCCCGCGGCGCGCAGGCGGAGCCCGGGCGAGGTGGGGAGCTCGCCCGCGCCGGGCGCGTCGGCATACCACGCGCGCAACGGGGCCGACTCGGCCGCAGGCACCTCCAGCGCGATTCGGGGAAAGAGGAGGCCCGGCGCGCTCGCGTCGAGCGCGGCGGGGCCGGCGGGGGGGGCGTGGAACGCAAACGCGCCGCCGACGGTGGCCCACGCGTGCACAGGGGGGTGCGCGCCGTCGGTGGGCGTCAGCGTGAGGCGCACGCCGGCGGCGTGCGGGTAGTCGGCTGCGGGAGAGAAAAGGTGCGGGTCGGCGGGCGGCGGCGACGAGGGACGGCCGGGCGCGAGAAACGCGCCGACCGCGAACGGGGTCGGCCGGCGCCGCCTCCTCGCCTCCGCCACCACTCCACTCTCATCACCGACCTGGCCACTCGAGCGTGCCGCGCACGGCAGGCGCGGCGGCCGCCGAGAGCGCCGAGAGCGCGAGCGCGGCCGCGATGGCGGCAGCGCGCGGCGCCATCGGCGGTCAGCGAGGCGGAGGCGGGCGGTGGGGCGACCGCGCGATCGACCGGCGCGGGGCGGGGACGTGGGCGCGCGAGGTGGAGGTGTGTGAGTGTGAGCGCGGCCGGCGCCGAAAGAGGCCGCCGAGCCTCCTTGCTCCGGCCTGGCCAGACCCCGGCGCCCCGCCTGGCGACGCGCTCACGTGAGCAGCCGACGCCAGGATGTGAAAAAACGACAGACTTGATCAGCTCGCCGGCCAGCGACGACGGCGCTCGCGCTCACCGCCGCGCGCGGCCGTTGGACCCACCGCCACGCTGGGCGGCCGGGCGACGTGCGCGGAGGCACAAGCTCGCCGAGGGAGCGTCCGGTGGGCACAGGCCGCCACTTCTCCCCTGGCCAGAAGCCGCGCGTCCGAGGCCGTGCGCTGCGACCGCGCGCGCCGACAGCTCCGCGGCCACACCGCGCGTCCGAGTCCTCCCTCCCGCCCACGCACGCCGCGTCAGCGTCCACACCGCTGCTCACCCTCCGGCCGCTCCCCGGCCCCGCGCCCACCGCCCCGCAACCGCCCAACCGCCGCCCAATGCGACGCTCCGCCGCCCCCCTGCTGGCCGCTCTGGCCATGCTGTGCGTGTCTCAGGTAAGAGCAGCGTCGACTAGGCGGGCGTTTTGGGTTACAGCCGCCTTTCTGCCCCGCCGCCCCCAGATCTCCAACAACCGTCGGCCCGGCTTCTCCCCAGGCCCTCGCCGCCACCGACGCGCCCGCCGGCCGCCATCTGCTGCAGGGTTGCGACGACAAAGGGACCCCCGATGGTGTGTGTGGTGGAGGGGGGGAGAGGAGAGAGAGAGAGTTGGCTCGCCACGCGACTCGCGTCGGAAGGCGCGCCCAGTCACCCAGTGCGCCCGCCCACCACGCCGCCACCCCTCCCCCGCACAGGCTATTCGTGCCAACAACAAAAAGATTGGGGCAAGTGCGGGTCCGACTGGATGAACGCGGGCGGCTACTGCCGCCACACGTGTGGTCAATGTTGCTGGGGCGGCAAGCGGCGCGCGCTGCTGCAAGCCGAGACCGACACCGTGCCCGCGTCGGGCGACGCCGCGCCCGAGGGTGTGACCTGGGTGCACACGGGGCGCGGCCTGCTCCAGGCGGCCGACGAGGTGGAGGCCGCGCCCGCTTCAGGCGACACTGCGCCCGAGGGCGTCACCTGGGTCCATGCGCGGGGGCTGCGCTCGATTGACGAGGCGGAGACCGCGGCCGACGAGAGCGCGGCCGAGGCCGAGAGCGCGGCCGACGCCGACACCGACGCCGACGCCGACGCTCCCACCACCACCACCGCTGCCCCTTACTCGGGCTTTGTCCACACCGCGGGGCGCAAGCTGCTCCAAGGCTGCGACGACAAGGGCACGCCCGACGGCTTTTCGTGCCAGCAGCAAAAAGACTGGGGCAAGTGCGGGCAAGGGTGGATGAACGCGGGCGGCTACTGCCGCCACACGTGTGGCCAATGCTGCTGGGGGGGCAAACGGCGCGCGCTGCTGCAGGCGGAAGCCGAGGCGGCCGCGGCGGTGGCCGCCGAGGCGGCCGCCGGGCCCCAGGCCGCCGAGCCGGCGGCGGCCGTCGCGCAGGCGTCGCCCATGGGGCCGGCCGTCGCGGACGTGCCGCCCCAGGCGGCGGCGGCGACCGCCGCGGACGTGCCGCCCCAGGCGGCGGCGGCGACCGCCGCGGCCGCAACCGCCGCTGCTCCAGCCGCCGCGCCGCGGCCGACTACGGTCGCCGCCCCCGTCGGCACCGGCACCCCTGCCGTCCCCACCTCGGAATCCTCGGACCTGTTTGCCACCGCTGAGCCCAACCGCGGCTTTGCGGGCGGCGTGCGCGCCGGCTTGGCCGAGCTGGCCGCCGGCCGCGCGGGGCCGCACATCGCCGAGGACGCCCAGGTGGCGGCGGCGCAGGTGGCGAGGCTGCTGCCGCACTTGCCTTGATAATGGAGGGCCAAGTTTGGGCGTGATTCATTGTTGGGCGGGAAGTAAAAGTGTAAAAAGAAGGCGGCGCGTTGAGCGCGCACACTCTCGCCGCCCGGCGGGCGGGCGTGTTCCGCCCCTTTCTCTCTGCCAAGCAATCGACCCTCGCTGTCGCCCGCCATGGTGGCCGACGCGTTTGAGGGTGCGCCGGCGCGGGGATGGGTCATCGATTCGCGCACCGCCGCCGCCCCGCCTCGACGCCTCCCTCTCATCAATCCCGCAGTCAGTGCCACGCCATCGTCGTCCAGGCTCTTGCCAGGCGCGGCGCCCCACCACGCGCGCCATGAAGTGCCGGGCGCAGCGCTCTTTCGGCGCATGGGGCTGGAGCCAGGCCCCGAGCTGATTGCAATTGCGCTAGGTGTGTGAAGGGCGTGATGGCGAGGGGGGCGAGGGGGCGGCGAGGCGGTTAAGATGCCGTTTCGTCGACGTTGACCCCTTTCTTTCCCCTCTCTCTTCTCATGCCCACCCTCCCCACTCTCTCTCACTCAACAGCCTACTTTGTGCAAGGCGTCAAGCTCCAGCTGGCGACGCTGGCCGAGAGCTACCTGCTCAAGGATGAGTTGAAACTAAACCCCGCCGCCGTCTCGCTCGTCTTCTCCATCGCCCACCTGCCCTGGATCCTGAAACCGCTCTACGGCATGGTGAGCGACGCGCACCCGCTGCCGTTTCCGGGGTCGGCACGGCGCGAGCGGCGGCGGCCGTACCTGGTCCTCTGCGGCCTGGGCGGCGCGGCCGCGTTTGCCTTGCTTGCGCTCTCCCCTCCCTCGCGAAATCTGGCCCTGGCCTGCATGACCGCAGGAGAGCTGGCCATCGCCTTCTCGGACGTCGTCATCGACGCGCTCGTCGTCGAGCGCGCGCGCGGCGAGCCGCAGGCGACGTCCGGCGCGCTCCAGTCCCTGTCCTGGGGGGCGCAAGCGGTGGGGAGCCTGTCGAGCGCGTGGACGGCGGGGGCGCTGATACAGGCGGTGGGGCCAAGGCCCGTGCTGGGGCTGATGGCGGCGTTTCCACTTCTCATCGCTGCCGCCGCGCTGTGGGTCGATGAAGGGAGGTTGACCAAGCCGAGCCGGTCGCGGTCGCTGGAAGGCGGCAGTGGCGACAGCGACAGCCCGTCGGCGGCGTCGCCTTCGCGCGGCTCGGCGCTCCGCCCCTCCCTGACCACCCAAGCCCGGTCCCTCTTGGCCGCTGTTGCCACCCCTACCACCCTGGCCCCCGCCCTCTTCATCCTGGGCTACCACGCGTCCCCTCACGCGGGCACTGCGCTCTTTTATTTTTACAACAACGAGCTGGCGTTCACCCCCGAGTTTATTGGCCGCATCGCGCTGCTGGATGGTGTCGCGCAGCTGGCGGGCGTCGCCCTGTTCAACGCGCGGCTCAAATCGGTGCCGCTGGCATCCATTTTCACTTGGGTGGTGTGGCTCGGCGCCGGCGCGTCGGCCACCCAGCTCCTCCTCGTCACTCGCTTGAATCAGACGCTTGGCATCCCGGACAAAGCTTTCGCCGCCGTCGACTCTGTCCTCCTCACCGCGCTCGGCCGCGTCGCGCTCATGCCCGTCCTCGTCCTCGCCGCCCGCCTGTGCCCCACGGGCGTCGAGGCGAGCCTGTACGCGATGTTGATGAGCCTGTCCAATTTGGGGTCGGGCGTTGGGGACGCGCTGGGGGCGGCGTTGACGGCCGCGCTCGGAGTGACGGCGCACCGGTTCGACGGCTTGCCCGCCCTGGTCGCCATTTGCGCGGTGGGCCGGTTGGCGCCGCTGCTGTTGCTGCCCCTGGTGTGGGGCGTGGACGGCGAGTGAGGGAAAGGGAGGAGAGAGGGTAGCGGGAGTGTTGCCGCCGTCACGCGCCGTGCACCACACTCTCGACCCGCGCGCCCCACGCCGCTCGCCGGCGCCTGCGAGCTCTCCCTCGCGCCGCGACCCAGCCGGCCGGCCTAGTCCCGCGCGCGCCGCATCCGGCACCCGCGCCGCGCCGCCGGCCCAGGTGCCGCCGCCGCGCGCGCCCGGACCGCCATGGACCTCATTGCCGGCTACAGGTGAGCGAGGAAGAGGCATAGAGGTGGGCCGCGCGCGATTGGGCGCCGGCGCCGGCGCTGCCGCGCCGCCCGCCGGCCAACACGGCGGCCGCCGCCGCCGCTGCGGCCTCGCGCACGCACGCTCTAACACATACACATCCTCCTTCACGCAGCGGTGACGGCGGCAGCCCGCCGCCCGCGGCCGACGCCGTCGCGCCGCCCGCCGAGTACCGGTCGATGCCGCTGCCGGCCGCCGCGCCCGCGGTATGATGGTGGAAGGAGAGAGGAGAGAGAGAGAGAGAGCTGGCGGGCGCGGCGCCCACCACCCCATCCTCCCTCGCCTCAGGTCTCGACCGCGGGCCTCGCGCTCGTCGCCGGCGCGGCCGTCTCCCGCGCCTCCACCCGGCACCTGGCCCCCGCCCACGCGCGCGAGTACACCACCAACCTGCCCATCGACCAAATGCACGCCCCGGTGCTGGGCCCGTCCCGCCCCGGCGCCCCCCCTCCGGGCGTGCGCCACAACTCGCGCGCGGGCCACGTGGAGGACGCGGGCATGTCAGACTTTCATTTCGACGACCAGTACAGTACTTTTGATGTGCGTGGCTACGCGGCGGCCCCGGAAGGAGGGGGCGGGGTGGTCGGCGACCGGTCCGCGCACGCCGCGGCGCGCGGCGGGACGCTGGGCGATGCGCCGGCGCCTAAACGCGTGCGCAAGGACAAGCAAAAGGCCAAGGAAGAAGCGGCGGCCGCCGCGGCGGCTCTCGACCCCGACGCGCCGTGGACCCTGACGCGCCGCCAACCGTGGGCCGACCGCGAGGTCGCGCCCGCGCGCCCGACCGAGGAGCAGCTGGCCTGGTTGAAGGAGGAAGGATTCATCAAGGAGCCGGAAGCGGAAGAAGAAGGCGCGGAAGGGGCCGCCGCCGCCGCTCCGACCGGCAAAACCACGTTCCACGGCGACGCCGAGACCGACGCCGTCGGCCGCTCCTGGATGGCCGCCCCCCGCGGCGTGCGCGCGATGGAAGAGCCGTGTTTTTTGCCCAAGCGGGTTGTTCACACGTGGCCCGCGGCCCACGGTGGCAAGGGCGTCGCGAGCGTGCGCTTCTTCCCGGGCACCGGCCACCTGCTGCTCACCGCGGGCATGGACGGCACGGCCAAAATTTGGGCCACCGCCGCCGACTCGGGGCGGCGCTGCCTGCGCACGTACGCCGGGTCGGCCAAAGGCCTGCGCGACGCGGTCTTCGACGGCGACGGCGCGCGCTTTGCCGCCGTCTCTTTCGACAAGCACGTCAAGCTGTGGGACACGGAAACCGGCGCCGTGCTCGCCAGCCTGGGCGACGGCAAGGCGATGCACTATTGCGCGGCGTGGCACCCGGACGCGGTGGCGAATCCACACGTCTTGCTCGCGGGTTCGTCCGACAAGAAAATCCTTCAGTGGGACGTCCGCACCGGCGACGTCGTCCAGGAGTACAACTACCACCTGGGCGCGGTCAACACGGTCACCTTTTTCGACGAGGGGCGCCAGTTTGCGTCGACGTCGGACGACAAGACGATCCGCGTGTGGGAGTTTGGCATTCCCGTGCAGACAAGGTACATCGCCGACCCGGCCATGCATGCGATTCCCGCCGCGGCTGCTTCCCCTTCCACCCCTTTCGTGGCCATGCAGTCGGCCGACAACCAGATTCTGACCTACACGACCGCCGACAAGTTTAAAGCCGTCCCCAAAAAGACGTTTAAAGGCCACTCATCGGCGGGCTACGCCTGCCGCCCTTGCTTCTCCACCGACGGCCGCTACCTCGCGTCCGGCGACGGCTCCGGCAAGCTCTATTTCTGGGACTGGAAGTCGACGCGCATCGCGCGCTCGCTCCAGGCGCACGACGGCGTGTGCATCGACGTCGCCTGGCATCCGCTGGAGACGAGCAAGGTGGCGAGCGCGGGGTGGGACGGGTGCGTCAAGTACTGGGATTGATCAGGGGAGAGACGGGGGGAGGGCGCGGGCGCCCGCGCCCGCGTGTGTCGCACGGCCGCACTGCAGAGAGTATGCACGTTCAACGAGCGCTGCGGCGCGGGTTGCAGGGTGCGGAGCGGTGGTGGTGGCACAGTGGGGAAAGAATGGTGGGGAGGGGAAGGAAAGAACGAGCCGCCAGCCCCTCTAAAACACGACCGCGCCGCCAAGCAGCACGTCGCCTAGGGCCATCCCGACGACCGCGACGGCGTCGACGGCTTCCGCGACGAGGACGGCGGCGTCGGCAAAGGACGCCACGGTCGTCGCCGCCGCGTCGGCCGCGGCGGCGACCACTTGGGCCGGTTTCAGGTCCTCGACCAGGCGACCGACCTCGACCGCGACCGCGCACGCGGTCAGCGCGCCGAGCAGGGGGCGGCCGCCGGGCAGGAGCGAAGGGACCGCCGCCGCCGCCCCCTCCCTCCCTGCTTCACGCGTGCGCCAGGCCATGAGGGGCGGCAGCACGCCGTACAGCAGGGTCATGCCGTACCCGCCAGCCACGTTGAGGGCGGCGATGAAGGAGCCGGGGTGGGCGACCGAGGCGAAAAGAGGCGGGGCCAGGACGAGGGCGAGCGCGGCGGCGCGCACAGGGGCCGCGGCAAAAGGGATCGTGGCGGCCGTCGATGCCGCGTCCACTTCATCATCGTCGTCGCCATCCGTCGACGCGGCCACGTCGGCCCCCGCGGTGCGGAGCAGGCCTCGCAGCTCGGCGGCGACCGTCTCGGAGAGGCCGAGCGAGTTGCCGAGGGCTGACGTGGCGAGGGCAAGCATGGAAAAGGCGGCGATGGCGCCGGAGAGGAGGGGGCCGCCCGAAGAGGCGAGGGCGGTCAAGGGATCTCCTCCGTCGCCGCCGCCGAGCGCGAGCGCGACGCCGTCCCACGCGAGAAACATGGCGAGCGGGGCGGCGGAGCCGGCGATGAGCGCCGTGCGCACCTTGCCCGCGTCGCCGCCCAGCTGGGCGCAGACGACGGGGACGAGGTCGTGGTAGACGAGCGAGAGGAGGACGACGGGGATGGCGGCGGGGGCCGCGGCCCAGTCGGCCCGCGCGAGCTCGGGCCAGTGAGCGCTGGACGCGCCAGAGGCGACGATGGCGGCGTAGAGGGCGAGTAGGGCAACCGTCGCCCCTCTGTTGGCGCCGTCGACGACGCGCGCGCCGGCGGCGAGCGTCGCGCCGACGACAGCGGTGAAGAGGGCGGCGCCGGCGGCCGAGTCCAGGCCCAGGAAGCCAAAAGCCAAATCGCTCGCCTTGGAGATGTACGCAACAGACAGCGTGTACGAGAGCGCGAGGTACGCGGCCGAGACGCAGTGCGACCCGGCGGGGCCGAACGAGATGAGCGCCATTTCGCGCAGGGTGACGACGTCGCCGGCGGACGACGGCGGGCGGCGCGCTAGGATGGCGAGATTGACTTCCGCCAGCAGCAACGCTTCCGCGGTCAGCAACGCCCACACGCCGCAGAGCGTCGCGGCCGACGGCGCGAAACCGGCCGCCGCCGTCACCTCGGGCAGGGCCAGGATGCCCGCCCCGATCGTGCTCCCCATGATGAGCGCGACGGCGCCGGTGACGGTCGCGTCGGCGGGCTTGAGGTCGGCAAGGCGGAGCGCACGCTCGCGCGACGTCGACCGAGAAGGCGCCGACGGGCGAGCGGAGCGCGCCACGTGCCGGGAGCGACGAGTCGACGAGGAAGTGCGCGACGAGGGAGGCGCCGACAGGGCAGGGGACGGCAGCGGGGCAGGGGCCGCACGCGGCGCGCGGCCAGGGCGCGCATCAGGAACGCCCCCTAACGCCGTCCCCAGCCCAAACGTCGCCGCAGGCGGTCGCGTGTGAGCGCGCAGGGGCGCCATGGCGGGAGCGAGAGGCGCCAGGGGCCGCAGAACGCCCTCGCGCCGCGCGCCCTCTCGCGCGCCGCGGCCGGGCGGCGTGCGCGGGGCGCCCGCGGTGGTGGCACGCGTCGCCCGCGGGTGTGGCGGGCGCAGCGGGCCGCGGGGTGCGACGGCGGGCGCCGTTTTTGTGGACGGGCAGCGCGGCCACTCGCTCGCTAACCCGCCACTCTCTCGCTGCGTCGCGGCGTGCTCCAGGTGCGCCATCTCGGGTTGCGGCCGCCCGCCCCCTCATCGCCCCGCGGCCGTCTTCCCCGTCCTCGTGGGCCGGGCGACCGCCGCCGCGGCGCGGCGGTCGCTGCCCGTAGCGGCGCGGCCGCCGCCGCCGCCGCCACCACCGCACGCCGGCGTGGCGTCGTTTGCGGCAGCGGCGGCGGGTGGCCAGTTGCCGGCGACCGTGCGCCGCGCACGGCGCCAGCGCGTGCTTGTCCCGCAGGGGCCTCCGCGGCGGGCGCGCGGCCCACGATCGGGGGCCGCACGCAGCTGCGATCCGTGTCGCGGTCGGGCGGGACCGCGGACGACGCGCACGCCGCCTCACCCGCCCGCCCTCCCGAACCCCCGCAGCAGCGCCCCCCTCCCCCCACCGCCACCATGCACATGCAGGGCCAGGACTGGAACGAGGTCGTGCTCACCAAAAAGCGGCCGACCGCCAAGGAGGCGACGTCCAAGGCGGCGGTCAACGCGGCGCTGCGGTCGGGCAACGTCGAGACGGTCAAGAAATTCGCGGGCGGCGCCAACAAGGGGGGGGCGGCGGGGCCGGTCAAGGACGCGGCCAAGCTGGACCGGGAGACGGAGGAGTTGAGCCACGATCGGTATGAAGAGGAGGAGCGAGGCGAGCGGGGAGGTGGTGCCTCTCACGCCCGCCACCCACCACCGCCACCCTCTGCCCTACCACAGCGTCTCTTCCGAACTGAAAAAGCGCATCATGCAGGGGCGCCTGGCCAAGAAGATGACGCAGGCGCAGCTGGCGCAGGCGATCAACGAGAAGCCGCAGGTCATTCAAGAGTATGAATCGGGGAAAGCAATTCCCAACGGCGCGATTCTGAACAAGCTGACGCGGATTCTGGGGGTGCCGCTGTCGAAAAACCCCAAAAAGTGAGGAGAGGGAAGAGGACGAGCGGGCGAGCGGGCGCACCACCAGTCTCTGGTTTGCCTGGCGCGCCCCGCGCGCCCTTGTGTGTGTGTTACTGAGCCGGTTTGCTGACGACGGAGAGGGGCGAGGGGTGGGGCGGCACGGCGAGAGAGACAACCGCGCCCGCCACCACCCCCTCTCCCCACTCCCACTGCCGCCCTCGCGGCGCGCCCGCCGCCCTCCTCATGGGCGTCACCGGCCTGTGGCCCCTGCTGGAGCCGGTGGGGCGCCGCGTCAACGTGGAGACGCTTGCGGGCCAGCGCATTGCCGTCGGTGAGAGAGATGAGAGGAGAGGGCGCGGCCGGTCGCCCGCGGCTGCGCGCGTGCGCTCTCGTGCCCTGCGTGGGGAGGAGTCGGGGCCGGCGCCGCCTCCCGCGACGCATGCCGTCGACGCCCCCTCCCTGCTCCCCTCCTGCACCGGTCCAGACGCCTCCATCTGGGTGCACCAATTCGTCAAGGCAATGCGGGACGAGCGGGGCGACCCCCTCCCAAACGCGCACCTGCTCGGCTTTTTTCGGCGCGCGTGCCGGCTGCTCTTTCACCGCGTCAAGCCCGTGTTTGTGTTTGACGGGGCGGCGCCCGAGTTGAAGGCGAAGACGCTGATGGCTCGGCGGCGGTAAGAGATGGAGAGAGGGAGAGGAGGAGTGGAGGAGGGGGGGAGGGCGCCGCCGCGGCCCACCGTTGCCCTCCTTCCCTTCCCCACCAGCCGGCGGGAGGAGCAAGACGCGCGCGTGCGGGCCGCGGCGGAGCGTCTGCTCATGGCCCAGCTCAAAAAGGCGGCCCTGACCGCTGCGGCGGCGGGTGGGGAGGTGGCGGCGGCCGCCGGCCCGTCGACCGCCGCGCCGCCGCCGCCGCCGGACGCCGACCCCGAGCTGGCGGTCGCTGTCGCGATAAGCCTGTGCGGAAAGGACGATGAAGGGCCGGCGGTGGTGGCGGCGGCACCCGCGGCCGACACCGCCGCCGTCCACGAGCTCTCCTCCTCCTCTTCGCCCTCGACCGCCCCTTCCTCCATGGACGACGACGCCAAGGAAGACGCGGCCGCCAACACCTACCACCACCTCCTCCTCCCCGAGGGCGGCACCGTCGACGCGGCCACCCTTTCCGCCCTCCCGCCCTCGGTCCAGCTCGAGGTCCTGGCCAAGGCCCGGGAGGCGGCGGCTGTGGCCAACCGGGAAAAATTCGCGGCGGCGTCGGCGGCCGCGCCGGCGGCATTTGCCGAGGTGCAGCTCGCCGCGTACCTGCGCGCGTCAATGTTCCGCCGCCGCATGGAAGCCGCGCGGGGTGCCGTTGTGGCGGGGAGGGAGGCTGGGCCTCTCGCGCGCCGCGTCGCGGCGGAAGTGGGGCGGGAGTACGTGCTGGCGGGCGACGACGGGCGGGACGAGGCCGACAGGGGTGGGCGCGCGCGCGCGGCGTCGCCGCCGGCCGCTGCGCGTGACGCCGCCACCGCGGCTGCGCTGGCCTTGGGCGCGCCGGCGCCGGGCGTGGGCAGAGGGCTGGATGCCGCGGTGGTGGCGGCCGCGGTGGCGGGCGCGGCGCGGTCGCCGTCGCCGCCGCCCGCCGGCCGCGCCCTTGACGTCACCATCGATGACCTGCCCCCCGGCGTCACCATGGCCGACCTGCTGGCGGGTGGGTCGAGCTCTGGCGACGACGCCGACTGGGCCGACGTCGGCGGCGACGGCGCCACCGCCCCAACACCGCCTTCCGCCGGCCCCACCTCGCGCACCTGGCGCGACCGGGCGCGGGAGCGGCAGCAGTTTTGGTCGCTCTCGCACGGCTTCCGCATGGGGCGCAAGCTGGGCGACTGGGAAAAGGAGGGGGGGGGCGGCGAGGCACGCGAGGTCACGCCAACGGCCCTGTCACCCTCGCCGCCTCGTCGATCCTCGACCCCCACCCCGCACAAGCGGCGGGCCGACGAGGAGGAGCAAGCGGCGCTACAGGCTGCGATCGCGGCGAGCCTCGTCGACCGCGGCGGCGACACGGTGCGCGTGCCCTCGTCGTCGGAGGACGAGGGCGAGCAGGACGACGCCGACCAAGGGACTGACGTCGTCATCGCCGTGGAGGAGCCGGCCGAGGCCGAGCAGGCGGGCGCGGCCGCGCCGCCGCCACCGCCGCCGCCCGAGCCAGCGCTCGAGCCCGGACCGATGGTCGTCGCTGCTCGCTCGCCCGAGCCGGAGGTGGTGCCCGCCGCGCGCACGCCCGCGCCGCTCGCCGCGGCCTCGCCACCCGCCGCGCGCACGCCCACGCCGCCGCCCGCCGCGGCCTCGCCACCCCACGCGCGCACGCCCACGCCGCCGCCCGCCGCCGAGACGGCGCCGCCCTCCTCCGCCCCTCCCACCGCCGGCCGCGTCCCCCCGGATCAGCGGGAGGAGGCCGCCCTGATGGCGGCCGCCGACGCGGCCGAGGCGCTCGCGGGCGACGACGGCGGCTGGGACGCGTTTGACGAGGGGGTGCTGGCCGCGCGACCGCCGCCACCCCCTCGACCCCCGACCGACTACGACGCCGAGCTCGCCCGCGTCTCGGCCGACGTGGCCGCTGCGCGCCGCGAGGGCGCGCGCGCGCGCGCCGCAGCCGACGCGCCCACGCCGGAAATGTTTGAGCAGGTGCAGGAGATGCTCCAACTCTTTGGCTTGCCCTACCTCATCGCCCCCGCGGAAGCCGAGGCCCAGTGCGCCTGGCTCGACGCGGCAGGCCTGGTCGACGCGGTGGCCACCGACGACAACGACGTCTTCCTGTTTGGCGGGCGCCGCGTCTACCGCCACCTGTTTGCGGAAAAGAGCTACGTGGAAGAATACCGCACCGAGGACGTGGAGCGCGAGCTGGGGCTGGGGCGGGACGACCTGGTGCGGCTGGCGCAACTGCTCGGGTCGGACTATGCCGAAGGGGTGGCCGGCGTCGGGGTCGTGAACGCTGTCGAGATTCTCAGGGCTTTCCCTGGCGATGAAGGCCTGGCCCGCTTCCGCGCCTGGGTCGACGGGCCGGACGAACGGCTGGTGGAGATGATGGCGCGCGGTCGCGGCGGTGGCAGCGGCCCCGACGCCAACAACCCCAACCCCTCGTCTCGTTCCCTGGACCCCCCCATCCTCGAAGATTTCAAGGCGCGCCACCGGGGCGGCCGCTCCACGTGGCGCCTGCCGGACGAGTTTCCGTCAGCCGCCGTGTCGCGCGCGTATGCTGCGCCGCGCGTCGACGCGTCCACCGCGCGCTTCACCCAGGCGCCGCCCGCGGCCGACCACTTGCGCGCGTGGTGCGAGCGCGCGTTTGGGTGGTCGGCTGACCGGGCAATGGCGCTGCTGGAGCCGGCGTTGAAGGTGCAGGGCGGGAGAGGAGAGGGGGAGAGGGCGCCGCCGCGCGGCAGCGCTCCACCACGCCGCCCCTCCGCCCAACACGCCCCTCCTCCCTCTTCTCATAGTCCTTCAACGAGCGCACGTCCCAGGCGACCATGCACCAGTTTCTGTCGTTCCGCCAGCGGTTTGCCAAGTTCAAGTCGGCCCGGCTGCAGGCCGCGGTGGCTGGCATTGCTCAAGGAGGGGCCAGCGAGCTCATGCTCGAGGATCAAGGTGGTGGGAAGAAGAAGGCGAAAAAGGGGGGCGGGAAGCGCGCACGCGGCGCGGCGGCCGAGGCCGACGGCCAAGGGCCGAGCACCGCGAAAGGCGTGGCGTCGCCGCCCAAAAAGGCGCGGCGTGGGTGCGGCAAGGCGGCGGCGCCGCGCGGCCGCGGGTGAGGGAGAGAGAGAGGGTGGAGAGCGCACTGCTTGTCCTTGTTCGCCGAAATTATTGTGCAACTGAGACTGTTTGATTCTTGCAGGCGGGCGGGGTGGGGCAGGAGGGAGGGACGGTGTGGCGTGGCGGTCGTCGCCGCGGCAGCGCGGGGGCCGCCGCCTGCGTGGCAAACGCCCGACTGGCGGCGTGCGCGCCCGTTTTCGAGCGCCGCACGCGTCGTCGACGCTAGTATGGGGGGGGGG
>Ga0315289_10001336_pt1 | contig 38217 bp, 28 predicted proteins | sample YL17G11_40_MG_FD_203452 | JGI IMG/M metagenome (GOLD analysis project Ga0315289, IMG submission 203452) | Sediment microbial communities from Yellowstone Lake, YNP, Wyoming, USA - YL17G11_40 | ecosystem: Environmental > Aquatic > Freshwater > Lake > Sediment | place: USA: Wyoming | collected... | reverse complement strand
ACTTTATATCTCTCCGCCTCTTTCATGGTCAGGTTTAACACTCTTATCATCCATATGGATGATCATAACCTGACATTTCCTATTTGCAAACTACTGACATTATTATATTGCGAAGACAGCATTTTTTTCGAGATTTTCCAATTCGACTCACGAATTTTTCTTGACAAAAAAATATTTATGGCAATAATTTAGATTAAAAGCTCAAAGCGAAAACCGAGGATCAAAACTCGTAATGAATCTTTTGCAAATCTTAGATCAGTTCAAAGCTGATAAGTATATTCAAGATAGTATCTCCCATTGGGAGGTAATCCCTCCAAAAGAAGCTATCTTTTCTGAATTTCCGCAAGGAATCGAGCCAAAGATAAAATCGGTATTAGAGAAAAGAGGAATCAGAAAACTTTAATCTCATCAAGCCTCAGCCATAGAAAATATATCTTCCGGCAAAAACGTGGTAATCGTTACCCCCACCGCCTCCGGTAAGACCTTATGTTACAATCTTCCAGTGCTCAACAAAATCTTGGAAAAACCTGAAAGCAGAGCCTTATATCTTTTTCCCACCAAAGCTTTGTCCCAGGATCAGGTGGCGGAGATTCATCAGTTGATAACTGATTTAGACTCCGATATAAAGACTTACACCTTCGATGGAGACACGCCCCGATCAGCTCGAATTGCCATCCGCACTGCCGGCCACATCGTAGTGACCAATCCGGACATGCTTCACACCGGGATATTGCCCCATCACACCCGCTGGATCAAGCTTTTCGAGAATCTGAAATTTGTGGTGATAGATGAGATCCATCACTATCGGGGGGTCTTCGGTAGTCATTTAGCTAATGTCATAAGAAGGCTGAAAAGAATATGTAAATTTTATGGCTCTGATCCACAATTCATTTGCTGTTCTGCCACCATCGCCAATCCGTTGGAGTTGGCTCAAAAGATCATTGAGGAAGAGGTGGTTTTGATAAATAATAATGGCGCTCCATCCGGGGAAAAGCATTTCATTCTTTATAATCCCCCAGTTATAAATAAAGAATTGGGCATTAGAAGATCTTATATTAACGAATCCCAAAGAATAGCAGGCAGATTTTTAGAGAATGATATTCAGACCATCGTTTTTGCAAGGTCCAGATTAAGAGTGGAGGTTCTGTTAACCTATTTGTCCGAGATCATGAAAAAAGCGAAAAAATCGCCAGATTCATTAAGGGGTTATCGAGGCGGTTATCTTCCGCTGGAGAGGAGAGAGATCGAAAAAGGTTTGAGAGAGGGGAGAATCAAAGGGGTGGTCTCCACCAATGCTTTAGAGTTGGGGATTGACATTGGACAATTGGACGCCTGCGTGATGGCAGGCTATCCCGGAAATATCGCCTCCACCTGGCAACAGGCAGGAAGAGCCGGAAGAAGAACCGATGTCTCCGTGGCAATTTTGGTGGCAAACAGCTCGCCTTTAGATCAATATATCATCAATCATCCGGATTATTTCTTCAGCCAATCGCCTGAGTCCGGCATCGTTGATCCCAATAATTTAATCATTTTAGTCAGCCATCTTAAATGCGCCGCCTTTGAGCTTCCTTTTTCAGATGGGGATAAATTCGGGGTAGATGCCACTGAAAAAATCTTAGCTCATCTGGAAGAGAACAGGATTTTACATCATGTGGATGGAAAATGGCATTGGACCGCTGAAATCTACCCCGCAGAAAAGGTAAGCTTAAGAAGTGCTTCGCCTGAGAATTTTGTAATTTTAGATTCCACTGATAGGAACAAAATCATCGGTGAGATGGATTATTTTAGCGCCCCTATGTTTCTGCATAAAGATGCCATCTACCTGCATGGGGCAGATCAATATCAGATTGAAGAATTAGATTGGGAAGGAAAAAAGGCTTATGCCAAAGAGGTGGAGGTGGATTATTATACCGATGCCATTACCAAAACGGATATAAAAGTTTTAGAGATTGAACAAAAAAAGGAAGATTTAAAAGGAAACCAAGTTTATGGCGAGGTCTCAGTTACCACCGTGGCTACTAAATATAAAAAGATAAAATTTCGCACCCATGAGAGTGTAGGCTTTGGAGAGATCGATCTTCCCGAACAGGAAATGCATACCACCTCTTTCTGGTTTGAGTTCCCACAAGAGATTTCCTCAAAAATCCTTATTTCCCCAGAGGATTTAGGTGGAGGACTGAGAGCCTTAGCCAATATATTGCGCAATGTGGTTCCTCTATGGGTAATGTGCGATCCAAGGGACATAAGGACGTTTCCTCAAGTAAAATCTCCATTCTCTGACAAGCCCACCATCTATGTTTATGACAATTATCCCGGTGGCGTGGGATTTTCCGAAAAGATTTTCCAACTCTCCAAAGATATATTCCAAGCCTGTGGGGAAATTATAAAAGGCTGTGGATGTGCTGACGGATGTCCCTCCTGCGTAGGACCTCAAATGGAAGTAGGGGAAAGAGGAAAACAATCTGCGTTAAAGTTGATAGAATGGGTGATCGGAGAGTGAATCTCGTTTTTGTTTCTTATTAAGAAAGGGGTCGGACGTGATGAATCAAGCCCCTACAAATATCAACCGATTGTACATTGTAGGGGTCGGATTTATCCGACCCGTTATGGCTAATAACAATCTTCATTGAAGGAGGTGAAAAAGCATGCCTATTTATGTCACACTCTTCAGATCAACGGCTGAAGGCACAAAAGAGTTGAAGGAGAGTCAGCGATACATAGAAGAGGGGAAAAAGGAAATTCAAGCCGCAGGAGGGAAGATCTTGAATGCCTATGCCCTTTTAGGAAAATATGATTTTCTTTATATCACTGAATTTCCGGATCAGAAATCAGCTTTGAAGGTTCTCATTAAAACAGCTATGAAAGGAAGGGTAGCATCGGAGAATCTGGTAGCTATACCGTTGGAGGAGTTTCTTCAGGCAGTCAAAGAAGCCTGATCTTATGGTGAGCTTGTCGAACCATTTGGGATAAGTTTGAAAAGCCAGTTTTCTCATGATGCGTCCCGCCTGCGGAAGGGTCTTGAGATTATTGCTGAAGCATCAAAAAAAGAGCCTCGTCCTTGACGAGGCTCTTTTTTCCTTAATTAGTGTTGTTCCTATTTGACCAAAACCATCTTCTTTGTTTCGGTGAAGTCTCCAGCTTTGATGCGATAGAAATAAATTCCGCTTGTCACCTCTTGTCCTTGATCGTCTTTCCCATTCCATTTCACCGACTTGTTTCCAGCCTCTTGGTACTCGTCCACCAGAACTCTCACTTTTTGCCCAAGGAGATTATAGATGCTAAGGGTTACATGACTGCCAGTTGGAAGAGCATAGTCGATGTTGCACACTGGGTTGAAAGGATTTGGATAATTCTGATGTAACGCAAATCCAGTAGGAAGATTTTCGTGGTTGTGGATACTATATGCTATCTGAATCACATCAGCCGGTATCATATCCTTGGGCACAGTGAGCCCTAAGTTGATGAACGTCAAAATGAAGTCCACGAGAATGTAACGGCAGTGAGGACTACCATGTCCAGGACCATTATGCGGGCAATCGATTTCGTCATTCACCAGCATGTCACAATAGGTTATAGCCTGACTCACCGTGCGACCATCTTTTGAGATTACCTGTGTCTGGCTGATTTTTCCAGATACGACGTTGAGCATCAGCGTCATTAACTGTGCTTTGGCGAGTCGTTTCAAGAGAGGCTCGTTTTCATTGTTACACATCGTGAGAATCTTCTTCATCACCATCAAGCTATCGTTCTGGTTTGCTGGTTGTGGAACAATGTAGAAGTTCACCGGATTGACTTCGTTCTGGTTGAAGTGAACGTTTATGAGACCAGCAAAGCGAGAGAAGTTCGCGCGTGTATAATCCTTTGGCTTGTTCTGAAGAGCTCTGCATAATTGATCGGCCCAGTAAGCCCGCGAACGAGAGCGTGGGGTGATGGCAAGCTTGGTTAGTGAAAAGTTGACTGTCACCGGAACGTGGTGAATGGTGAACTCTTTTGTCTCCTGGTCAGCCTGATAACCCAGCGGAGTAACAACCGAAACCGAATAATTGCCGTTGGGAATGCTGTCGACATGATAGTACCCCGAATCATCCGACACCACCGACCGGCACAGGTTGCCATCGGAGTCGTATATGTCAAGCGTCACGCCCAAAAGACCATTGATGGATGGGTCTCTTACATAGCCATCGAGAACTGCGAAGCCTGGTCCTTCAGCAATCGACACATTGACTTGCGTATAGAACATGTTGTTGTCGCTGAGGCGACCAGAGAGGAGGACAACCTGTTCGCCCCCAACTTCCACCTGATCTAATGATTGCAATGCAGCCACCCCATCAAAGGTTGCCTCCAAGACTGGGCCCGAGAATCCGTCCACCGGCTCTAGTAACCGACACTCTTCGCTCAATGATGGTACAGCCTCGTTGATTCGGACACTCGCCGGGATGATTTCAGCGGCTGAATATCCCTCGGGCAAATTACCAATCAAGCAGCGAAGTCTTGATTCCGGGGTATACAGCCACGACGCATACCACGTAGGTGGAACGGGCCGTGCATCACAGGTATATACGGTATCAGGTATGATCCATCCCTGCTCACACTTGAGAGCTTGCACACTATCTTCGAAGCACCCATCCCCATCGCGATCCACATACATGAGGGGACAACCCGATGAAGATCCGATAGTTGTGCTTGTGGTAACACCGGTTGAGACTTGGCATTCAAAGTACGAATGATCTATAGATAAATCTGCTCTGGGGAAGTATATCTCTTGGTGCAGGAATCCTTCAGCGAGTCCATTCGTAATCAGTGTGTAGCTGCGATCTGCAGGTAGGAAGAAGTCAACATAACCACCCAGATATTGTACTTCCGCGCCTGGAATCTCGTTGAAAACAGAATCACCCACGTGCCCGATTTTTAAACCATTCGCGTCGTAAATCTGCGCTGACACCGGTGAAAGAAATCTGATCCAAGCAAAGCTGGAAGGAACCTTCAATATGGGGACAACGGCTGAAAACCAGACCGCTTTACTAAAACCTACTATGCCAGCTAGACTTCCTGCAGATAACAACGTCTCAAAGTAATATTCATTCGTGCTAGCTGGGGTTGCGAGTTCCGCAAAAAAGGTATAACCTGGATATATACTCCAGCCTGACTCGTAGGTGTCTGCGTGAAAGCTAATAGTCTCAGTCATAAGATGGCATGTACCCGATTGACCAGTCTCTCGTTCGAAAGGATAGTTTGGATCATAGACGTGAATGTAGCGCGACCCCATTCCTATCTCAATTGTTGCGTAAGCTACAACAGTATGACCCATATTCGCACCACCATTAACCAGCAGAACAGCTGGATACTTGCCATCGTTTATTCGGCTTTTGATATCGGTAAACTCTTGTAACAGATACGTGAAGTCATCTGATTCCCGGAATTCGAGGAGCTTACGTGCTATTGCATTCGCGATGATGCCCCGTGGTAACATAAACACTGCCTGTGCTGCTTCAATTTGTGCCCTCATGATCGAATTCCATGGTGGAATGTCGCATGCACAATCCCCGCAATGAAGGTTGTTATCCGGCATGTTGAATAAATCCAACCCTTGCAGTTTGTAGAGAATAGCTACCATCGACATGCCGGTACAGCGCCCGCCATATTTTGTCCCAGACACCTCAAGGTACTCCCAGTTTGGAAAATGAAAGCCGTGCTGTGTCGGATCGAAGTCATTCTTCCGCAGTATTATTGGTGCCTGCACAACATTCGTGTGACCCCATCGATCGGTGGCAGAGACTCTTAAATCATGTTCGCCGCTGGTCAAAGACAATATGTCCAGCATATGCACAAAAGATGTTTCAGCATCTGGATGCTGCTGAATTGAGGATAATATCGACCCGTCAAGACTCACTACGATACTGGCTAACGATGAATTCCCTTTACCGTTGTCGGTCACAAGAAAATCGAAACGGTACCTTTTCTCGGCGTTTCCCGAAACGAAGTTGTCCTTAACTACAATATCAGGAGGTTGGTGATCTTCCACGAAGTCAACAGTTGAATTATCAACAAAGACCCCAATCTGGTATGTAGGATAAAACTCGTAGCCAGCCATTGATGCTGATATAGTGTAGTTTCCTTTGGGGATACTCATTAGATAGCGACCGTCGGATTGCGTCTCCGCAGTATCAGTATTGCTTGTTCCAACCGCCGTTATGGTGACCACCGACATATCAAGGCCATTTTGCGTTACATGCCCCGAAAGTGTTACGTACTCTTGCGGTGGTTGTCCCCCACCAGCCAACCAATTAGCCAGATTCCGTGCATACTGAGCGTTACCTGCTTGCCGGATCGACAAATCAGGATGCACGCCAACATCTTGGAATCGATAGATAGTGGCATCCCAAGCGACACGACCACCACTGCCGTCCCGCACAGCAACCATATTGATATTATTATGGGAGGCAATAATCTGAGCAGGGGCTGACGCTGCTAAATCGCCCTCATTGAGATTAGCTTGGATGGAACCCACTCCATTCCAGATTTCGTGCGCCGAGAATCCGGAAACAGGAATGTCACATCCAACAGCACCACCGCAGTGATCACAGTCACAGCACCTGAGATTTGAGTAGGTTACACCCAAACTTGGAGAGAACTGATTTGCAGGTACGCTGTACCAGCATCCGTCCGATATCACCATCAAGCCATTCCCGGCTGCCTGGAAGTCGAGTATCGCCTGCAGTTCCGACGTACTCAGAATAGAGGTATTTAGACCGGATATGAACCACAGTTGATCATAATGAGAGAGTGAATCCGCTGTTAAGGTCGGCATCGCACCCCGGTCCGTCACCGTGACCGAGAAACCCTCTTCTGCCAGAATAGAAGGAAGATCGGTATCAAAGTCACTGGCGAGAATGGCATTGCCATACATGTTGCGGGTGGAGTAGACTAGTATCTTCTTGCCATTCTGTGGGGGCTGACCGCCCATGACTTGGACCAAAATATTGTCAACCCATGCATCGTTGTCGGTTGTGGTGTAAGCTCCGAACTCTATCCACGAAAGCTGGTCAAGATGGAGTTCTGGATCATTCACCGTTACATTGAACCTGACAGTACCATCTGCGATATAAACACCCTTGAACTGCACTGTTCCTTCAGATAGCGTTACAGTGTAGTGGTAATCCCCGTACACAAGCGGAAAGGAGACATCATAGAGCGCTGTACTGGGATCGTGCCAATCCCAGACGCCTGGGACATACGCACGTACTCTGTGTGCCGAGCCGTATTGATAGATAGATACCGCTGTATTTACGTCCAACCTGTGGCTGCCCGCTAACACTCCGATACCGGTTACATGGCCCCAGTAGCTGTATGCAACATTCCCATCCCATTCTAATTTCATGGATGTAGCTCCAGACGGCAATTGTCCCACCTTGTTTAACCCATATTGTGCATCTATTACTCTTGCCCAGAGACGTCCATCCTGAAGTCCACCACAGCATCCGTATTCCTGAAGGGTCCACCCAGATGGAACTTGATTGTCGTTAAGATCGTGAAATTCTGTAATAAAATCGGTGGAGTAGGTTTGTCCAACCCCGGTGAATAAGCTAATGGTAAAAATTCCCATCATTAAAAGGATAATTCCACTTGGTTTCATTTTTTGTGCTCCTTTCATTGGTTAATAGTTTAGGCTACAACCTGTAAGCTCAGAAAGAATCTGTTGTTTTTAGAGAATCACATACGCACCTCCTTTTGCTTTGACATGAATGAGGTCTTTCCAAATCCTAAGCTTTTTCCAAATATTAGTTGAAAGATACGAAGTCCCTGCGAAGCTAATGTGAAATACGATCCGCTCGAAGGCATGGCAAGTTACTCTATTAAAAGATTTCTTTCCGAAGTCTCTTGTGCCCTTATACTACTAAGTTTTGCCCTTCTTGTCAAGAAAAATCTTTCTAATCCAAGTTGTATTTTTCCTATAAGGTTATTTACCTAAAATTATCGATTCAAAAGAGGCATTCTTTGTCTGATAGCACATTGTGATAGTGGATTGTGTCAAATTGACTTTTTTGGTGGTCGTAGGCTAAAATCTGCGACTATCGAAAAATCTACGCTTTCAATTGAATCCATTCTTCAGATAGTGTTTTTTCTGCCGATATAAATTTTAAAGAAAAGTTAGCTTTCACCCAAAAAGAGGGGCGCAATAAAATCATGAAGAAGATCTTAGTGGTGGGCAAAGATCCAAAGGTATGTGAGGATCTCCGCAAATATTTCGATCCGCAAGAATATACGCTTGTTTCCTGTTATGACCCTAAGAGCATAGTTGCATCTACGACAAACTTAAAGCCCGACCTCGTCATCTTGGACCTGAATTCGCTCGGCTATTCTGGACTTGAAGTTTTGAAAAGATTAAAAGAGTCAAATTCAAATCTTCCGGTCATAGCCATCGCCGATCCCATGGATCCAAATTCGGACAGTTCATGCGATCAAAACATGGTCCGCATAATAAAAGAGAAAGTTTATGGATTTGTGGAAAGACCTATTCAGCCCGAAAAACTATCATCTCTGGTGAAGGAAGCTTTGTCCGCAAGTATGAGCCGAATGGTTTACACCACAGTAACTACAGGAGAGGCACAAAGAGAGTTAAAGGAAGTGACCAAAGCCTCAGGTCTGTTGAAAAGCCCGGAAAGGGAAAAGTCCGATTGTGCACAAATATTGGAAGGGACTTCGGCTGGGAAAAAAGACTATCACCAAATATTTGAAGAGCTTTTGACTCCTGTTTTCGACAAAATCATAGGGGACTCCAAAGGTAACATCTACGACCATCTCATCTCTGGCTTGGAAAAATGCCTCCTCTCCCTTACCCTAAAATATTGTAATCATAACCAGGTAAAAGCCTCACAAATCCTGGGGATCTCCAGAAATACCTTGAGGGAAAGAATTAAAAGATACGATTTATGGTGAGCCCGCCGGAGGCGGGCCCGTCTGGGCAAGCGTAGTTAACCCATTTGTTTTGACCAAAGATTCCAACCCTTCAAATTCTTCTAATTCCTGTTCTCCATAGCCACATCTTAGCCGACCAAATATAGCGGGCTAAAAATCTAAGGTTTTCGGTCGATAATAACAATGTAGCGAAGTTACAAGAAGTCATTTATGGTGAGCGACTTGTCCTGTCTTCGACCCTGCACTTCGTCTCCCGCCTTTGGCGGGATGTCGAAGGAAGGCTCAAACCCGAAGGGAGCAAAGCCGAAGGAAGTCGAACCATCGACCGATCTCAAGACACGGTTCGACAGTTCGACAAGCTCACTGTCCCGAGCAAAGTCGAGGGACAAGCTCACCGTCCTGAGCAAGGTCGAAGGACAGAATTCGTGTTGCTTTTTCCATTCATGGTGAACTATCTGATTTCTTGAGAAATCGTATTTTTTCTCTATTTGAAGATTTCACAAAATGATGTTTTCGACGCCATTCGAAAGAACCGATAATTTTCCCCCATATAAAGAATTTTGTTATTATCTGCCTTTTATACTGAGCGTCATCGAACCATACATTCAAACTTTTCTGTAGGAGGGTTGAAAATGTATAAAATCATAGAAATGATGCCTCCTTTTATGGTGAGCGTCCTCGAGCCATTGACCTTTCTTGTTTTTTCACTTTTAATCTGGAAATTCAAACGCAAATACTTTGAGCATTGTCCTCAGAGCTGGAGACTGTTGGCCTTAGGTACATTTATTCTTTTTATGGCTGGGACCACCAAATTCGTCCACAATTTTTATATCAACGAAAACCTCGCTATTTCCAAACCTTATCCCTTTACATCTGCAGTAGAGGTCTTAGCATACCTAGCTGGAGCTCTTTTCGTTCTATTCGGCTTCTTAAAATGGGGTTCTGCTCTCCTGAACCTCAGAAAAGCTGGCACTTTGCGGCTCAGACAGCTAACCTGCATAAAAACAGTGTTGTCCGTACTCAATCATCGTAAGAATTTGGATGAGACCCTAAAGGAATCTCTTCCTGGTGTGATGAAGGTGATGGGATATAAGATGGGGGTCATCTTCAAGCCGACTTTTCGTTCTCCAGAGATGATTTTGGTTGCCCATTGGGGGGTGCCAGCCCCAAATATTTTCAATCTTTATGGTCTTCCTTCCACAAATCCATTATATCAAGAGACCACAAAGTCTAAGGAGGTTATCACCACCTCCAATATAATGAGTTTACCTGAATACGGCACCCTTTTCTCCACAGAAGACGAAATCGGTTCTTTTGCTTGTGTTCCCATCAAGTTTTGTGGAAAGATCCTTGGGCTTCTGGGGATTTACGATTCAAAGTCGGATCGGTTCAGCTATCAGGAGATTCAGTTCTTAACCAGTCTGGGTGAAACTTTGGGACTGGCCGCCAAACAGAGCCTAACCTCAGAACGAAACAAGAAAAGGAGGGACTATATTTCTTCAGTAGAAAATATCTCCAGGATAACCCAAGAAAACCTCCCCTTAGATGAAGCGTTTCCCCAGATTTCCACTGAGCTAAAAAAGATAATTGATTTCGATTATGTCTCTTTAGCCATTGCGGATAGATCCGCTCAAAATATAAAGCGCATCTCTTTTGGAACCTCAGGCCGGGTGCTGGTGGATCGAGGATCAAGTATTCCCACAGATAGCGCCACGGTAGGCAAGGTTATGAAATCAGGGGAGGTCTGGATTGAGGAAGACATTCGGTCCTCCAGCACCCTGGGAAAGGATGAAAACTTTCGGGAAGATGAATTGGTCAAAGCTTGTGGCATCAGATCCAGGCTCATCCTGCCTTTATTTTCCAAAAGATCAGTCTGTGGGGCTTTAAGCTTGGGACATCAAAGACCTGGCTTTTATTCGCCTAACGATGGAAAATGGCTTAAGCCAGTCTGCCAACAGCTCTCCCTTTTTATCCAGGAGAATAAACTTTTAGAGAAGTTAAAGAAGGAAGAACACCTTAGTTTACTCCTTTCTGATCGTTCTCTAAAGCTGGTTCAAAATGAGGATACCAAAGCTTTTTTGAATGAGATCGCTTCCGGCTTAACCGAAGAATTGCCCAGAAGCTTTGTCAGAATTACCCTTCTAAATAAAGAGAGAGACCATCTCACCGCCCAGGCACTACATCAGATCAGGAAAGAGGGCATAAATTTGAGAAAAATAGAAGAATTCCCCTTGCGGGATTTGCCCTGGCATCGTCTCACCTTGGAAGCCAAAAGACCTATGCTGATCGACCAAGATGACCCGGAAAGCTTGATGCCAAAGGAGGAGGCCGGACTTATCTTAGATGAAAGGATCAGATCCGCGCTCTTGGTTCCTCTGTTTTTAAACCAGGAGGCAGTGGGGGTCATCTCCTTGGGGGAGATGCGAAATTGGGAGAGACAGCCCCTGACTGAAGAGGAGACAGCTTTTGTCAAACACATGGGTAACCAGGTCTCTTTGGCCTTGGAAAAAGGAGTTCTTTTGCGCTCAAATGAGCGAATGAGAGAAAAACTCAAAGGATTTAAAGAGAAGGTAGATAAGGTGGGGGGTTGGAGCAACCTTTCCCCATCCTTTTCGGAATTAAGCTATGAGGTTAGCAATCCATTGACCTCCATTTTGGGCTCAGCCGAGCTTTTAAGGTTGAAGGAACCTAACTTAAACCCGGAGAACTTCAAATATATCCAAAACATTCAAACAGGGGCAAATAGAATCCAGAAAGTTTTAGAAAAATTTTTGGATTCAGTTTACCCCAAGTAAAATCGAAGCTTTGGCGAATCCCAAAGAGATCCAGGATAGGAAGTCTTTTGAAAATCTACTGGGAGAGAAGAATTTGGAGTGTCCCGCTTTAGCGGGACCATCTAAAAGCTTATTGCCTTTGCCCTGCTAAAGGTGGGAGATTTCCTGTCCCCCTGATAAGGGGGAAACAGGGGGTTAAGTAAGAATCTGTCAAGTTAAATAGTTGCTGGACATTCTCCAAAATTTTGGAGAGCAGAAGTCTCAGTAAGCAACGGATAAAGACATATATGATTTGTGATGTGGAAAACAATTTTGGGGCTTGTTTCCAAATGAGTAAGTTTAATGCATGGTATTTGGTGGAGTTGAAGTATTGTGTGACAAGTGCGACTCATAGAGGGAAGGGTGGTTGGTAGCCGTCCACTTGGACGGGGTGGTAACTCCTCAAATAGTTGATGACCTTTAGGTGAACCATCTAAAAGCTTATTGTCTTTACCCAGCCAAAGGCGGGATGCACTTCGGTTTGGATTTTTCAACACACTCTGAATTTTGAAACAACAAGGGGAAATCAAAATAATATGAGGACATTCAAACTTTCTCTTAAGAAACTTTCCTTTGGACGGGCAATCCTTCTCTTAGCTATTTTTACAAGCACGGCTGGGTTTTTCTTTTATAAATTCCTCTCCACCCTTTTTGTTTCTGAATATACGAGCAAGTTCCAACTCCTTTTTTGGGGAATCCCTCTATTCTTAATAATAGCCATAGCAGTCTTCCTAACTCGGAAGATCACATCTCGGCATAATCGAATAATCAAAAAAGCTGAGGAGATCTGTCCCCAAGAAGATAGAACCGAAACGGTAAGTGTCCCGGGTCAAAACGATCTGGACCGATTAGAACATTCCCTCGATCTCTTAGCCCGAGGTTTGAAAGAGAAACAAACCGAAGCCAAGGCCCTGAATCGAAGGCTCGCAGCTTTAAATGCAATCGCCACGGCAGTGAATCAGACTCAGGATCTGGATCGAATGTTTGGGGACGTGTTGGAAACGATTTTAGAGGTGACTGGTTTTGATTGGGGGATAATATATCTTTTAGATGAGGAGAAAAAGAGTTTGCGGGTGAAAACGTGGAGGGGAATAGAGGTAGACAGGATCTCGGAATTTGACCAGATTAAGCTGGGTGAGGGGATCTTTGGGCAAGCCGCCAAACAAGAGCAAATTCTCTTCGTCTCCGATGTGGAAAAAGATGACCGATGTCAGGAGGAGACGTGGAAAGAGAAAAAAGCCAAGTCGGTTTTAGCTGTTCCCTTGACAGCTAAGGGAGAGCTTTTCGGAGTGATTGCCCTAGTCAGCCTTAACCAAAGAGAGTTGAGCCTGGAGGAAAACGAATTTCTGGTCTCTATCTGTCAACTGGTGGGGATGGCGGTTGACAATATCAATCTTCTCTCCAGCTGGGCTAAAAAAGCCAAGGATCTTTCCCTACTTTTAGATATCTCCTATGCGGTCTCTTCTAGTCTGGATTTGGGTCAAGTGTTAGAGGCTTTAAGCAAAAGAATGACCGAGATCGCGGAGGCGGAGCTATGTTATATAGCCCTTTTGGATGAGAATAAAAAAGATTTAAGGGTGGAGGTCACCTATTCGGCTCAGAGGTCCGATTTTGGACCCATAGGAAAAGTGAATTTTACTCAGAAGAAAGGAAATTTCAGTTTGGAGCTTTTGCCCCATCATAGAAAAGTGATTGAAACCAGAAGGATGGCGAAGATACTAAGAGGGGATAAAATCACAGAAGCCGAAAGAGAAATTTTGTTTTCAGATATAGTGGAAGAAATAATACTTTTACCTCTTTTGGTAGGGCAAAGGATTTTGGGAATTGCGGGGTTAGGAGGGTCTTTTCAGCACAAGTGGGATTTAGAAAAACTGAATCTGTGTAAATCGATAACTTCTCAGACCGCCATTGCCATTGAAAATGCTCAGCTATATGAATATGTCAAGCAAAGGGTAAACGAGATATACACCGTGTATAATGTGGGGCAGAGTCTTTCCACCATTTTGGATTTGGACCATTTATTGGATGAGATATTAAGGATCATCGTGGGCTCCTTTGGTTATCTCAACTGTGCCCTTCTGCTCGTGGATGAGAAGACCAACGAGCTTTATGTTAAGGCCACTCATGGTTTCCCGGAGGATTCGGTGAAGAATTTGAGATTAAAGGTGGGAGAGGAGGGGGTGGCTGGCTGGGTGGCACATACCGGACAGCCATTGATCCTTGGGGATGTGTCCAAAGATCCAAGGTATATAAATGCGATAAAGGAATGCAAGTCAGAGATAGCGGTTCCTCTAAAGTTGAAAGATCGGGTGATCGGAGTTTTGGATGCGGAATCAGAAAAGCTTTCCGCTTTCACCCAAAAAGACGTGCGCATATTGTCTCAGTTAGCTTCACAGATTGCCATCGCCATCGAAAACTCCCGTTTGTTTCAAGAGGAAAAGAAAAGGGCTTTGCAATTGGCGCTAATCAATGATGTGGGTCGAAAAGTGGTCTCCACCTTGGATTTGGACAAACTCTTGACAAGAGTAATCGAGAGTATAAAGATTAATTTTAAATATAACCATGTCTCCTTGTTTTTAATGGATGAAGGCTCCGGGGAGCTGGTTTTAAAGACCTATTTTGGAGAAGATGCTGGTGTGGTGCACGAAGGTTTAAGGTTGAAATCGGGAGTAGGTATGGTGGGGTGGGCCGCCAAATCCAAGAAGACCTTTTGCTCTAATGATGTGTCCAAAGAGCCTAAATATATTCCCGCCATCCCCAAGACAAACTCCGCGCTTTCTGTGCCTCTCCGAAGTGGACAGAAAGTATGGGGAGTGTTGGATGTGGAAAGCTTCAGGACCAATGCCTTCGATGACCGAGATGTGGCGGTTTTAGAGACATTGGCAGATTTCTTAGCCACCGCTCTGAACAACGTGAAACTTTATGAGGAGACCCGAAAAAAGGCGCACCGATTGGCTTTAACCGACCAGATAAATCGAGCGGTCAGCTCCACTTTGGATTTGAAAAGCATCTTCCACATAGTCTCTGAAGAATTAAAAAAAGTGGTGGAATATCATAGAATAAGTCTCTCTTTTTGGCACCCAGAACAACATTCCTTCGAAATGGAGCTGGTCTTATGCCAAAATCAAGAAAGCTCTGGCAAAGACGAAAGGAGGATGTCTCTGGCTGAAGATACTCCCATGTATGAGGTGGTTCAAACCCAAAAGCCTTACTATGTTCCAAACTTGATTTTAGAGAATTGTGTCCACGCTATGGATCGCTTGATGTATTCGGAGGGGATAAGGTCCTATGTTTTTGTGCCGATTTTGAAAGATCAACAAGTGATTGCGGTGCTCAGCCTGGAGAGCAAAAAATCCAATGGATTTGAAAGTGAACAGATAGAGTTACTGAACTCGGTAGGAAGTCACCTTTCGGTAGCTATTAAAAATGCGCAGTTGTATTCGGATTTAGAAAATGCTTTTGGAAATTTGAAGAAGGCGCAAGATAGGTTGATTAAAACTGAAAAGTTGCAAAGATGGGGTGAGATGGCCAGTGGGGTAGTGCATGATTTTAACAACATCTTAACCTCTATTCTGGGCCGAGCTCAACTAAGTTTGAAAAAACTGGAAAAACAAGGATGGAAAATACCGGAAGAGTTGCTAAGAGGTTTGAAGTTGATTGAAGAGGCGGCTACCGATGGGATTAAAATCTTATCCAGAATACAAAAGTTCACCAAAACCAAAAAAGATACGCTCCTCTCCCCAGTGGATCTCAACCAGATAATAGAAGATTCCTTGGAGATGACCAAACCCTCCTGGCAAGACTTGGCTATCCTTTCTGGAATTCGAATAAATGTGAAAAAGGATTTAGAAGATATAGGAAAAGTCTTAGGGGATGCCACCGAGCTCAGAGAGGTTATGACCAACTTGATCTTCAATGCGGTAGATGCCATGCCCCAAGGTGGCACTCTCACCCTGAAGACCGAAGGGGATCAGAAATTTGTCTATCTGCAGGTGAGTGATACGGGATTAGGGATGAGCGAGGAGATCAAAAATAAAATCTTTGAACCTTTTTTCACTACCAAAGAAGATCGGGGGACCGGTTTGGGGATGAGCGTGGTTTATAGCATCATTACTCGACATGAGGGAGAAATCGAGATAAAAAGCTCCCCAGGGCAGGGAAGCACTTTCATCATAAAATTGCCCAAATGCCAAGAAGTAAAAAAAGATGAAAAAATAAAAACCCGATCCGGGGAAAAAGCTTGCGTGTTGATCATAGAGGACGAGAAGAACATAGGAGAAGTCTTGGAGGAGATACTCTCCACCGCAGGATATAATGTAACTTGTGTGACAACGGGAAAAGAGGGAATTGAGCTTTTCAAAAAGAAGAAGTTTGATTTGGTTATAACCGACCTGGGAATTCCGAAGATGTCCGGATGGGAGGTGGCAGATCAAATAAAGGTGATAAATCCCTCCACTCCGGTAATCTTGTCCACCGGCTGGGGACTAAAGTTCGATCCGGCAAAGATGAAAAGCCAAAATGTGGACCGGGTTATAAAGAAACCCTTCCATCAAAAGCAGGTCTTGGAGACAATCTCCGAGTTGTTGGAGGAAGAAAAGAAGACCAAGACCCCCTATGGGATGGAAAATGTCCGAATGGGTCCATAGGATAAGAGAAATAAAATCTCAAAAAGACCAAAGTTCCACAGTTTAAAGAGACAGGCATGTGTAAAAACATGAAACGCTTAGATGAGATAGAATCAAAAACAGAACTTATCGATTTGTCTACCTATACTGGTGCCCCCAATACGGGACCGTATGCTCGTCAGGGCAGACAGACCCGGCCCATGGTGAGGAAAGACGAGCCGAGAATCCAGGTAAAGACCGAAGGTTTTTCCTCAGGAATTTTGACCGCTTCCTTCGGGACTGAGTCTGAAGAATCAGAAAAAGAGATTTCCAGACACTCGGAGGGTGAATTCAAGATATTGGTGGTGGACGATAACGAAAATATCAGGGAGATGCTTGAGGATTTCTTGAATTTGGAGGGGCATACACCTGTTTTGGCAAAAGATGGGGAGGAAGCTTTGAAGGCTTTCTCCGAACAGGATTTTGACATAGTGATCACCGATTTGGGAATGCCTGGGATGTCGGGTTGGGAGGTGAACAAACGCATAAAAGAAAAAAAGCCGGAGATACCGGTGGTGATCATCACCGGATGGGGAGCTCAGCTTGGTGCCGAAGTGCTGAAAGAGAATAAAGTAGAGTGGATATTATCTAAGCCCTTCAATCTGGGTCAGTTCAAACATCTGCTCGAAACAGTGGGAGCTAAGTTTTTAAGAAAGGATGGGTGATATAGAAAACTTCGCAAGTATAGTCTCATCCCTGTTCTGACACCGATGGGTGGATATAGGGGTTCTGCCATTTCATTAAAATTCAGCCTCGGATTTTTCTTTTATTCCTTCTAACATTTTTCTCCACTCGGGATCCTGTTTCATCCTCTCTCGATCAACATAGGTGGAAAGGTCTTCAAATTTCTTGTAACTTTTCTTGGCAGAAGATTTTTCTCCCTTCGCAAAATAAACCTTAGCCAAGCCTGCATAAACCTGGGGGCTTTCGGGATTAAGTTTTTTTGCCTTCTTATAATTCTCAAGGGAAGCCTCATAAGTTCCCGGCTTATAATACGCCTCTCCTAAATTTAGGTAACCTAAGAAAAACTTGTTATCCAAGGCTATTGTTTTTTCAAGGTCTGAGATGCTATTCTGGTATTGATCCAGCTCCAGATAGCAAAGCCCCCGATTATAAAAAGCCCCTAAATCCCGATCATTAAACGAGAGCAGGTGGGTATAGCAAATAATAGCTTGGCTATAATTTTTTTCGCTGGCATAATATTCTGCCGCTTTATTCAAATCCTCCCGAGCTTTGGCTCGATCATTAAGTTGATCATAAGCCAGTCCTCTACCCAAAAGCGCCTCCGAGGATTTTGGATTCAAAGCCAAAGCCTGATTATAAGAGTTAACCGCGGAGGCAAAATCGTGTGAATTCACCTGATCTTGGGCAACCGTTATCCAGTCCCCTGCGGTCTGAGGAGAAGGGTTGGCAGGTCCTATCTCTTGAAGATCTATCTTTAAATTCAGGGTCTTTCCTTGCTTGACCTCCACCTTCTGAGTCCAGTCTTCATATCCTTCCTTGGTGATTCTGAGGCTATGCTTCCCCACAGATACATTTTTGTAAACTTTGTTTCCCGTTCCCAGCATCCTATCATCCACTGCCACCACCGGCCCTGAGGCATTTGACTCTATGCTTATGGCTCCATATCGCTCTTCTGCTTTAATCTCCTCAGAAGCTACATTTTCAGGAGTAGATTTCTCGATGGGAGCAACTCCCTCAGAGAGTTTGTCCGAAAGTAAAGTGAGATCTTTTGTAGAAAGGGATACATTTATAGTGGTGGTCTGTTTCTTGGTTATGGTCACATTATCCTTGACCGTCTGGTATCCCTTCAAACTGGTCTGTAAAGTATAGGAGCCGGAAGGGACAAAGTCGAACGCAAAAAAGCCCAACTGGTTTGATTTAGCCTTTTCCCCAAGTTCTTGGATCTGGATTTCCGCATTAGATAAAAACGCCTTGCTTTTTTGATCAAGGACAATTCCGATGAGCCGGCCTGAGCTTTTCCCTTTCAAGAGTACGGAGGATATAAGTACAGCAATGACTAACAATACGAATGATAGCAGGTATATGGGTTTTCTATTCTTCTGTCTGGGTTTAAGTATGAATTCTTTTTCCCCGATTTTGATTTGATCTGTGGGGTGGAGCTTTATCCCGCCAGCTATTCGTATGGTATTGCCATCTAAATAAGCCACGCCTTTGCTCATGGTTACTTGCTCTGGGGTTGGTTTGGAAATGGGGGTTTTGCTCTTTTTGGGAACTTGTCCCCCTTTAACCTTCCTTTTACCATCCAGTTCCGCTTTACTTAATTTTTCGACCTTGGCCTTTGGGGAACGAGGTTTTCTCTCTTTAGGGGCAGTGGTTTTTAATTTTTCTTTAGATGGAGGCTCTTCGGCCGGGCGTGTTTCTACTTCGAAGATTGCTTCCGTGGGGCTCTGAATCAAGATCGCCTCCTCCTCCTCTCTTTCAGTTTTTACTTTAGCTCCACCCGCGCCCGTTCCTTCGGGGACATAGGAGAGGTCAATTTCACTTCTCCCCGAAAATTCTTCCTTTTGGATCAACTCTTTTTCGGACTGCGTTTTTGAAAGTTCCTGATTTTTAGCATCAATGGTGGTCGTGCAGACTTCTAAATTTTTTTCCCGGGCCCCTGGTGGAGAATCCTTGGAAGAATTTGACTCATCTTCATGTTTCTTAGAAACATCTTGATATTGTGTAGTCACAAATACCCCCTTGAAAAAAAGTGAAAATGAATTCTCTTTTTAACTTAAGTGGGAATTTCTATTTTTTTATCGACAAAAAATCAGATGGTCTTTACCAAACAATTCTATTATATTTTAACCGTGAACCAAAAACTATGAACTATAAACCATTCTTAGGAGTTTTTATGAAGGTAAAAGTGAAGAAAGGAAGGATCAGTCGAATAGAAGATCAAGCCATCCTTTTGAGCCATTTCGAAGAAGAAAGGAAACTTACCGGCCCAGTCAAGGCCATTGACGATCTACTTTTTGGGATGATCAGCCATCTATTAAAAAACAAAGACTTTGTGGGCAGATTAAATCAAACCGCGATTATTTATCCCGAAGGCAAACTGCCAACCCCACGGATCATTTTGGCCGGTCTGGGAAAAAGGACAAAATTTGACTTACATAAACTTCGTCAGGCTTTTGCCTCTGCCTGTCGAAGGGCAAAAGAGCTGAGGATCAAAAGCTTCTCCACCATGTTATTTCCAGCAGATTCCATAGGAATCAATCTAGGTGAGGTATCACAAGCCATGGTGGAGGGAATACTCCTTTCTAACTATCAAATGGATCAATATAAAACCACCAAGAAAAACCAAATTTTAGAAGGCTTTACCATAGTGGAGGAGGATGAAAGAAAGATAGAACCAATTGAAAAAGGGGCATATTTAGGAGAGGTTTTCTCTTGGGCTACTAATCTCACTCGTGATTTGGCTAACCATCCCAGCAACATTCTGACCCCCACCCGTCTATCTTTGGAGGCGAAGAAGCTTGCCGAAGAGAATAACTTTCGATGCAAAATCCTTTCATTGCCGCAGATTAAAAGACTAAAGATGAACTCTTTTTTAGCGGTAGCTTCGGGAAGTAAGGAGCCTCCAAAACTTATTATTTTAGAATACCACCCCCCTGAGCATCGGGCAGAAAAGAAAAGATATGATCCTATGGATCCAGAATCGGACACTTTAGTTTTGGTGGGAAAGGGGATCACCTTTGATTCCGGAGGACTCTCTTTGAAGCCCACCGAAGATATGTTGGAAATGAAGGGAGATATGACCGGAGGAGCAGTGGTGATGTCGGCAGTAGCTGGCTCAGCTAAACTGAAGCTTCCCTTGAACCTGATTGGGATAATCCCTGCGGCTGAAAACCTTCCCTCTGGCTCGGCGTTGAAAATTGGAGATATTATTACTTCGCATTCCGGAAGGACCATTGAGATTTTGAACACGGATGCGGAGGGACGCCTGATTTTGGCAGACGCTTTGTCTTATGCCCGAAGTTTCAAGCCCCATGCCATCATAGATATGGCAACTTTGACTTCAGCCATCAAAATTGCTCTGGGGACTATCTGCGCGGGAGTCTTTGGAAACCATGAAAGACTTAAGGCAAAGATGATCCAGGCTGGGCAAAAGACCGGAGAGCGGGTTTGGGAGCTTCCTTTGTGGGAGGATTATCAAGAGTTCATTAAAAGCGACTTGGCGGATCTTAAAAATGTAGGAGGCAAGCCAGGGGCGGCTATCATTGCCGCTCGGTTTTTACAAAATTTTGTAGGGGATTACCCCTGGGTGCACGTGGACCTAGGCGGAGTCGACTTTTCAGAACAAGAAAGACCTTATGTGCCCAAAGGCGCAACCGGGTTCGGAGCTAGGCTTTTATTACAGTTTTTGAGAGAATGGGCGGGGTTAGAAACAGAAGGTGATAGGTTAAAGGTCTTAGGCGGAAGGAATCCTTAACATCTTATTATTAAATGGGAAGACTAACGAAAGAATGTTGTCTTTTGACTTTGTGAAAAAAGTAACAAAGTTCGTATTATTTTTGTTGACATGTTTCAAAGATTATTTTATCATATTAAATGAATAAAGTTAATCCTGTTTTTTGGAAGGTGAGTTTATGGAACTGACCAAAGCTGGTGATTATGGGATTTTCGGAGTGATATATTTAGCCAAGCAACCCTGGGGAAAGATAGTCTCTTTATCCGAGGTTTCCAAAGCTGAGAATATTCCAGAAAAATTTTTAGCTAAGATTTTTCAGAGCTTGACCAGATCCGGTTTGATCAGATCCCATCGCGGAGCAGGAGGAGGATTTTCCTTAGCCCGACCAGCTAACAAGATAACGGTCAAAGAGGTTTTAGAGAGCATTCAGGGACCCATCCACTTTACCAAATGCTTGAGCGACCTGGATGAATGTGACCGGATGGAGATCTGTAAGTTGCGAAAACTTTGGGAGAAAGCTCAAAACTACGCCCTGAAGATTTTGACCCAAAACACCTTAGCGGATATGATCAAAGAAAACTAAGGGTGTGCATAAATAACGGTAGTCTTTGTTTTGGATTCCTTTCATAGTGAACCATTGAGAGCAGAACAAAATGGAAGGGGAAGAATCTGTTATTTCCCCGATTTGATTCTCAAGAAGGATGGAATAAAGTGAAGGAAAAAATGTCTTTGCGGGATTTGGATTTGAGCCTGGGAAAAAGGAGCAGGTTATTCGGGCTTTTATACAAGCACGGTCCCGCTAATGGAAGGCTATTGCTTTTGCCCATCGATCAAGGTTTGGAGCACGGTCCGGTTGACTTTTTCGATAATCCCGATTCGGTGGACCCTCTTTTTCAATTGAGGCTGGCTAAAGAGGGTGGCTATTCCGGAATCGTCTTTCACATCGGATTGGCTGAAAAATATTTGAAGGATTTTGCAGGAGAAGTTCCTCTAATCTTGAAATTAAATGGGAAGACTAACATTCCTTCCGATAAATACGCCTTCTCTCCTCAAACCGCTTCAGTTGAGGATGCGGTCAGGTTAGGAGCGGATGCGGTAGGATATACTTTATATGTTGGCTCACCAGCTCAAGGGGAGGATATAAGGCAATTCTTCAAAATAAGAGAGGATTGTGACAAATTTGGGATGCCCTTGATTATGTGGGCTTATCCACGGGGCGAAGCCATAGAGGCTAAAGGGGGAAGAGATAGCTTATATGCGGTGGATTATGCGGCTCGGGTAGCCTGTGAATTGGGAGCGGATTTGGTCAAACTTAATCTCCCTGAATATGATGAACAAAAAGCCAAAGACCTGCCCAAGCCGTATGATCAGATGAAATTCACCGCACAAGAAGGAATGGAGAAAGTGGTAAAATCTGCAGGCAGAACGTTGGTTTTGGTCTCAGGCGGAAGCAAGATTTCAGATGAAGATCTATTGGACAAGGTGAAGGCTTGTATGGAAGCGGGAGTAACCGGATTGATCTTCGGTCGTAACATGTGGCAGAGAAAATTCGAGGACGCCATAAAATTAACTGAGAAGATTAAAAGAATAATGTCGGAATATAGTATTTAAAATTCAAGATTCAAAATTCAAAATTTAAGATTCATGCTCATCACCCTCAGCTACCAAAGCTTTCTAAAATCCACTATCCTCAAATTTTGAATTTTGCTTTGTAATTTTTCATTTTGAACCTTTAATTTACCTAAATCTATGCCCATCAAATCTGACAAATGGATCAGAAGAATGGCAAAGGAGCACCAGATGATTGTGCCATTCTCTGAAAGGCAAATAAAGAAAGGGATCATCTCATACGGGCTTTCTTCTTATGGCTATGATATTAGAGTAGCCGATGAATTCAAGGTTTTCACCAATGTCAATACCACCATCGTGGATCCTAAGAATTTTGATCAAAGGTCGTTAGTGGATGTGAAGGGTAAATTTTGCCTCATTCCGCCGAATTCTTTTGTTCTAGCTCGCACTGTCGAATATTTTAAAATTCCCAGAAATATATTGACCATTTGCTTGGGAAAGTCGACTTATGCCCGTTGTGGGATAATTGTGAACGTAACTCCATTTGAGCCGGAGTGGGAGGGTTACGCCACCTTAGAGATTTCAAATACCACTCCGCTTCCTGCCAAAATCTATGCCAACGAGGGGATTGCCCAGATAATTTTTTTGGAGGCGGATGAGGTTTGCGAAGTTTCATACAAAGATAAAAAGGGAAAATATCAAGCCCAGAGAAAGATAACTTTACCAAAATTGTAGCGGACTAATATCCCCTCTCCCCTTGGAGACTGTGTCATAATTCGGTTTTTTGTAGCCGCAGACTTTAGTCTGCGAAAACCGTTTGTTGAATTCCAACAGCTTACGCCCAAATGGGCGACTACAAAGTCAAAACATGATTATAACACAGTCTCTTGGGGGAGAGGGCTTGCCCTGAGCGAAGTCGAAGGGTTAGAGTGAGGGGGGAACCAAAGAATTTTAAAACTAAAAGCAAAAAATTTCGTAGATTATCTAAGTTGTGAAATTTTTCACAAACTTTCGATGCTATGACAAAACATAAAAAGAAGCTTTTGATTTGAAGTTGTTTGTAACCTCACCCGCTTTTGTCCCCCTCTCCACATGTGTGGAGAGGGGTTCACCCTGAGGGGATTCACCCTGAAGGGGAAACAGGGGGAGAGGTCGAAAAAGGAGGATTATGTTAAAAGAGATTAGGATACATGGTCGGGGAGGCCAGGGGGTGGTGACCGCGGCGGAGCTTTTCGCTTGTGCCGCCTTTGAAGATGGGAAATATGCCCAGGCATTCCCTTCCTTCGGCAGTGAGCGTATGGGAGCACCGGTGCAATCTTTCGTTCGTATTGCGGATCATAAAGTTCATAGTAGAAGTCAAATTTATGAACCGGATTATCTGATCATCCAGGACAACACTCTCATCGGTGCCATCGATGTGCTTAGCGGACTTAAGCCCGATGGTATGGTGTTGGTGGATACCGAAATGACTCCAGACCAGTTAGGGCTTAAGACTACGGCAGATGTTAGAACCATTCCCGCCACAAAGATCGCTTTGGAAATCATTGGAAGGGCGGTTCAGAATACCACTTTGATGGGAGCCTTCTCCGGAATAACCGGTTTAATCTCAGTAGAAGCGATAATTAAAAGCGTGAAGGAGAGGTTCCCAGGTGAGGTAGGAGAGAAAAATGCTTTGGCAATAAAGAAGGCTTACGACATGATGAAAGGAGGAAAATGTGCCTAAACCTGAAGGCATAGTGGCAAAGCCAGGCTCAAGTAAAGAATATAAAACCGGAAGCTGGAGGGTGAAAAAACCGGTATTTAAACACGATAAATGCAACGACTGTCGCATATGTGTGATGGTCTGTCCGGATGGGGTTATCTTCGGAGAAGATAAAAAATATTGGGCAGATATGGATTTCTGTAAGGGATGCGGAATCTGTGCAGAAGAATGTCCGGTCAAAGATATTGAAATGGTTCTGGAGGTGAGATGATGAAAAAGGTGATTGAAGGTTCACTGGCAGTGGCGGAAGCGGTCAAGGCTTGCAGACCCCACGTAATCTCTGCCTATCCTATAACTCCTCAAACTCACATCGTGGAGAATTTATCGCAGATGGTAGCAGATGGAGAGCTTAAGGCTGAGTTCATCAACGTGGAATCAGAATTCGCCGCCGCTTCGGTAATTTTGGGCGCATCGGTTACCGGAGCAAGAGCATATTCCACCACAACTTCTCAAGGTCTTTTGCTGATGGCGGAGGTTCTTTTCAACATCGCCGGTTTACGTCTGCCTGTCTCCATAACCTGTGCCAATCGTTCGGTTTCCGCCCCCATAAACATATGGAACGATCATCAGGATGCCATGACGGTCAGGGATTCAGGATGGATACAGTTATATGCTGAGGATTGCCAGGAGGCGGCAGACATGCAGATCCAAGCCTATAAGATTGGAGAAAACCCGGAGATTTCCTTGCCGGTGATGGTCAACATGGACGGATTTATCTTGACTCATGCCTTCGAGCCGGTGGAGCTCTTCGACCAGAAGATGGCAGATGAGTTTCTTCCTCTCTACAGGCCCAAGGTATATCTGACCACCAAAAATCCGGTGAGTTTTGGAATTTTAGCTGAACCCTCCTATTATATGGAGACCAGATACCGTTTGCAACAGGCGATTGAGGCATCCAAGCAGGTGATTGAAGATGTAGCCAATGAATTCAAAAAAGTCTTTGGTCGGTATGCAGGTGGTTTGGTAGATAAATACAGATTAGATGGTGCCAAGACCGCTATCCTGGCTATGGGATCGGTGGTGGGCACAATTCGGGAAGTGGTGGATGAATTGAGAGAAAAAGGTCAAAAAGTTGGGCTTCTTAAGGTCCGAGCCTTTAGGCCATTTCCGAAAGAAGCAATATACGATGCCTTGAAGGATGTAGATAACATAATAGTTATGGAAAAAGCTCTCTCTATGGGATTAGGTGGGATTCTTTTGAATGAGACCCGGGCGGCTTTTTATGGTAAAAAAGGACAACCCCGGATCTCCGGCTTCATAGTGGGATTGGGTGGAAGAGATGTTCCCAATAAGTCTATTATAAATGCGGTGAAGAAGGCAGAATCCGAGATGGTGGAGGACTCTTTTGTGGATTTAAGAGAGGAGCTTATCGGAATCGGAGAGTGATTTAAAGATATACTAATACAAACGTCAGAAATAAGTTTGCATACCTCTTACCCTATCTCTCTCCCACAAGGGGAGAGGGAACTTCATAAATTCTCCCCTCCCTCAATGGGAGGGAGTAGGGGGAGGGTGATGATGTCAATTTATTTAATTTAATTCGCTTGCTATAATATGATGGTAAGACCATTTCGTCAAATTCAGTTTTTGAAGCTCGTTTGGCGGTTACGATGCTGGTATCGAAGCTCGAAACTCGGTAGTCGAAGCTGGAAAGTTCTCTAAAGAAAAGAAATATCAAGCTTCGAGCTTCAAAAGACGAGCTTCGATTCATGGTGAGCGACTTGTCCTGAGCGAAGTCGAAGGAAGTCGAACCATACGAGTCGTCAATATCCCGCATCGCGGAACCTCGCTAACGAAAAACGAGCATCGAGACCTATTAAAGGAAGGTAAACATGGCAAAAGATGAAGTTGTAACAAATAAAAAAGTAACAGAGGCAAAAAGGAAAAAGGAGCCAATCACCGAGAGTTTGGTTGCTCCCGGACACCGTGCTTGTGCGGGCTGTGGCGAGCTTTTAGCCGCACGCTTGGTAATGAATGCGGCTGGCAAAAATGTCATCGCTACCTGCGCCACAGGATGCCTGGAGGTGGTTTCCTCCGCATATCCGCAGTCCGCCTGGAGGGTGCCCTGGATCCATTCATTGTTTGAAAATTCAGCGGCGGTGGCATCCGGGATTGAGGCGGCTTTAAAGGCTTTGGGAAGAGAGGATGAGGCTTACGTGATAGCTCAGGGAGGCGATGGCTCAACTGCAGATATCGGGATCGGTTGCCTCTCCGGCATGCTGGAACGCGGGCATAATATCCTCTATGTGTGCTATGACAACGAGGCTTACATGAATACCGGAGTCCAAAGAAGCGGTTTGACCCCCTTTGAAGCCTCGACTTCTACAGCACCTTCAGGCAAGTGCTCCTGGGGAAAAACCACGGATAAGAAACCCATGCCAGAAATAGTGGCCGCACATGGCATTCCCTACGTAACCACGGCTTCAGTCGGTTACTATGCGGATTTGGAAAAGAAGGTCAAAAAGGCTTTAGGCATCAAAGGACCCAAATATATTCAGATACATTGTCCCTGTCCTTTGGGCTGGATTCATGATCCGGCTTTGACCATCAAAGTGGCCCAGACTGCGGTGCAAACCGGTCTTATCCCTCTGTTCGAAATGGAATATGGAAAAATCACCTCAGTAAGAAAGATAGTTAAGAAAAAACCGGTGGAGGAATATCTGAAACTTCAGGGAAGGTTCAAACACCTTTTCAAGAAGCTGGGTGGGGAGGAGGAGATAAAAAGAATCCAAGCCATAGCGGATCAGAACATAAGAAAATATAATCTAATATAAAAATAAGCAACATGGGGCGGTCGGAGCGCAAGTCCCGATCGCTCCTATGTTTATCTTGATCCTCCCTAAGAAGAAGTGTGTTACTATTAAATTTTGCTTGATTTTGGGCGGGTTATAAATTAATTCATTAACTTGAGTATCTGTAAGTCAAGGAGGCACAAAGAAGACACATTTGAAAAGCGAGTAAGAATTTGAGAGTAATTAAAAATATTCTCTTTTGGACATTCTTGCTGAAATTATCTATCTTGGCTTGTGCTCCAGTTGGGCAGAAGAAAACAACTTTAGAGATACCTTTCAAAAAGATCGATCATTTCATGGTGGGAAGATACGAAGTAGGAGCCATAGAATATGAACCTTACATGCTGCCTTCAGGGTATATCCAGCTTTATTATTTCCCAGTTTATGTGGAGGGTAAAAGGATCCGCGACTTTTATGTAAACCTTTATGGCAACCCCGAAGATTTTCAAGTCTTCAGCCAGAGAAAAGTTTCCAAGGATTTCATATTGAATCAGCCCTTTTTGTGGCTATTGGAAGAGAAGACCGAAAAGGATCCGCACCAGGTCAGAAAAAGATATGAAGGGGCAGTTGAGTATAACCGGATCAAAGAAGATATTATAAAGATTTTGAGTGAATGAGATCGATTTTTGGGGAAGGGATTTCGGAGGTTTTTTTGTCCAAAAAGAATAATATCTCGAAAACATTTTAAAACTCGATATATGGCACATACCTTCACTTTGCCATTAAATTAATGCTTGTAAACAGAAAGGAGATTCAGTATGGCGCAAGCAGAAAAAGGATACCAAAAGGATAAGCCTTATAATGTGAAATACATAGTGGATCCGACTCAGGACGAGCTCCGGAAATTAGCCTTGAAGTTCACCCCGGCTATTATGAAGACTGCATATGGGAATATAGACAAGTTTTCCCGTCTAAAAGCCAGGATGGCAAAATGCACTCATATTATCGCTCCTGAATCAGAAAAGAACAATTACTCAGGCACTATAATGGATCCAGCCAAAGGTAAAGAGCTCATCGAAAGACAGAGGGCTTATATCGAGAAGCAGGGTGAGCTTATTGAGATCAATGGATACTACGGATACGGCAAGGGAGCTATGCCCATTCAGTGGCTATATACCAAAGAGGCCGCCAATGTTGCTGGTATGCAGCAGGTTTTAGCTTTTTCCCGCTCTGCTATTGAATCCAAAGACCAACTTAAACAGCCATTCCAGCCCAAATTCCGTCTGGTATATACCGCAGGTTTGAGTCTCCACGATATGCCTAACAATTTGGCTATCATCGTAGATTTGGAGAATTGGACTACCCATGTGATGGGGTCAGATTACTTTGGCGAGACCAAAAAGGGTGCTTTGCGGATGCTGAATGAATATGTGTACCGGTTAGGCGGATTGGTGATGCACGCGGGAGCCAAAAAGGTGCAGGTAGGTGGAAAAACCCTCACCATGGGAATTTTGGGACTCTCCGGCACAGGCAAAACCACCACCACCTTCAGCAAACAAGGGGAACTGGCTCAGCCTATTCAGGATGACATGATCGTGTTGTGGCCCGATGGAACTTGTACCATCACCGAAAATGGCTGTTTTGCCAAAACCTATGGTCTCACTCCCGAATCCGAGCCGGTGATTTACCAGGGGACTATTCATCCAGATGCCTGGGTGGAGAACGTTTTCCCCAATTCAGATGGAACTTATGATTTCAGCAAGGGACGTCTTACCCCGGAGGAGGTGTCACGTCTTAAAAAGATGTTGATCGATTCAGGAGCACCTCTGGATAATGTGGAAGCCTTCATCAGTGGAAAAGTCAAAATAAATGAGGTGGTGGATGAGAATGACATCCCCCAAGATGGTTGGGATTTCACGGTCTGGACTCAGAACGGCAGGTCCATCATCCCCATGAAAGCTATCAAAGATAGAGCCAGCTTCGATGATATTCCCCCGGTTAGGTCATTAGGAATATTAAATCGTGACGAAGGTCCAGATGCGGCTATGCCGGGAATAGTTCACTTTCCCACACCCGAGTTAGCCGCAGGATATTTCATGTTAGGTGAGACCTCCAAAACTTCCGCCGCTGGAAAAGAGAGAGGAAAAACCCGTTCTCCATTTACCCAGCCATTCTTCACCAGCCCTCATGGTCTTCAGGCAAAACGTTTCAGTGAGTTAGCTTCCAAGCTCGAAGGACTGGAAACCTGGCTGATGAATACCGGATATGTGGGTGGAGACGTAAAAGATGAGAAAAAAGGGAAGGCTTTGAAAGTGAAGATCCCGCACTCCTCCGCTATGCTTGAAGCCATGCTTTCCGGAAAAATAAAATGGACTATAGATCCAGACTTTGGCTACCAGATCGTGGATGTGAACGCTAAAGAAAACGCAGAGCTTCTGAAAAAAGTTCCAAAGGAGATTTTGAATCCCAAGATCTTTTTTGAGAACCATGGTCGGGGTGCGGATTACCGAGCCTGGGTGGAAAGGATCAAAAGAGAGCGGGAAGAGTTCTTAAATAAATTCAATGTAGATAAACAGATCGTAAATGCGGTTTCCCACCGATAAGAAAACCGCTTTTTATGGGACAAGGCTTAATGCACTTTCCGCTCTAGAGATGTTTTGTTTCGATAAAGAAATCGTGAAAAATGTCCCAGGCAAATAGTGAGCGAAACTTATCTCTATGAACTCGCGTAGGCGGGGCTCCCAGCCCCGCCTAAGTATTTTGTCTTAAGGATTATGCAGAAAAAGAACAAAGGCGTAGTCATTGTCCATACTGGTGATGGAAAGGGTAAGACCACAGCCGCTTTGGGCATGGCTTTAAGAGCCGCAGGACATGGAAAAAAGGTTCTAATTGTCCAGTTTATTAAAGACTTCCAAAACTATGGAGAATTAAAATTTGTCAAAAAATATCATTGCGGTATCGAGATTAAAAGCATGGGCAAGGGGTATGTCAAAATCAAAGGCGACAAATTCCCTTTCGAGGAACACGTAAAAGCCGCAAAGCAAGCCTTCAGATTCGCCCAAGATAAAATATTATCAAAAGAATATGATATTGTCGTTTTAGATGAAATAAACATTGCTTTAGATAAAAAGCTTTTGACCCTTGACGAAGTAGTTAAGCTCATCCAACAAAAACCTCCCGATCTTCATATAGTCCTCACCGGACGCAACGCCCCCAAAAAATTGATCCAGCTTGCCGATTTGGTCTCCGAAGTCAAAGAAATAAAACACCCCTATAAAAAGGGAATACTCGCCCAAAAGGGAATAGAATATTAATTTTCGGTTCATCTACTTAGATAGATTTTAGTCTACTCCCGCTCAATTGCGTCGCAAGGTTAATGTTCAATTTGATTTTGATTGACAAACTTGCATCATAGGCTTATTTTGTGTTTAAGAAATTTTAAGATTGTTAGAGGGCGAAATCTTTACACTTAAATTGGAGGTCAAAACGTGAAAGTAAAAACCAAGAAAAGTCACGAAATAATTCTTAAGGACGGTAAGCCCAAAGCGGTCATTCTTGATATTGGGGAATATCAAGAAATGTTGGAGCGCTTGGAGGATATAGAAGATCTGAAGACATTAGAAAAAATGAGGAAAAGACCGCTGAGGTTCAGAGGATTTGAAGAATTTCTTAGGGAGTATAAGCCCAGTGTATGAGATTTTAATAGAACGGTCGGCAGAGCGAGACCTTAAGAGACTTTCTGCAAAAAACTTCTTTGAGGTCCCTGTTTACCCCCGCCTTAATCCTCCTACATGAATAGGTCCATCTGCCACAATGGAAAAGCCCGCTACCATGCCTCTCTACCTATGACAAACGACCCAAGTTATCCCTCTTTATAGCACCGCCAGCACCTCTTCCGCATCTACCTTACCCCAGTAGTAGCCCATCTCCTCGCTCATGCGCCCAGCCCGTTCCACTTCTGCGCGTGCAGATTGTTTGTCCTTGGCTACCAAATGCGCCCAGGCTAACGCTATACGTATATCCACCTCGTAAATGCGGTAGCCACCCTGCACCGCATACTCTAATGCCTCGTTCAAGTCACTCAATGCCGCCGGGGCATCTTTTAAGTGCCGTGCTGACCAGCGCCCTCGCGCCAGGAGCGCCTCTATAAACACCGCGCGATAAGAGATGCCTCGTGCGATTTTGAGCGCTTCATCATAGTGTTTACGGGCGCTTTCTTGTTGTCCAGAATCGGCGTCCATGTCCCCCATGACACGGTGACATCTGCTTAGGTCGTCAGGCCAGCGCTCATGTTCACAAATCGGCAGGTTCGCCACCGTCACCTGTTGGGCGTATTCCGCCTTGCCTGACCGCCGCAGGTAGTCGGCGTGTTGGATGCCCCGCAAACTGTAAAGGTAACGCTGTGTTGAGTCAGTTTCCTGCTCCAGCGCCTCCGCTTGGCGAAAGGAGGCGTCCGCAGATTCCAAGTCCCCGCGCAGATGGGCGACCCAACCCTGATAGGCAAACGAATTACGCTGATCCTCTTTATTCTCCGCACGATGAGACAGAGTCAGAGCTTCGCGAGTAGCGTCTGCGCTTTCGGCAAGTGCTCCGAGATGGGCATATAGCTCTGCCAGGTTCTGGTAGCCTCTGCTGGCGTTAGACCAGTCCTTTGTAACATTCAGCCGAATCTTGATGGCACGCTCGTAAAACGGTGCCGCTTCGCCCAGGCGCCCCAGGTTCATCAGGCAGAGTCCGACTGTGTTTAGGATCCAGCCTTTATGGCTGGGATCGGTGACCTGCGGTTCCTGGGTGGTGTCGCCATCCGGGAAAAACCCTTGCATCAGCCCCAGCGCGGTTTCATAAGCCTCGAGTTCCCAAATCAGCACTTGGCGATTCGTCTGGTTAATCCGTTCCCATAGGATCCAGTCCGCTTCATCATACGCCCCGGCTTGGCAAGCGTGGTGGACTACTTCGATCAGGGGTGTCAGGTCGTCCAAAGTAGGGTGGTATGGAGTGTCGCCAGCTATATAGAGGTAATACTCCTTTATCCGCTCGTGGGCGTCCTTTGCCTCCTTGCCCCTACCCTTTCTCAGGTGCGCCAAATAGTGGGCGCGGATTAGCGGATGCGCTGTGTAAAGGCGCTCAACCGGGTCGAAGCGCAAAATGCGGTAAGCCACCAAACGCTTGACCATCGCTTCAAAATCTGCATTATTTAGAGCCGCCACCAGCGCATTGAGGGCGTCGGTGCTCGTCTTGGCTCGAAAGACTTTGTCAAAAGCCGACTCTTTGACCGGCGTGCGGAAAGCGCTGAAGATCATCATAAAGGCGCGCTCAGGCTCAGTCAGGTGCTCATCGTAGCGGCGCAGGACGCGGTGAACACGCTCGTAGCGTGGCTCATCTGCAGTCGGTGGTGGAATGTCGCCGATATAAGTAACGTCACCTTTATGCCGTTCAAAGAGGTATCCACCCAAAAGGCTAAGGGTCAGTGCATGCCCATCCCAGTTCGCTACCACCTTGTCCAGAGCTTCATTTTTTCCTTTTACACCCAGATTACGAAGCAGATCGCGCCCATCCGAGACGCTCAGGCGGGTCACGTCACGATGGGTGAAGGTGGTGTATTCCATCAGGTCAAACACCGGGGCTCTGCTGGTGATCAGGCAGAAGGATTGATGTCCCGGCGAAGCGAAGTAGCTTAGAAACTCACGTAGGTCAGCACTTTTGAGCAGTCCGTATTGGTCCCCCTCATGGTATTGCATCACCTCCAGCCCGTCCAGGACAAAAAGATAGCGACCGGTATAAAGCATGGCCGCGATCAGATGTGCCTTTGCATTGGAGGATGGATACTGACGCACAAACTCAATATTTCCTCCAGTCATATAAGTCAGAGCAGACTCAAAGAATTCGTCCACGCTGGGCTTGGTGTAAAAGCCCCACCAAAAGACGCCGTCTGGCTTAGGCTGTGACCCCTCCGCCAATAGATCATCCAGCCACCGCCGAGCCAAACTGCTCTTTCCTTCACCGCCAAAGCCGATAAGACCAGTTATTTTCTTGTTCCGCGCGATCCAATCGGCGCTGACTTCCTTTAACAATTCCACCCGTCCAACCCATTCCGGAATAGGTGTCGGAGCATTATTCCAACCAATATCCAGCTTAGGTGCTACTTGTGCCCGCGCCACATCTATGTCAGTTTTAGGCTGGGGTGCCGCACGCATCGGAAATGGTTCGTCTTGTATGGAAAACTGGAATGGAGGAAAGGTAAGAACACGCGCATTGACCGCCCAAGCTGTATCCCGGTCTTTGAGGGATTTATCGGGGAACCAGGTCTCATAGATAATCCCCACGATGAGATTGCGTTCAACATCCAACACCGGTGCGCCGCTCATCCCTGGAGCAATATGCTGTGATTCCAGATGCAGCGGCTCGGCGCGCAGGGTGTGTCCCTCTGGGCACTCCACACAGCCAAGGATCACCCCTCTAGCAGGGGCAGCTGGATGCTCACCCAGAGGACGATAGCCATAGCTGACGAAGGGATGAAGGAAGGAATCTTCCGCTTTCCCCAACACCGGAATCTGCTCCGGGGCCAAAGGCGCCAAGCCATCGACCAATTGTAGAAGGACTATATCGTCATCATGTTGGGGGAAGCAAGCCACAACTTTGGCTCGTCGTTTCTTCTCCTCTCCGCCACGTGCCTGGGGAAAGTAGACAACAAGCTCCGCATCCTTGGCATCCTTGAGTGCATCTGGTTTTTCCCCAAAAATACTCTCGAAAATCTTTTGCCAATGTCCGGGGATCGGTCTGCCTTCCCGCGGGTTCACACCGGCTCCAATCACAACGTGGGCACAGGTTACGATTTTTCCATCTGTAGAAACGGCAATGCCCGTGCCTACAATGGCATCCGTCTTGGGGTGACGGATCTGCACAGTAAAGTCCCGCAGCTTCTGAAGCCGAACTCCACTGTTACCCATCCCTTGCCTCCTTAGCTATAGCCATAGTGCACGTAGACAACCGATAATATGGCGGCTAATCCACTGGACCTTTGTAAAACATCGGAACGAAGAATGTCCAAGCCAATACCATAAGCGATCCAAGGTAGGGAACATATAAGTTGATTGCGGTGAAAGGACCACCCAATGTATATACCCATATTACGAAGGCAGTGGTGGAAATTGCTACATGAGTCCAGTCAGGTGGCTTGTTGTTCGCGGGGTCCGTTGTCCCATAGGTCCTAATAAGGACAACCCCCACCAGACACACTACTGCCCATATTGTCAACACGATGGGCGTATCTTTTGGAATAAAGCCACTCCCCACCAAATAGAGGCTTACCACCTCAGCCGGGATCATTTTCAACAACCTATCTAAATAGAACTTGAAGCCCTCTCCGGCTTCCCGGGCCGCCTTTGTGACACCTATGTCCGGCCTTCTGATTCGAAACGGTGCTGACATCGAAACCTCCTATGGTTAATTGATTTGAATAGAACGATTATTTGATTTTACCATACTGCGGTGTCTCCATCTCCTTAAGCTTTTTTCAAAATATCCAGAAATTCTCTTGGTGATATTATCTTAGTCCCCCTATATTCTCCAACCTTCAGCAAATGTTGGTCTCCGGTCACAATGTAATCAGTGTTGATCTCCAAAGCACAGGCAAGATATTTGTTATCCGTGGGATCATCTTTTATCACATCCACTTTCGTTTGTCCAGAAACCATGATGCTAAACTGGGATAAGTCATGTAAAAATTCAATTATTTCCGAATCTGTCCAGCTAAGCCTCTTTTTTATCTTCGGATAAAAGATTACCCGTTGAATCTCGTGTAAAATAGGAATGGAAACAACTGAATCAAAAGCACCGATTCTCCATTCGCTCAATATTTTTGCAGAAGGTCCTTTTGGAGTTAAAAGTCCACTGATGAAAAGGTTGGCATCCAAAACCGCCTTGAGCATTTTTACCTTCTTTTTTTCTTTTCTTCTTTAAGCTCTTCTTTTTTGGAGTAGGCTATTGCTTCTTTAATGTCTCTTTCCAATGCCTCTTGGCTCACCTTTTCATTTCTTTTGTGAACAACCTCTATCTTTTCGAAGAATGCTTCTCTTTTTTCCTTCCACTGCTCAAACTGCCAAACCGGAATCACAGCCGCCATGGGTTTACCATTACGTTCGATGATGAATTGATCATTCCTCAAGAGGACTTCGTTCAAAAGCGTTCCCAAGTTTTGTCGAGCCTTTAGGGCATTAATCATCTTTTCCATTCCTTTACCTCCTTAAATTTAAGTATACCATAATTAATACGATTGATATACTCATGCTAATTGTATATGGAGGAATTGCTAGTGCCGTATAATGAACTACGTCTGTTTAATCTGCGCTGAATTCCTCTACATATTTTCCTGCCATGAATGCAGCGGTGGCGCCGTCACCTATGGCGGTGGTTATTTGCCGCAAGATTTTCTGCCTAACATCTCCTGCGGCATAGACTCCGGGAACCGAAGTTTCCGTATCCTCACCTGCTATTATATATCCCCATTTATCCAATTCCATCTCCCCTTTTAAAAACCCGGTCATGGGGGTGAGTCCCACATAGACGAACACCCCTTGCGCTCCTATCTTTTTTTCTTCACCGGTCTGTCGACTTTTTATGGTAACCGATTCCACTTTGTTTTCCCCATTTATTGAGGTTACCATATGATTAAGATAAAACTTCATTCTTGGTTCTTTAAGCGCCCTTTCCTGCAAAATCTTCTCTGCGGTCATATCTGGTAGGAATTCAACCACGGTGGCACTTTTAACAAATCGCAAAAGATACAACCCCTCCTGAATTCCAGAACTTCCTGCGCCAATCACCACAATATCTTTGTCCTTGAAAAATGGACCATCACAGGTGGCACAATAAGAAACTCCCCTCCCTCTGAATTTATCCTCTCCCGGAATATTCAACTTTTTTGGCTCCGTTCCAGTGGCTATGATCACGGCCTTGGTCTTATATTCCCCCTCTTTAACTTTGATGGTCTTTATCTTATTTCTGAGATCGACTGAAAGAACTTCTTTGATAGAAATTATCTCTACTCCAAATTTTAGTGCCTGCTCTTCCATTTTTTTCATCAACTCCGCTCCAGCGATTTCCTCTGGAAAGCCGGGATAATTTTCCACCCATTCAGTGGTCGCTACCAATCCACCCGGTGCAAGTTTGTCCAGAAGCAAAGTGTTCAATTTTCCTCGGGTCGCATAGATGCCCGCAGTCAAACCTGCAGGTCCACCGCCGATGATTATCAAATCATAAATTTTTTCTTCCACTACAATTTCCTCCTTGTTGTTAATTATGTGGCAAACTCGCTCATATTTGGTCTTGCTTTTTAAATCTTTGATGTTATTTTAATTAGGCAATGATTGAAAGTCAACATCTTTTGTTGAGGTCTTTGAAAAAGTACCCTGATATGGTGGACTAAAAGCCCACCCTACGCGGTTGCATCTTCACTAATAATAACCTACTTCCGCGTAGGCGGGGCTCCCAGCCCCGCAAAAAATGACTTTTTCAGAGTTCGTTTGTTGGAGGTTCAATTTGCCCATTAAACGACCACCCTGGTTAAGAGTTAAGACTTCCTGGGGAGAAAACTATCGCCAATTAAAAGTCCTTTTGGCAGATTCAAACTTACATACGGTTTGTCAAGAAGCGAACTGCCCCAATATAAACCATTGTTTCGAGAGCAAAACCGCAACCTTTTTGATCTTAGGGAATATCTGCACCCGAGGATGCGGATTCTGTGAAGTAAAAAGAGGGACACCGTTACCGGTTGACAATAGTGAACCAAAGCGAGTAGCCATAGCGGTAAAGAAATTGGGACTTTCTTATGCGGTGATAACTTCGGTGACCAGAGATGATCTTCCAGACGGAGGAGCATCTCTCTTTGCCCAAACCATTCAAGAAATCAGAAATTTAATTCCTGTCTGTAAAATAGAGGTGTTGATTCCCGACTTTTTAGGTTCTTTTGAATCATTGAAGATAGTTTTAGATGCGAAGCCAGATGTTTTGAATCATAATTTAGAAACGGTGAAAAGGCTTTATCCTCAAGTAAGGAGAGGTGCAGATTACCAAAGGTCTTTGAACTTACTTTGCATTGCAAAAGACTATGATCCAACCCCGATAACTAAATCCGGGATCATGATCGGACTTGGAGAAACATGGGAGGAGATATTTGACTTAATGAAAGATTTGAGAAATGTGGGTTGCGATCTTTTAACCATAGGACAATATCTAAGCCCATCAAAACAGCATCTTCCGGTGTTTAAATATTATCATCCGGACGAATTTGCGGAATTAAAAAGTATAGGAGAGAAGATGGGATTTTCGCACGTGGAGTCCGGTCCATTGGTTAGAAGTTCTTATCAGGCACATAAACAAATAGAAAGCCTATGTAGAAAATAACTTCTCGAAGCTCGTTTAACGTTGGTGAAGCTGGTATCGATGCTCGAGGTTCGAAGTTAGAAGTTGGAACACCCGATTGGACAAAGAAATGTTCGAGCCTCGAGATTCGAGTGACGAGCTTCGTTACGAGTATCGACACCGATAAACGAGCATCGATCTTTACGAAAGGAGGAAAGGTGAAACTCTACTATACCACTATTAAGTCGCCCGTCGGTGAAATACTTGCCACCCGAACCGACCAAGGTTTAAATTTCGTAAGTTTTCCTAAAAGCACATGGGAAAAATTTCTTTCCGCATTGGAAAAAGATGAGAGCATCACCCTGATTCAAGATAATAAAAAATTCTCCAATTTAAGAAATAATTTAAAAGCCTATTTTTCAGGGAAGAAAGTCCAGTTTAGAGAGAGCTTCGATTTAAAAGGCGGAACAGATTTTCAGAAAAAGGTCTGGGGAGCCATGCAAAAAATCCCTTTTGGTCAAACCCGAAGCTATGGCTGGTTGGCAAAACAGGTGGGAGATAAGAACAAAGCCAGAGCAGTGGGGGGAGCCTGTGGTTCAAATCCCTTTCCCATCCTTATTCCTTGCCACCGTGTTATCAAAGAGGACGGTGGTTTGGGCGGATATGGCGGTGGATTGAGCCTCAAAAGAAAATTACTCAAAATAGAAGGAGTGAATGTTTAATTCCCCCTTGTTTTCTGTTAGGTTTCGTTCAAAGAGGTTAGGGTTTAGATTCGCTCCGCTCACTACAAGTCGGTTAAGTATCGTCTCAAAAGTTATCGTTAGTCGTTTATCGTCTAAAAGGCACCGATAAACGAAACCGAAATACGACTTACGATACGTTACCGAAACCCAAACCGATAAACGATAGACATAGAAACCATAGTTTATAGGCTCGCCAAATAGACATGATCTTAAAAATTCTTGCCTTAGGTGCACTGGAG
>Ga0315289_10001335_pt1 | contig 38228 bp, 28 predicted proteins | sample YL17G11_40_MG_FD_203452 | JGI IMG/M metagenome (GOLD analysis project Ga0315289, IMG submission 203452) | Sediment microbial communities from Yellowstone Lake, YNP, Wyoming, USA - YL17G11_40 | ecosystem: Environmental > Aquatic > Freshwater > Lake > Sediment | place: USA: Wyoming | collected... | reverse complement strand
TAGCGCGCCCTGGCGGCGCGAGCACTCTGAGGGCGCCGGGCACGATTTCCATCTCCGCCGGCACGACGCCGGCCAGATCGCCATCTATCTGAAGCGGAAGCGGCCGCTCGCAGTGGACGCGCAGCGCACGGGTGCGCAGGGTGATAACGCCGGGGTGGCGCGGATGCCTGCCGGTCAGCACGCCCAGGACATGCGCGGGAGCATCGAGGGGGCTGCGGCAGTCGAATATGACGACATCAAGCAGGCCGTCATCCGGGCGCGCCTGGGGGGCGATGCGCCAGCGGTAGGTGTAGAGAGCGGTGTTGGCCGCGACGAGCAGCAAAGCGGCGGCAGTCAGGTGGCCGTGATCGAACGAGATCTCCAGCGGCGTCGGTCTGAAACGCAGCGCCCGCGCCAACCCGGCGGCAACATAGGCCCCGGGGCCGGTCAAGCGCTTGAGGCGCGGGTTGACGTGGGCCACGACATCGGCGTCGAACCCGATGCCCGCCATCAGCGCGAAATGGCGCGATCCGGTGCGCCCCAGGTCAATGATTCGCTGGCAGCAGCCAGCAGCGACATCGCACGCGGAATCGAAAGCCAAAGGGATGCCCATCTCGCGGGCGAACGCGTTGGCCATGCCGGTGGGGATGACGCCGAGGGCGGCGGGGGCATGCGCGAGCGCGCCGAGCACCGAATTGATGGTGCCATCGCCGCCAGCGACGATGACCCGGTCGCAGCCACTGGCGATGGCGTTGGCCGCGGCCCGCGCGGCGTCGTCGCCGGTGGGCGTCAGCGCGAGCTCGACGTCGAGTCCGCGCGCGGAAAGGCGGCGAGCGATGGCGGCGGCAAGGCGGGCGGTGCGGCCCCGGCCGGAGGCAGGGTTGGCCACGAGCACGGCGCGACCGGGCACGGCTCCCTCCTGATGCCATGAGGCCGCACCCAGAGGGATGCGGCGCTCGGGAATCGCAGGCGTCGCCATCCACCTACTTGATGGCGAACGGCTGCTCTGCAAGCGGCAGGCGGCGGCTCTTGCGGATCTGGTTTTCGCGCACCAGGATGCGCAGCAGCTCCGCGTTGAGCTGGCCCTTGGTCTTGGTTTGCTCCGCCCACCAGTCTACGGCGGACCTGGCGACGTAGTCCCGGGGGTCGCGGCGCAGGCATTCCTTCCAGGTGGCGACGGCCTTGTCCACCTGCCAGGTGCACTCATAGGCGTGGGCCAGCATGTGACGGAGGTACATGGGGGCGCCGGGTTTCTTGAGCGCCTCCTGCCAGATCGGGATCGCGCTCTGGAAATCCTTGAGCTTGTCCTGGTAGAGCCAGGCGAGGTCCTTGTAGAGCTCGTAGCGGTCGGGGTTGAAGTAGATGCCGCGCTTGTAGACGTTGATGCCGGTCTGCACCCACTTGGGCTTATCGCGGTCCGCGGCGTCGGCGTAAATGTTCCAGGCGCAGTGCCAGGCGAAGGTGGACCAGGCGTCAATGAAATGGGGGTCCATCTCGCAGATGCTCTGGAGCACGGGAACGATGCGCCACCAGCCGGAGGCGCCGACATGCCAGTACTCGTCCACCTTGAGCCACAGCAGGTTGACCACCAGCGGTCGGAAGCCGCCGATCATGGCCATGATGGCAACGGTGCCGCCATCGCGGATATTGAAGATCGGCTGGTTATACTCCTTGGGGTAATGCGGATCCCTCTCGATGCTGCGCTGCACCGGGTAGAGCACTATCAGCACGGCCACGGCGGGCACGATGAACCACCGGGCGCGCTTATGTGAGGCTAGTTTCATCTGGCATTACATCTCCCTTTGCGATCGCGACTGCCACCCGGGCGACGGGGTAGTCGGCAGCTCACATTTCCCGCTCGTTGAACAGTATCGCCGCGATGGCGATCACCACGATGGTATAGCCGATTCCGTAAATGGCCATCTTGCCCAACAGCACGACGGGAATAGCCAGGCCGTCCACCACCGCCGGGCGGATGTCGAGGTTGGTGAAGTTGGGCAAGATCGCGTGCAGCGCCTCCAGCACCCCGCGCGATGCTACGTTATCGGCGTGCTCGGCAAGCTGCTTGACGTAGATCTGACTGTAGCCCATGGACCAGAACAGGAACCCGGCGACGATGGACATCAGCGAGGAGGCGAAGGTGCTGATCATCATGACCAGCGCGGTCATGATCATGAGCGCGAAGAAGGTGCCGAGCAACGCCGTGAACAGGGCGGGGCTCCACACCTGCTGCTTCAGGTAGAGGGCTCCCAACAGCACCACGCCCATAATCGCCAGCGAGAGCGCCAGCACCACCACCGCCCCGCAGTACTTGCCCAGCAGGAACTCCAGGCGGCGCACCGGCTTGGCGAGTATGGCGTAGACGGTGCGGCGCTCGACCTCGGGCTGGATAAGGCTCACGCCCATGTAGATCGCAAGCAAAAGGCCGAACACGGTGATCGCGGTCAGGCCCAGGTCCTTGAGCATCTTGTCCTCTTCGCCCGGAGTCATGAAGGTGAAGAAGAAGCCGATGATAAGGAACAGCAGCGCGAAGACCAAGATGATCTGCAAAACGATCCGGCTCAGGGCCTCGGAGACCGTGTTGCGGGCGATAATGAAGATGCTGCGCATTTATTCCGCTCCCTCGCGTAGGATATCGGAGATTATGAAGATGCGGCGCACTTACTCTGCTTCCTCTCGCACCATGTCCATGAATACTTGCTCCAGGGTGGGGCGGGGGCGGCGCATCTCGTGCAGGGTGCAGCCGTCGCGCTGCAACAGCGCCAGCACCTGCTGGCACTGATCCACCGGCGCGCAGATCCTCACCATGCCGCTCGCGCTTCGTAGAGTAGCATCGGCGGGGGTGCAAGCTGCGCCCAGGCCCTCAATCCTGGCCACCGCCGGGCCGTCGAGGCCCCCCGCGAGAATGACCACCTCGGAGGGGGCGGGCAGGAGCTCGTCGAGGGTGCCGCAGGCCTTGAGGTTGCCGCGGTAGAGCACGCCGACGCGATCGCATAGAACCTCGACCTCATTGAGCAGATGGCTGCACAGCAGGATGGTGGCCCCGCGCTGCTTGAGATCGGTGATGAGGCTGCGAATCTGGTAGGCGCCGACCGGGTCGAGGCCGGAGGTCGGCTCGTCAAGGATGAGCAACTGCGGCTCGTTAAGCAGCGCCTGAGCGAGGCCGATGCGCTGGAGCATGCCCCGGGAATAGTGACGCAGGAGCATGTGGCGGCGCTCAGTCATGCCCACCATCTCGAGCAGGTCATTGATGCGGGTTTTCTGCTGGGCCTTGCTCATGCTGAAGAACTGGGCGAAGTAGCGCAGAAGCTGCTCACCGGTTAGATGCTCATAAAAATAGGGGGCCTCGGGCATGTAGCCGATGAGGCGCTTGGCGCGCCGGTCGCCGACCTTGCGGCCGAAGAGCTTGGCGCCGCCCTTCGTCGGGTAGATAAGGCCCAGCAGGAGCTTGAGGCACGTCGTCTTGCCCGACCCATTGGGGCCCACCAGGCCGAAGGTCTCGCCCTCCTGCACCTCCAGGTCGAGATCATTGAGGGCGAGCACGCCGGTGCCGCCGAAGAAGGACCGGTAGATCTTGGTGAGGCCGCGCATTTCGACTACAGATGGCACAGAAGCCCTCCCACGCAAGCTCGGGTCAACAGGGAACGAAACGGGGCGTCGTCCCGACGCCCGTCTCAGCCCACCGATACATGCATGATACCCATTCCCGTCGGCGGCTGTCAAGGAATTTGGGGGCGGGTGAGGCCTGTCCGCCGTAGGCGGGGTGCGCCTGGTAGAGGCGGTTCCTTCGACTCGGCTCAGGACAGGTCGCGAACCGCCCCTACTCCCCGATCACCTGCACCCGGATCAAGTTGGTGCGGCCGGGAACACCGACCGGCACCCCGCCGCTAATCACCACCAGGTCTCCGTCGCGCACGTACCCATGACCCCTTGCTGCTGCCTGCGCCCGCGCCAGCATTTCGTCGGTGTTGCCGCATCCTTCGATGAGCAACGGCTGCACCCCCCAGATCAGCCCCACCCGGCGATAAGTCTCCAGGTTCGGCGTCACCGCGATGATCGGGGTGCGCGGCCGGTTCTTCGAGATCATGCGCGCCGTGTAGCCGGAGCTGGTGGAGCAGATGATCGCCTTCGCCCGCAGATCGTGGGCGATGGCGACGCACGACTCGCTGATGGCATCGGTCGGGTTATCGGAGACGATGAGCGCCTTCTCGCGTCGGATGGCATCGAAATCGAGCAGGTTTTCGGCCTGCCGCGCCACGCGGGCCATCATCCTGGTGGCGCGCACCGGGTACTTGCCCACCGCCGTCTCGCCCGAGAGCATGACCGCGTCGCTGCCGTCGAGGATGGCATTGGCGATGTCGGTGACTTCGGCGCGAGTGGGACGCGGGCTCTCGATCATGGATTGCAGCATCTGCGTCGCCGTGATCACCGGCTTGCCCGCCAGGTTGCAGCCCCGAATGATGCGTTTCTGAATCCCGGGCACCTGGTCCAGCGGCAGCTCGACCCCCAGGTCCCCCCGCGCCACCATCAATCCATCGGCCGCCGCCAGTATCGGCGGCAGCGCGCGCACCGCCTCGTGCTTCTCGATCTTGGCAATGATGGGAATGGCGCACTTGCGCTTCTTCATTCGCTGGCGCAGGGGCGCCAGGTCCTCCGCCCGGCGCACGAATGACATCGCTACCCAATCCACGCCGTGGGCAATGCCGAAATCAAGATCCTCAAGGTCCTTGTCGGTGACGGCGGGGATGGGCAGCTCACTGTCGGGCACATTGACGCCCTGGTGCGAGGCGAGGGTCCCGCCGTTGACCACGCGGCACACGATGTCTCCGCGCCTCACCGCCCGCACCCGCAGCTCGATGGCGCCGTCGGCGAGCATTATGCGCTCACCGCGGCGCACGTGCCGCGCGAGATCGGGGAAGGTGAGCTGGACGCGCTCCTCGCTGCCGCGCACCGGGAGGGGAGTCAGAACGAAAGTTTGTCCGCGCCGCAGGTGAGCGCAGCCGTCGGCGAACTCACCGATGCGCAGCTTGGGCCCGCAAAGATCCTGGAGGATACCGATGGGGCGCCCGAGCTCCTGCGCCAGGTCGCGAACGGCGGCGATGCGCCGCGCGTGCTGCTGGTGCGCGCCGTGGGAGAAATTGAGGCGCGCGACATCCATGCCCGCCTTGGCCAGGGCCCGCAGAACGCGGGGGGGGTCGCTGGCGGGGCCGAGGGTGCAGACGATGCGCGTTTTTCTCATGGTGGAGCCTCGCGCCGGGCGCGCAGCTCGCGATGCACGGCGCTGAAGGTGGTGATGGGCATCCCGAGGCTCTCCACTTTCTCCAGGATCAACTCGACGGTGCGCGCCTGGGGGTTAAACCGATAGATGGACCACGGGTGCATTGGCGGCGAGTAGTAGGTGAGATTCAACCCCCGGACGCCGTGCAGCGACTTGCGGTAAACCTCGAATTCCTCTTGCGGGGTCTGCGGCGGCCGGTTTGGGTATCCCCAGGGCAGCACCGGCGGCCACATGCAGGGCACCGGGTTGTGCCCCTTGAGCACATTCTCATGCCAATCCTGGGCGGGCAGCTCCAACAGCCCCGGGAACCCATCCTCGTCGTACCAGTAGGGCTCGGTGAGAGGCGAGGGCACGGTCTCCTGCGGGCCGCGGGCATCGGAGCTGACGAAGGGCACGCCCAGCTCGACCAGCAGGCTTAGAAGCTCCTTCGCGCCGCGCAAGCCGCGATAGAATCCACCGGGAGTGCGCAAGCCGGGATTGGTCACCGCGAGATGCTGCGCCAGCAGCGCGGCGGTGCGCTCGATCTCATCGCGCGCCTGGCGCAAGTCCACGCGTTCCGCACAATCATCAGTGGGCTTGAGCCGCATATGCGAGTAAGTGTGCGAATGAACGTCGAACATCTCGTCGCGCAAGAGCTCAGCGTATCGCGGCCCCGCCTGATCCAAGAGCCCGCCGCAGATGCAGAAGGTCGCCGGCGCCCGCAGGCGCCGGTGCACCTTGACCACGCTCTCCAACGCGCGCAGCGAATACTCGACATCGCCAAGGTACTCAACATCATAAACAGGCAGGTAAGGCGTCACGCTTTCGCTCCCTAGGCCGCAGGCCGGGATGGCGGCTTTACGCCTAGCCATTTCGCCTCCGCCTCTCGCACCTGGTCGAGATTCTCGGTAACCTTGCGAAACGCATCGAGGTACTGATTCAGGAGCGCGGTCTCGTCGCCGAGCCAGGCGACGCTGCCGCCGATGGTCAGCTCCTGCTCCTCGCAGCGCCGCTCGGTGACCGGGCAATCGCCGCGGTGATACTGGACCACGCGGCGCGCGAAATGGCACTTCCACGGGCAGCCCTTGCCATAGAAGTAGGCGTGCTCCTGGTGGCGGGGGCGCAGGTAAATGGGCACCCTGACATAGCCCATGCCGATGGGCACGCCCTCGGCGGCAACCGCTTCCACCCACCGCTCGCGGCTCACCCCTTCGACCTCGCTGGCGACAAACGTCGGTGAATAGATGTGGTACACGTGGTCGCAGCCGGGCGCGACATCGGGCGGCTCGATGCCCGGAATCTCCGCCAGGCCGCGGGAGAGATAATCGGCATGGCGCCGCCGCTGCGCATTCCACTGATCGAGGTAACGCAGTTGCACGTTGGCGATGACCGCGGCCAGGGGATGGATGCGGTAGGTGTAGATCAGGCTGTCAATATACTTCTTCAGGCTCTCATCCTTGATGACCTCGGCGTGGCGCGCCGGGTGCTGGCCCATGAGGTTAGCAAGCTCGAAGAGGCGCTCGTCATTGGTGACCAGCAGGCCGCCCTCACCGCCGACCATGTTTTTGCCGTCCCCGATGCTGTAGCAGCCGAGGTGGCCGATGGTGCCCACGCGGCGGCGGTGGTAGATGGCGCCAATGGCCTGGGCGCAGTCTTCAATCACCGGCAGGCCGTGCTTGGCCGCCACCGCCATGATGGAATCCATATCCGCAGGATGACCATAGATGTGCACCACGACGATGGCGCGCGTGGCATCGGTGATGCGCGATTCGATGGTGGCGGCGTCGAGGTTGTAGGTGCGCTCATCAATGTCGGCGAAGACGGGGATGGCGTTTTGCTGCAAGATGCACGAGACGGTCTGTCCCCAGGTGTAGCCGGAGACGATGACCTCATCGCCGGCTTCGACGCCGGCGGCCATGACCGCGATGTGCAGGGCGGGGCCGCCGCCGCTGGTGGTCATGGCCATGCCTGCGCCCATGAACTCGGCGAAGCTGCGCTCGAAGACCTCCATCGGCCCGCCGCCGCCGGCGGCCGTCAGGCAGCGGCTGTCCTCGCTGGATTTGCGCAGCGCATCAACCACCGCGGCGATCTCTTCCTCGCCCACGCGCGGCCACGATCCGGGGCTGCGCGTGACGGTCTTCTCGCCGCCAAACAGCGCCAACTCAGCCATCAGCATGCCTCCGTATGATTGCCACGCGAGCCTGCTTCGCTGAAGCTTCGTCGGCCGCGCGACACCTGGGCCACCAACTATGTGGTGGCCCAGCCGTCCACGGCTGCGGACGCCTGGGCTGCCATCATCTCCGCAGGTTGTAGAACAACCCTGCGCCGCCGTACTCGGCGACCGTTCCCAGCTCCTCCTCGATGCGCAGCAGTTGGTTATACTTGGCCACCCGGTCGGTGCGGCAGGGCGCGCCGGTCTTGATCTGCCCCGCATTGGTGGCGACCGCGATGTCGGCGATGGTCGCGTCCTCGGTCTCGCCCGAGCGGTGTGAAACCACCGCGGTGTACGATGCCCGCTTCGCGGTCTCGATTGCGGCCAGGGTCTCGCTCAGCGTCCCAATCTGGTTGACCTTAATGAGGATGCTGTTGGTGACTCCCATCTCGATGCCCTTGCGCAGGCGCTCGACGTTGGTCACGAACAGATCATCCCCCACCAGTTGCACCCGGCGACCGATGCGCTCGGTGAGCAGCTTCCACGTGTCCCAGTCATCCTCGGCCAGGCCGTCCTCGATGGAAACGATGGGATGGCGGTTGCACAGATCCTCGTAGAAGTCCACCATCTGGGCGCCGGAGCGCTCCTTGCCCTCGCCCTTGAAGATATACTTGCCGCCGGAGTAGAATTCGGTCGCCGCCGGATCGAGGGCGATGGCGATGTCGGAGCCCGCATCATATCCCGCCTTGGCGATAGCCTCCTCGATGACCTGGATGGCCTCCTCGTTGGACTTCAGGTTGGGGGCGAACCCGCCCTCATCGCCAACGGCGGCGCTGAGTCCCCTTGCGCCCAGCACTTGCTTGAGCGCGTGGTAAACCTCGGCCCCCATGCGCAGCGCCTCGGCGAAACTCTTGGCGCCGATGGGCATGACCATGAACTCCTGTAGATCCAGGTTGTTGTCGGCGTGCTTGCCGCCGTTGAGGATGTTCATCATGGGCACCGGCAGGCGATGCGCGCCCACCCCGCCGATGTACTGATACAGCGAGAGCCCGAAATGCTCCCCCGCCGCTTTCGCCACCGCCAGGGAGACGCCGAGGATGGCGTTGGCGCCGAGCTTGCCCTTGTTGGCGGTGCCGTCGAGCTCGATCATCGCGCGGTCAATCGCCGCCTGCTCGGAGGCGAGCATGCCCTCGATCTCCGGGGCGATGATATCGTTGACGTTCTCAACCGCCTTGAGCACGCCCTTGCCGCCGTAGCGGCGCTTGTCGCCATCGCGCAGCTCGACCGCCTCGTGCGTCCCCGTCGAGGCCCCCGAAGGGACCGCCGCGCGGCCCATGGAGCCGTCATCGAGGTACACGTCAACCTCGATCGTCGGGTTGCCCCGCGAGTCGAGGATCTCCCGCGCCAGGATGCTCTCGATCTCCAAGTGAACGCTCCTTCCGCGGCTAGGTCGCTTGCGACCGCCGTGGCGGCCTGCGGCCTAGCCACAGTGGTGGATAGATAGGCTCGTGCTTCCGCCTTCGCGGGCGACGTAGGGGCAAGGCATGCCTTGCCCCTACTCTGCGAAGCGGCGAACCGCTTCGCTGCGAAGCACGAGTCGCAGGGCGAAGTAGGCTTCGCAGAGTAGCATCGGTGCGGTATTATAGCAAAGCGTCCCGATCTTGTCATTCTACGCTGCGCGCGGGGTGTGTTCGCGGAGAGTGGGTATCGCAGTTCAACTCCGTGCTCAACGCCGACGGAGGAGTGCACTGGGCGCGGGGTCGCCCCGCCGTCGCCGCGACGGCTATGGCGGGCAGGCTGACCCCGCGATTCGCGGCTCGCCAGAGGCGAGTCAACTTCAGCGCTTGCGCGCCTCTGGCGCGAAGCCGCGCCCGGATCGAGCGCGCGGCTCCGTCCCACACCCACTGAAAACGAACACACCCCGCGCGACTTCGCGGCCTCAAGGCCTGCCCTGAGCAACGCTAAGGGGTGAACTCTGCCACCCCCTGAGCAGCAATAGCCAGCGAGGAGTGCGCGGCTGCGGCGAAGAAGAAACCCCACACCACATCGGAAACGGCTGTACACCTGTGCCTCTGGACAACGGCGCCGCCGAAAAGCAAATCCCCGTGTCGCGATTGCGGACCGACCTCACCATCATTCTCATCTCGTGGGGGGTCTTTGGCTCGTGCTGGTTCAACGCGGTGCTGGGCGCGCCCTATACCGCTTATGCCGTGCGCCTTGGGGCGGACCCGCTGATGCTCGGCTTTCTCTCGGCCGCTGCCGTGCTCGGGGTCGTGGGCCAGGTATTCTCGGCGCATCTGATCGAGCGCACCGGCCGTCGCAAGACCATCTTCCTCATCGCCGACCTGATTCAGCGCCCGCTGTGGGTGCTGGTCGGAGCGCTGCCCTTCCTGATCCCCGGCCGCCACGCGATGTGGCGGATTGTCGGTCTGCTCGGGCTGACGCTGATGTCCTCCTTGCTGGGGCAAGTGGGCAGCCCCGCCTGGGTCAGTTGGATGGCGCAGGTCATCCCCAACCCCGTCAGGGCCAGGTTCCTGGGCGTGCGTTTTCGACTCGCCACCACCACCGGCATGATAACCGCCCTGGTGGTGGGCAAGGTGCTCGACTGGGATAGCTCTTACCGCACCTTCTTTGCCATCTTCAGTTTCGCGGCGCTGATGGGCACCATAGATATCGTGATGTTCTTCTTCATCCCACGCGGCGACGAGACGCCCGCGCGCGAGCCGCCGTCAATTTCCAAGATTCTGTTGATCCCCTGGAGCGACGAGCGCTTCCGGCGCTACCTGTATTACGTGGCTTCAAGCGCCGCCTGCTATGGGATCATGGGGCAGTTCCTGACCCTCTATCTGCTCGAGGGCATCAACCTGGGCAAGTTCTACACCAATCTATACCTGCTGGGGATACCGCTGCTGGTGGCGGCGCTGCTGGGCTCTGCGGTGGGCATCCAGATCAGCCGCTTCGGCAACCGCCCGGTGCTGTTCGTGGCGACGCTTGTGGCAGTGCCGCTGCCGCTAATGTTTGGCGCCGCGGGGCATAACAATTATCCGCTGCTCGCCAGCGCGGCCGTGCTCGCAGGTATCGTGACCGCGGCGCTGGGCGTGGCGGAGCTCAACATGCTGTTCGCGATGACGCCCGCGCCCCGGCGCAGCGCCTACCTCGCCGCGGTGGCGCTGATGGCCGGAGTAGTGGGGGCGGCGGCGCCGATCGTCGGCGGCGTTATCGCGCAGTCTCTGGTGGGCTGGCACGCGGTGGTCGCGGGCTTGAGGGTGACCAACCTGCACGCGGTGTTCCTGGCGGCGACGCTGCTGCGCATTGCTCACGCGGCGGTATTTGTCCCCGGGCTGCCGGAACCAGAAGCGCGTCCCGCGGCGGAGCTCATGGCCGATGTGCTCAAGGCGCCAACCGAGGCTGCGGGCGCGGCGATGCGGCGAATCTTGCGGCGATAGGGGCCTCTTTCTTGGGGTGCGCTTTCTCTTTGGGACGCGATCACCGCGCGCCGCCTGAAGACCGTGCGGCCGGACCACCCGCCAACCGCTCAATCATCTCCGCCACCTTCGCCCGGTGGCGCATCATCGGTTCCGGATCGAAGTTGTAGTGCGTCAGGTCGGCGATGATCTCCTTCGGGATCTCCAGCAGCGCCTTCGCCTCCGCGGGCGCGCCGGGCCTAGCGGCAAGCCGCTTCAGCAATTGGAAATACTCGTAATCTTCGATCCCCTCGCGCAGCAACTCGACGCGAATGGAGGGCACGGGCCCGTCGGTGTAGGGCGTCTTATCGTCGCCGACATGGCGATTGCTCGGGTACCACAGCCGCCCATCGCCATTGCCCCAGAACTGCCTGGCGCCGGCGGGAACGCCATAGCCCGAGACATAACTCATGGGATCCTCGTACGGATTCTGGAGCGCCGGCTCGGGGAAAGCGGTGGGGCTGGTCCACCAGTTGGTGTGCCAGATCAGGATGCCGGTGACCCCGTACTTGTGGCTCATCCACAGCCAGGTGCGGAAGTCCACCGCCGGATGGTCTATGAAAAGCCCGACAAAAGGAGCGTGGGGCCCACAGCACAGGTACCACCAGATCTCGTCACCCGCCTGCTGGCGCTGGTGGCAGGTCTTCTCATCGTAGACGCCTACCGGCACGCACCAGGTGTTGACCGCGCCGTAGAGCTGCTCGACCGGGCGCACGGTGAGAAAGCGGTTGAGCTTGGGCGCGAACTCCTTGAGCGTCTCCATGCCGCCGCGGACGTATTCGAATTGCTCCGCGCCCGGCTCGTCGAACCAGTAGATGTATGCTTTGTGCAGCCAGCCCTTCTCTTCGAGGTGCTGCTGAATGCCGCCGAGGTATTGTGCCATTAACTGCTTGTACTCGGGTGTGCCCGCCTTGGTGCCGGCGATCTCGGCTCCCGCACTCTCGTAGAAGGTGCCGCCGCCGAGGCCCTGCACCGGCATGCTGAAGCTATTGAACCCCAACTCATCCAGGTAGTATGCAGCCTTGCGATCGAATTCGGTCCAATCCAAGGTCGCCTTGCCAGCGTCGAACTTCACCGTCGGGCCCCCCATGGGGGTGTAGGGGCTGATGCGATGGCTGTGGAAGGCGCGGTAGTACTTGTCAACCGTCGCGGCCAGGGCCTCGCCGCTCAGGTTCTCGTAGCGGGCGGCCCACTCTTCCGAGAATCCGAAGCCGGAGCGGATGGCGCTCTCCTTCGGCAGCGCGAAGTCCCATACCCGCAGTTGCACCGGCGTGTTGACGCTCTGGTTCCCAGCGGAAATCGTCACCGCGCCGCGATAAAGCCCGGGGGCCGCATCGTCCGGGACGTAAACCGTCAGCCAGATCGGCTGATTTCGATCCGCGGGCACGTCCAATGGGCCGCGATAGCGGGGCAGCGGATCGGGCCACAGGCCGGGCATGCCCAACTCGTCCGTGGGATGCACGACATTAACGTAGCCGACCAGGCGGATTTCAGGGGCCGCGATTTGCGCTCCCCGGGGCCCGACCAGCGGGGTGGCGCTGACGGTCATTCTTTCCAGGTTCCGCTGGGGCCGCACCACCAGTTGGAATGGCTCGTACTCATTGCGCGCCGCGGCCAGGCGTACTGTTTTTCCCCGCACCCGCGGCAGAGGCCGCTCAGTGGAGACCTTGTAGGTCGCCCCGCACCACCAGACCGGCAGCGGGCCGGCGGATATCAACCTCCCATAGTCCGCCCCGAGCAGCAGGGGCACGCTGACCGCGGCGCGGGCCTCGTAAAGCACATTGCGCGAGCCCTCGGTGACTTTGAGCAGAATCGCTAATGCGCCGGCCTTGCTGAGCGAGTAGGGGAGCGCGGCAATGGTGCGCCCCGGCTTGAGGGTGATGTTCCTGGTTGTCCTCGTGGGGCCGATCACCAGTGATACCTTCACATCGCGAGCGCGCTTCGAATCGAGCATGATACGCGCTTCATTCTCCGGCGCCGGACGCAGGCTGCCCAGGCTCTCAACCGCAACCGTCAGATCGCTTGCGCGCCGCGTCTGTTGCAGATATACGGTCTGGCCGACCATGTCGGGCAGGGGGCGGCTCAACTCGGCGCTGTACCGGTAACCGGTGATCTGGAAGGAGCCAGGAGCGGAGTCGCCGTCCCGCCGGTTGGCCCTCACCGCGGAGAGGCGCACCTGGATCGCGCGAGCCGGAAAGAGCTGCGCTGGCAGCGGCAGGGTCCGGCTCTCCTTTCCAACCTCGCCCACCGCAACGAAGTTCTGCCCGTCATTGGTTGCTTCAATCAAGCAGCTCCCCGACTCATAGAAGCCGAGCTCGACCGTCACCGCGGCCGATCGCTGCTCGACATCGCCCAGATCATGGCGGTAGGTGATAGAGCTGCCCTCCCCCATGCGCCAGCGATTGGTGTTCCACGCGGCATTGAAGGCCTCGAGGTTACGACGGTAATTTCCCCCTTCGTAATCGCCGACGAGGGTTGCCTCATAGCGCCTCGCGCTCACGCACTCGCCGGCGCCCAGCTCCAGGCCCTGCCGGCGCACATGAATGGGAGTGACCTCGCGCAGGGCGATGTCGTCGAAGTAAACGATGCCATTGACCATCCATTGACCAAAGCGCAGGTAATGGTCTCCCTGCGCGGGTGTAACGAAGACGGACTCGTGATATTTCCACTGCGGCTCGACGCCGTAGTCGCAGTTGGCGAAGTCAGGGCCGGAGATGATGCAGCCGCCGCTGGCGTTCTCGCCCCGCGCCCAGAAACCGACGAGATAGGTGGCGCCGGGCTTGAGCTCGAGCTCCGCGCGCCACAAGCTCGATTCCTTGCCATTGCCCGTGACGGCGATGGAGCGCTTGCCGCGGTAGGCCACAGTGGCCCACACCCCGGAGCCCTCAAGCGTCCAGCCGGTAGGAGCAGCGCCCGCGCCGCCCTCGAAGGATGGGTTCGCGGCCAGGTTTTCAGCCCTTGCCCTCATCATCTTGGAGCCCGGGGCATCTGCGCCGGCCAGCGAATGCAGCGCCACCAGTGCCAACAGCGTGCATGTGATTGCAGTTCTGATCTCCAATGTGTCCTCCCGTGGCATGGTGTGGACGGGACTGCGGTTTGACGATTAGGCACTATGGGCGCTGCACCTGTGTCGGACCAACAAGCGCCCGCGAGCCGCCGACCTACAAGCGTGACCAGACCATTCCCGGGGTCGGCCGGCATCAGGCCTGGCGAGCGAAAACAGCGTGATGGCGACGCGTTCAGCTGGCGACGGGAATCACTTTGGCCTTTGGCTTGGGCTTGGGCTTGAGGGGGAGTTCGCCCGAGGGCTCGATTCTCACCGGCGCTCCGGGCAGCGCCCGGCGAATGAGGATGGTGGTCAGCTTTGAGCCGCGGGCGTGGGTGAGGCGCACGACGATTGAGTCGGACTGCCTGGTTGCTTGGGGCTCCTTGCTCTGCGGTTTGGCGCGCTCCAGCTCCGTGACGCGGCTCAACACAACCAGGGTCTCAGTCTTATCCTCGCTGCGCCGGACCTCCGGCTGCCCCAGCGCCTTGCGGTAAAACTGCTCGATGTTCTCGATGGGCGCCGGGCTGGTGAACTGCCCGATGGCCAGCACCCACTCGCGGCCCTGCGGCGGCGTCATGCGCCAGGTGACGGACTCCTTCTCGCGCGCATCGGGGAAAACCCGGACGCCCAGATTGTCAGCGGTGGCCCTTGGCGTCCGGGTTATGGTGACGATACCGTCCGGGGTATGGAGGCGTTCGACATGCGCTTGCGCGGCCTTGGCCTTGGTCTCAGAGCGCTTGCTTGCCTGCGGCGCGGCATGCGAGCGCGCAGCAGCCGGGGTGGATTCTTTTCGCTGGTCGAGAGATCGAGCCGAGGCTCCGGGCGCAGCTAGTGAACCACCGCCGCTCGTCGTCCCTTGCCCGCGGCATCCGATGGCGGCAACCAGCGCCACCGCGGCGCCGATCGCGGCCCGGGCTGCCCATGATCGGACGACCATTCGCTTACTCCAGGTAATCCCTGAGCTTCTTGCTGCGCCCCGGCTGCTTGAGTTTCTTGAGCGCCTTGGCTTCGATCTGGCGGATGCGCTCCCGGGTGACCTTGAAGTGCTGACCGACCTCCTCCAGGGTTCGCGCATAGCCGTCGTCGAGGCCGAAGCGCAGCTTGAGGACATCGCGCTCGCGCTCGGTCAGCTCGTTGAGGACGTGCTCGATCTGCTCGCGCAGCACCAGGGTGCTTGCCGCCTCGTCGGGGGAGACCGCCTCCGAGTCCTCGATGAAGTCGCCCAGGTGGCTGTTCTCCTCCTCGCCGATGGGCGTCTCCAGGGACAGCGGTTCGGGGGCGATCCGAATAATCTCGCTGACCCGCGCCGCGGCCTTTTCCTTCTCCTCAGGTGTGCTAAAAGGCCCCTCCATCTGCTCCGCGATTTCCTCGAGGGTGGGCTCGCGCCCGAGCCCCTGGAGCAGTTGGCGGGAGACCTTGATGAGCTTGTTAATGGTCTCCACCATGTGCACCGGGATGCGGATGGTGCGCCCTTGGTCGGCGATGGCGCGGCTAATGGCCTGGCGAATCCACCAGGTGGCATAGGTGCTGAACTTGAACCGCTTGCGGTAATCGAACTTCTCGACCGCGCGGATGAGACCGATATTGCCCTCCTGGATGAGGTCGAGGAAGGACATGCCGTGCCCGCTGTATTTCTTGGCGATGCTGACCACCAGGCGGCGGTTGGCCTCGATCAGCCGCTGCTTGGCGCCCTCGCCCTCGGCCATGATCGAGGCGGCCCACACCGACATGGGCGCGATTTCCGTCTCCGCCCCGCCCGCGGCTTGCGCGATCTCGCCGGCCGCGGGTTCATGCCCGAGCTTGCGCCGCAGCCGGCGCCTCCAGCCGACCACCCGGAACACCTTGCGCAGGTAGCGCTCGGACTTGCCCAAAATCGTTTCCGCGTCATAGCGGCGCGGATCCAACTCTTCCCGGCCCACGTCCTCCTCGCTGCGGGTGCCGATGCGGAACTCGTCCCATACTTTGTGCGCGAAGAGGGCGTCGCGGACCTTCTTCAGCGTCAGCTCGCGCAGGATCTTCTCGTAGAGCAGGTGCCGCTTGCGGCTCTCGTTGAGACCGCGCTGCACCTCGGCTCGCGTCAACCGGCCGCCGCCCTCCTCGCTGCGCGCATACTCCCGCAGCAACACCGCTTGGCGCGTGCCGACCTCGCGCAGACGCTGGTGCAGCATGAGCTTGAATGCCTCCAGCGCCTGCTCCGGCGTCAGCTCCTCCACCGTCTCGCGCTGGCTCAGCCGCTTGAGCGCTTCCTCCAGCAACTCCACCCGCTGGCGCATTGCCTTGTCCGTCACCTGGGACACCGCCTCGTAGATCTCCCGCGCCTTCGGCTCCTTGCCCAGGTGCTGTGTGGTGTAGTCCCACACCCGCTGCGTGCGCCCCAGCAGGGTCGCGCACTCCAGCTTCTTGGCGAGCTCGACCTCCTCCTTGGATGACAGCAAGGGCACGCGCCCGATCTCGCGCAGGTACATGCGCACCGAGTCGTCCGGCGGCACTCCCTCGGCCGGCTCTTCCTCGCGCGCAGCGCCCCGCCCGCGCGGCCGCGGCTCCTCCGGGGACGGGATCTCGGGCGTCCGCTCGATCACCTGAATCCCTTCCTCCGCCACCGCCTGCAAGATCTGGTCTATCTGGTCCGGATCAACATCATCCGCGAGGGTGTCGTTGATCTCCTCGTAAGTGAGGACGCCCCCGCGCTTGCGACCTTGCTCCAGCAGCTTCTGGACCTCTTCACTTTCGCGCAGGTCCACTTCAGCCATCAATTACAGCCCCTATCCTTCGCGCTGCCCCAAAGGCGCCCTCGCCTGGGCAGCGCTCGCCGCCCAGGGCCATGTCTGCGCGCCAGCGCTATCCGACTTCCCCGCCAATGCTGCGGCGCGCGGTCAGTCGCGACAGGCGCCGTTTCAGCTCCGTCCGTTCTCGCCGTTCCTCGTCGGTCAGTTCCTCGGAGTGCTCCTCGGAGTGCTCCCTCTGCAGCAGCTCCTTGAAGCGGCGCGAATCCCGCCACTCCCCCATGCGTTCCACCGCCTTGCGCAGCTCCGCATCGGAACCGGCTCCCGCGTCCTCTGCCAGCGCCAGCCCTGACAGCAGCGCACATAGCTCGGGCTCTTGCTCGCCCGCGAGCAGACTCTCGATATCCGCCGCGCCGGCCTCTGTTTTCTCCCTCAGGCTCTCGAATACCCGCCGATGCCGCTCGTCGCAGAAGTCATCTGGCGACAGTTCTTGCAGCAGCCACCGGGCCGCGACTTCACTTTGCAGGATCGCCGCCAGCACCTGCCGCTCCACCTGGCCCCTGGCGCTCGGCGGCGCCGCCTTCGCTTCAGACGGGCGGCGCCCGGTGTGTATTCTTTTTCGCAGCTCTTGGTGGAGCGCCTGCTCCATCAATCTTACACGTTCGACATTTGGCCGGCAGCAGCGCTCAGCCAGTCGCCGGATGTAGTGCGCTTGCGCCACGGCATCCCGTAACTCCGCCAGCGCCTCCACCGCCTCCTGCATTACCGCCAGGCGCCCGTCTTCGGTATCCGGGTGACTCGCCGCGATCACCGCTAGGCGGTAGTCCGTGGCGCTAACCGCGTTCTCGATCTCAGCCGCGAGCGCATCGGGGCCGTTTTCGGCAAGAAACGAGTCCGGGTCCGCCCCCGGCGGCAGGCGCACCACCCGCACCTCCAGGCGCGCCGCCGCAAACAGTTCCTGACTGCGCAGCATCGCCTTCATGCCCGCCGAATCGCTGTCATAGGCGGCATAGACGCGCCCGGTGTGCCGCCGCAGCACTTCAAGGTGCTCCTGGGTCAGCGCCGTGCCCAGGGTCGCCACCGTCTCCGTGAAACCCGCCGCGTGGCAGGCGATGGCGTCAAAATAGCCCTCGACCACGATCGCCCGCCCGCGCTCCCCCATCTCCTTGCGCGCCAGTGGAAACGCGTAGAGCGTGCGCCCCTTGTGAAACAACAGCGTCTCGGGCGAGTTGATGTACTTCGCTTCCTCGCCCTCCAAGATGCGGCCGCCGAAGCCGATCACCCGCTCCTGCGAGTCGAGGATGGGGAACATGATGCGCCCGCGAAAGCGGTCATAACATCCGTCGGCACGCGCCCGCGCGACGCACAGCCCGCTCTTCTCGATATCCGGGTCATGGTACCCCTGGCGGCGCAGGTGGTGATAGAGGCCATCCCACTCGGCCGGCGCCCAGCCAATTCGGAAGCGCGCGATCAGTTCATCCGTCAGCCCGCGACTTTTCAGATATTCGCCGGCGCGCGCGCTGCCTTCGAGCTGGCCGCGAAAGAAACTCGCGGCCTCGGCGTTGATCCGCGCCAGCAGGTCCTTGAGGCCGCGCGCGGGGTCTGATTCCCGGCGGCCTGCGAAATCCACGCCCAGCCGCGCGGCGAGCTTGCGCGCCGCCTCCGGGAAGGTCAGGTTCTCAGCGCGCATCAGGAAGTGAAAGACATTGCCGCCGGCGCCGCAGCCGAAGCAGTGCCACAGCCCCTTGTCCGGATCAACGGTGAGCGACGGCGCCTTGTCGGGATGAAAGGGACACAGACCCGCCAACCGCTTGCCTGCACGCTTAAGGCTCACGTGCGGCGCGATGATCTCGACTATGTTCGTTCGCTCCCGGATCTCGTCGGCGCTATGGGTTGCTCGGGAGTCGGCCATCTGCGTACCTGCGTGGCGCTGAGACCAATACCGGGCGGGATGGGGACCGCCCGGTGCTAGATAAGTGTTCGGCGCGGCGCTTGTTTTCCCTCTTGGGGCAGCGCCCGATTTTGGCGCGTTCGCTGCCGCGGACCACCCGCCGTGTCATCTCCTGCGGACACCGGCGCCGACAGCCTTCCGGCGCCCGCTACAGACCCTCAACCGCCGCGGCCTAGCCCACCTCCACCGCCTTGCCCGTCTTCATGGACTTGTTGGCGGCGACGCTGATGGCGAGCGTTTTGACCGCATCCTCGTAGGGCGACATGATGCCCGCACGGTCGCCCCGGCGCACAGCCTTGATGAACGCATCGTCCTCGACCGCGAAGATATCGCCCTCGCCCTTGATCTCGCACGTGTCCTTTCCCGCCTGCATCAGGCGCACCGAGTGCTCCCAGCCGGTGAACTGCGCCGCCAGCTTGCTGGCGTACACGTTGAGCGAGACGCCGCCGCTCGCATTGGAGGAGCAGGAAGCCCACAGGTTGGCGATGGCGCCGCCGGCAAACTTGATGTTGACGACCGCCGCGTCCTCGATGTCATAGGTCTCGGGCGTGCCGGTGTTGAACCCGCTGGCGGCGAAGGCGTGCACCTCGACTGCATCGCCGCAGAGGAAGCGCGCCAGATCCACGGTGTGGGTCACCTGCTCCAGGAACTGGCCGCCGCTCCTTTTCTTCTGCACCCACCAGGTCCAGATGCCGATGGCCGGGCTGGGGCGCGGCGTGCCCCCGATCCAGCCGCCATTGACCAGAATCGCCGGATCGCCGGCAAGCAATTTCTTTACCGTCTGCACGCCGCGCCGGTAGCGGTTCATGTAGCCGGCGCAGGTGATAAGCTTCTTCGCTTTGGCCGCGGCGGCGATCTCCTTGGCCTGGACGAGGTCGAGGTTGATTGGCTTCTCGACGAAGAAGGGGATGCCGCGCTCGATGAGATCGAACTCCGCCCCGTGCGCGAACGGCGGCAGGCACACGTACGCCGCGTCGAGGGGGACCGCGTCGAGCAGCTGCCTGGCCGACTTGAACATCGGCGCCTGGTGCTGATCCGCGAGCGGCTTGGTGCGTTTCGGATCCGCGTCACAGAAGGCGGCGATCATGACATCTTTGCGCTTGCTCAAGGCCTCTGAGTGCGCCCTCGCCATCCCCCCGGCTCCAATGAAACCTACCCTGATTCTTGCTGGCATCGAACGTGCCACCTCCTTCATCGTCGCGGCCGGACATCGCGGTGGGCAAACGCGCCCACGCCCCCGCCGGCATCGCGCCGTATCATTCAATGGCGGGCCAAAGCATACCTGCTGCCGCGCTTGCGCCATCGTGGCCGCGAATAGCGCGCAAAGGGGGGACGACAAACATGGAAGAGTGGCTGCGTCTAATCGGCGTCTTAGAGCCTATCCGAAAAATCGACAGGGATGGACCAGAATGTCATTCTGAGGCCCTTCGCGGCGTGTCCCTTTGAGCGAAGCGAAGAGTTTGGCTCGGCCCAGAGCTTGCCCTGAGCAACGCGAAGGGATAAACTGCGCCGAAGAATCTTGGGAGCCTGGTGCGACAGCATGACAAGATCCTTCGCTGGCGCTCAGGATGACAGTCAACCCTTTTTAGGATAGGCTCTTAGCGCCCTTTACGGCGTCAGCCCCTGGAGGTACCGTTCCGCCGAGCGCGCGGCCAGCGCCCCGTCGGCGGCGGCGGTGATCACCTGCGGCCACGCGCCGGCGCGCACATCGCCCGCCGCGAACACCCCAGGCGCCGAGGTGCGCAGGCACTCGTCAACGACGATAAACCCCTTCTCGTCCAGCTCGACCACGCCCGCAGCCAGCTCTGACACCGGGTCGGTGCCCACGCACACGAACACCCCGGGCACCTCCAGCGTCGAGGTCTCGCCGGTCACCACGTCGCGCAGCTTGAGCGCTCGCACCACGCCGTCAGCGCCAACGATCTCGGTGACCACGCGATTCCACATGACCTGGATCTTCTCGTTAGCCAGGGCCTCCTGCTGCAACACCTTGGCCGCGCGCAGTTGGTCGCGGCGGTGGATGAGGTACACGCGCTCCGCATAGCGCGCCAGGAACAGCGCCTCCTCCAAGGCATGGTCGCTGCCCCCGACCACGGCGATGGGTTTGCCTCGATAGAGCGGCCCGTCGCAGGTGGCGCAATAGGAGACCCCGCGGCTCACATACTCCTTCTCCCCGGGCACGCCCAGCGGGCGCCAGCGCGCGCCGGTGGCGATGATGAGCGCACGTGCGCGCAAAGTTCCGGAGTCGAGGTGCAGCTCGACGCCTTGCGCGTCGAGGTGAATGCGCTGCGCGTGGGCCATGCGGAACTGGGCGCCGAAGCGCTCGGCCTGCTGGCGGATGCGCTCCGCCAGGTCCACGCCCGCCATGCCTTCGGGGAACCCCGGGAAGTTCTCGATGAGGAAGGTCAGCCCCATCTGCCCGCCGGCGAGCTGGCGTTCGATGACCACCGGCGCCAGCCCCGCCCGCCCGGCATAGATCGCTGCGGTCAGCCCCGCGGGGCCGGCGCCGACGATCGCGAGTGCCGCATCAACTGTCATTTGAGTAATACGATTGAAGCCGCGGACATGCGCGAATTGTCGCCGATATGGACTGAGGGAATCTGCTTTCGGCGGTTACACATCAAATCAAGGCTACGGCTTGCCGATCACCTTCTCCACGCGCTTGGTGAGCTCGGCCTCGGGCAGGAACCCCACCGAGGATTCTATCACTTCCCCACCGCGGAATATAAGCAGGCTCGGGATCGAACGAATGCCGTATTTTCCAGCCAGGCCGGAGGCTTCGTCCACATTGACCTTCACCGTCTTCAGCTTGCCCGCAAATGCCGCCGCCACTTTCTCGACCACCGGCGACACCGCCCGGCACGGCCCGCACCACGGCGCCCAGAAATCAACCAGCACCGGCAGGTCGGATTTAAGCACTTCCTGCTCAAAACTAGCCTCCGTCAGCGCAGCAACTTCAGCCATACAAATCTCCTTGATCTAAGGGTAGAATGACATTCTGCGCCATCAGGCCCCGACGCTCCACATCAGGCCAAACAGCGCGCTCAAGCCCATGGCCGCATAAGGATTGCACGTCAGCGCACATCCGCCTCCCAGCACCCGCGTGGAGAAGAGGTTGAGGGCCAGCCCAGCGCTACCTCCGACGACCAGCCCTGCCATTATGCGCAGCGCCATCGCGCTCGACTCCTTCCCCCTTCGGAAATCCTACCCATCCAGAGGCAGCCTGTCAACCGAGGGTGGCAGATCGCGTCGCACATCGGACGCGCCCGAGAAAGCCCGCCGCTGCGAGTGAGGCGCAAGACCCAGCCAACATTCTTCACTTCGTTCGGTCTGCAACGACCGCCGTCCGGCCTTCACCGCCTTTCCAGCGCCGCCCGACGCACTTCGTTGGCGCGCTGGAAATAGTCGGCGCGGCGCTCGAGGCCGAATTCCGCGATCACCTCGTCCACCGAAAGCCCTGCGCGCTCGGAGGCGATGGTGAAACATGCCTCGCGCGTGAAGTACTCGAAGGAAACATCGGGGCCGTGCTTCTCGAGAATCGCGTCCATCTTATCCCAGTTGTAATCCATGTGCAATAGGCGGCGATCGAGATTGATGCGCCGGGCGATGAGCGCCTCGTAGGTTGCTTCGGCGAGAACCGTGCCGCTCTGATCCACGATCTGGCCCAGCTCGGCGAGGATGGCCGCGATGACGTAGACGCCCAGCTCGAAGGCCCAGATGCGCAGTTGCAGCCCCCCGCGATAAGCCGAGGAGAAAAAGATCATCTCGGCGCCGGCGGCCCCCAGCCCATCTCGTACCTCAGGGAAGTTGAGGTCGAAGCATATCGCCATGCCCACGCGGCCGAGGTCGGTGCCGAAGACACGAGCCTCAATTCCCGGGGTTATGCCCACTTCAATTTCGCCGATGGTGGGATGGATCTTATGATAAGCGCCGATGACTTTGCCGTCGGGGCCGATGAGCACCGAGGAGTTGTAAACGCGGTCGCCCTCACGGGTGTAAAGCGGCCAGATGATGTGCAAGCGGTTGGCGGCCGCCGCTGCGGCCATGCGCTCGATGGTCGGCCCCGGGATGGTCTCGGCGATCTCGGGGGCTGGCTTGCCGTCGGCCACATGAGGGTATGCCTCGGGAAAAGCGACGATGTCCGCGCCGAAGAGCTTGGCGCGATGCACCAGATGGGCGGCGTCATCGAGGAGCGCGTCCGGGTTGCCGCGGAAGTCCCAGGGGGCGCGCGAGATGCTGGCGACGGTGACGTAACGGGCCATGGGATGGGCGTCCTCCGTGTTGGGCCAGTGGCTGTAGGGACCCGCCTGGCACTGGCAGGCCAGGCGCAGGGCGTCGCCGGCGATGGCCGAAGCCGGCGGCGCCACATGTCAGACGAGCTTCGCCGCGAGGAGCGAGCTGCGGAATCTCACTTCTGCGCCCGGCCCGCGTCTTTGCCGCAGCGGTACGCCGCCGCGTAGCCGTGGCGGGTGAGCTCGTGGTTGTACATCTCGGCGGCGCGAAAAAGCGCCACCGCCTCTTCATTGCCGGCCTGAAGCAGCAGCCGCAGCAGGCGCGCGCCCGGGGTGGTGCGGTCTTCGCCCAGCACCGCCCGCATCTCCTCGATCTCGAAAAACTCGTCGTGGGCATGGGCCTCGGCGCCGGCGAGCCGCGGCTCGAGATCCTCCCACTCCTGCTGCATCAAGTGAAAATCATCGGCCATAGTGACCTCCGCCAGTGAGGCTTCTCATTTTGCGGCGCATTGTGTGGAATAACTAGGCGACCCGCTTTCAGGCCCGATAACACGATGACGCTCATTCACAGCCGACGCGCGTGATAGTGCCATGATACTGGCTTACACCATCATCCCACACTCCGCCGCCGCCCCGGGCACCCGCTGCCCCCGGCTCGGCCTGGCGAGCGACCCGGGCAGCCATTACGCGATGCCCTGCCCGCTGAACGTATGCCACGCCGACCCCCTTCGGCGCAAGGGGCCGCGCGACCTTCCGCTCGCCTGCCAGGCCGAGTGCTGCCTGAGCGCCGATTTCCCCCGCTGCCCTTACTGGCGCAGCTCCAACGACGACGCCATATCGCTGCCCGGCTTCATCGTCCGTCAGCTACGCGCCGCCTACGCCGTCTGCGCCCGCTCCTTCCGACCATGACGCATCGAAAGTAATCCGCAGATGGCATGACGCCAAGGCATTCCCGCTCGCACAGGTGGGTGCCGCTCGCCATCCGCTCTCTCCCTCGACGGCATCGTTGCCGAGTTCCGCCTCCTGCCAGCCCATCATTCTCTGCGCAATGGCTAGGCGGCTTCGCCGCCGCCACGGCGGCCCGGAGGGCCTAGCCGTCTGCGTAATCTGTGGACAGTCTTCTTTGTCAATCCGCCGCCGGCTTCTGCCTGCGCTCCGGCCAGAACCACTGCAACCACGCCATTTCCACCGACCACATGAGATCGCGCGCAAACACCCGGTAGCCCAGCGATTCGGCCAGGGCCAGCGACGCGATGTTGGTCAGGTCGCAGTTGTAGAGCGCGAGTTTGCCCTGCGCCAGGATGTATTCGGTGGCCCGCGAGACGACGCTCGCCCCCAACCCCTGGCGGCGGTGCGGCTCCGCGGTGGTGACGGCGATTTCCCACGCGTCGTCGCTCTCGGCCTTGATGCTTGACCTGGAGACCAGCTCTTGCCCGCGGAAGACGCCGAAGACCTCCCCGCGATGGCGCTCGCGCAGCGCCTTGCCCTCGGGATGGTCGGGGGACACCGGCACCACTTCGGCGCTATGGCGCGGCGTGAACGTCTCGCATGTGCAGTAAAGCCAGAAAGCGCGCCCGAGCCATTCCACCGGGGCCCATCGCGCAGCCAGCGCGCGGAACTGCTCGGTCCGCTCCTCGTCCAGCAGGTTCGCCGCCGCGGCGCGCCGCAGGATCTGCTGCGCGCCCGCGGCCATCTGCGGCGCGACCGATACGACGGCGCTGTCCGCGGACGCCATCACCCACAGCGGAACGATGTACTGCCAGACGCGCAAACGCGGCCGGCGCGCGGCGACCAGATGCACCCCTGGGTGTCCCAGGAGCCCGGGCTCGCACTGGAGCCGCTCCGCGACATAGCGCGATAATCGCAGGGGCCAGGTCAAGGGATTTTGGCTGACCACGTCTTGCATTGAGCCAAGGCGTCGGATGGTGGGAATGGAATCGAGCTGCCCCGCGCTTCGCCCGCCAGCGCAAGCGCGGGCTGTCATTCGCCGGGCGGCATCGGCTCCCCTTGCGGCGGGTTTGGCTACTGTGCTGCGAGAGCCAGGGAGTGCGCCGAGGTGGTCATGCCGCATTGCGCCGGAGTGGTCCGACTTGGGGCGAGCCGCGAACCCCCCGGGCGCGGCTTCGCTTGAGGCCGCGAGGTCTCGCGTGGTCGCCGACCCCGCGCCCAAGCCGGGCGGGCGCGGCCTCCCGCCTGCGGCGGGCAAGCGCTGAAGTTGACTCGCCTCTGGCGAGCCGCGAATCGCGGGGTCGGCCCTTCGACCCGCTCAGGATGGACGATCCCGCGCCCAGCGCAGCGCTCGGTCGGCATTGAGCGCGGAGTTGAACTGCGATACCCGCTCTCCGCGAACACACCCCCCTGAGCAACGAGAAACGGTCATACCCCCACCCACAAGGGCGGATGTGCCACAGGCTGGTGGGCGCCCTGGCCGCCAATGTGCAAGGAAACGGCGCGCGCGCCGCAGAAGAAGTTGTTCGAGGCTGACTCAGGGCTGAAAGAGTGTGCGAAGGAATAGAAATTGCCTGAAGACCTGACAGCGGATTGCCTCGTGATCGGGGTGGGCGCCGGCGGGGCCGCGGCGGCCCTGGCGGCGGCGGATAATGGCCTCAAGGTCGTTGTCATAACCAAGGCCGCCGATGCCTTTGATTCCAGCACCGCCCAGGCGCAGGGCGGGATTATCGGGCATGGCCTCGATGATTCGCCCCAGTTGCTGGAACGCGATATTATCGCCACCGGGGACGGGCTGTGCGACCCGCAGGCGGTTGCGGTGCTCGCGCATGAGGGCCCGCCGCTGGTGGACGAGCTTTTGGTGCAGCGGCTGGGGGTGCAGTTCTCGCGCAATGAACGCGGTGAGCTCGACCTGACCCAGGAGGCGGCGCATTCCACGCGCCGCATTCTGCACGCGGATGACGCTACCGGCCAGGCCATCGCGGGGCCGATGATCCGCGCGCTGCGGCAACATCAGAACATCCAGCTTCTCACCAACCGCAGCGCCGTTGACCTGATTACCATCCCTCACCACTCCCTGGATCCGCTTGACCGCTATCGGGGCAACCAGTGCCTCGGCGCCTACGTCCTTGACAACCTCCGCAGCACCGTCGGGCGCGTTTTCGCCGCCGCCACCGTGCTCGCCAGCGGCGGCTTCGGCCAGATCTACCTGCACACCACCAATCCCGGGGTGGTTCGCGGCGACGGCATGGCGATGGCCGCTCGCGCCGGCGCGGAGATGCTGAATCTCGAATACGTGCAATTTCACCCCACCGCGCTTTACCATCGGGATGCAGAAGGGTTCCTCATTTCCGAATCTCTGCGCGGCGAGGGCGCGCGCCTGCGCACCCGCCGGGGCGCGCTCTTCATGCGCCAGTACCATCCGCTCGCCGACCTCGCCCCCCGCGATGTCGTGGCCCGCGCCATCCACCAGGAAATGCTGCGCAATGGCGATCCGTATGTGTTACTCGATCTCAGCGAGCTTCGGGTGGATGCGCGCGAGCGCTTCCCCACCATCTACGAGACCTGCGCGAAGTTCGGGGTTGATATCACGCGCCAGCCGATCCCGGTGGTGCCCGCCGCGCATTACGCCTGCGGTGGGGTCAAGGCGGACCTCTGGGGGCGCACCGCCATCGAGCGCCTCTACGCCGTCGGCGAGGTGAGCTGCACGGGTCTGCATGGGGCCAATCGCCTGGCGAGCACGAGCCTGCTGGAGGCGCTGGTGTGGGGGCGCCGCGCGGGATTAGACATCGCCGGCCGGGGGCTCGCCGCCGACAAGCCTCCCTATGACCACATCGCGAGCTGGCACGATGTCGGCCTCGAGGAGCAGGTGGACCCCGCGCTCATCATCCAGGACTGGTCCGCAATCAAGAGCACGATGTGGAATTATGCCGGGATCGTGCGCACCCGCAAGCGACTCGACCGCGCGCTGGCGGACCTGACCTACCTGGAGCATCGCATCGAGCAGTTCTACCGCGAGACCAAGCTTTCCGATGATGTCGTCGGCCTGCGCAACGCGATCCAGGTGGCGATCATGGTCACCGATGCCGCGCGCCGCAACCCCGAGAGCCGCGGCTGCCATTACCGGCTGGATTGAGAGGGGGCGGGATTTGAACCGCGGAGTACGCAGAGACCGCGGGTCTGTTCGCGGAGAGTGGGTATCGCAGTTCAACTGCGTGCTCAACGCCGACGGAGGAGTGCACTGGGCGCGGGGTCGCCCCGCCGTCGCCGCGGCGGCTATGGCGGGCAGGCTGACCCCGCGATTCGCGGCTCGCCTGAGGCGAGTGAACTTCAGCGCTTGCGCGCCTCTGGCGCGAAGCCGCGCCCGGTTCGAGCGCGCGGCTCCATCACGCACCCACAGAAAACGAACACACCCGAGACCGCTGAGAGGGATTTGCAGCCGCGGATTAACGCCGATCTGCTATCTGTCGGGCGCGCCTTCGCGGGCGACGTAGTTCCGCTTCGGCGGACGAAGGCGTCGTAGCCCAGGTACGCAGGGCGAAGTAGCCTGACCGACCCGGAAACCCCGGAATGCGGGCCGGGGTGGTCGCCGACGCGCCAAAGCCGCTATGGCGACGGCGCGAGCCCGGCCCCTACATCACCGCGCTCATCCCCGCTTTCTGCGGTCACAACCTGCGAGCATCACTTCTTAACTGAGACCGCGCAGCCGCGTTTGGCCGATTCCCACGCCGCCTCCGTCAACTGGATGACGCGCAGCCCGCTGACCGGCCCGGACTGCACCTCCGCCTTGCCCAGGATCGCCTCGATAAAGTTGCGGTCGGCATTGCCCGCGCCCTCGGCCTGGTCGGTGACTTCCTCGGCCTTGCCGTCCTTTTGCAGCAGGATCTTGCCGCCGCGCAGGTAGATTGCGCCTTGGTCTCCCCAGATGGAGAAGTCCTCCCACCAGCCGGGTGCATGGCCAACCACGGAGATGTTGGCCAGGGCGCCGCCCTCGAATTTTACCGAGAGCGCGGAAAGAATGTCCACGCGCGCGCCCAGGTTTTCGATGTACGCAAAGACCTCATCGGGCACGAGCCCGGTGGTCCACAAGATGATGTCAATCAGGTGGCTGCCGGAGTCATTGAGCTGGCCGCCGCCGCTGAGCGCCGGGTCGCCGCGCCAGCCCGGGCCCGGATACCAGTTCTGCGCCTGCATCGCGGAGATGAAATGCAGCTTGCCCAGCAAGCCGTCCTGCACCGCCTGGCGGACAAAGCGATAACCCCCCTCATAATGGCGCTGATACGAGACCACCACCACCAGGTTCTTCTGCTGCGCCTTGGCGATGATCTGCTTGGCGTCGGCGACGCAGCAGACCATGGGCTTCTCGAGCAGAACGTGCAGGCCGCGGTTGAGGGCTTCGTGGGCCTGCTCGAAGTGGACGGTGTGCGGAGTCGCGATCTCGACGGCGTCCATCTCCACCTCGTCGAGCATCTGCTTGTAGTCCGAGTACGTGGGCAAGTCGGCGGCCTGCGGGGCGCGTTCAACGAAGCGCTTGAGGCTCTCTTCGCTGGTATCGCAAAGCGCCACCACTTGGGCCTCGGGAGCCTCCAGCAGTCGCTTGTAATGACCGCCCGAGATGCCCCCACAGCCGATGAAACCGACGCGAACTTTGCCCGCAGGGGTGCGGGGCTTGCTGCTTTCTGCCACTGCCAATAGCTCCTTCCAGGCGCCAGCCGGCGCGGTTTGAATGCCTTCCCTTCGACGTATCCACGCGAGCGCCTCTAGGCTGCGCCAAAAAACAGGATAAGGCTTTCCCGCGGCGAGCGAATGGTAGCTGGCCGCGCAGAAGACAGCGAATGCTAATCCGCGCCATGGTCCGGGCTGCGGGTTTATCGGCAGCCCAGGCCTATTGGCTGCTCTCGCGCGGCTTGCGCGGCCGGCGGCGTGAGCGGCGGCGTCGAGGGCGCGTCTCGCCTTCCTCTTTCCGCTGCGGCGCACTTGCCGGCCCGGGCGCTTGCTCGGGCGCGGGGGCGGCCGCCGCGGCTTCTCGACTTCGCTCGGGGTCACCCTGAGCTTGTCGAAGGGCGGCCCCGGCGTGGCAGGCGCACTGCGCCTCGACCTCGATGCGGGTATCGTCCTCCATAACCACGGTCATGGTGCGCTTGATGACATTGATATCGGCGACCCGGCCGCGCCCCTGGGGGATGGTGACCTCGCTGCCGACGCGAGGCATTTCCGCCTTGGCCCGCTTATAGCACTCGTACTCGAAGCTCAGGCAGCACATGAGGCGACCGCAGACCCCCGAGATCTTCAGGGGATTGAGCGCGAGGTTCTGCTCTTTGGCCATCTTGATCGCCACGGGCTGAAGGTTGGCGAGAAATGTCGCGCAGCACAGCGGACGCCCGCAGGGCCCAAACCCGCCGAAGAGTTTAGCCTCGTCGCGCACGCCCACCTGGTGCAGCTCCACCCGGGCTCTCAATTCCCCCGCAAGATCGCGCACCAGGCGCCGAAAATCCACTCGCCCCTCGGCGGCGAAGCAGAAGACCACCCGCGCGCGGTCGAAGGTATAGCGGGCCTCGATCAGCTTCATCGGCAGGCCATGCTTCTGTATCTTCTCGGCGCAGATGGCGAAGGCGTGGCGCTCGCGCTCGCGGTTCTCCTGGTCGCGCGCCAGATCGTCCTCGGTGGCTTTGCGGTTGATGGGGCGAAGCCCGGCCCCGGGGCTCGGCTCTGCCACCTCCCGCGCCTCGGTCACCACCTCGCCCAACTCCAGGCCGCGCTGGGTGGGGGCGATCACCGGATCGCCCTCGTGCAGCTCAAGATCCCCGGGGTCAAAGTGATGCACCTGCCCCGCGGAGCGGAATGTTACCGCGACAACCTTTGGCATGAACCTGTCCTTAATCCATTCCGAATCATCACAGCCGAGGGCGGCTGCGCCACGTTCAATTGCGCAGCCGATGATATTGTGCCGTAGCGCATAGCTCAGTTGCCACGGCGCCCCGCGATGCGCTCCAGCTTCGGGGCAAGAACTCCTATATCTTCGACGGCCTTCTGGCTGGCAACAACCGCCGCCACTTGCGAGTCTCATTGCTATATGTCATCCTGAGCGGAGCGAAGGATCTTGTGTGCGGCCCGTCAGGATTCCACCAAGATTCTTCACTTCATTCAGAATGACAACCACCAGGGCCGACGTGCGACAAGCGCGCTTCGCGCCGCTGGCCAGAATGACCTTCGGAAAAAGACGGCCCAAGGGGCAAGGGCCCTCTTGGTTGGCTACGTGTCCTCGTTCGGACTACCCTCTATTGTCATCCGCTGACCCATTCCAGTCCGCCGGGTAGGTGGCTAGCGTGTCCGCCGGGTAGAAGAAGTTGTTCACCATTGGATTTTCATCAGCGGTCCTGCACGCCTTGTAACCGGGAAGCAGGAACCACGCTCTTCGAGGATCTGTATCAGGATACACCTCGGTATATCCGCCGTTCTCCAGCGCCCGCTTGATTTCCTCGAAGCCATAAACTCTGTAGTCGACGTAGCAGTGAAACTGAAAACCGAGCCTCCGCACGTACCCGACCTTTGCCCAGGAGCGTCCGTGCCTGTCTGGTCGGGAGAATCGAACCCACTTGTTGAGAAGCGGTCCTCGATCCGGCATTTCATCTTTGCCATCGCGGACGTGAAGAAGGCCGAACTTCACGTTTTCAGCCTGCAAACCCTCCGGAATCGTGATGACTATTCGGGCGAGACGTTTCTCGCCAAGCTGCACCATCTTCTCGGTGGCTCGCTGGAGCAGAGGGACTAACAGCCCACCGGAGATAAGCCCCAAGAGAAATGATTTCCAGTCCATTACTGAGTGTCACCTCCCGGACCGGGTTGGATGGGATTCCTAATGCCTGCAAGACCGGCAACTCGGAAACCGTGTGTAACGCGATAGCCGGTCATCCTGAGCGAAGCGAAGGATCTTGCGCTTTGGGTCAACCAAGATTCTTCACTTCGTTCAGAATGACGTTCGTCATGGCCGAGGCGCTCTACACCGAACAGCGCCGCGCCCGATTCTCTCACGGCGCGGCATCAGGACCGCTCCCCGCTGCAGCGGGAGACTCTCTCTGCGCAGACCCGCGGGAATCGGCACCCATGCCCCAATCCTCGCTCAAGTCTCGCCAGCCGGGATTTGCCGACTCAATCAAAGCGACCTTCTTTTTTCGCAGCCACCCCTTGATCTGCTTCTCCCGCGAAAGAGCGGCAAGGACGTTGGCAGTCGCCTCGTAGTATACCAAGCGCGTGATGTCGTATTTGGTCGTGTACCCTTGTACCAACTTGCGCTTATGCTGGAAGACGCGACGCTCCAGCTCGTTGGTGACGCCCGTGTAGAGCATCCTCCCAGCATTTGCCATGATATAGACGTAATAGTGCCTCATGCAAGTGCCGCCCCATCAAACTCTATGGTCTAGCCGAAAAGCCCACTGAAGGGACCACAATGTCATTCTGAGGCGAAGCCGAAGAATCTTGGGACGCGCGGCATGCATCCCCACCAAGATCCTTCGCGGAGTTTACCCTTGAGCCGCACAAGACTCTTCGCTTCGCTCAGAGTGACAGCGGCGAAGGGCTCAGGATGACGTCAGTCCGGTCCTTGGCGCGCAGGTGCAGCATGACCTCGCCTGCAACGCCTATTCGACGGGAGTCAGCATTATTCCCGCGTGGCGCACGATTTCGCGCGCCAGGCGCAGCAATTGCTCCCCGCTCAAGCCCAGCCGCAGCAACTCCACGCGGTCGTGGCTGGCTATCGGGCTCGCCTGGCGGAATTCCTGGTCGCGCACCGCCGAGAACTGCCCCTGAAGCTTACGCACCGCCGGCGGCGCCAGACGCCGGTCGGGGGCGAAGCGGATGGTCACCTGGTGCTGCTCGCTGGTGATGCTGGCGATGCCGGCCGCGAGGCAGTCGAGCTTGAGCTCGATGAGACGGAACAAGTTCTCGGTCTGCGGCGGCAAGGGGGAGCCGAAGCGATCCGTAAGCTCCGCGCGCAGATCTTGCATCTGCGCCGCATTGCGCACCACCGCCATGCGCCGGTAGAAATCAATGCGCTGGTTGAGGCTGGGCACGTAATCCTCGGGCAGGAAGGCATCCACCGGCAAGTCGAGCGACACTTCGAGCTTCGGCGCCACGGTCTCCCCTTTGACCTCCTGCACCGCTTCAGCCAGCATTTGGGTATAAAGCTCGAAGCCCACGGAGAGCATGAAACCATGCTGCTCCGGCCCCAGCAGGTTGCCCGCGCCGCGGATTTCCAGGTCGCGCAGGGCGATGCGGAAGCCGGAGCCCAGGTGCGAGAACTCCTTGATGGCGGCGATGCGCTTGTGGGCGCGATCGGTGAGGCGCTTGTGCGGCGTCCACATCAGGTAGGCGTACGCCTGGCGGTTGGAGCGCCCCACGCGCCCGCGAAGCTGGTATAGCTGCGCGAGGCCGAATATGTCCGCGCGGTCCACCACCAAGGTATTGACGTTGGGGATGTCCAGCCCGCTCTCGATGATGGTGGTGCAAACGAGAATGTCGTGGCGGCCGGCATAGAAATCGAGCATGACGCGCTCCAGGTCGCCCTCGCGCAGTTGACCGTGGGCGATGGCGATGCGGCTTTGGGGCGCAAGCTGGCGCACATGCTCGGCGACGTGGGCGATGGATTCCACGCGATTGTGCACGAAATAGACCTGGCCCGCGCGATCGAGCTCGCGCAGGATAGCCTCCCGGGCGACCTCGTCATCGCGCTGCAAGGCGCGGGTGCGAATGGGCAGACGCCCCTCTGGCGCTTCGTTGATGACGCTCATATCGCGGATGCCCGAGAGCGCCATGTGCATGGTGCGGGGAATGGGCGTGGCGGTGAGAGTGAGCACATCCACGGTCGTGCGCAGTTGCTTGAGCTTCTCCTTGTGGCGCACGCCGAAACGCTGCTCCTCGTCCACCACCACCAGGCCGAGGTCGTGAAACTTGACGTCGCGCGACAGCAGCCGGTGGGTACCGATGACGATGTCCACCGTGCCCGCGGCCAGCCCCTCCACCACCCGCTGCTGCTCCGGGCGCGAGCGGAAGCGGCTGAGCATCTCCACCTTCATCGGGTACGCCGAAAGCCGCTCGCTGAAGGTCGCAAAATGCTGCTGCGCCAGCACCGTCGTCGGCACCAGCACCACCGCCTGCTTGCCATCCATCACCGCCTTGAAACAGGCGCGGATGGCGACCTCCGTCTTGCCGTAGCCGACGTCACCGCAAACCAGCCGGTCCATCGGCTTGGGCTGCTCCATGTCCGCCTTGACCTCGGCAATCGCTTCCAGTTGGTCCGTGGTCTCCTCGTAGGGAAATCCCGCCTCCACCTCTTGCTGCCACGGCGTGTCCGGGCTGAAAGCATGGCCCGGCTGGGATTGGCGCGCCGCGTAAAGCGCCACCAGTTCGCGCGCCAGGTCTTGCGCCGAGCGCTTCGCCCGCCGCTTGGCCCGCTCCCACTCGGCCCCGCCCAGCCGGTACACCGTGGGAAGCTCCTCTTCGCCCCCGATGTATTTCTGCACCCGGTCGAGCTGGTCAATGGGCACGTACAGCCGGTCCTCCGCGGCATAACCCACCGACATGTACTCCCGCTCGGACCTGTCAACGACCTTACGCGTCAGGCCCTCGTAGATGCCGATGCCGTGGTTGATATGCACCACGTAGTCGCCCGGCTCCAGCTCGGTGATCGAGCTGATGGGTGCGCCCTCGGTGTGCCGCCGGCGCAGCGAGCGGCGGATCTTCTGCCAGCCGAGCGCCTCCTGGTCGGTCAGGCACACCAGCCCCGCCTCGGGCAGCGCAAACCCTTCGGAAATCTTGCGCGAGGTTATAAGAATCTGCCCCGCGGCGACAGCGCCCTCATCGTCGCGCACGAGTCCGCTCACCCCGGCCTGGCCCAGAAGCTCCGCCAGCCGCTCCCCTTGCAGAGTCGAAATGATGACGAACTGTCCCTGCCGCTGCCACTCCCGCAGCGCCCGGGCGAGCTCATCCGCGCGCGCGCCGAAGCGCGGCGCCAACGCGGCCGCGCACGAGAGCCTGGTCTCTGGAGGTGCGGGTGCGAGTCCATCCGGCCCCGGCTCCAGCAGCGAGAAGGTCAATGTCGAGCGATCCGCAAGCCGCTGTTTGCCCTCGCTCAGGGGAAGGTAAAGCGGGTCGGGCAGCGGCAGCAGCGAACCGTCGTCGAGCCGCAGGCGATATGTTTCCGCCAGCTCCGCCTCGAAGCGCTCGTACTCCTGGGCGATGAGATCGGGCTCATCAACGATCACTGCTGCGCCCGCGGGCAGATAGTCGAGCGCGGTGTGCGCGCCTTGATACAGGAACGGCAGGTAGTACTCGATGCCCTGGAAATAGATCCCCTGGCCGATGCGCTCCCGGTCGCGCGCCACCTTGTCGCGCAGGCGCCGCGCCGCCTCGGGCTTGCCCCGCTGCTCGAGGATGGCCGCGTGCTCGCGCAGGGCCTGACTCATCGCCTGCTCACAGCCCGCAAACTCATCGGGCTCCAGCACCAGCTCTTGCGCCGGCATCAGGTCGAACTCCGCCACCTCCTCCAGCGAGCGCTGCGTCTCGACATCGAGCGCGGCCAGGCGGTCAATCTCGTCGCCGAATAGCTCAAGGCGCAGGGGGCGCAAGGAGGTCGAGGGGTAGATGTCAACGATATCGCCGCGAACGCTGAACTGGCCGGGGTGCTCGACCATCTCCTCGCGTCCATAGCCGAGGGCCGAGAGGTGCTCGGTCAGTTGAGTGAGGTCGAGGGCGTCGCCCTTACGCAGGACGAAATGCGCGCGTGCGAGCACCGCGGGCGGCACGGTTTGGTGGAGGGCGGCCGGGGCGGTCGCAACCACGGTGACCGGCCCCCCGCGCAGCAGCCGGCGCAGCGAGTTCAGCCGGTCGCGGATAATATCGAAATCCGGCGAGAATTCCTCGTAAAGAAGTATCTCAAGCGAGGGCAGAAAGCAGGCGTGTTCATCCGGCGCCGAGCCGGTGAACGAGATGATGTCATCGTAGAGCTGCTCCGCCTGCTCGTTACTGTGGGTGATGACGAGCAAGGGGCGGTCTGCGCTTGCCGCGAGGCCCGCGATGATGCAGTTCCTGGCGGCTCCCGCGCAGCCCTCTACGTGCCCATGATAGCCGTCTTGGCGAAGGTTTCGAACAAGCTCCTGAAACGCCGGCCACTGCCCGAGTGCGGGCAGCACAGCTTGCATGACGTAAGTATAACATCATGCGGCGGTTGGGGCAACAGAAACCGCCGTTTGGGTCTGTTCGCGGAGAGTGGGTATCGCAGTTCAACTCCGTGCTCAACGCCGACGGAGGAGTGCACTGGGCGCGGGGTCGCCCCGCCGTCGCCGCGGCGGCTATGGCGGGCAGGCTGACCCCGCGATTCGCGGCTCGCCAGAGGCGAGTCAACTTCAGCGCTTGCGCGCCTCTGGCGCGAAGCCGCGCCCGGTTCGAGCACGCGGCTCCGTCCCACACCCACTGAAAAAGAACACACCCCGCCGTTTCGCTAGGTCCCGCTTGGCTCGTGCGCGGCCATGCCTGTGCACGCACCGCTGATTTGGAACGAGGTCACCCTAGGGACCTTGCCCAGCCGCGGCCGCGACCGCCGCGTCCGGGCTGCTCGTGCGCCAGCCCGCCCGGCGCTTGCGACGGATTGAGGTCCGCGCGCCCGCGAATGTAAGACCGAGCCGACAAGGCTGACGAGGATGGCGACGCCGCGAATGGAATTCGCGCAGAGCGACAGTGGTTGCGTCGTTGGACAACTTCGAGCAGACAGGAGATGGAGGAAATGGACACCAGGAAGATCGCTGACCAACTCAACAAGGCGCGCGCCAGGGAGCTGGCGGTGGTGATTCAGTACATGATCCAGCACTACACCGCCCAGAGCATCGAGGCGCTGCCGGCGATTGACATGTTCAAGAGCATCGCGATCACCGAGATGAAGCACGCCGAGGAGCTCGGCGAGCGGATTGACTACCTGGGCGGCACGCCCACCAAAGAACCGAACCCGATCAAGCCGGGCGAAGACCTGACCGAAATGCTGAAGCTCGACCTCAAGGCCGAGGATGAGGCGATCGCCCTTTACCGCGACATCATCAAGCTCTGCGACAAGGAGGGCGATGTCACCTCCCGATACATGATGGAGCGGCTTCTCGCCGACGAGGAGGACCATCGCAACCAGTTCCTGACCGCGCTGGGCAAGAAGTAAAGCCGGGGCGCGCCTTGCCCGCCCGCATCGGCTGCGCCAGCGGCGCGGGCGACGTTTGGGGCACTCGCAGGCAACGCATTGAGCGCCCTGTCACATGTGAGGGCCTCGCCGTAGTGGCGGCGAGGCCTCATCAGTCAGGGGTGCCAAGGATGATGGTTCCTTGCGGAATCGAGGCCGCGCTTGCCCCTCCGTAGGGCCTGGGCGCCTCCGCGGTGACAAGTCCGCGAGCGCCCGCCCGAAGTAAGGCGCGCAGCGCCACGTGCTCCTGCGAATAACACTATGCGTGATGCCGCCCGGGCTCGCAACTGCGGGACCGAACCATGGACCTGCTTGAGATAATGGAAACTGCGATTCGCGCCGAGGTTGACGCCAAGAACCTCTACCTCAAGGGCGAGCAGACGGCGACCGCCGAGAATGCCCGCGCGCTCTTCCGCCACTTGGCCCGGGAGGAGGAGAAGCACCGGCAGTTGCTCGTCGCCATGTATCAGGAGATGACGGGCAAGGCCTCCACGGAATGGTAGCCCGCCTGCCCGGGCGCGGGGATTCCACGATTCGCAGGCGGCGCGGGCGCGGCGCGCCGCGCGGTTCACGCCTTCACCCGTAGCAAGCCTTTTCGCATTCCCGAGTTCGTCCGCGGGGCGCGCGCCCTCCCTTCGGCGGGTGTGAGCGAGTTCTGTTGGTCTGGGGTAGCGTATCCGTATGGAGCACAGCCGCCCTCGGCTGTGTCCGTCCAGTTTGGCAGGCGAGGCGCCTGCCGCTCCATGGCTCGGCGACCGGCATCTGGCTACGGGCGAAACCAACACTCGGAGTTCACACCCCCTTCGGCCCGCGCTTTATCCGCCGCCGATGTTTCTGCTATAATACCCGGTGCGTGAGATGACGGCGCCGGTCCGCCCCGAGGTGGTTTCGTGACTTCCGACGAACTGAGACGAAAGTTCCTGGATTTCTTCGCCCAACGAGGCCACCGCATCATGTCGCCCGCGCCCCTCATCCCCGGCGACCCAACGACGCTCTTCACCATCGCGGGCATGCAGCAGTTCGTTCCCGCCTTCCGCGGCGAAATCCCGGCTCCCGCCCCCCGCGTCGCCACCTGCCAGAGATGCCTGCGCATTGACGACCTGGAGCAGGTCGGCCGCACCGCCCGCCACGAAACCTTCTTCGAGATGCTCGGCAACTTTGCATTCGGCGATTACTTCAAGCGCGAGGCCATCAACTGGGCCTGGGAGCTGATAACCAAGGGCTTCGGCATCCCCGCCGACCGCCTGTGGATCACCATCCACCCCGACGATGACGAGGCTCGCGAGATCTGGCGCAACGACATCGGCATCCCCCAGGAGCGCATCGTGCCGGTCGAGGACAACTGGTGGCCCACCGGCGGGGGCCTCGGCCCCTGCGGCCCCGATACCGAGCTCATTTATGACCTGGGCGAGCAGTATGGCTGCGACAAGCCCGGGTGCGGCCCCGCCTGTGACTGCGACCGATGGAGTGAGCTGTGGAACCTCGTGTTCCAGCAGTATAACCGCGACGCCGAGGGCAACCTCGCTCCCCTGCCGACCCAAAACATTGACACCGGCATGGGCCTGGAGCGCCTGGCGCTCATCATGCAGGGCTGCTCCACCATCTTCGAGACCGACCTCTTCAAGCCGATCATCGCCTACATCGGCGAGATGGCCCTCGCCGCCAACCAGACCTTCCGCTTCGGCGCGGATCCGCTGGCCGATGAGGCCGCGCGCATCATCGCCGACCACGCGCGGGCGGTGACCTTCATGGTCGGCGATGGAGTTACGCCCAGCAATGAGGGGCGCGGCTACGTTCTGCGGCGGCTGGTGCGGCGCTCCGCCCGGCTGGGGCGGCGGCTCAATCTGCCCACCCTCTTCATGAGCCGCGTCGTGCCGGTGGTGGTGCGCCACATGAGCCCGGCCTATCCCGAGCTCACGGGCAAGCAGGATGTCATCGTCAAGTTCGTGCAGTCCGAGGAGCGTCGCTTCGACGAAACCCTCGAGCAGGGCAGCCAGCTCCTGGAGCAGGTCATCGGGCGCGTGAAATCGGCTGGCGGCGCGATAATACCAGGCGAAACCGCATTCGAGCTCTATGACACTTATGGGTTCCCCTACGAGCTGACCGTCGAGATTGCGGCGGAGCAAGGGCTGCCCGTGGATGAGCAGGGGTTCCTGGAGGCGATGGAGCGCCAGCGCCAACGCGCGCGAGCGGCTGGCGTCCAATCGTTTGCCTATCGCGGCGCCGAGGGCTATGTCGAGCTGGCGGGCAAGACCACCTTCT
>Ga0315289_10001334_pt1 | contig 38231 bp, 22 predicted proteins | sample YL17G11_40_MG_FD_203452 | JGI IMG/M metagenome (GOLD analysis project Ga0315289, IMG submission 203452) | Sediment microbial communities from Yellowstone Lake, YNP, Wyoming, USA - YL17G11_40 | ecosystem: Environmental > Aquatic > Freshwater > Lake > Sediment | place: USA: Wyoming | collected... | reverse complement strand
AAAAAGTCCGAATGGCACTTGATTTTGAGATAATCCCAATTGTTTGTGTAGGTGAGTTTAATCAATTTATTAATATTTTAAATAAGTTGGAAACCAAAGAATTGGCGAAGATAATTTTTATGTTTGAGCCCCCCGGGGCAATAAGCATTCAAACTGGGCCGGTTGGCCAAGGAGAGGCAGAATCAGTTCAGAACGTGATAGAGATGATAAAAAAAATGAAAAAGTTTACCCCGGTAAGTAATTTCTTTTACGGAGGAAGCGTCAAAAGTCACAATATCACCAACTTTCTTTCTCAACCAGAAATTAATGGAGTAGTTCCGGGAACAGCCAGCCAGAATGCTCAAGAATTTATAAAGATGATTAAAAATGTCGCCAAGATTTAAAAGAAGACTAAGCCGCCTTCTTTTAATTATTAAACCCGTCCTATTTTTGCTGTTTGCTGTTTGCTTTTTACTTTTTGCTGTCGGCGTTACCTCACCATTGCGGAAGTTTATCAACGAAAACGCTCTCTCTCCCCGGACATTTTTTGACCTCTTAGCCGGAAATCCTGGCTTCTTGAAAAATACCCAGGGCAGAACCAATATTCTTCTTTTAGGTATCGCCGGTAAAGGTCATGAGGGTGCGGATTTAACCGACAGCATGATTTTTATTTCCCTAAATTTTGAGAAAAAAGATGTGATTGCGATCTCGGTTCCCAGAGACGTATGGCTTGAAAGTTTAAAAGACAAAATAAACACTGCCTACCACTATGGAGAAGAAAAATCTCCCAGGAGCGGAGGTTTTATCTTAAGCCGGGCCGCGGTTGAAGAGATCTTGGGACAGCCGGTCCACTACGCGGTTTTAGTGGATTTTGCCGGTTTTGAAAAATTGGTAGACATGATTGGAGGCGTAAGGGTAAATGTTGACCAAGCTTTTGATGATTATAAATATCCAATTACCGGGAAGGAAGACGATCTATGCGATGGAGACCCAGAGTTTAAATGCCGCTTTGAGCATATACATTTTGATGCCGGTTGGCAGGATATGAACGGAGAGAAAGCCCTAAGGTTTGTTCGCTCAAGAAATGCCGAAGATGAGGAAGGAGGAGATTTTGCTCGTAGCCGGCGCCAACAAAAAGTTATTTTGGCCCTAAAAGATAAAATTTTAGACCCAAAATTTCTTCTTGATTTTAAAAAAGATAAAGAGCTAGTTAAAATTTTGGATGAAGCAACTGATACAGATCTCAAACTACCGGAGATCCTTTTTTTGGCAAGACTAACCTTGAGGACTAAAGATAAAGACATAAAAACGCTTTCAATTGAGGATAAGCTTATTAATCCTCCTCTTTGGGATTATGACGGGAAATGGGTGCTTATTCCCAAAACCGGTGATTTTTCCGAAATTCAAAAATTTGTTAAGGAAGAGATAAGATAAATTCTTTCAGAGCCTCTTGACAACCCGTAACAGGTTAAACCTGTAAGAGACTAGATTTTAGCCCGCCCTTGCATTTCTAAAAGATACCTTTATTCTATTTTCACGCTCTATTATAAGTGAGAATTTGATATATTAATCTTAATAACTATTAATGGTGACACTATGGTTGATGAAGGTAGAGTTATTGAACAAGGATTAGCAATAGAGCAACCAAGACAAGCGCTTGTTGAAGAAGTCCCACCTCAAGAACTCATCTTCCCACAACGTCGACAAGTAAATCTCGTAACTTTTTATCGCGACGAGGTAGCTCGTCGTAGAGTTAAACAGACTTTACCTGGTCAAAGAGCATGGGAGGAGATAGAAAAAGCTGCTGCAAGTAAAGAAAGCCCTCGCCATCAAGAGGAGGAGCGGCAGCCGCGACCTCGATCAATGATTGATAAAGTTCATAGACAAATTTTACTTATGCAAGCTCGTCTTGAAGGTGTAAAAGATTTAGGCAGATTTCAAGAACTTGCTGATTACTTTGAATCAACAGTTTATGGGAGCGAGAGTAAACAAGTTAAAGTACCAAAGGGACTTACGGATGAGCAAAAGAAAGAATTCGTAAAACAGTGGAAGGTAAAAGGCTGGTATGGAGAACCTTATTTCATTTATGAATCCGCAGGTAATGAACACGCAAGTTTAACTTTAAGACGAAGTGTTCCTTTACGTATTGGAAGAGAACACATTAAATTAATGGAGGGTTTAATTTCTGCCGGTAATAATCCAGTAGAACTGGCTGAAGGTTTGAAAAAAATGGGTTTCTGGTTTGGCAAATCTTTATTAAAGTCACCTGATAAGATGAAAAAGCTTGGCGAGTTCTTCACCGCTCCCCATGCAAAAGAAGCACTTGAACTAGCCCAAGGGATTTCTCGTTGGGGTAGTAATTGGTTTGCAGGTGAAGGAGGGTATGGTAGTAGACCAGTTGAAGTTGGGCAGGTAGAATTTTTAACCCAACTTGCGCAAGGTCCTGATCCAAAAGCGGCGTTTTCGCCGGAGCTAGTTCAAAGAGTCAATACATTATCTACGGCGTTGGATATAAGAGTTGGAGTTGCAGAAATTGATGAGCTGCAAAAAATAATGAATAACCCAGATTATTTAGATTTTGCTGCATATTTAACTAAGCTAGGTAGTTCACGCTCAAGCTATAGAGAAAGAATATCTGTTTTTGAGAATATTGTAGCTCTTAATCAAGCAGGATTGCTAAAACCTGTGGTTGACTTATATCGCTCTGGTGTTTTGATTGAAACTTCTGATTATTACTCCTCTAGCAGTACTCCACAATTAAGAAAGTTGTTTGATAGTTATGAAGCTGAATCTAAACCTCAAGAGGTAAGACAGGAGGTGATTCAGTATTTGCAAGACGTACTGGCTCAACCTGAACTGCAATCTTTATTAGGAGACGCTCAAAGACGAGAATTTTTAGGTTTATTAGGGGATTTGAGAGGTTACCCCTTAGCTGTAGGAGAACTATCAAATCTTGATGAGTTATTTGGAGAAGGTATAGCAAGAGGAAAAGAAGCAATATTTGTATTGAAGGTCTTACAAGGAAGTAAAAAAGATGGTGTAGGATATGATCTTGACTTAAACACCCTCGCCGCAGTCGCCTCAAATACCCGCCTTATGGAAACATTTACTGATGAGGAGTTTCCTGAGTTTATAGAAGCTCTTGATTCTAAAGCTGGATATAGACCTAGCAATTATGATCTTTATTTTCAAGGATCAAGTAGATTGGCCGAGGTATTTAATAATCCAGTAGTCCGCGCTGGACTGGTTCAGGATGCTACAACTGAAGTTATAAAGGCACTTGGAGGTGGAATAAATCTATATCGGCCAGAGTATTACATCCGATTAGGCAATAATCCTAATATGCTTTCCACGATAAATGCTTTACGAGGTATTGGTTGTAGTATGTCGGATTATCATAATTTACCTGATGCAGAAACACTTGAAGCTATTGCTAATGATCCTACCGCTTTAAGCAAATTAGAGTCCCCAGAGTTGAAAGACTTGACTACTCGACTGACTCAAGAATTTAAGTGGGAAGCGAAGAGTTACGTAATAAGCAATCTGTTTGAGTTATACGACGATAAAGAACTTCAGCAACAGTTATTTAATTCTGAAAATTCAGATTATATAAAGAAAGTAAGACCATATGGATTATCTCTTTCTGATGTAAGACCGATGTTAGATTTAGATCCTGTTCGTCGAGACTTGATAATGAGGTTAGTAGGTCAATTTAGTTTTTATCCTGAGTTTTCTTCTTCGAGAAGTAAGGAACAACAAGGAATGCTAGATAAATTAGTACAAAATGATGATTTAAGAACAAGGCTATTTTCTGAGCATACACAAGAAGTTTTTACGAGACTTAAGAAAGACTTTGGCTATTATCGGCTTGAAATGGAAGATATCGAGACTATTGCGAGCGCTCCAAGTGATTTTCCTGATTTCATTGGAGAAATACAAGAGAAATATAAATATCGTCTTCAGAGGAATGATTTGACGCCACTGCTTCAACTAGCAGCAAATAAAGAAGGATTTAACGGTCTTTTAGATACTTTAGCTAGTTATGGATACTCATTTCGAAAAGAGGACATTGCAAGCATTTCACAACTCATGCCACATGCTGAAAGATTACCTACCCTCTTAGTTACTATCAATCAAATTTTATCTAGTGAAGCACTGTATTTGGGAGGTGCTGAAGCCGGGGAGAAGTACGTTTTTAATGTGAAGGATATACCATCTTTATTACTGCTGGAACCAGTCATTGATAGGTTGCCAGCTACAGTTGCTGTTTTAAGTGAAGTAGCGGGGTACAAATTTAATGTCCACGATGGTCAACAATTAGCGTTTGTTGTTGAAGGTGGCTATACAAAAGAAAGATTAGTTTGTTTAAAACAAATCCATGATAAATACAAAGATCAACCTTCAGATGAGTTTAGTATTTATGCAATTCAAAACGCAGCATTTGTTGGAGATAATGAAGGCAAGATTGCTCGATTAGAAGGTTATAATTATAAATTTCACCTAAAAGATACTCCCCATTTAAAAAGTCTTTTAGAATCTCCGCATATGGAAACTATATTCCAAGCATTAGATATTTTACGAGATAATCTTCATTTTGCTTATAATCCCAATCTTTCCAAATATTATGAAAGACTAGCCCAAATTCCAGGAATTGAAGAGAAGCTGAGAGAAGCAGGAACTTTAGTAGCAAAAGAAGATTTAATGCAAGAAAATAACTTCAAATTATTCGTTGCCTTACGAGCAGACGCTGGACTTTATAACCACGCAAGAAAACTTCTCTCAGATGATTATTTTAGAAACATAAGAGATGCACAAAATAGAATTGTACAATTTAACAATAGAACGTTAAGTGGCGAGATTCCTGATGAAGTATTAGCTAGAATATTTGCGGTTTCAGGAAAAGCAACGGAGTTAGATAGGATTGCTCTGAAATATGGAATAAATGCAGAAATAGCAAAAGCTGCACAGAACGCCGACTGGCATGCACCATTGCTAAAAGCAGCCAACTTTCAAGAAGCTAATGAAGCTTTAACAAGAATGATGACAGGACTTGCTATTCCTGTAATATATTCTGATTTAAAAGGTGAAGAACTGAGTGCAAAACAAAACGAATTAATAGAATTAGCAGGTAGGGATGAAGAATTCGATGACACACTTGAGATAGCATGTCGTTCAGTAGGGGTTTACGGACAGAAATATCCACACAAGGGTCAAGAGTTCGATATTCTTACGGGGGCAATCAGGCAATCACTTGAACTGAATTTAGAACGTAATCCTAAGGCATATTTGCAAAAGAGAGCAGAACTTTCGCGTCATCAATTTGACAGAATATTTGAAGGAATGCCAGATGATGTAAGAGAAAAAGTAATGAAAACATGGCTTGATTTATCACGAAGACGAAGATTACGAGTTATTGGTGATGTGATCACGGCTGAGGAATCTACATTAAGCCGTCTTAACAGAATTAGAGATATAGTACGTACTGATTTATCTGTTCATCTCCAGGCACTTTTTACGACAAAAGTAAGAGAGTTAGAGTTAGCAGTGGAGAGAGGAGAAACAAATGGACCAGGAGCTGAACAACTAGCAATATATAAACAATATTTAATGACACCTGAGGGAGTAATACGCCAGGACATCCCAATGATGTATCGTTCAGTTGAGACCTTTATCCGTAATGTACAAGCAGCTCTTAAAAATCCCGAGACACCAAGAGAAGAGAAAGGGAAATTAGGCAGAAGCCTTGGAACATATCAAGGAATATCAGATAGCTTAAAAGCTTTATATAGGTTAGGAATAATAAGTGAAGAAAGATATAAAGCTAGAAGAGATTATCTAAGCGAAATCGAAAAACATATTAGTGGGTTTTCAGGGGCATTGAAACGATTAAAAATACTAGATTCTGATAGAAGATCAACTGATGTAAACACTAGAGCACTTGAAGAAGAGGTTTTACTAGATTTTGGCAAATTTAAAAGTACAATGGCAGAAGAAAATGTTTCTGGACAGGTTGTATTTGAGACAGAATCTACCGTTGATTTTAGAAATCTTGCGAGAGCGCCTGAGATAACTCAAAGCTGTCAAAGATTGACAGAAGTAACTGGCTACAATCATGCAGCATATTCTCGTTTGCTAGATGGATCAAATGAAATGATAGACATTTATGAAATGAGAAATGGCGAAAGAAATAGATTAGGTAGAAGCTTTATCGAGCTTTCCAAAGTAAGACTTACGGGAGAAGATAAAGCTAGATTGGTTGTCTTGCTTGATAGGGAATATGTAAACCCGCAATATCAGAATTTCGGTAATCGATTTTCTAGTGAAATGATGTTACATATGCTTGATAGACTGTCTGCGGCTGAATTATCACTAGTTTTTGACAGTAGTAGATTTACTGCAGGTCCTGATGTTCAAGAGGTACTTCAGGCAAGGGGCTATCAATTAAGGCAAGTCTCAGGAGATTATTTCGTAAATGAAAGTAATGTTAAGCTAGTAAAGTATTATGATTCTCTGGATGGTTTAAATAATGTTGCTCAGCCTTCTTGGAAATCTTTTGAGAGTTTTTACATTATTGAGAAGATTTAATAGTTCCAGTTCTTCAGGGACCACCTTTCAAAAATATATCGCTGATTAAATAGGCATCATATCCGTATTTAGGGTAGGTAAAATTTGGTATATGGGGAGGGTCAGGCAGAAACGATCTGCAAAAGCTTCCTTGTTTGCTGTAATGGATTAGCCTCGCAGGGTCTCTCCCTGTGAGGCTGAAGTATAGAGGGTTAGACCGAAGAAGAGAAAAAGCGCCCCCATCCCTAAAAGAAAAAATGTTGGAAAAGAAGTTCCCGGTTTGGGTAAGGCACCAGAGGTAGCGGTTGGCGATGAGGTGGCCACTTTTGTTGGTGATAGAATTACCGTAGGTGTTACTTGGGCTGTAGGTGATGCTGTTGGCCTAACCGTTGGTGATATGGTTCCTGACGGAGTGGCTTCTCCCAAAACTTGACTGCCGCTTTTTAAAACTGAAAATTTTTTCTTCAGCGTAACCAGATGGCCACTTCCGTCCTCAGTTATCACGGAAACCGTGTGTTCACCGGGAGAAAGATCTCTTTGGGGAGTCCAAGACCAAGAACCGTCAGGGTTAACCTTCACTTTACCTGTTTGGGGCGATGATTCCACTGTAACCGTCACATCTTTACCCGGCACGCCTCTCCCTTTGAAGAGAGGTTTGGGAAAAATAATGGCCGCGCCTTCTGCGGGGACGGAGATTTCCACACTTGAAGTTGTCGTTTCTCCCAAAACGATAGGAGGAAGATTTTCCTTCGTCAACACCTCCGGTTTTTTACTTTGGGGTCTTTGAAAATCATAAGATTTTCCCAAAACGATAGTGGGGATAGGCGAATCATTTTTAATATTACTAATCGCGGTGGCGGTTTCCCTTTCTCCTTGAACAAAAATTTCCTCCCTTTCTTCCTCGGCAGGAATAAAATAATTTTTTAGGTCCGGAGTTCTTGCCAGACTTAAAGAAATGAGCCAGTTTCCTGACGGTTTAACCAGGGTTGATAGGGGAAGAGCTTCTCCTAAAGAAAGATAGATAATTGCGCCCTCGGCCGGAGTATCATCTTTCCCCAAGACAGTACCGTACGCGGGTTCGACCTCGGGAGGTAAAGAAGAAATCAGCGGTCCGGTAGTTACCGTGTAGGGAGTTCCATTATTATCAAAAATTTTTCCGCCAGATACGATTTTAAAATAGTAAAGAGTTGAAGGAATAAGGCCTTTAATCGTTATATGGTGAGTTATATAATCATTAGGCTTTCCTTCTTCATTGCGATCGTCGAAGGCCACTTGGCCCAAAGAGGTAGTTTTTCCGTAAGAGAGAAAGGTCTTTGCTTTATCTTCTGTTATAAAGGACACGGTAAAACCGTTATCGGTAAGATTTGTGATTTTAACTTCTTGAGGAATGATTAGGGGGGTGGCCTTTACAGTAGGGTTTTGAGATTTTGGCCCGAAGAGGGTTAAACTAATTAGACCCAAGATAATAACAGAGAGACCTAGAATAGTGGGAATCTTCTTTCCTTTTCTATACATATTTCTAGCTCCCTCTCTCTAGCTCCCTCTCTCGAGCACCTCTAAAATCGTCATCTCATCAAACTTTGGGCTTAGAGGTTTCATCCTTTTTTCCTGAATGGGAGTGATCGTTGAGGTAGTGGCGGCATGATAGACGTCAAAAAATACCCAAGCTAAGACCGTCAAAAAAGTTAAAAATGAAAGGATGAGCCATTCTTTACGGAACATAGTACGCCTTTCCTTTAAGATAAAGACTTAAAATTTTCTCCTCTGACTGAGGGGCAATTTTAAAACTCTCAAGAGTAATTATCCTTTTGGTTTTTGACAATCCATTGAAGAATTCCCTTATAGGAAAATACTCTCCTTTCAAAGTTAAAGAAAAATCAATAGCTGAAAGCTTATTTTCCTCTCCAGTTTTTGAATAAGAAATAGATTGAAAAGATAAAGCAGAGATAGTTGCGTCACTCTCTTTAGCCAGCCTTTCAAGTTCTTTAAGAAGCATGGTCACTTCGGGTTTTTTGGGAAGAGCCTGGTAAACTTTTGGTATAATTGAACTTACCAGTTGGTAGTCGTTCTTAGCCTGGACAAGCTGATCCATTTTTTCGTCTAATTTTTTGTCAACAAACTGGCTGTCTTTTATTTGACGTTTAAGTTGAGTAATGGTTGTTAAGGTTGGTCTAATGGCAAAGCTGCCGAAGAAAGAAAGGGCCAAAAGAGACAAAAAAAGCATTAAATACGCAGCCGCCCTTTTTGTCTTAAGGTATGGCTCGACAATATGGTAATACCTGCGGTAGTGGATACGCGACTCTCTAAAGTCTAAAGTCATAAAGTCCTTTTTAAAAAACAATTTAGCTTAAAATTTGTCAGTTGTCCTCCCGCCCCCCGGCTTACCTCCTCCAAGGTTACCCTGGAGAATTTATTTGATGAGGTTAGATTTGTCAAAAAATAATTAAGTCCAAAATTAGAAATGGCGCTACCTAACAAGGTTAACTTCCCTTGATCCAAGTTTATTTCTTTCAAAACGACATCTGGGGGAACTATTCCTTCAAGAATTTTTAAAATCTGGGTGGATGAAGCACTTTTCTCCCCAAGACTCTTTACCTCTTTTAGTCTTAACTCAAGAGAGCGGACGTCCTCTTCCAATCCCTGGGCCGCCGCCACAATTGCTTCCTTTTGGCCTACTAGTTCGTGGAGGTCGGTTAAATCCCTGTCGAACTTAAAACGAGAGAAGAAGGCCATAAGGACAATAATTTCTGTTCCAATAATAATGTAGCGGCCATAAGTAAGGGCCCACTGCAAAAATTTTCCCAAGGGTCTTTTTTCAAACTCGAGTCTTGGAATGAGGTTAATATTTAGCTTCAAAGAAGGACGGGTTCCTTGCGAACCTATCTTTAGACCAAGCATATAGCAAATTAACCATAAACCAGACAAAGTCGGTTCATGGTTACCCTATACCAAATTTTGCTCTGGTACAGGGGAAAATTTTAGACTATTTTTCCGATTTCCTTTTAATTTTTCTTACTTTTTTTCTGACCTTTTTTCCTTGGGTCGGTTTTTCTTCTATACCAAGTTTAACAAGTCTGGCAAGACGGGACTTTAACCTGCTAGCCTTGTTTTTGTGAATAAGGTGTGTTTTGGCTGCCTTATCCAAATATGAATAGGCCTTTCTAAGAGTTTCCAGCGTTGGTTTCTTCCGAGCGGCCTTAACTGTTTCCTTGAGGGCAAGTTTTTTATTCCGGTTAAGGGCCGTCCTTTTTTTATCCTTTCTAACCTTTTTTCTAGCCGATTTTGTCACTGGCATAACTTTAGTTTTAAGTATAGTGGATTAAAATAAAGGAATCAAGGGTTTCAATATGCTATACTTTGAAGGATGATCAGGAGAATCCTTTCTCATCAACATTCATCCATTCTTTCGGCAGCTCTTGTTATTATGGTTTGTGTTTGTCTCTCTCGTCTACTAGGCTTGACAAGAGACAGGATGCTTGCCGCCAGGTTTACGCCCGAGGAGTTAGGGGTTTATTTTGCCGCCTTCAGGCTCCCAAATTTGGTTTTTGAGCTTTTAGTGATGGGAGCCCTCTCAACCGCCTTTATTCCCGTCTTCACTTTTTATTTGACCAAAAAAGAAGAAAAAGAGGCGATGAAGGTCGCATCCTCGGTCATGAATTTGGGCTTCCTCTTGTTTTTATTTTTTAGTCTACCAATAGTCATCTTTACCCGGGAGATCTCTCGATTTTTGGCTCCTGGTTTTAACGAACAACAATTGACTTTAATGGTTTCCTTTACCAGAATTATGGTTTTGGCCCAGGTTTTTCCCTTAATCTTTGGCAATTTTTTAACTGGCATACTCCAATCGTATAAGAGTTTTTTAATTCCTTCGTTAGCCCCGGTTATCTATAATGTCGGGATAATCTTGGGAATTCTTTTTCTGACCCCCTTTTATGGTCTTTATGGGCCGGTTTTTGGAGTAGTTCTGGGCGCTTTTCTTTTTATGCTTATTCAAATACCGACCACCCTTTCCTTTGGCTATCGACATTTTGCTCTTCTTGACCTTTCTCATCCTGGAGTTCGTGAGGTTGGCAAACTGATGCTGCCTCGGACATTGGGCCTAGCGGTTTCCCAGATTGATACGACGGTTGATCTTATACTTTCCACTCTTTTAGGGGCCAGGGCGGTCACGATTTTTAATTTTGCCCAGCATCTTCAGCAAGTGCCGATTGGCCTTTTTGGCGCTACCATTGCTCAGGCGGCCTTGCCCACCTTAACCCGAGAGAAGGCAAAAGAAAATCTTGAGGAGTTTAAGAATACTCTTCTTTCCTCTTTCCATCAGATACTTTTTTTGGTCTTACCTCTCTCGGTCATTTTGATCGTTTTGCGGATTCCCTCAGTCCGACTAGTTTTTGGGGCCTCTCGTTTTGACTGGCAGGCCACAGTTTTAACCGGGAAAACTCTGGCCTTTTTTGCCATTTCCATTTTTGCCCAGGCCGAGGTTCAGCTTCTAGCCCGAGGTTTTTATGCCCTTTATGATAGCCGGACGCCGGTTTTAATCGGCGTTTTTTCTGTTTTCTTAAATACTATTTTAAGTATTCTTTTTATTCAATATTTTCATTTTCCGGTTTTTGCCCTAGGACTTTCAACCTCAATTGCCAGTTTGGTTAACTTTCTTCTCCTTCTTTTTTATCTTGATAAAAAAGTAGCCAGGTTTGATAAAATCCGCTTATTCCTGCCGGCCATAAAAATGTTTTTGGCCGCGGGGATAACAGCGGTGTTTCTTTATGTACCAATGAAGCTTTTAGACAAGCTTGTATTCGACACCACGAGAACTCTAAACCTCCTTCTCTTAACGGGCATCGCGACCTCTATTGGGCTTTCTGTCTATCTTTTCTTAGCCTGGTTTTTAGATGTAGAGGAGGTCAAAACATTTGTTGATCTTGTTAAAAGAGTGGGAAAGCTAAAACAGTTGGTTTTCGAGACCCAAGGAGAAATGATCAACGGCAAGGAAACAAAAATATAAAGCCTATGGATTTTAAACTAAGACAATTACTTTGGCGGGCTTGGGGGAAATCTAATTTTTACCAAGAAGGAATCTTAAAGCCCGAGGATATCCATCTTGAGCATCCGAAAGAGGAGGCCCATGGGGATTGGGCGACAAACATTGCCTTGGCTTTGTCAAAGAAACTTAAAGAAAATCCCCAGAAAATTGCCAGGGAAATAATTTCCAAACTTCCCAAAAGTGAGATGTTGGAAAAAGTCGAGGAGGCGGTTGGATTTATCAATTTTTGGCTGGCAAAGAAGCCTCTTCTAGAGTCGGCGACGGAGGCAATTAAACTTAAAGAGGGTTTTGGTCAGGGCAAAACTTTGGTGGGTAAAAAGATCATGGTTGAGTTTTGCCACCCCAACACTCATAAGGCGTTTCATATCGGGCACCTTCGAAATATAACACTTGGGGAGTCACTAGTGAGGATTTTAGAAGCCAGCGGAGTTAGGGTTTTCAGGGCGAATTATCAGGGGGATATAGGAATGCACATAGCAAAATGCCTTTACGGCATTTTGCAAATTTCAAATTTCAAATTTCAAATTTCAAAAATAAAAAACCTGAACGACAAAGTGGAGTTTTTGGGGAAAGCGTATGCCCAAGGAAGTAAAGCCTACGAGGAAAGTGAGAAGGTTAAAAAAGAAATAGGGATCCTTAATAAAAAAATTTATGAGAAAAACCCCAAAATTTTCCCCCTCTGGCAGGAGACCAGACAATGGAGCCTAGATTATTTTGATAGTATCTATAAAAGAGTTTATACAAAGTATGATAGGTATTATTTTGAAAGTGAAGTTTGGGAAAAAGGAAGAGAAATCGTTTTGGATAATCTTAAAAAAGGCATTTTTGAAAAAAGCGAAGGAGCAGTAATTTTCAATGGAGAAAAGTTCGGCCTCCATAAGAGAGTTTTTGTTAACAAAGAAGGCTTTTCCACTTATGAGGCTAAAGACATGGAATTGGGAAGGCTTCAGTTTGCCGAGTATAAGCCTGACCTTATAATCCATGTCGTCGGGCCGGAACAATCAGGCTATTTTCAGGTTGTTTTTGAGGCCTTGGCCCAAATTTTTCCCTATACCCGCGGCCGGGAATATCATCTTGCCTATGGTTGGGTTAGGCTTAAAAAGGGGAAAATGTCTTCAAGGCTTGGTAATGTTGTTTTAAGCGAGTGGCTTATTTCGGAAGTTAAAAGAAGAATTAGGGAAAAGATAGGTAAGATGGAAGAAGGAGTGGCAGAAAGCGTGGCGGTTGGGGCGGTTAAATATTCACTACTTAAGTTTAGCCCGACCAGTGGAATAGCCTTTGATATTGATGAATCAATTAATCTAGAGGGTAACTCTGGGCCGTACATTCAATACACCTATGCTCGGGCGCAAAGCGTGCTAAGAAAAATCAATTCGCCAGCTGGCGGACAAATCCCGGAAAAACAGGACTTACGCACAATTCCCGGAATTGAACGGAGAAAATTCCGGGAATTAACTCTCGCAAAGCGAGAGTGTGTAAGTCCTAAAAACTTAAAACTGGAGGAATTGGCAATCTTACGGACTCTCTATAAATTTCCCGAGGTGGTTAAGGCCAGTGCCACTTCTTATGCCCCTAATTTCTTATGCGAATATCTTTATGACCTGGCCCAGAAATATAACAGCTTTTATAACAAACATTCAATTTTAACTCCAAAGGAAAAAGAGAAGGAAGTCAGAGACTTTAGAATATTATTAACCGCCGCCACCGCCCAGGTATTAAAAAATGGCCTGACTCTTCTTGGAATAAAACCCCTGGAGAGGATGTAGGCTATTGGTCTATTCTTCCGTCAAAAAGACGTTCGATTAGAGTTTTTTCTCCGTCGGTTATAAGAAGATTATCGAGAGCGTAATCATCAGGCTCAAAACTTAAGACCGAAGCCTCCAAAGAGCTTAAATTTATTTCTCTTCCTTCCACAACTCTTCCGTCAAGACCAATCCGCAAGAGGTTTTGATCGTACCAAAGAGTAATCTTATGCCATTCGTCTTTCTTCCAGTTAGTAGTATCGGCCTCAACACTTTCTAAAAAGTTATCACCCTTGGCAATTCCGAAGATAAGCTGGTGGTTAAAACCGCTAAGCCTTTTTTCCAAAGAAAGACGTCGACCATCGGAAAGAGAAATGGTGAGAATTTTATGGGAGATCTCATCCGTGGGACTAAAGAGGGGCTTAAAATAAAAATCGACTAGGCCCCTTTGGGGATTTAAAAATGGGGGAATGAAGCTAATTTTTTCACTTTCCTTCTCCAAGAAGACGGCCTGGTCTGTCGTCTCTTCAGTTACCCCTTGGATAAAATTATAAAAAGGCCCGACCTTTTCAATTTCTATTAATTTCAGACTATTTGGATTTAGGGGGATTTCTTTTCTTAAGGTTCCGGCGGAGACTGTCTCATTGGAAATTATTGGTTCACCAGTTAAGGGGTATTCTTTGCAAAGATAAAGTCCCCGGGGGAGGTTGGTAAAAGTTAAGGGAGTCGCTTCAAAGTGAGAGTTTTCCCTGTCCAAATTATATAGAAGGACCTGAAAACGGTTTTCCGTCCGGGCACCGATAGCGCCGACCCAAGTCCCTTCCCCCTGAATAGCCAGTCTTTGTCGGCCGAGACGGTTTAATAAAGAAAGGGCAAAGTACCGAGGTTTTTTCTCTCCGTTATAAGTTAACACTCCCCATCTTCCCCAAAAATCCTCTCCGGTTGGCGACAACCCGTCCCTTATTTCGAAAGAAAAGGCCCCTTCAGCTTCTCCATCTAGCAATTGTCTAACCACGGCTACCGTATGGACAGCGGCGAATGGGCCGTCATGTAAAGAATTATTTTCCGAGTCAATCGTCCATTCGGTAATAAACTTTGGCAGACTGGCAAATTTTGGGAAGGTGCTAATGTAGAAGTCGACATCTTGCAAGTCCTGGCTAAAAACCATGGGGTCAGTTGAATAACGGTGCCAAGAGAGAAAATCAAGCCTAAGGTTTCTTTCCTGACAATAATTTAAAAACCCCGTCAGCCAGTTTTTATAAGGGGCGGTCGTCGCCGGGCCACCGATAAAAAAACGGTTGGTATTTTGAGCCAAATCGGCGCCTTTAACTGCCCATTCGTATAATAAAAGATAGCTTTTCTCTCCAGAAAGCGAGAAGCGGCCAAAAAGGTCGGGTTCGTTCCAAACCTCATAATAGACATCCGGAAGATTTCTTTGACCTTGGCCGCTAAAATGCTCAATGGTTTCCCTGACAACGCTTTGCCAATCTTCCCAGTTTGAGGGGAGAGAGGTAACATTCCCATCTTGGGAGATGGCGGGGGGCATGTATGAAAGAGAGAAAAAAGGCAGGGCTCCAGCTTGAAGAATATCATTAACTACCTGATCAAGCGCGTCCCAATTAAAGACTAATTGGCCGTTTTCTCTTCTGACTACTCCATAGAAATCATAAAGATGGTCAATCCTTATGTACTTTGGCGAAAGCTCCTTAATTTGCGGCAAGACGGGGAAAAACATCCGGCCGGTTTCTTCGCCTCCTTGAGATAAAAATTGCCAATTATGGGGAAGGGGACCTTGGACTTGAAAAGTATCAACAATAATATCCGCCATCGTTCCTCCTGCGCGGGAAAGATATTGTTGGGCCCTTTGGACGGAGATGACCAAAAGCGGAAGAAGAGCCAAAAGAGCTAATAAAAAGATAACGGAAGTTAAGCTTCCAAATGAAGGAACATTTATCTTAAAAAAGTTGTTTCTTAGCCTCATTCATTATAATTAAAAAGGATTGAGGCTCAAAAAGCAAGAAGACGGGTGTTTTACCGGATCGTAGGCACATTCCGATCCCGGATCGGAAAAAACGGAAAAAAAGGGGCTTGACCCCGTATAACTCTTACCTCGTCGCGAGGCCTTAAGTCCTCGCCTCCGAGGGGCGAGTATACGGGGTCTGCGGGGTGAACTGTCCGGCCGGAGGCGGACTAGTTCACCCCTTGACCCGCCTAATCTTAGCACTTGCCTTTTCAATTCTATTCGAATACGGCTCGTGCTGCGATTTCTGGCGGGTCTTCGTCCCGCATCAGCGACACCTTGAGGCGAGGACGTAGACCTCTCGAAAGGCGAGTTCGATGCGGGACTTGACAAAAATTAGCAGTCGTGGTATAAAAGTGCTAATTCCTTAACGCGACTAGCTATGGTAGACTTAACCGAACGACAAATTCAGGTTCTAAAGTCAATTATTGAGGAATATATTGAGACAGCCGAGTCAGTTGGTTCGGAAACCCTGGACAAAAAGTATAATCTAGGCGTCTCACCGGCAACCATCAGAAGCGAGATGGTTAAACTTACTAAAGCTGGTTATCTTCGGCAATCTTATACCTCAGCGGGTCGAATGCCAACCTCTTTAGCTCTTAAGTATTATGTTAAAAATCTAATGAAGCCCCATGAGCTTTCGGTGGCCGAGGAAGTGGCGATGAAGGAGAAAATTTGGGATTATCGGGAGGAATTTGACCGCCTCCTTCGAGAATCAATCAAGGCTTTAGCCCAGAAAACAAAGGCTCTTTCGCTAGCGACAACGGATGAAGGAGAAATTTACTATAGCGGCACGGCGAATATACTAGAGATGCCGGAATTTTTTGACATTGATCTTACTAAATCTGTATTTTCCTTTCTTGACCGGTTTGACTTTTGGGAAGAGATCGTAGGTAAAGCGATAGAAAATGAGGACCCAATTCATCTTTTATTGGGAAATGAGCTAGGAGAATATCTGACGCCCTGCGGCTTTATCTATACTCATTACCAAGCTGGGCCAAAACATGGAGCAATAGGTGTGGTTGGGCCGGAAAGGCTAAACTATCCGGTAATTATTCCCGTCGTTGGTTATTTTGGAAGGCTGATAAATGATATTGGCAAATCATGGTAAAAAAAGACGACGAGATAAAAAATTTAAAGTTAAAGATTGAGGAACTAGAGAATAATTGGAAAAGAGCCTTGGCCGATTATCAGAACTTGGAGAAAAGAACGGCGAAAGAAAAAGGGGAGTACGTCCAAATTGCGAGTCAAGATTTAGTTTTAAAACTCTTGCCCATACTGGACCAGCTTAAGAAGGCGCAAGAACATTTAAAAGATGAGGGCTTAAATTTAGTTTTGAATAATTTTGAAAAAGTTTTTGAAGATGAGGGTTTGGTAAAAATAGACGTTTTAGGAAAAGAGTTTAATCCGGAAGAGATGGAATGTGTGGATGTTACTCAGGGGAAACAAGAAAATAAAGTAGTCGAAGAAGTGAGCGCAGGGTATAAGTTAAGAGGGAAAGTGATAAAAGTAGCTCAGGTTAAAGTGGTTAAAAAAGAGATGGATCAGAAAGCGGAAGGACTTGCCAAAGAAGAATTAAAAAAAGGAAATTATATGTAGCCCGTTTGACGGGTTGTAATTTAGTTTTTTTAAAGGAGGCTTTATGTCAAAAATAATCGGTATTGACTTAGGAACAACCAACTCTTGTGTAGCCGTTATGGAGGGAGGAGCGCCTAAAGTCATTTATTCAGCCGAGGGAAGAAATGTCATTCCTTCGGTGGTTGACCCCATTAAAAATATTGCTGGGGATGTGGCCAAACGTCAGATGGTGGTTAACCCCAAATCAACAATTTTTTCTATCAAAAGACTGATGGGTCGGAAATTTACCGATTCCTCTGTTCAGCATGATATCAAATGGTTACCTTACAAGATTGCCCAAGGAAGAGATGGAATGGCCGTGGTTGAGGCCCAAGGTAGAACTTTTACCCCCCAGGAGATCTCGGCCAAGATCCTTCAGAAGATAAAAGCTGACGCCGAGGCCTATCTAGGCGGGCCCGTTAAACAGGCAGTCATTACCGTTCCTGCCTACTTTGATGACTCACAGCGTCAGGCGACTAAGCAGGCGGGGGAGATTGCTGGCTTGGAGGTTTTAAGGATTATCAACGAACCAACAGCGGCCAGTTTAGCCTACGGTCTTGATAAAAAACACGCTCATACCATTGCCGTTTATGACTTAGGAGGAGGGACATTTGACATTTCCATATTGGAGTTAGGGGAAGGCGTTTATCAGGTTAAGGCCACCAATGGCGATACCCATTTAGGGGGAGACGATTTTGATAAAAAAATTGTTGACTTCTTGGCCGAGGAGTTTAAAAAAGAGAATAACATAGATTTGCGGCAGGACACTCAAGCGCTTCAACGGCTTCGGGATGGGGCGGAAAAGGCCAAAATTGAGCTTTCCTCCTCGATGGAGACGGAGATTAATCTACCCTTTATTACCCAAGGACCAGCCGGGCCACTTCATCTTGTCCAAAAATTAACCAGGGCAAAATTGGAGAGCTTGGTTGAGGACCTTATTCAAAAAACGATAAAACCGGTTGAACTTTGTTTAAAAGACGCCAAGATGAAAACTTCGGATATTAATGAGATCGTTTTAGTTGGAGGAATGACCCGGATGCCCAAAATAATTGAAGCGGTTCAGAAGTTTTTTGGCAAAGAGCCCAATAGATCGGTAAATCCTGATGAGGTGGTGGCGGTTGGGGCGGCCATTCAGGCTGGAGTCTTAGGGGGCGAGGTTAAAGATGTGGTTTTACTTGATGTTACTCCCTTAACCTTAGGAATAGAAACCTTAGGTCAGGTAGCCACTCCCTTGATTCCCCGAAACACCACCATTCCCACCTCAAAGTCAGAGATTTTCTCAACCGCAGGGGATAACCAAACTCAAGTCGAAATCAATGTCCTTCAGGGCGAGCGGCCGATGGCGATGGATAACAAGTCTTTAGGTAGGTTTATTCTTGACGGCATTCCACCGGCTCCACGAGGTATTCCTCAGATCGAGGTTGCCTTTGATATTGACGTCAACGGGATTCTAAACGTTAAGGCTAAAGATAAAGCTACCGGTCGGGGACAAAGTATAAGGATTACCGGCTCAACCGGGTTAACAAAAGATGAGGTTACCCGAATGACCAAAGAGGCGGAGATGCACGCTGAGGAAGATACCAAAAAGAAGGAAAGAATTGAAACCAGGAATCAGGCAGATAGCCTAATCTATACTGCGGAAAAGAGTTTAAGAGACGCCGAAGAAAAGGTTACGGTCGAGGTTAAAAAAGAAGTTGAAGATAAAATTGCGGTTTTGAAGGGAGTTTTGGAAACGGGAACGAAAGAAGATCTGGAAGCGAAGACCAAAGACCTTTCCGATGCTTTGCAAAAAGTCGGCCAAGCGATGTATCAAAAAACCCAGGGTCAAGAACCGCCAAAAGAAAAAGAGGGAGGGAAGGACGACGGAGAAAGAAAAGAGGAGAAGAAAGAAGAGGTGGAAGAAGGAAAAGTTGTTGAATAAGTCCAATTTTTTAAATTCGTCAAATTATTAATTGGCGCGTTAAAAAAACGCGCCAATTGTTGTAGAATATATAGAATATGGCCACCAAAAAAGATTTTTATGAAGTTTTAGGCGTTTCTAAATCGGCCAGTGCCGAGGAATTAAAAAAAGCCTACCGGAAGCTGGCCTTAGAGTGGCATCCGGACAGAAATAAAAGCGCCCAGGCAAATGAGAAATTTAAGGAGATAAATCAGGCTTACGAAGTTTTATCCGATCCTCAGAAACGCTCGACCTATGACCAACTTGGTCATGCCGCTTTTGAGCCAGGGGCTGGTGGCTTCGGCGCGGCCGGCGGTTACGCCCGGACCTATCAGCAAGGACCATTTACCTACAGTTATACCACTTATGGTGGTGATCCGGCAGGCTCACCATTTGAGGGGTTTGATTTCTCCGACGCCTTCCAGATATTTGAACAATTCTTCGGCACCGCCTCGCCATTTACCTCTCGAAGACAAAGGCAGAGGTCGATTTACTCTTTAACGATCGATTTTATGGATGCGGTTAAGGGATGTGAGAAAACCGTTAAGATCGAAGGGAGGACTCGCAAAATAAAAATCCCGGCAGGAGTTGATAATGGCTCAAGGATAAGATTTGCTGAATTTGATGTGGTTATTGAAGTAAGGCCGGACTCCCGGTTTAGGAGAGAAGATTACGATTTATATCTTGACTTACCGATTTCTTTTACCCAGGCAATCTTAGGTGATGCGGTTTCTGTCCCGACTATTGATGGGCCGGTTAAACTTAAGGTTCAACCAGGAACTCAACCGAATACTTTAGTCAGACTTCGGGGTCGAGGCGTTCTTCATCCTTATGGTTCCTCTCGGGGAGATCAGTATGTCAGGATAAAAATTACCATTCCCCAAAAGCTAACGCAGTCTCAAAGAGAAATTTTAGAACAGTTCGAAGATGAGGGAAAAACAAAAAGGGGGTGGTTTTAAATTGTGGAAAATTTTCCCTTTGGTAAATGGGCGATTACCCTCTCAACCATTCTTTTTTTAATTCTTCTTTATTTAATCTACCTTATCTTAACCAGTCCGGGCGGGCTAGTGGGAATATTTGTTCATCCTTGACAAATATAATAAATTTGTTATAAAATGAAAATAAGTGTTGATAAACGAATTAAAAAATTCTTATATGGTTTGCCAAAGTCAGAAAAAGCAAAGATTGCTAAATTAGTTGAATTATTTACTGAAAAGGGTTTCTCACTAAGCCAAACTCATTTAAAGAAAATTACTAAAAGAATTTGGGAGTTAAGACCTGGTAACGTTAGACTTCTTTTAGGAATAATAGAGAAAGAAGCAATTATTTTAAATGCTTTTATCAAGAAAACAGCAAAGACACCAATAAAAGAGATTGAAACTACAGAACGAAGATTGAATGACTATTTATGAGAAATAGAAAGAATTTAATACCATTTGAGAAAATTCACAGAGACTGGATGAGGGACCCAGAATATCGTCGTGAATATGAAAAGCTTGAGCCGGAATTTCAAATTGCCCGGGCTTTAATTGATGCCAGAATTAAGAAAAAAATGACCCAGGCAGAAATTGCCAAAAGAGCAGGAACGAAACAACCGGTAATTTCTCGCCTCGAAGGCGCTTGTGGTAGTCCCTCACTTTCCTTAATTAAAAGAATCGCCAACGCTTTAGATGTCCGCCTCATCTTTCGCCTGGAGCCAAGATGATGATATTGTTCAAATGATTTGAATCATTTTAACAGTTCCGCAAAAAAGTATCTCCCAAAGGACTCGGTGAGTTCCTACTATTCCTAATATCTAATATGATAAAATATTTTCAATTAATATATGAAGAAGCAAAAACCTGTTATTTATGCTTTTATAGACAGTCAAAATCTAAATTTAGGCACAAGCAAGAATATTTATAGGAATAAGAAACTAATCTACAAGGGCTGGAAATTAGATTTTAAGAAATTAAGAAGATATTTGTCTGATAAATTTCGTGTCAGCAAGGCATTCTTGTTTATCGGTTACATAAAACAAAATGAGAAGCTCTATAGACGCCTGAAATCTTTTGGCTACGAATTGATTTTTAAACCAACAGTTAGCGATAACGAGGGCAAACCCAAAGGAAATGTGGATGCTGAATTAGTGCTATATTCTGCTGTTACTGAGTATCCCAATTATGATAAAGCAATCATTATTAGCGGAGATGGTGATTTTTACTGTCTTCTAGAATTTTTAAAGAAGCGTAACAAGCTAGGGAGAATTATTATCCCGAACATCAAGTCTGAATCATCGCTTCTAAGGCCATTTCAACAATATAAAACATTCATTATTTTTGATAAGGAAAAGTTGGAATTGAGGCAAGAAGCAGAGCTTTTCTTCGAATAAGCAAAGCTTTTCTACGAATAAAAATGGGAGGCGTTGCTAATAGACACGTAGTCTATTGTTCGTATTCTCCCTCGTGATTAAACAAAGTATATAACACTTTAATGATCGTTGTCAACCCCTTGTCCTGGTTACATACTTTTGAGACAATCCTCCTTTTTGGTGTCTTTTTGGTAATACTGATAAGGCGTTAAATAGCATAGGGATTGATGTGGTCTCACTTGATTGTAGTATACCACCCATTTGTCTAATTCTTCATGGAAATCTTCCGGATGAAGGAGAAGATCTTCAAAACTAAAGAGGAATTCATCCTGGACGGTCCAGTTAAATCTTTCCACAAATCCTTGAGTCTTAGGATGCTTTGGGTAGGAGAAAAGATGAGTAAGTTTAGCCTCTTTGGCTGCCTCCTCAAAGTATTTCTTAAACTCTGACCCGTTGTCCGTTTGGAGAGTGTGGATGGGGTAATGGGAAGTTAAGAGAATCTCTTTTAAAAATAGCTCCGCCTGCTTACTGTTTAATCTCGGTATCAACCTTACCCAGGCTTGTTTAGAAACAATCTCCACCGCAGTTAAGAAATAATAGTATTTCTCCAAGTAGTAAAACTTAAAACCATCTACCTGGAGATACCCAGGCTTGACATCTTTAAGCTGGGGACAGAGTTTAATCCTTTTTCTCTTGATTTGGCTCAACCTTGACTTTTTCCCTTGAATCCTTCCGGCGTAAAAGAGATTGTTCCTTTTGATTATCTTGCCAATTTTACTTTCAGAAAAGGTAGGAAGACTCTCTTTCTGGCAGAAGGCATCAACAAACAGTTTAATCTTTGCCTTACCCATTCTTGGGTATTGTTCCCTTAAGGTTTTGATCAGAGAAAAGACCGGTAGAGAAACCTGCATCACCCTCGTTTGACGAGGACGAGTAGATTTGGGAATAAGAGAATTCAGTCTCTTGCCGGCATCCTCGTAGACTTTCTTCCAGCGGTAGAGAGTCGACCGGGAAAGATGGGGAAAGGCAAGTCTTACTCCCTTCCAGCCGGAAGCATAAAACACCGATAAGACATGGAATCTTAATTTGGCCTTGTTTGAGGTGTCAAAGCCCAACACCGTTTGTAGCGTAGTCATATAACTACGATACAGACTTCTGTCAAGCTTTGGGAAGGTATAGCAAGCGTGATGAAAATCGGCTGGCAAAATTCGTCATTGTCTCAAATGTATCGTAACTTTTTCAGAGAGAAAACTTTTAGCTGGAAGTGGTGGTCGTTGATATTTTTCTTATCCCTTTGTACACAAAGATGACGGTTGACAAAATCTTAAAGTTTTGGTTAATTATAGAGGTTAGGAGAAACATGGTAAAAGATTACCAGAACACAAGGGAATATTTAATATTGAGTATGGTAAAGAAGTATCCCCTTTACTCTCTAAATAAATTAAGTGGAGAGCTTCCGGGGATTAGCCGGCATTCGATTCAAAGAATCCTAGAGAAGAACAATCTCTCAACGATAGAGAAGCGGCTAAATTTTGTGAATAGCCCGAAAGATCGGGGGGAGAGACCGGTGCTTTTTTTTGAGAAACTAAGAACCTTTACCCCATTCTTATTTAGGCAAGAAAGGTTTAATCTTGACAACCTTAAAGGATTGATTAAAAAATTGGGAGAAGGGCCTCACTTAAGTTGGAAATTGGCAAAGATTCCGACTATCCTCATGGCGACTTTTTTTATTTTTTGGGTAACGAGAAATTTTTTTCTGACCAAGCCGCCAGAAATAATTCTTGACCAACCGTCCGTAGGGGCTGTCAAGGAGGGAGAGAGGTTATTTGTTAGCGGTAAAGTTTTTCCCAAAGAAAGCAAAGTAACGGTAAATGGAAACGAGGTTGCCCTTAATGGGGATGGAAGTTTTACGGCGGTTGTTAATATTCCGAGCGGAGAGAGCATCTTAAAGATCGAGGCTTCCAAGAGAAGAAAAAAATCCCAGATACTACGGTTAGTAAGTCGAGCCCCTACCGAAAAAGAGATTCGGGCTAAAGGAGAGGAGGAGACAAGAAATAAAAGAGAGGCGGCGGACAAAGTGGCCGCCCTCGAAAGAACGGTTAATGATCTCTTGGCCGCTAAAAATGCTAACACTAGTATATTAAGGATTTTAGATAACCACGTAAAAGAGGAGGCCGGGTTTTTTACGGTTGTGGGGGAGGTGCTTAATATGGGAAAAGAAGATGTAAGTTGGGTGATGGTGACGGCTAAATTCTCTAATCAAGGAGGAAGCCTAGTGGAGACAAAGTATGGTTTTGCCACCGATTTTGGCCAGGTAATTAAGCCGGGTGAAAAGGCTAATTTTGAGACCCAAGCGACAACGAAGGAATTTGATCACTACAGCCTAGAGCTATCTTGGGAGAAGGGCGAAGTGGTAGGGGTAGCTACGAAAGCGGCTGAACAAAAGAAGGAAACGACTGTCTTAGGAGAGCCTTAAATTATGTACCCCGCCCAAACGTCGCTTATCCCAGTTTATGTTGCCCTGGGGCGTTTTTTAGAGGAGAACGGACTTTCGGCGATTTTTGGTCTTTACCCCTATTGGTATTTAGGAACAACCCCTTTTCGCTATCTTTCAGGGCCAATCTTGCCCGTAAGTTTAACCACTTTGCATAAAATTTTTCCAAACTTTACTCTTTTCGAAATATTCTTTTTAATTATTGCTTTCTGCTGGGCTCTCGGCGCTATTGGAGTTTATTTACTAGTTAAAGGATTAGGAGGGGAGAGAAAAATAGCTATTTTATCGGCCTTCTTTTATTTTTTCGGCCCGATTATCCCTCTCACGTTTAGGTTTTCTAATGGACTTTACCTTACGGCCTTTTCCCTCCTGCCTTTTATTCTCCTTTTATACCTTGGACTCCTTAAAAATTGGACGAAAAAAGGAGCCTTTCTTCTTTTCCTTTCAATAACATTTGTTATTCTTTTGGATAGTCTAGCCTTACCGACATTAATTCTGGGAATGGCAACTATATTTCTAGCCTGCGTTGGCTGGAAGAAAACAGAGGAAAAGCTTAAACAGGCATTTTTGATTTTTGCTTTTTCATTTTTAATATCTTCGTTCTGGTATGGCCCCGGTTATTGGCTAACCCTTTTAGGCGCCTCCTCTTTTGGCGGGAAGAGTTTGCTTTCCGTCATCGCTTGGCTTGGGAAACTGGCGCCAACTGTTTTTGCTTTTGTAGCCGCCACCGTTTCTGTTAAATTTTTCAAAAAAAGAAATTTACTAAGGGATTTTTGTTTTTACTGGCTTTTTATTTTTGGCTTCTTAACGATGGTACGGTTTTTAAGCGACCCAAAATTTTGGCTGGACTGGATAGCCTATGGGGGAGAGCTACAATTAGGGCTTGCGATTACCATGGGAATGGTGATTGATAAAATATCAAATATCAAAAAATTTTCCCTGGTGGTAGCACTTTCTACCCTTTACTTTATACTGTTTACGGTTATTTTTAGTCGTTACGTTCTTGGGACCCTCCAAAAAGATATTACCAACAAAGTTGAATATAGAATTAGTCAGGAGTTATCAAAGATCGTGGAGCCAGGCGGAAGAGTCTTCTTGTCTGGGTCGAGCGCTTTTTGGCTAAATGCCTTTTTTGACATTCCCCAAGTTCGGGGCGGCGTGGATCAGGTAGCCACCCATCCTACCTGGGATAAAGTCGCCTGGGAGGTAAGAGAGGGAGAGGATGTCCAAAAATCGCTTAAGTGGCTTAAAGAACTGGGGGTTAATTACTTGGTCGTTCATACAGCGGATTCAAAAGAGTACTATCATGATTTTAAATATCCGGAAAAATTTGAGGGTAGGGAGAAGTTGGAAAAGATTTACGAAGGGGAAGGAGACAGAATTTATCGGCTCTTGAATTAAAATTCTCAATTAAGCCCCCTTTATGTTAATGGGTTTTTTACCCCAGTACCAGAAAGCCTCCGACTTTAATCGGGGAATGAATGGTGTTTAAAATGAGCTTTCGGTGCGGGGTTTCGCCTCGGATTTTAGACAGAAGCCACCAGCTTTAGCTGGCGGAGGCTCACAAAAAGGACAGTGAGTTTGCTGATAACTAAGGCTAACGATAGAGTAGTAAAGCTCAAAGAAGTTAATGAAGAAGACGCTAATTCCTATAAGGATGAGGGGAATACCAACGACCATTGCCCACCAGACTGGTGCCTCTTTATACCAATGACCTACTAGACTGAAAACAGCCTTCTTGACTACTTGGAAATGTGGCACCTGAACTAAGTAAAAGTTGATTTTTTCAAGATAGCTGGGAGGCAAAAAATTTCGGATGGTTTCTTCAGAAAGTAAAAAGCCAGCGATGGTTAAATAGAGGCTTAAAGGGGTTAAAATCAGGAAGAAAATCATTCTAATTGAAATAACGACCAGCCAATGGAAGATATTATGACGAGAGTCGACAAAAACAAACTTCACGAATTTACAATAACATAGAGAGCGGTCTTCCTCAAGGTAAAAATTACCCCATTCCATTTTTTTGGCCATGAGGCCACCAGAGGTTTAATTGCAATAAAATTATAGGACAATTAACTCTATGGTATATTTTAACCTGTAGTATATTTATTATAGAGATAAAAGGATAAAAAGAGCCCTGGCCCGTGGGAATAATAATAGGTATTTAATAGAAAAATAGGGGACAAGCTTAAAAGATGTATATTCCGCAAATCTAAGCTATCTTCATGGCAAGACAAAGTATATCAAGTATGGAAATCGGAGAAAAAGGTCTTTTTAAGGTCAAGGTTATTTTTCTTGCCAAAATCGATAAACCCGAGAATTAATCTTACTCCAGCTAGGTTTACTCCCTTTTTCTGAGTCAGATATTGAATGAATTTTATTTCTTCTAGATTCTCGGAGCTATAGCGTCGGCGGTTGGTTTGAGTTCTAAAGGGTTTAAGCAGTTTATTTTTCTCGTAGATCATTAGCGTCCGGGGATGGAGTCCCACCATTTGGGCGGCAATAGAAATAGTAAAAAGAGGTTCTTTTTCTGAATATTGCATTGACCCTATCATATTAAAGATAAATACCGTTGTCAAGTATAAAAATTTAAGTTTCTAAATTATAGAGAAGTCCAAAAATTGAGATATAAATTTACATAGAGTTATAAAAAATAATAGAAAAATATAGCTATAACATTACATTTAAGGCCGTCGTAAATTTATATTTTATAAGATAACAATATTATTTAAAATTTTTTCTAAAATTTGACAAAACAAAAGACGTCGTTAGTATCAGAATCTATCTTTAGCAAACAATGAATATCTTTCTTTATCATAAGATATATTAAGCTAAATGTTATTATAATTGGCATATTTCCTTATATAACAAAAAATGATAATATATAAAAGAAATACAACTCTATCTGTAATAATGATAATATATTATCTAGAAAAATATAAAAACAAATAATAATAAGAAATTTTATGGTTTAATTATATTAAAAATAGGAGCAAAAATACTCATGATAGAGTAGGTTTTAATACTTATGCATTATAATTATTAGCCATTTCAGCCTTAGTATAAATATTAGAGGATATAGATGAAAAAGAATAAAGGGTGAAGTAGGAGGGGGAGTGGCCTAGTTTTCATGGAAGAAAATTGGGATTAAAACTGGGCGGATTTCTTAAAAATTTTGCCCAACCTAGGTTATTGTTGAACTTTTCTACTCATATTCAGGTTTTAAACTTGACCATTAGCCATTATATGGTAATAATCCGGAGCGGCTTTAACCCTTTCTCTTTAAGGTTTTTTATTTTTTCTACACTCACATTTACATTTTTTCTAATTTTTTTATTATATATTATATTAATCATTAAAAAGTGATTTTTTTCGGTTTTTCTTAAGGTGGAAGGATTTTTTATATAGGTTTTAAATTATCATATTTTTTCCGGAAACCGCCGAAACTTTCTCTTTTCAAAAAACTGTTTTATATCCCGGGGATATCCTTGGGTACGGAGTTTCTGATTTTTAGGCCTATCTTGGGAGCTTCTAGAGCCATTTTGAAGACACGGTTAAATCTTTTTGATACAGCTGTCTGCCCCAGCCTCTCCACGGCGATAATGCGTTATTCGAAGCTTTAGGGCGAAGTTTCGCTCTATTTTTACCAGAAGGTCTTTGAACCCCTATCTTTCTGTTGCCGCTTTAACCTCAAAGTTGGCACAATGATACCTCTTGACAAGAGTACCCAGATGATGTCATCATAAATTTAATCTTATAATTATTTTACTATTGTAGACAAAACTGGAACGTCTGCCGAGTTTATAGGTATCACTTTTAAATATCAATGGAGAATCGTCTGCCAAGAGCCAAGAAGCTAACAGATAAAGATCGTCTTAAAATTGTTGAAAGAGTTCTTAAGGGGGGCGAATCGGTAGGCTTGGTTTGCCGGCAGGAAAATATCTCTCGGTCCTTTTTCTATTTATTAAGAAAAAAATACCTCGCGGCCAAGGAAAGTCTCCGAGATAAGCTTAAGACCCTAGAGCCCAAGAGGGGATGGGCTAGGGCAGGAAGAAGACTGACGGACTATCAAATAGAACAAACCATTAACGTGATCTTGGATAACCCTAATTACGGCATCCCCAATATCCTTAAGCAAATATATGCAAACACCCATAAAAAGGTCGTTTCTCATGGCGGAATTCAAACTTTTCTAAAGAAGCTAAGTCTTAATACTAAAAAGAGTAGAAAGGCCTTCGTTAAAGCTACTCAAATACTACCGAGGGAAGAGTCAATCGATATAGTATTGCGAACTCTCAGGAGACACGAAGCAAGAGAACATCTAGCGGCTGAGGAAAGATTAAGAGCAATTAGATTAAAGAATGCTGGGATGCCCATTGCCCAGATTTGCAGATGTTTTCGGATAAGCAGAAAAACCTTTTGTAAATGGCAGGAACGTTATAACAAATCAACTCCAGGCAAAGAGTATCAAGCAGTTACTGACAAAAAACCGGTTATTGAAAGGTATTGGCGACAGGTACCAGATAAGAAGGTTGAAGTTATATTAAAACTAGTTATCAAACATCCGGAATACTCAACACATAAGATTGCTACAATATTGGCAGACATAGGCAATCATGGAGTGCAGAATGTTTTTAGAAGGTTAAATCTTAATACTTATGAAGAACGTCTTGCCTATGCTCAAAGGGTTACCCCTGTGGCCGTTCCCTCTCCAGTTACTGCCTGGCTTGATCGTCTTAAAACTGTTTTTGAGGCTTTTGTGCCTCAGGTCGCCCCTGCCCCACCACCTTTCTTTAGGAAGCTAGGGCTCTTCTTTGTGAGTCTTTTTCTCTCTTCGGTTTCTTCTTTTATTCTTCTTTCATGGTTAGGGATTTTCTCTCGCTATCCGCCCACCCAACAGGCTGGTCTTATCTTTGCCGGCATAGCTTTATCAATCGGTTCATTCTTCTTCGTCTACTCAATGAAATACTATTTAACAATTGCCCTTGTTCTTTCCTTTTCTCGTCACTCCTTAGAAGAGGGAGGCGGCTTAACCGTGGGGTTAAAAGGGAAAATTAATGGTCCTTCGGCATCCTTCGGCTCCGCTCAGGATAAAAACTCAGGATTAAATGGGAATGGCTCATCGACATTTTCGGGATGGCTGGCAAAAATTTTTGGGATTAATGGTAACGGCAACGGAAATGGCCCTTCTAGATTAGATGGAGAGACAGATTTGGTTCCTAAAGGAGGAGGACTCCAGCCCTCCCTTGATCACATTCATCTTGAAAGACATCCCTTTGTCTCTATTCATCTTCCTTTTTACAACGAGAAAAGAGTGGCCGAGAGACTAATTAAAGCCTGTATGGCCATGGACTATCCCTTAACTCTGGGCCAGCCGACGGATCGCTCAGGACAAGGTCCTTCAGCATCCTTCGGCTCCGCTCAGGATAAAGGCTCAGGACAAGCCCAAGCAAATTACGAGGTTGTCGTCTGTGATGATTCCAATGATGAGACAGTGGAAATCATAAGCAATTATCAGCAATCATTAGGAAAAGTCGTTTCTTATCAGGGAGAGAAGGGGGAGGAGATCTCCGTCGTTAAACCAAAGGGTAAACCAGTCTTAAAAGTAATCCATCGAAAAACCAGAGAAGGGTTTAAAGGAGGAGCCCTGGCTGGAGCCCTTAAGATAACAGACCCTAAGGCAGAGTTTATCTCCGTTTTTGACTCTGACTTCGTTCCTTATCCTGATACGATTGAAATGTTTTTGAAGTATTTCCAGGTAAATGCAGGAACGCTTGATTTTAGAAAGAACACCTCGGAGGTGTCCCTTGCCCCGCGTAAGCGGGGCAATTCCTCCACCTCCGAGGTGAAGGGTTCGAATATTGCTGTCGTTGGTGGTTACCAATGGCATGTCCTTAATAAATCAGAGAACTGGATTACTAGGGGAGTAAGAACGGAGTATGCCGGCTCCTACGTGATTGAAAGGTCAGGGGCAGAGATTTACGGAGGAATGAAGATGATCTCGGGAAGTGTTTATATGATAAGAGCTGACCTTTTAAGAGAATTCGGCTGGGGAACCTCAATCACTGAAGATTTTGAGTTAACCTTAAAACTTTACGAGAAGGGGTACAAAGTTATCTACACCCCTTATATCCAAGCTCCGGCCGAGTGTGTTTCTACTTTAAAAAGACTAGTTAGACAAAGAATGAGATGGGCCGAGGGACACAGTTATAACATTAAGAAGATGTTTAGGAGGTTATTATTTGGGAGATGGGATGAAATATCAAATATCAAATATCAAATATCAAAAACCAAAAATCAAAAAACAAACAAAGGCAAAATCTGGATTTCTTCACCGCTTACTTTACCAGAAAAGCTAGAATTTCTTTATCTTTCTCCTTATTATCTTCAAGCCGCCTTTTTTCTGATTGGTACCTTTTCCTGGCTTTTAGCGGAGGCAGTCTTTAAGGCCAGGCTGCCATTTTGGACTTCGCTTTGGGGCTGGAGCCTTGTTTTAACGAACTTTTTCTCCCTGCCTTTAGTAAATTCGGTTGGCCTTTTTCTTGAAGAGTCAGAAGAAAAAGACTATGTAGGCATCTTATCCTTTGTCATCCTTTCCTACATTCTTGTTCCTTTCCAAGCCTATGCAGCCGTTAAAGGTTTTTTTGAGTCCCAAGAAGGCCCCTGGTTTAGAACGCCAAAGACAGGGAAGGTTACTGACGTCTTTGCTAGAGGAAGATTCTACCGGTTTATTTCCGGAATCTTGCCCTGGCGATTATCAATGGCTGCCTTTATGTCGGGGACAAAGTTAGCGCCAGTGGCAACTTATGACTTTAAGCTCAATCCTTATCTTGCCTTAGCGACAGCTAACAACCGCTTTAACCGGTTTTCGATTTCCAAAAGACAAGCTCGATGGATCGGGAAAACATTCTTATCTATTTTGCTGGTAATCTCGACCACCCTTATGTCTTTAGCCCCAAGTGTTCCTTATTTTGTTAGGCCAAAAGAAGCTCAAGCAGAGAATGCTTTTGGTGTCGTTGCTAGTCCGACAACCTCACCAACAGCAACGACTACTGGTCAGCCGGTGAGCCCAACGCAAACTCATTCGCCTAGCCCAGCGGTAACCTTGACAGCAACCTCAACTCCAGACTCGGGGGCAACACTAACGTCAATGCCTGCTTTAACCCCTACATCCACACTCCCAGAGAGCCTAACGCCGACATTGACACAAACTCCGACGGTTGAACAGGCACTTACCCCCGCCATTACGTCGCCACCTACTTTTACCCCGACTCCTGCCGCTACTACCTCGGCCTCTTTCCCGCCGGAGGAACCTCTAATGTCCGCCTCTTCTGAAAAAGATAAAAACCAGAAGTTAAAAAAACATGATTATGGCTCAAACGAGCCGGTTGAGGTAAACGTTGGTAAAGATAAGGCATCTGATCTTCAGGTTGAGGTTACCGACAGCCAAGGACAAAGACTAGAGGTAGAGGTTCAGGAAGAGAGTAAGGATGGGGAGACAATATTAAAGATTGACAAGAATTCAACAGCCTTTAAACCAGGCAAATATGTATTAAAGATTACCGATAAAGAAGGAAAAGTTTCCGAGTATGATTTCACCTGGGGTGTTTTAGCAATCAATACCAACAAATCAATTTATCTCCCCAACGAAGAAGCCTATATTCAAATGGCGGCCTTAAGGGACGATGGTCATACCATCTGTGATGCTGACTTAACCCTGGAGGTTACTTCTCCTAAAGGAGAGATTAGCTATCCAGAAGTTAAAAAATCGGGCGAGTGTGGCCCCAACAATGTTGTCGATAGGCCTGATTACTTTAGTTACTATAAAGTAAAAGATATTGGAATCTATAGCCTTAAGCTTAAAAACAACACCAATGGTTTTGAGATTACTGACTCCTTTGAGGTGAGGCCCTCTGTGCCCTTTGTGGTAGAAAGGGTCGGCCCGACGAGAATCTGGCCTCCAGCTACCTATGAACTGAAACTTAATATCATTGCCAATCAGGATTTTTCTGGAGTGATAGAGGAAAAGGTGCCTGACTCATTTGAGATTAAATCCTCCTCTCCAAGCGCCGAATTTAAGACTAAAGAGACCAAGGGGAAAAGCAAAACCCTTGAGTGGACAGTTGACCTAAAGAAAGACCAAACAATTACCCTTTCTTACCAATTCCTCGCTCCCAATATTTCACCCCTCTTTTATCTATTGGGGCCTTTGGCAATGGAAACCGAGGGCGAACAACCAGGCCCTAGTCCGACGCCTTCTTCCACCCCAACTTTCATTCCCACACCGACCCTAACCTCAACACCAACCCCGACTTTGACAGCCGTCCCAACTTTCATTCCAACGTCAACTCCAACTTCAGCATCGACTCCAACCTTGACACCGATCCCAACCTTAACGCCAGTCCCAACTTTACCCCCGGCCAGGCCAACCAACACACCAACACCCACTGGTCTGTCCCCAACGGTAGCGCCAACGGTTAGCCCAGCAACCCTGGGAGTAGCTACTGAAGCGGCAAGAATGGCAACCCCAAGTCCTTTGGCAACGGCGTCGGCAACAGCCGTTCCCCAGGTTTTAGGAGAACAAAAAGCATCCACCTCCGAGGAGTCCGTTCCGGCCACCTCGGAGGTGCGTGGAGCTCGAGGTATTTTGGTGGGAATTTGGCAGTTTATCGTGGACTTATTAAAAGCGGTTATCAACTTTATTGACTACTGGTGGGGTGGAGAGTTTATTTTAGACTTCATTGAATGGCTGGTTGGGCTTTTGGGAATCGAGATTGCCCAAGCGTTCACCTCCGAGGTGTCTCCCCCGGCGTCCGCCGGGGGCCCCTCCACCTCGGAGGTGTCTGAACAAGGCGGCCTCGGATCACCCCTTGTTTCCTGGTATAAGTCGGTGGCCAGTTATTTAAAACAGTTTATCGGCTTTGGGTCAAGATTATTCGGACAGGCATTTGCCGCTCCAGAGAAAAAGGTTGTCTTTGAGGAGGCAAGGCAATGGCAGATTGCCTCCGATGCCTCCAATGGTACCGGAATGCTTGTTTACGATGAAGATGCGGCAAACAACACCCCCCCACACTACCGAGTCTGGGACGGTTCGGATTTAAGTGCCGAGGCAAATTTGCAGAATGAGGAGACAAGCACCGAGGAAGCTGACCATACCATTATTGAGGCATGTCCGACTCGCGATGAGTTTATTAGAGGAGCCCTAACCAGCGCCGGCCACCTTGATATTCAAGTCTGGAATGGCAACTCTTGGGTTAACGGCGGGAGTGCGCCGACCGACGGTGAGTTTACTACCGGGATTGGCGCCAATAATATCTACCGCGGTTTTGATATTGCTTATGAAGCGACTTCAGGCGACGGATTAGTGGTTTATGAAAACTCCTCCTCTGGTGACAAAACAATCAAATATCGTACTTGGAATGGGACAGACTGGTCAAGTGAGCAGAGCCTAGATTATTCGGCGGTGGCCGAGGGAGGGTCTAATGACGTTAGTATTTGGGTGGAGCTGGAAGGTGATTATGATAGCAACAACATCCTTCTTGCCTGGCAAGACAAAACTGGCCTTGGTATTTATGGGGCTCGTTGGGATGGATCGGCCTGGCAAAATATCGCCTTAATCAGCGATGACGGTGTTTCTCAATCCGCTAATGCTCGCCAGACCTTTGATGTCGCCTGGGAAGGATCGGGGAAGGGAAAGATTTACTACGGCACAACCGCAAGCCCTTATGCAGCTGCCAAAACCTATACTGTCGGTTCTGGTTGGGGAGCGGATACAGTTTCTTTGACCCTTTCTGGAGTGACAAACTGGGTTCGGATAGCGGGTAGTCCAAACAATAATTATATTGCCGTGATTATGTCGGTTATTGTCAGCACAACTACAGCTGATGTTTATGTAGATATGTGGAATGGCAGTGATTGGACATCAGTGGCGCCTCCTACTGCTGATGCCGATATTGATACTTATGGTTTTGCCCAAGCCTGCGATGTTGAATGGGAGCAGGCTTCAGGAGCAGACCGGGCTTTGTTTGTCTGGCGCGACGGAACAGTAACCAGTCTTGACTATATGGTCTATGATATTTCGGCAGGAGCTTTCCAAGCGATCCAGGACGGCACGGTATGCACCGCCGCCACCCATACGGTTACTGCCCTAGCCAACGCAGAGGCCAGCGGTGGACCATGCGAGGGCCTGGGCACCTGGGCGGGAACGGTTTCCGGTATTGACCTAGAACCAGATTCCGGTTCAAGGAAAATTATGGTTTTGGCCGAGAACCAAACCACTCTTAATGTTCGGCCAGAGGCCCAGCTTTGGAACGGCGTTGACACCGGAACCTGGTTGACCCAGACGACCAATATGGGCGCTTTCGAGATTGATGCTTCAACTGGTGTTTTGCCTATTGCCCTTCTTCCGACTAAACCTTATGATTTTGCCTTTAAGTATATCCGGCCGTCTCTTAATGAAGCGGCTTACCGCTGGTTTGAAAACTATAATGGCACAAGTGTCGTTACTCCCTTGGCAGACCAGGACACCGCTGCTAACGCGCCGGTTCAAAACACCGCCTTTAGGTTAAGAGGCTTGTTGGACGTAAGCGATGCCGGCTTGGCCGCGACCAGCCAAAGTTTTAGGCTCCAATATGCGGCCAAATCAGGTACTTGCGATAGCGATTTTGTGGGCGAATCTTATAGCGATGTTTCCGGCAGTACCGGCATTCGCTTTTATGACGGTACTGCCAACGACGGTGAGACCGTCACCCAAAACCTCACTTACGACCCCACCTACTTGGGCCATACCAATGTAATGGAGCGGTACGAGGAGAATAATCCGACTAACAATGTTAACGCCATTCCTTCAGGTCAAGCCGGGCTTTGGGATTTCTCCTTGGTCGATAATTCCGCCTCGGCTGGAACTTCTTATTGCTTCCGCATAAAAAAAGATACTTCATATCCTGTTTACCCCCAAACGGTTAAAAGCATAAGCGGCCTAGGGAGTACCGGTGGCTTAAATTATGGAACCTGGGATGGGACAAGCTACTGGATTGGCAGTAATCAAGACCACACCCTTTATAAAATTAGTCCTGCCGGCACTATTCTTAATACCTATACCTTGGCTTCTGAAATTAGTCCTTTAGAGTTAGCCTGGGATGGAACTTATATTTGGGTGGCCAGCAGCGATCAATATGGGAGGCTAGTCAAGTTTGATCCCTCTACCGGACAAACGGTGGGAACCTGGCAAAAGAACCCAACCGGAAACGGAGCAGGAGGAATTCAGGGAGTGATGTATGACGGAACCAACCTTTGGATCGGAGTCGCCCAACAAGGTTGGGTTGATGCGACGTCTGGTTTTGTGGCCAAACTTAATCCGGCTGATCCGAGCAGCAACATTTGTTCTGCCACCGGCATCACTGATGTCAACGGCCTAACCCATTATGGCAGTTATGTCTGGGCGGCGGCTAATACCGGGGGCAATTTTGTGGCTAAAATTGCCAAAAGTAACTGTTCTAAAACCACTTATGCCACGGGAACGAATCCGGTTCGGTTGGACAATGACGGAACTTATGTCTATGTTGCTCATTGGAACAACGGTGGAGTAGGTAAAGTTTACAAACTTTTAATGTCAGACGGATCAACTGCCGGCACATATGATACTTGTACGGCCGCCAATACCATCCGCCTAGGCAGCAACAATACTTATTTTTGGACTGCCTGCGATGATGGCAGAGTTACAGTCCATAATGCCAGCAACGGAGCAATAATTGCCAGCCTTATTCCAGGAGCAAGCGGCAATAATATGAATGGTCTTACCTTTGATGGAAGTTATATGTGGGCAGTTGACTGGGATGCCTCCTACGCCTATAAAATGAATACCGGCGAAATGCTTGAGACCTACACCAAAGTTCCCGAGATTAAAACTAGGGTTAAATTTTCCGGTTATGGTTATGATGATGAGGGAACAGACCCGATTGATGGAAGCTCGGGTAGTAAAACAGTTAATTTAAGAATCAACGGAGCAGGCTCTTACACAACAGAAATAACCGCGGCCAGCGGTGCCTGGGAGGTCGGCGGTTTATTGGTAGATTCCGGGCAAATCGTAACTGTTTACCTCGACAATGAAACGGAGGAGGCAACCACGGTTTTTGTTTCCGACGGAGCGGCGAAAACAGACACCAACCTTTATAAGAACCGGGTAATAGTCAGGGCGGAAACCGGGTCAATTACCAATGCTAATCTTTCAACCGGGGATGATGGCGATGATGATATAAAATACAATATTGCCTCTAGTAATTTAACGGTCGATTCGGGCTTTGAGCTTCATATTTGGACTGGCGATACTTTTGCTCCGGGAGGAAATGTAACGACTCAAGGCACAGGAGGAGATTTGCACTTAGATGACAGCGCTACTTTTACCGGCGGAACGACTCAAGACGATACCATTTCCGGAAATTTAAGTATAGATGCCAGTGCCACTTTAGACGCTCCCTCAACAATTGAGGATGGGACTTTATCTGTTGCCGGAAATTGGACCAAAACCGGTTCATTTAATGCCGGGAGCGGTAAAGTTATCTTAAACGGAGCAGGAGGAAGTACCCAGGCTATTTCTGGGAGTTCGACTTTCTATGATCTTTCGGCAACGACGACTTCTGCCAGGACTCTTCAGTTTGCGGCAAGTTCAGCTCAAAGCGTAACTCATAACCTAGTCTTTGGTGGCGCCTCAAGTCAACTGCTTGCCTTAACCACTTCCTCAACTCCCACCCAGTGGAGTATCAACGTCACCGGTATTCACGCCATAAATTATGTCAACGTCGGTTACTCAAATGCCACGGGCAATGCCCTTAAGGCTTGTTATTCAACCGAAGTGGCCAGCACTAATACTAATTGGACGATTAATTCAGGTTCTTGCACCACGGTGTCAACCTCATCTGGGGCGACGGCCAATTCTTTTCAGAGAAAGACCTGGTATGACGGAACCAGATATTGGAAATCCCTCTATTCAGGTTCAGCGATTGAGTTCTGGTACTCGACTGATGGTGGCTCAAACTGGACCCAAAATGCTTCGGCGACTGTTGTGGTTTCCACCAACGATTTCTCGATTGAGGCTGATTCTTCAAATGCCCTTATTACTTACACCGAGGGAATCAATATTAAGGCTCGTAAAGCCTCTTCTTATCCAGGAATTTCCTTTACTTGGGGTTCGGCCACCACTGTTTACGAGGGAGGAGCCGGCGGTTGGTGGAATTCAAGCTGGCCTTATCGCCTCAAATATACCATTACCAATAGTGGAGTGGGCGAGACTTTAACTGATTTTCCTTTACATATCGACTTGACCAATGATGCACCGGCTGGTTTTTGGACGAATGTCTCAAGCGAAACCGGAAACGACATTCGGATTATTGACGAGAACGGGACAACGGATCTCTCAAGCCAGGCCCATCTTGAGGGTTTCAGTAAAAGTGGCTCCCGTGGCCATATTTGGGTAAAACGGACAATCGCCATCGCCGGCAACACCGAGTTTGTCTATGTTTACTATGGCAATTCTTCTGCCTCAAGTCCGTTTTCTGTTACGACCAAGGAGAACACTTATAACACCAATTATATTGGCGTTTGGCATTTTGATGAAACAAGCGGTCAGCATTTAGATGCCACGGGCAATAACCGAGACTCAACAACAGTTTCGGTTACTCAACAAGGAGCAAACATCGGCCAGATTGACGGGGCAGATGAGGTTGTCAAGACAAGCAGTAACTATGTTTTGGTGCCCGGATTAATGGGTACTCCCTCAACGATAACCCTTGAGGCAGTGTTTAAAGGTGATACTAGCCAAGTTGAAGAAGAACTAATTTCCTTAGGCAATGTGGTCATTATAAGGGCAGCAGAAGAGACAGGAAGTAATTTCATGGGCCTTTATCAGCATACCTCGCCCGGTTCTTATGAGGCCAGCGTCCAGACCGGTGGAGCCCTTGATGACGGGATTTGGCACCGGGTTGCTTATGTTTGCAACCCGGGAGGAAGCAGCGAAAAACTTTATAAGGATGGGTCCCAGGTCGCCTCGAGTACCAATTCAAATGCAATTCTTTGGACAGGGGCAGGAAGTGACACTAACTTTGCAAGACACTCTTCGGCCATCTGGTATGTTGATGGAATAATTGATGAGATTAGAATTTCCAATAGTGTGCGTTCTCTCGAATGGCTAGAGTTTACTAATCTCTCTGACCAGGGAAATGGGGGAACGTCTGGGAGCCAAGAACAACCGGACGAGTTCGATTATCCGTCAATTACCAGAGATTCTTCAAGCAATGTTTGGGTTGTGGGAGTAAATAATGCCAGTGGTACCTATACATTTCAGGCGGTTAAATCAACTAACCCCAATGATATTACTCTTTGGGGCTCGGCAACAACCCTTGACTCCTCGGCTAATTCTAACAAGTATGGAGTCATTGTCCGCCAATCATCAGGCGGGAATGTCTATGCGGTCTGGGTTGATGGGACAGTG
>Ga0315289_10001331_pt1 | contig 38254 bp, 34 predicted proteins | sample YL17G11_40_MG_FD_203452 | JGI IMG/M metagenome (GOLD analysis project Ga0315289, IMG submission 203452) | Sediment microbial communities from Yellowstone Lake, YNP, Wyoming, USA - YL17G11_40 | ecosystem: Environmental > Aquatic > Freshwater > Lake > Sediment | place: USA: Wyoming | collected... | reverse complement strand
CTAAAACTGAAGAAGATATTTGTGTACAAGGAAAATATGATATAAATACATACGGAGAAAAACCCCAATTAAATGAACATTTTTGCGGTTCTGATGGAAGAATTACTATTCAGGGCACTTTGTGTCCAAATGGATGTAAAGACGGTGCTTGTGTTATCCCACCAGCGCCATTAACTATAAACCTTACATTTGTATCAAAGGCTTCAGGAAGATATGTCATGACTGACATGGTTGCATGGAACAATAAATTGTATTATGGAACAAATGACCATGGTACTTGCGAGGACAAAGGAGAGGTATACACATATCCTTGTAAGATAGTTAATAATATGTGCCCTCCTATTGCTAATTTTGATTATTTTAAACAACAAGGCATGGGTTATGTAAGGTATGGAAATAATAATATCATAGTTCCTGGACGAGATCCGACATCAGACAACAATTATGAGTTATTTGTTTATGATGGTTCATGGCACAGACACAGGATTCTTTCGGATCCTGGCGGGCATTTGGTTGATGCAGTTTATTTTAATAATAAATATTATGTTTTGACTAACCATGGCCTTGTAGTTGTCAAGAATCCAACAGATTATAATAGTGAAGGTACTCGATTGTCTTTTGAAGCTGAAAGCTATGAGCAAAAACTAGAGCTTGGTCCAGCCCAGCCTTCTAGCTTAACAGTCTGGAATAATCAACTTTACTTAACAGGTCCTAAACAACCTGATTGCAATCCAAAAACAGATACTAATTGTTCAATAGAATATTTTATATGGAGATATAATGGCCAGGGAAATGTTAGAGAATATGTCATAGTTCAGTATAACCTAAATTTTGGAATCTCAAAAGAATTTAATAGTACTTTGTATGTCAAAGGGAATAAAGAAGGATTATACAAAACTCAAGATGGTTTCAATTACTCTTCTATAGAATTTTTCAAAAGCTTTGTACCCTCTAGCCAAGAGTCTAGAGAGATATCGGATATTGCAGTGTTAGATGATAAAATCTATGCTTCTGTTATAGTAGGAAGTCTTAGACTATCTGGCAGATATCAATGTAATAATGTTAGGACTATATTTGGTACTAGAGTGAATTACGAGACTCTTAATTCAGTAATCATAAAAGGCTATGAAATTTATTCCTCAAAAGATGGAGAAAACTGGACAAAGGTATTTTCTAAGGATGTGTTTGTAAAAAACTATCCAGACATTAATTTTCCTATGGAAGTAATGAATGGAAAACTGTATGTTGGAATGACTGACTCAAGTGTTCAGGGATCTTTTTTAAATCAGTTCATAAATTTATATGTCTATGATCCAACGCCAGTTCCTGTGCCAACAAACGCAACATGCACTGACAGCGATGGTGGAGTGAATTATTATGTTAAGGGGATTATAAGCGGGTCTGCTCGGTGTATTTATAATGGTGTTACACAGGATTGTACAGGTGGTCCTAAAACTGAAGAAGATATTTGTGTACAAGGAAAATATGATATAAATACATACGGAGAAAAACCCCAATTAAATGAACATTTTTGCGGTTCTGATGGAAGAATTACTATTCAGGGCACTTTGTGTCCGAACGGCTGTTCAGATGGCGCTTGCATACAGGTAACTCAAACTTGCACAGACAGCGACAAGGGCAAGAATCCTCTTGTGAAAGGCAGCACAACAGTAGTAAAAGCAGATGGCACAACAGAGACGAACACTGACTCGTGCAACAAGGACCTGACACTAAAAGAGTGGTATTGCCAGGATAATGCTGCCTTGGGTGTGAATGTTAAATGCCCTGCGGGGTATTATTGCACTAGCGGAGCATGCAAGAGATTTTTCTTTACGAGATGGACTGGATGGGTAGTTGATTTTTTAAAAGTTAATTAGAATAATTTAAGCGCCTAATCAGTTTTCTGTTAATTGCCAGAATTCTGTAGTATCAAAGCTCTATGCTTATCAGCTTGCTGATTCCGTCCTGCATGCTGACGCCATAAAGGACTGGTGCTGTTGACATCAATGCGTCGTTATGTGTTATTATGATATGCTGCCTGTTTCCGAAATTCTGGTGTATCAGGGTTGCGAGCCTTTCACTGTTTCTTTTGTCCAAGGCTGCATCTATTTCATCAAAAATATAGAATGGATACGGACGATATTTCTGGATTGCGAACAACAGGCTTAAAGCAACCAAGGTCTGCTCTCCGCCAGACAAGCTGGTTACATCAAAATATTTTCCCTTGGATATCCTTACAACAATATTCAGGCCATCTGCAAAAGGGTCTTCTGTATTCTCTAGCTCCAAGTAGGCTGTGCCTTTTGCTGAAAGCTTCTGGAAGTTCTCTGAGAACACAGTATTAATTTCATTAAGAGTTTTCATGAAACTGCGTTTCTTTTTCCTGTCTATTTCCGTAACTATCTTTAATATCTCTTCTTTTTCCTTGAAAAGCTGCTCTGCTTTCTTTGATATCTCATCATAATCCGCCTTTAGGCTGTCATAGATTTCCAGAGCTCTCAGGTTAGGAGAGACTATACTGTTCAGCGCATTCTGGGAATTCTCAAGCTTGTATTGCAAGGCATCAAAAGAAGCCTGGACAATCTCTATGCCTTTATATTGCTGGAAATCAAGTTCCTTAATCTCAATCTCTGAGTTTATCTGAGCTACTGCTATCTTTTGATTGTTCAATTGAGCATCAACCATTTCAATTGCATGCCTTACTTCCATGATAGAAGTGTTCTTTGAATTAATCTCTGAAACAAGAACATCGCGCTTTTCCATCAGCTTTTTGAATTTCTCTGTAAGCTCGCGCTCGGCTTTCTCTTTTTCTTTCAAGTCAGTATTTCTCTCTGTTATTATTGCCTGGAGCTCAACAATCTCGTCCTTAAGGTATTCCTCATCTCTATAGCTTTGTTTTATGATAAGCTGGGACTTTTCAATATCCCGCTGGTTAGTCATTGTATAAATATCTGCATTCTCCTCTGTCCTTGCAGAAATTTCTTTTATGTCCTGGAGCAGAAGGTCGTATTTTTCCTCTATTCCCTTGTTTTCTTCAAATTTCTTTTCCAGGGCAGAACGTTTCTTATCAAGCTCTGAAATTTCAGAATTCAATATTAAGGCGTCATGATGCAATTGCTTTATCCTCTCTTTTCTTTTCTCTCCGTTCTGGAGCTTGATTATCTCGACATTGATTTTTGCTGTCTCGCTTGAGAGGCTTGCAAGCTCTTTCCTGTCAGAATCAATAGTTACCTGGAGTTTTGTTATTTCTTTCTTGTTCTCAAGAATTTTCTTGCCAAGCATGGAAGATTTCTCATCGCAGTCTTTTGTAACTTCCCTTACATGTTCTGGAGTCATTTTTGACTTGCATAAAGGACAGACATCAAATTCAGCGACTTTCTTCTTTATTTCATCAAAGCCCGAGATTTCAGAGCCAAATGCAGAGCACTCTTTTTCAAGCTTCATAATTCCTACATGGCTTTTGTCTTGTGCAAGAAGAATCTCGTCATATTTTTGCCCCAGTTTTTTCAGGTAGTCTGTTGCTGAATCTAACTGCTTTATTGAGAGTTCCTTTGCCAAGGCGTCAAGCTCCTGCATGATTGAAGAATTTTCAAGTTCCTTTGATTTTAATTCCTGGCGCTTGTCAAGAATTCGTATTTTTGCAAGCTCGAAGTCATTTCGTGTCTTGAAATGCTCTTTTCTCAGCTTCTCAAGCTCTTCCAGTTTTTTCTTTTTCTGCTCCAGCTCGCGAGTCTTTTCATCAAGAACAGGGCTTTTGTCCCTCAGTTTTTTCAGCTGAGACTCCATCTCTTTCAGGTCCTTGTTCATCTGCTCTCTTTTCTTCAACAGTTCTGACAGCCTCTGCTCATTGCCGTCTTTCTTGACAACAAGTCCTGCAAGCTCTGCTTTCAAATCAGTTATCTGATTTTTAAGAGTTTCCTGCTCGATTCCTCCCGACTTATAGATAGTTTCATTTATTTTTTCTATTTCCTGCTCAGTGGCTTTAATCTCTCCTTGAAGGATGTCTATCTTCTGCCGTTGATTCTCTCTTATAGTGTTTTGTTTTCCCAGAGATTCATTAAGCTTCTCAATCTCTTTCTTCCTTTCAAGGATTTTCTTTGAAAGAATGCTGGCCTTGTATTTTTGGACTGTCGCTTCAAGTTCTTTAAAGCGAAGGGCTTGCTTCCTTTCCTGCTCAAGGTTTTTCATATAGATACCGCGTTCACGCAAGGTTGCTATGACTTCTTTCAGATTAATCTCGGTTTTTTCAAGTTCCCTCAAGGATTTTTCTTTCTTGTCCTCGTAAATAGAGATGCCTGCAACCTCTTCTATTATCTTTCTTCGGTCTTCGGCATGCATTTTCACTATACTTTGTATGCCTCCCTGGAGAATAATGTTAGAGCCATAAGGGTCGACTCCTGACTGCGACAAGAGCTCAAGGATTTCCTGACGCGTTTTTGTTTCATTATTTATCTTGTAGATGCTTTGCCCGTTTCTTCTGACAACTCGCTCGATAGAAATCTCGTTTTGCTGGAATGGGAAGCTTCCATCAGTATTGTCAAATACCAGCTTTACTGAAGCTTCATGCGCTGGCTTTATTTCTTTTGAACCGAGGAATATAAGATTTGCTGACTTTGCAGCTCGCATATTTTTTATGTCAAGCCTTCCAAGAACAAAACATATCGCGTCAGTGACGTTTGATTTGCCAGAGCCATTCGGGCCAACAATTACATTCATGCTATTAATAAATGGTATCTCTATCTGCCTGGCAAAGCTCTTGAAATTATTCAACACCAGTTTTTTTATAAAAGGCATATGACAAATTAGAAAGCGAGATATTTAAAGTTTAATATAATCAAGAACTTAGAAATCTTTGAGGTTTTTCTGCTCTTTTGTCCTGCACAAGTCCTTCCATGTCTGCCAGGTTTTCCTGAAAATGCCGTCGTCTTTATGCTTGCCTGCATAATCCCTTAGGAATTTGCAGGTTGTCGGGTCAGCAGGATATCCGCTTCCAAAGTCAACACCTATTTTCTTCTTGATTTTTTCGATTTCAGCGTCTCTTGTAGTCTTGGCAAGGATAGAAGCAGCTGAAACACTTGGATAATTAACATCTGCTTTATGCTCTACTACGAAGTCCAGGTTGTCCTTGTTATTGACAAATCTTCTGAGATAGATTTCCCAGGCTTTCCTGTTTGGAGAAGGGCAGTCAAGTATTACTTTTATAGGCTCAGTGCCTTTATTCAGCTTGTTTATAATTTCGGCTGCTTTTATTGCCTCCAGACTGTTCAAGTTAGTTCCAGTCTTCATCTTCATTTCTATCTCTGTCGGGTCTGCCTGAACAACATGATAGGCAATTGCTTTTTCCTTTATTATTTTGGCAAGCGCCTCTCTTTTCCTTGCTGTAAGCATTTTGCTGTCTTTTACTCCTTTTTCCTTGAACTCGCAGCTTAATTCTTCTGTTATAAGGCATCCTGCCAGAACCATTGGGCCGATTACTGGACCCCTTCCAGAATCGTCTATTCCTAAGATTAGCATGTTTCCATTATGATTGGATGGTATAAAAAGATTTTTAATCTATGTAATCATGATATTCATATGCAAAAAAAGGGCGTGTTTCTTGTATCGTTAATATTGCTGTCTGTATTTTGTGCAAGTTTGGCTTATGCGATTGTTGATGAAAGCCAACCAGCAATAGGACAGGTTACATCTGGAATGATTTTTGGACAAGAAGGAGTAATAACTTCTGTTAGTGACAGAGAAATGTTCGCAAGGCAGATTCCTGAATCTGTTACAATTCCTGGAGATTTAATGTCTCAAAGGCCCGAGCCTGCAAAATTTTATGGTTATATTGTTGAATTTGAAGACGAGCCATTAATTGTTCAAGAGACAAGATTGAGAAAAGAAGCAGAAAAGAACAAGAATTATGTTGAAAAAGCTGAAGAAGCGCCATTATACAAAGTAGGAACAAAAGTTAAGGGCACGTATACTAAATATGTGAAGGCTATGCCTGAGGATGTTGCAGATGAGGTAAAGGATTATGAGAAAGAGCTAAAAGAAAATCATGAAGCAGTAAAAGAGAGAATAAAAAACAAGATTGCTAAGTTAAAAGGCGAGAAAACAACAGGAAGAGTGACAGGATTTTTTAGCAAGATTACAGGACGAGCAACTGACAACAGTGAATTAAAAGTTTTGAATGAGTATGAAAAAGTGTTTAATGGTGTTGCCTTAAATATTTCAGCAGAAGAATCAAGAGAAATTGAAAAAGTTGATGGAGTAAAAAGCATTCAGCCAAATTACGAAGTCAAGGCAATGCTTATGGATTCTGTGCCTTTGATTAATGCTGATGATGTCTGGCAGCTTGATGCTGATGGCAATTCCTGCGCGAGTTCTGGAAAAGATTGCCTGACTGGAAAAGGCATTACAATTGCTGTGATTGATACAGGTGTTGATTATATGCATGGGGATTTAGGAGGATGTTTTGGAGCTGGATGCAAAGTTATTGACGGTTATGATTTTGTAAATAATGATAATGACCCAATGGATGATAATGGGCATGGAACGCATGTTGCTGCAACAGTAGCAGGAAATGGGGTTTTGAAAGGTGTTGCACCTGATGCAAAATTGTATGCTTACAAAGTTCTAAGTGCTGGAGGTTCTGGTTCATTTGAAGGAATCATTGCAGGAATAGAAAGAGCAGTTGATCCAAATCAAGATGGAAATTTTTCTGACCATGCTGATATTATTTCAATGAGTTTAGGTGGCTATGGAAATCCTGATGACGTTATTAGTTCTGCTGTTGACAATGCAGTAAATGCAGGAGTTGTTGCTGTAATAGCTGCTGGAAATTCTGGACCTGGTGAAAATACAATTGGAAGTCCTGGAACAGCAAGAAAAGCGATAACTGTTGGAGCCACAGATAAAACAGATGCAATTGCCTATTTTAGCTCGCGAGGGCCTGTTATCTGGACAGACAGCGATGGAAATGAAAAAGCAATAATCAAGCCAGATGTTGTTGCTCCTGGTGTTAATATTTGCGCTGCGCAATGGAATAATGCTTGGCAAGATAGACAGTGTCTTGACACAGAACATACAGCAATTTCAGGGACAAGCATGGCAACTCCTCATGTTGCAGGAGCTGCTGCTTTGCTTAAACAAAAAAATCCTGGCTGGACACCTGAAGAAATTAAGATGGCTTTGAGGAGTACTGCTGTTGGTATTAATGAACCTGTTACAACACAAGGTTATGGAAGGATGGATGTTTTGGGTGCTACTAATTTTAATGGAATCCCTTCAATTGCAAAAATTGAAACAGGAGAAAAAGTTTACGGAACAATAAACATAATAGGAACTGCAAGCGGTAGAGAATTTAATAGATATACTCTATATTATAGTTTAGTAAAAAACCAAGACGAATGGATAGAACTCATAACTTCAACAACCTCTGTTGAAAATGGTGTTCTATATAGTAATCTTAATACATCCTTATTTGATGAGGCAGATTATTATTTAAAATTAGAGGTTTGGAATAACAATAATGAAATAAGCGAAGATGTAAACATTATAAATGTCAATAATCTAGAGATAACTTTTCCGTGGGATAGGAGTATTTTAAGAAAAGGGGACATTATTGAAATAAAGGGAAAGGTATCTGAATTTAATCAGATTAGTATCAAATATTCACAAGGATTATATTTTAATATTAAAGAGTTAGAAAGTGCAACCTGGAAAACAGAGGGCATTGAAGTTAATATGGCTTATAATGGTGATGGAGCTTCTGAAGGAGTATTGGCAAGATGGGATACTTCCAATCTCGAAGACGATTTCTATAATTTAAAATTAGAAATAAGGAATTCACAAGAATTTATTTACCCAATTTTTTTAGATTCTAAGTTAAAAGAAGGATGGCCAATTTATCTTAATTCATTTAATACATTTTTAGCTTCAGAGATATATCAACCAGACGTGCAAGATTTAGATGGTGATAACAAAAAAGAAATTATTTTTGTTTACAGAGCAGGTCGAGATAGTTTTAATCAAATTGCACAATTGATTGTCTACAACTCTGCTGGTAGTATTAAGTGGTCTAAAGAATTGCCTCCTCCTCATTCTTGGACACCCTGCAATAAAGTTGTTGGAGATGTAGATAATGATGGATTTAGTGAGATTTTTGTCGAATGTACTACACAAATTTGTACCCATCAACTTTATGGCTTTAAGCATAATGGTGATAAATATGGTGGAACTGAATGGCCATTATCCCTTGAAGGATGTGACCCATATACTTTAAATATTGCAGATTTAAATAGTGATGGAATTAATGAGCTTATAGCTTACGGAGGGGATAGAGTAATAACTCCTGGAGAGGATTATAGAAAAATCGTATTGTTTATTGGAACAGAAGGAATTTTAAAAGAAATTTTGATTCCCGTTTGCGATAAATTAAGGACAGAACAAGATTATGCCCCTACTTCAGCAATTGGAAATTTTGATAATGACATTGATTTAGAAGTTGTTTCTCGATATGGTTGTAATGGTGTCGTGGCATATAATTTCGATGGGTCTTTTGTTGATGGATGGCCAAAATATGTTGATGGTCTTATTATTGGGGATCTTTCAGTTGGAGATATTAATGCAGATGGTTATGATGAAGTTATGGTTCCAACTCACCCACTTTATTATGAGAATAAAGTTGTATTCTCTGGAGGTTTATATGTCTTAAATAAAAATGGAGTTTTGAATGGTTGGCCATTTAATGAGTCTAAAGCATTTACGGCTCCAGTTGCTTTAGCAGACTTAGATGGAAATAAAAAATTAGAGATTATTGCTCAAGCAGAGGGAAATGGGAGACCAAAGTTTATTTTAAGTTATGATGGTAAAAAATTTCCTGGATGGCCTCCTCAGAAACAACCAACCGTGGGAACAATACCTGTGCGTAGCGCTTCTGTTGCTGCAGACTTGGATGGAGATAAAAAAATTGATGCAGTATTTAAAGATGGAGGATTTACAGCTGCAATTTATAATGGGAGACTTGATGCTTTGGGAGGGGTTTTAGCTTACAATCTTGAAGGAAATCCTATAGATTTAAACATAAAATATAACCAAATAAATGCATTATTATTAGGATTCTGGCCATCTTACGCCACTACCCTTATAACAGATTTAGAGGAGAATGGAAAGATTGATTTAATAAGTACTTCTCTGGTGAGTACCTTAAATAAAAATGTTGTTGCTTTATATATTCATGAATTAGACGCTCCTTACAATAAATCAAACATAGACTGGCCAATGTTCATGCACGACCCACAACACACAGGCTGTTATGACTGTGAAAAGATAATTGCAAAAACCTGTTCTGAGATATACAGAGTTCCTGCACGAACCGAAGGATGCTTGAAAGAGATGTGCGGCAATGACAAGATAATCAGTTGTCAGAGAGCAGGCTATATATCTGTGGCAATATGCAATAAAACAGTTTTATCTGGCGAGTGTTCAAGAAATAAAACAGCTGTATGCCAGAATGGGAATTGGATTAATTGTTTGAGTGATGAAATTTGTGAAAATGACTCCTGTGTAAAGAAAGTTGTGACTAATGTAACTTGTAATGATACTGATAATGGGCAAGACATTTATGTAAAGGGAACAGCACAAAATAATACATTTATGAAAACTGATTATTGTTATACAAAAACAGATTTAAAATATGGCTATTCAGTTACACATTTAATGGAGCAGTATTGCAATAATTCTTTAGTAAAAGAGGCTGAATGGATTTGCCCTGTTGGTTATGAGTGTAAAGATGGGGCTTGTATTAATAAAAGTGTTACCTGCATAGATTCTGATAATGGAAAAAATTTCTTTTTGAAAGGAAGCACAACAGCCAAAAATGTTACCAGAACAGACTCATGTTCTTGGGAAAGGGACAAAGGATTTATTATTAAGGAGTATTATTGTGAGAATTCTGAGTCAAAAGAAACATCTTACATATGCCCTGGGAACTGTATAGATGGCGCATGTATTCAAGCTGTACAAAACCAGACAATAACCTGCACAGACAGCGACGGTGGCATAAATTATTATATTCAAGGAACTTTTTCAGGCATGTACAATGGAACTCTCTTATCTAATGAAGATGCGTGTTTAGACCCAGCTAACTGGGATGAAACTTCTTCTAGTGAATGGCTTGGAGAAGGCTATTGTGAAAATAATGTGCTTAAAATTATGAGGTATAAATGCCAAAATGGATGTTCGAATGGGGCTTGCATAGGCGAGCCACAAAAGGAAGCAACCCAAACATGCACTGATTCAGATGGATTAGATTATTCTATTAAAGGAAATGTTGTGGGTTATCGATTAGTAAATGGGAATTTAGAGAAATATTCTTATTTTGATGGATGCCATAATTCATCAAGTCTTGTTGAATTTTATTGTGAGGGTAACAATATTAAAGGAACTGGAATAATTCCTTGCGAAAATGGATGTAAGGATGGGGCTTGTATTGGCGAGCAGCTAATAAACCAGACAATACAATGCACAGATTCTGATGGCGGTGCAAATTTTGATGTGAAGGGTACAACCGGCATTCCTGAAAATATGAAGGAGGATTACTGCAGAGATGCTGGATCTGTTATTGAATTAACTTGCGCTATAGATTATGTTGGATGGAGAGGAGATTGGCATGATTGCCATTTGGGTTGCAGTAATGGGGCTTGTTTAACAGCTCCTTCACCGACTCCAACACCTTCACAGCCGACCTGCACTGACTCGGACAAAGGCAAGAATTATCTTGTGAAAGGCAGCACAACAGTAGTAAAAGCAGATGGCACAACAGAGACAAACACTGACTCGTGCAATAAGGATGGTACAATAAAAGAGTGGTATTGCCAAGATAATGCTGCGTTGGGTGAGAATGTTAAATGTCCTGCAGGCAGAATATGCTCAAACGGCGCATGCATAAGATTTAGATTCACGGGCTTGGCAACAAGAATTGGCGAGTGGATTAAAGGGTTGTTTGAGTAAATCTGTTTAGCTAGGATTGAAAGGTTTAAAAGTTTAGTGCACTTGAGAGTGGCATGAGAAAGGCGCTGGTTCTTGTGCTGTTGTCAGTTATGTTCGTAAGCATGCTACCAAATGTGTTTGGTGCGGTTTACTATCTTGAACTTAGCCAGTACGGCAGCAAGATTCTTGAAAAGCATAATTTTAGCCTTAGTACTGAACGAGAAATAACAATTAATCTGCCTGATGGATTTGCCTCATTTGAAAGCAAGAATGCATACAATATTAATGAAAATAAGCTGACAATTGAAGATAAAGATATTCTGTTCAGTTTTGTCAATCCAAGTGCAATAGAAACAGGCAAGAAATACTATTTGACAAGGAAAATTGAAGCTCCAATAGAAGTTGATGTTTTGAAATTGATGCTTGCGCTGGATGAGGGTTTTGTTTTCAGAGAGGCTTATCCAGCACCTGATAAAATAGAAAGCGACGGGCAGAGAATCATAATGAGATGGGAGTTTAAGAATCTGCAAAAAAGCGAGAGCATGCCTATCTTTGTGATATCTGAGAGTGTTAAAGCTTCGAGCTTGTGGTGGGTAATTATTATTTTGGTTTTGATTTCTTTAATAATATGGCTCTGGTTAAGAAAACAGAAAAAGACAATTGTGAAAGTAAAAGCCAAGGTAAAAGAAAAAAGAGGAAAAGCAAAGGCAGAGAAAGTTGAAGAATTCTTGCTTGAGAATGAAAAGAAAGTCGTCCAAGAACTGGAAAAAGAACCGAGGAAAGAGCTGTGGCAGAAACAGATTCAGCTGAGGACAGGGCTGAGCAAGGTAAAGCTTTCAAGGATTTTGAAAAACCTCGAAGCCCGTGGCTTGATTAAAAAGATAAACTTCGGCAAGACGAACAAGATTTCATTGAAAAAATAGTTTTTCTAGGAATTAATGTAAAAACGGTTTTTACCCTGAAGGGTTACAGGGCAGCGCCTGTTTCGCTGATGCATCGCAGATGAATGAGTTGCTCAAGCATCTCAAGATTTTTGAATTAATGCTGGTTTTCAAGGTTTCAGGATAGTTTCATTTTGGTTTCAGAAAAGTTCTTTATATATGCCTGGCTTGATAATTTTAATTAAATCAAATAAACAAACAGGAGGAAAATATGAAAACATTTATTGCGGTTGCAATTTTTGCTTTGGTATTGAGCGTATTGGCTACAGCAGTGGTTAGTGCTGAGGATACAGTACTGTTAAACCAGCCAGTAAGCGCTGCAGAAGCAGATTTGACAGACAGCCAGATAAATCAGGATTATCCTGAATTGGCAGAAGATGCTGGTGCAACACCTGACCAGCCTATCCAGTACGGCTTGAAAAGGCTTGGTGAAGGACTTGCTCTTGGACTGACTTTTAACAAAGAGAAAAGAGCAGAGAAACAGCTTGAGATAGCCCAAAAAAGACTGCTTGAAATGAAGAAGATGATTGCGAAAAACAAGCTTCAACAGGCAGAAAAGCTTCAAGCAAGGTATGAGGAAAGGATACAAAAAGCAAATGAAATCCTTTCTGAATTGCAGGAAGATGGCAATCAGGCAGCGATACTTGCTAATGCAAGAAATATCGCAAGACTTCAGCTAAGGATTGAAAACCATGAGATGGCTATTGAGGCATTGAAGAATGTCATTGCTGAAAAGAATATGACTGATGAACAGAGAGCAAAGCTTGAATCTGTCCTTGAAAGAATGGAGAACAAGACAGAAGCCATGAAAGCAAATGCCGAACAGAGGCAGGACAAGATAAAAGACAGGTTAAGGGCTGTAACTAACAAGAGCGAAAGTGAAGTAGATGAGTTGCTGAAGAATGTAACAAATGCAGAACTTGAGCAGGCAAGAGAAAAGATAGCAGCCAGATGGATAACCAGGACAGAAGATTCGTTGGCAAGAATCAACCAGAGACTCAATGACGAGAGGTTGAAAGGCATAAATACAAGCCAGTTTGAAAGTTTCTCGGCAGAAGTAAGGGCAAAGCTCGCTGATGCGAAGACAGCATATGCTGCTGGAAACTATGAAGATGCCTTGAAAATCTTGAAATCTGTAAACAATTATGGAAGGCAATTGAGCCAGGCTGTTAAGTTCAGGAATGAAGCCAGGTTGCAAGCATTGAAAGAGGTAAGAGACAGCGAAGTTGCTAAATTGCAGGTCATAAAAGAAAAGATAAGTGAAACGATAGCAAGCAAGATAAAAAGCAAGCTGTCTGCACCTGAAGTAGAAACTGAAAACACAAGCGCTTAGAACTTTTTATTTTTCTTTTTCTTTTTTTTTACTAGTTTTATAATGATTTAATTTCTTAAGAATATAAATAGCGGGGGCGGGTACTCGTGAAGCATAGCTTCCCGGTAACTTCAAAACTCACATTTTGAAGTATTTGAAAAATCCCGCCTAAATACATAAAGAATATAAATAGCGGGGGCGGGATTTGAACCACGCGACCTCAGGGTTATGGGCCCTGCGAGCACTCCAGGCTGCTATGGGCAATACTTTTTAGGTATTTCTACCCCGCTATGGAGTCTCTCCGCTTTAAGTGAAATATGGTCAAGACTTTTAAATTTAACTGATATATACATACTGTAGATTGGCTTGGTATCCTTGATGGATTTTTTTCTCAAAGATAGCTTATTGTCTATACCTTTTAACTTTAGAATATTTGAAGCTATTTTCATAATCTCCAGATTAGTATTTGTCAAACAAAGAGAACTTTTATTAGCAGAGCCCTCTGCATCAATAAAGCCTGAGAGAAATCCAATATCAAACCCCTTATCATTCAAAAAAAGATTATAATCTTGATTGAGAAAATTATGTAGTTCTTTTGAGTTCACTTTTACTTTAATGCAATTGAATCTTTTATCTTTGATAAGAAAAGGGTTTAATTCTAATTTTCTAAGTAAAAGATGCACAAAGTTTATGATATCTTTGTCTCGTTTTGAATTAAGAAAAAATTCAACAGTATAATGCCTATCCCTTAAATTATGATAAATGTAGCCATCTCCTTCGTATAGTCCGAATAGATATCCTCTTTCTTTAACAGATATTTTTTCAAGATTCATTCTCTACCCCGCATTAGAATTAAAAGAGATATTTGTTTTTATACTTTATGTCAGGACCAGGTGAAGGCAAAAAGTTTCTTGGAAAAGCGAATGTTTATTTGCACGAGAAAGGCAAGTCTTTTGCACGAGCCACGCATATTGATATTGAACTTGAAAAGCTGAACAAGATAATCAAAGGCAAGGAGGCGACGTACTGTGCTGGCAAGGAAGGGGGAGTTTTCATTGGCTTGAAGAAAGAGATGCTTAAGCGCGCAGAGAAAATGCTGAAATAAGATGGATACAAAAAAACTGAAGTTCTATATCCTGGTTGTTCTTGCAGCCTTGTCACTTGTGCTGATTCTGTTTTCAACTATTATGGGATATGACCCTGAAAGGTTCGGGTCTATTCTGCAAACATACGGTGTGCCTCAACTTCTTTTTATTTTGTGGGTAATTTTAGCAACTGCAACTACTTTGCCGATTTCTGCTGTGATGATTGCTGGAATTATTTATTTCTCATTTTTTTATGCAATGGCTTACACTTTTATTGGAATGCTTATAGGCTCGATAGGAACTTTTTATGCCTCAAGGTGGCTTGGCAAGGATTTTGTCAAAGAAGCTGCTGGCTTGAAAGGCAAAGGAAGAATGCACATACTTAATCAGCTTATACATAAACATTCGCTTATCTATGTTATTTTGCTTGCATTTGTTTATGGCTTTCCTTCAAACCTTGCATATATGATTGCCGGAGTCACAGATATCAAGTTCAAGGATATGCTACTGATTATAATTTTCGGAAACCTTACAACTGCGCTTGGAGTAGGATGGATTATCCTGGGTGTAGTGGGTGGAAATCTGTGGTTTATCTTGGGAGGAGCGGCTTTGGTATTGCTTGTGAATGTTATTCCATTGGCAATGTACTGGCAATATCTGAAGAAACTTGTAGTCCTGGCATACAGCGAAAAAGCATATAAGAAACTTGCAGAGGCTGAAAAGATGATTGAGAAGGATTATGGAGTACCCTTGCCGAAAAAGAGACAGGCGCGATAAGATTTTAGCATTAATGTTAAAACGATTTTACCTTGCGAGGTTACATGGCAGCACAACAAAAAGCTTTTATAACTTCTTTTTCCTTAATGCAATTATGCCCGGATGGCCCAGCGGTTACGGCGTAAGGTTGCTAACCTTATTTCCGAAAGGATTCCCAGGTTCAAATCCTGGTCCGGGCGTCCTTAATTTTCATTAAAACGATGAGTTTTTATATAACTGGCTTGTTTAATAATAATGCCAAATCCAAAGAAAACCCAGGGAGAAAAAGCCCCAAATGCTGAAGAGAGAAGCGGCTGGAGGCATTTGCTGCTACCGTTCAAGGCTGTAAAATGGATTTATACAAAGGTGAGGGAGAAGCAGCAGGAAGCTGAGATAAAGAAAATGAAACCAAAGAGCCTGCCTGTAAACCAAGATTTTGTTGTTTTAGATTCAATAAAAGGCAAAATTGATGAGTTTAACCAACTATTGGGAGGAGAGAGCAAGATTGGAATTATTATTGGTGCAAGAGGTACTGGAAAATCAGCATTGGGAATGAGAATCCTTGAAAATGTAAGGGCTAAGACAAAGAAAAAGGTTTATGCAATGGGATTTGACATAAGAAAAGTTCCTGAATGGATAGAGATTGTTGACAGCATAGAGCAGATTAAAAATAATTCTTTTATACTGATTGACGAGTCTGGAATAAATTTCTCGTCAAGGGAGTCGATGAGCTCTGGAAACAAGCTCTTGTCAGACTTGATGTTTATTGCAAGACATAAGAACCTTTCAATACTTTTCATTACACAGAATTCATCAAATATTGAGATAAACACATTGAGGCAGGCTGATTATCTTTTGTTAAAACCTTCGTCATTACTGCAGATGGATTTTGAGAGAAAAGTTGTCAAGGAAATATATGAGGAAGTTGAGAAAAAGTTTGACAAGTTCCAGGAACAAGGGACGACTTATATTTACTCTGACAAATTCAGGGGATTTATTAAAAATGATTTGCCAAGCTTCTGGAGCGATGGCTTGAGCAAGAGCTTCTCTGGGTTTTCTGAGAGCAAAAAGGAAAATGACAAGTAAAGTCAATGCATCGCACATTCTTGTAAAGACAGAGCAGGAAGCTCTGGCTTGTTTGACTTACATGAAGCAAGGAAGAAGTTTTGAAGAACTGGCAAGAGAGAAAAGCCTTTGTCCAAGCGGGAAGAAAGGCGGCAGCCTTGGATGGTTTGCAAGGGGACAGATGGTCAGAGAATTTGAGCAAGCTGCTTTTTCAGGAAAAAAAGGGCAGATAATCGGCCCTGTAAAGACACAGTTTGGCTGGCATCTTATAAGAATAGATGATACGGCATAGTTTAGCAATTACTAAGAAGAATTAATATGATAAACGAGGTGATGCTTAATCAACCATCAATCTGCGATGCCCAATATTCCGATTACCCCGAGGGGTCAGGGCGTTTTACTATTAATGAAATAAGCTGATTCTCTTCAGAAAGCTAATCTATATCATATCTTGAATAGATTTTTATATTCTGTTTTGTTTTTTATTTTATGGAAAGAAAGAGGATAGTAAAACTTGCTGAAGATGAGCTTGCGCATGACAATTCAACAATAGAATGGTGGTATTACAACGGGTTTCTTCAAGGCAGGAAAAAATATGCATTCATGACTTGTCTCTTTAAGGTCAACAAGGAAAAAGCAAATATAAGCCTCCTGAAATTTCCAGGCAAGACAATTTATTTCTCGCATAGCCTGCTGTTTGATCTTGCTACTGGAAAGGTGAAGAAAGAAATCCTGCCTTTTGTGCTTGTAGATGATGAGAGCATAAAAAGAAAAGGGCTGATGATAGATTATTTTTATCCATTGAGAAAAGAGTTTGTTGAGTATGAGACTGCAGAACTTGACAAGAAATTCAGGGTTAAGACAGGATTCTTTGATCTTTTCCTGAAGCCAAAGAAAAAGCCGATTCTTGAAAACAAGACAGGATTTATTGACTTGGGCGAGAAAACAATGTATTATTACTCATACACTAACATGGATGCCAATGGGTATGTTGGAGCAGAAAAAGTAAAAGGAAAAGCCTGGCATGACAGGCAATGGAGCGATTTTGGATTCACCAGAGATTTCTGGATATGGTTCTCAATACAACTGCCCAATAATACTGAAATTGTATGCTTTGACTACCAAGGGAAGAGGTTTGCAACAGTAAGCTATCCAAATGGCAAGCAAAAAGAATTTACTCCTAAGTTCAAGGCTGTTGGAAAAGCATGGAAAAGCAAAAGGACTGGAATGAAATATAATCTCGAATGGGAAATCCAAATTGGGAAATGGAAAATTCGCACAAAACCTTTTATCAATGAGTGCGAAATGAACTTCGGCTTGATAAATTACTGGGAAGGGCCTGTTTCATGCAGAGTCAATGGCAAGAAAGCGAGAGGATTCATGGAATATGTTGCAAAGCCGGATGGATACGGCTTGAAAGAGGCATTGATACATAAATTTGATTTCCTGCATCTGGAAAAAAAGCTTAAAAGGCTGCATTTCTGAAAAGCACAAGATTTAAAATCTCTTTTTCTTTTCAATAGAAATGAAAGTGCTAGATATTATGCATGATGTAAAGGTTATCAGCCCGGGTCTTACTGTAAAAGAAGCTGCTGACATAATGTCAAAAGAGGCAATTGGAAGCCTTGTGATAATAAGCAATGGCAAGGTTGCAGGCATAATCACTGAAAGAGATATCTTAAGAAATATTAAAAGGTCAAAGGAAAAAGTTGATAAAGTAATGAGCAAGAATGTCATATCTGTAGAAGACACAGACACAATAGAAAGGGCTGCTGAAATCATGACAGCGAGCAAGATAAAGAGGCTGCCTGTGACAAGGCAGGGCAAACTTGTCGGAATCATAACAGCAACAGACCTTATTGCAAATTCAACAAGCATAAATGAGAATTTCTTGCTGGATTAAATTCTCGTTTTGTTCTGGAATTAATTTGTAAATGAATTTACCCTCCGGGGTGGGGGGGCAATCCTCATCAAGCTCAAGTAAATGAATGACTGAGTAAGAGAAATTCTTATCCAATTCCTCTAAAGGAACCATCGTCTAAAACACATACACAAATGGTACTTTCATCACAAGGAGTTACATGTGTTCCAGTTAAATAAGATTTAGAAACATTAAAATAAGTTGCTGCATTGTTATAGGTTATGCATGTTCCATCAATTATCTTAGAGCTCCATTCTTCAACACCATTTGCCTTTCCCCGTAAACATAAATTTTTACATTTTTCTAAAGGGCTTTTTGGATAAAAGTAAACTCCAAGAATAATTATTAGAATGACAATAGCAATCCCAATAATCCACCACTTTTTCATAAATAGTTTAATTTAGTATACTTTAAAAGACTTTCTCCAAATTAACCTTTCTCATTGCTCTCTGGCTTTGTCTGTTCTTATGTATTTTAATCCTGCTTGTTCAAGAAGCTGAAGGATTTCCTGTCTTTGCTCGGCTTTGCCGAGTCCTTTCCAGTCAAGGATTGCAAGCTCGGGCTGGGGAAGCGTGTTTTCCATGGCTTGTTTAAGCATTTTCTCGTCAAGAGGCAGGGCATACTCTGGAATTATATGTCCGAGTGCATATTTTTCTGATGCCTGGATTTTGTTGAAATTCGGGCAGTAGTGCGGACCGCCAATGCCAATTGCAGAAACCCATCCAATGCCGATGTCTGTTGAAATTGCCTGTTTGACTGCCTCGGCAACTATCTTTGCTGCATTTTTATCCTGCCACTCTTCTTCACCAGAACCGATTTCAATAAAACAGCACGGCTTTTCCATGTAAGGGCCATGATGCGTTACTTCCATAGAAACCTTGTACTCAGAGCCTTTTGCTTTTTCATCCAGAATCATAAAAAGATGCTTCAGAAAGAAGGAAGCTGTCAAGCAAACTCGTCCAGGCTGTCCGCCAAAATCCGCATTTCTCCAGTTTCCTGGAGCGTGTATTGTCAGGGTTTTGGATTTCTGCTCTGCCTTGTGCTTTGAGATGAAAATAAAGATATCTCCAAAGAGCTGCTTGTCAATATTCTCCGAGTAAATTGAGTCTGTCTCCAAGTAGACGGGTTTTACACCGAGCTTTTCAAGTTCTGCTGCGATATTTCTTGCAGCGGGGTCTTTCTTGCTTGCAAGAATCTTGAATTTCATTAGTTTTTTAAACAAGTGATGTTTAAAAATCATATGTCAACAATATTTTTCATTGTATTGATACTTTTGACAGCAATTCCTGCTGGCTTTTTACTGGCATGGCTGACAAAAGAAGAGCTTAAAGATGGAAGAAAATGGTTTAAACTAATTATTGCGCTTTCATTGGCAGGAAGTGTTGTGTTTCTTGTCCTGAAAAACGAGGCTGTTACCTTAACTTTAGTATATATTACAATCGCAACCGGGATTTCATTAGGCAGGACGCACTGAGTAAATTTGCATAAACTGTGTAGTAGTAACAAATCAAAAGGTTTAAATACCAAATTAACTAACAGTTTGTATGGAAAAAGAGATAATCTTAAAATCTGTATTTATTATAATAGCTTTACTCCTGGTATTTGAATTTGGGTTCCTGGCATCTAATATTTTTTCCGATACTAGCTCCAAGACAGAGCAGCCTTCAGGAACCCTTCACTATAGTTCGAATGATGTTCCTGCTGACAGGATATCAGAAGGAAATATAGAGGTTTACAAGGACAGGGTTGTGATATGGATTGAGAATGCGAGCCTTTCTGATTATGCTTCTACAAAAAGCATGATACCTATATTAGATTACGGGGCAAACGGCATCAGAATAGTTCCGCAAAGCGAGGATGAGGTTAATGTAGGGGATATTGTGACTTATGACTCTGGAAACGGCTTGATTGTTCATAGAGTAATAGAGACTGGGTATGATGAGCAGGGAAAATACTTTGTGACAAAAGGCGATAATAATTATGTTTCTGACGGCAAGGTAAGGTTCGAGCAGATAAAATACCTGACTGTTGCTGTGTTGTATTAAGGTAAAGCGTGAGGAAAGGATTATAAAACACTATTTCTAAATTGGACTATGTTACATCTCATCGGACTCGGACTGAATGAAAAAGGCATCAGCCTTGAAGGCATTGAAACTGCCAGAAAATGCGAATGCTACCTTGAAGGTTATACTGTTGATTTTCCTTATAACATTGAAGAGATTGAGAAAATTATTGACAAGAAAATCCAGGTTTTGAAGCGCGAGGAAGTTGAGAATGAAAGTATCGTCGACAAAGCAAGACAAAAAGACGTTGCCTTGTTAGTGTATGGCTCGCCTTTGTTTGCAACAACACATGTTGCATTGCTGCAGATGTGCATTGAACAGAAAGTGAAATACAAGATTGTTCATTCTGCAAGCATCTTCGATGCAATTGCAGAGACAGGACTGCAGATGTACAAGTTCGGCAAGACAACAAGCCTGCCTGCATGGACTGAAAAGCACACGCCGAAGAGTTTTACTGAAATAATCAAAGAAAACCATAGCATTAAAGCGCATACTCTCTTGCTGGTTGATATCGGGTTAGAGTTTAAAGATGCACTTAATCAGTTAACTGAGAGCGTGAATGTTGATAAGCTGGTTGTTTGCTCAAATCTTGGCACTGACAAGGCAAAAATCGTTTATGGCAATGTTGACAAGCTGAAAAAAGCCAAGATAGAGAAGCCATTCTGCTTCATTATTCCTAGTGAGCTGCATTTTCTTGAGCAGGAGTTCCTAGGGAATTTCAAGTTATAAAAGGACAAAACAAGTTTTAAAAATGAGGCATTCATAGTAGGGAAATGTATGATTTCAAGAAGATAGAGACAGAAGCTGGAAAACTAGCCAGCAAGAAAGACATTGATAAAGCAGTTTCTGATGATAAAAAGAGGAAGAAATTATTCAGCTTTCTTGAAGGTCCGCCGACAGCCAATGCTCCGCCAGCACTACATCATCTGGAAGTTAGGACTTTCAAGGATATTATAAATAAATTCAAGTACATGCAGGGCTTTAATGTGCCGAGAAAAGCTGGCTGGGACACGCACGGTTTGCCTGTTGAAGTTCAGATTGAAAAGAAACTCAAGCTTAACAGCAAAAAAGATATTCTAAAATTTGGCGAGACAAAATTCATAGATGAATGCAGAGAAAGTGTGTTCTCGTACATCAAGGACTGGAATAAGTCAACAGAGAGGCTTGGATACTGGATTGATTTGAAAAATCCGTATATCACTCTTGATAATAATTATATAGAAAGTGTCTGGTGGAGCCTGAAACAGTTGTATGACAAGAAACTTTTATATGAAAGCCATAAAGTTGTTCCGTTCTGCCCAAGATGCGAAACTCCTCTGTCAAGCCATGAAGTTGCCCTTGGCTATAAGAAAATCAAAGAGGATTCTGTTGTTGTAAGCTTTAAATTAAAAGACAGAAATGAATACTTGCTGGTTTGGACAACGACTCCATGGACATTGCCGGCAAATCTTGGAATTGCTGTAAACTCTGAACTAGACTATGTTTATGTAAAAGAAAACAACAAAGTTTATGTTGTTGCAAAGGAACTTGCTGAAAAGTTTTTTTCGAAGCCCAAAATCATAAAGATAGTGAAAGGCAAGCAGATTGTTGGTTTGAGATATGAACCTCTTTTTCCATATTTTAAAGACAAATCTGGGGCATTCAGGATTATTGCTGGAAATTTTGTTACAGTTGACGAGGGAACAGGGCTTGTGCATATGGCTCCTGCATTTGGTGAAGTAGATTATGAAGTCTGCAAAACTGAGGGGTTGGGGTTCGTCCAGCCAATTGATGAAACTGGAAGATTTACGAAAGAAGTTCCGGATTATGCCGGAATGTTCATCAAGGCGGCTGATGTAAAAATAATTGAAAGATTAAAGAGCGAAGGGAAATTGTTTAGCATAGTTAAATATGAGCACGATTATCCATTCTGCTGGAGATGTGACTCGCCATTGATGTATTATGCAATCAAGTCATGGTTTATCAGAGTTTCAAAATACAAAGAGAAATTGCTTGAGCTTAATGAGAAAATAAACTGGGTTCCTGAGCATATTAAAGAGGGAAGGTTTGGCGAATGGCTCAAGAATGTAAAAGACTGGGCGCTTTCAAGGAAGAAATTCTGGGGAACTCCCTTGCCGATATGGCGATGCAAATGCGGAAACGAGGAGATATTAGGAAGCGTTGAAGACCTGAAAACAAAGTCAATTAATAAATTAGCCGACAAGGAGATTGACTTGCACAAGCCGTGGATTGATAGCGTGAAGTTGAAGTGCGGCAAATGCAAGAGTGAGATGAAGAGAGTTCCTGACGTAATTGACTGCTGGTATGACTCGGGCTCTGCGATATTCGCGCAATTCCATTATCCATTTGAAAACAAGGCAGAGTTTGAGAAAAGATTTCCGTATGATTTTATTGCAGAAGCAATTGACCAGACAAGAGGATGGTTCTATACATTGCATGTATTGGGCGCGATATTATTTGATAATGTTTCTTACAAGAATGTAATATGCGCCGGACATATTGTTGACGAGAAAGGCGAGAAAATGTCAAAGAGCAAAGGCAATGTTCTTGATCCTAATAAAGTGCTGGATGAAGTTGGCGTTGATGCAACAAGACTTCAGTTTTGTGTTTATGATATCGGAGAGCCAAAGAGGTTTGGAATCAATATGGTTAAGGAAACTGTTTCACCTTTCCTGAACATTTTGTGGAACACTTTCCAATATTACAAGCAGCTTAGCAATTCTGAAAAAGGCAAACAGGAAATTGAAGACAAGTGGATAATTTCGAGATTAAACTCTTTGATTAAAGAAACGACAGAGAAACTTGAAAAATTCTATATAGAAAAAGGATTGAAGCCAATAATGGATTTTGTCTCAAATGATTTTTCAAGGAAATACATCAAAATTGTAAGAGACAGGGAAGATAAAAATGTAAAAGAGATTGTTGGAGAGATTCTTTGTAATATTTCAAAGTTGCTGGCTCCATACACCCCAAATATTACTGAAGTTATACATAATGAATTTGAAAAAGGCTCAGTGCACTTGTCAGAATGGCCTGAAGTTGACAAAAAAGCAATTGATGCTGGACTTGAAGAGAATTTTGAGATTGTTTTTGAAATAATTGAGAAAGGACTTGCTGCAAGGGACAAGGAAAAAATTGGATTGAGATGGCCTCTTCAGCAAGCAATAGTGTTGTGCAAAGGCAGCAGGGAACTTGGGAAATTTTCAGAGATTATTGCAAGGCAACTGAATGTCAAGAAGGTTGAATTCAGAGAGGACAAGGAAATTTCAGTCAAACTTGACACAAAAATGACTCCTGAGCTGGAGGCTGAAGGCTTTGCCCGCGAAATTTCGCGGGCTGTGCAGGCTGAAAGGAAGAAGAAAGGACTTGTGAAAGACGACAAAATCAAACTTTCTGTTGCTGGAAGCAAGGGACTAATCAAAAAGCTTGAAAAAGTTGCGGAAATAATCAAGGAAAGGACAAATTCTAAATCAGTCAGTTTCACGACGGAAAAAATCACTGGAACCAGGTTCAAAGTAAAAGATGAGGATGTAGCAATAGTTTTTGAAAGAATATAACGCAGTGAAGAAAGGTTTAAATATCACTCTATCATAATAAAACTAAGGTTCGAAAATGATAGTGAAAGAAGAATTTTTGAGCAGGCTAAGGAAAATCTTTGACCTGAATTTATATGAGGCAAGAGTATGGACTGCATTGCTTTCCAGAGGTGTCTCAACTGCTGGCGAGCTGAGTAATATCAGCGACGTTCCAAGATCAAGAACCTACGACATTCTTGAGAGTCTCGAGAAAAAGGGATTCATCCTGATGAAATTGGGAAAGCCAATTAAATTCATGGCTTTGAAACCAGAAGAAGTGATTGAAAGAGTCAAGAAAAATCTTGTAAGAGATGCGCAGGAGAAAACAAAAAGGCTTGAACATCTCAAAGAAGAAGATGTGATAAGTGAACTTGTAACACTGTTCACCAATGGGATAAAATATGTCGAGCCAACTGACCTGAGCGGAAGCTTGAGAGGAAGGCAGAACATATACAACCATCTGGACATGATGGTAAGGAATGCACACAAATCAGTGACGATAATGACTACAGAGGAAGGATTGAACAGGAAGATGGAATGCTTGATAACTTCATTGAAGGCTGCGAAGAAACGCGGAGTGAAGATAAGAATCGCTGCGCCAATCACAGCAAACAACCAGAAGATTGCCAAGGAAATTGCAAAGATAGTCGAACTCAAGAGCATAACAGACGTGAAATCTAGATTCGCAATCATTGACGGCAAGGAAGTAATGTTCATGCTGCTCGATGATGACAAGATACATCCGAATTATGACGTTGGCGTCTGGTTGAACACTGAGTTTTTAGCCAATGCGCTAGGACAGATGTTTGAATCTGCTTGGTCGAAGATTAGAGCTGTTAAATAGCTAGATTGCTCAAAAATAAAAAAGAGGGAAGCCGTGAGGTGCAGAGGATAAAAGCTAGATATTGTTAGCGCTCTTTATTTCTTTTTTATTTTAAAATTCTCTGGTGTACACTAAACCTATACTGTCTGGGCTTGGAACAAGCTCCAATCTGCTGTTTGCTCTTGTGTTATGAGGGTATGTTTCTTTTCCAAGCGCAACTCTAACTTCTTTTGCTATTCTTCTGGCATTAAGAACCGCGTCAAAAAGAGCTGCACTCATCATTATTTCAGGATTAATTCCTGTATTTTTTGAAACAATGCTCAAATCACTTTCTGGCATTCCTCTCTCAGCACACAGAGTCTCGTTAATGAAGAAATATCTTGAAACTAAAGAGGCAGTTGCTAAAAAAGGCTGGCATTTTTCAGGCACATTCCCGTTTCTTAGATTGTAATTTATAACTTCAGCCATTAATCTTTCAGTTAATGGTCCTGCAAGCGCAATCATTGTGTCGCGTTTTGAACCATATTCTGGATAATTTTCATCATAGAATATTGTACAAGGATGCCAATTCCCTTCCTCATCCTTATCTGAGATTTTTATATCAGTAACCTTTGTGCCAAATGCCCTGGCAACTAAAGCATGTCCTGATTCATGCCATGCTATCGAAACAACAACTCCGCCAAGAATGTTTGCAAGGCATTTTCCTGCATTAACTTTTAGTGTGCCTGGATCCTTGGCTGTAGAATTCTGGGTTATAGATTCCTTGGTTGCATAAGCATGTTCTGTTCTGTCTTCTATAGGAGACGGGATTTCTGAATAAGAAGTTCTAGGAGCGCTACAGCCTAGGTTTAATGAAAGCAGCAAACCGCTGAAAATGGTTGCTACTTTGCCTAAAATTGATTCCAAGCTTTTGTTCATGGTTTGATGAACAAAACTCTCTTTTTAAACATTACTATCTGTTACTACTTCTTAGTAACATTAATACTAAATATACAGTCCAGCCAGATAATTTTTCAAAGTTCTTGTGACTTGAATATCAACGAATTTTCCAAGCATAGAATCGTTAGCGTTTTCAACAAGAATTCTTTTGTAACTTTGGTTTCTGGCAAAGAAACCTTTTTTGTTTTTTAGATTAAGAAGGCATTTTCCCTTCCAGCCAATCCAACTTTTGTTATCAAGCTGCGATTTGCAGAGGGCTGCGAGCGAGATTATCCTTTGCTTTACGATTTCTGGCGCAACTTTCTTGAGTTTTGCAGCTTTTGTACCTTTCATTGGCCAGAACCTGTTGATGTTCACGAAATCCGGCTTGATTTCTCGTATTAATTCAAGGGTTTCTTCGAAATCTTGTTCAGACTCGCCAGGAAATCCAACAATTATGTCTGTTGCAAGTGTGAGATTTGGAGCCTTCTCTCTGAAGTATTTAATTAATTCAATGAACTCTTCTTTTGTATAACCTCTGTTCATTAATTTTAGTATTTTATTTGAGCCTGACTGCACTGGGATATGCATGAACTTGAAAACCTTGCCTGAGTTTAGTATCGGAATTAATTGCGCCTTGATCTTAAGTGTGGCAGAAGGGTTAAGCATGCCGATTCGCAACATAAATTCATAAGGCAAGGCGAGAATTTTGCTGATTAATTCAGGAAGCTGCTGTTTTCCAATGTCCATGCCGTAGATTGCATTATCCTGGCTTGTCAGCCAGATTTCCCTAGCTCCATGGTTCAAGTCATTTTCAATGTTTTCCAGGATTTCTTGTTCTGGAAATGATAATAACTGGCCTTTGGACAGCTTGGTTGCACAGTAAGCGCAGTTTCCAAGACAGCCTTCTGATATCTGGGTTATTGATATGAACTGGTTTTGGCTTAGCTTAGAAAGAGAGAGTTTGACTTCCTTGTCATTGAATACTTCGGATTGATTTGACTCCAGCATCTCAACAATCTTTGTGATGCTCTTAACACCAAGAAGTCCAACAGAGAGTTTCCTCAGTTCTGCTTTGCGGCAGTCTGGCATGCATCCTGCAACAATAATTCTTTTGCCTAGATTAGAAAGTTCGTTTATTCTGGAATATATCTTGTTTTCAGTAGGGCCTTTGACTACACAGCTATTGATAATAATAAAATCAGCATTTTCAGGTGTTTTCTCTAGTTTGAAGCCTGCCTTGACTAGCAAGCCTGACATGATTTCAGTGTTGTTCTGATTAGCTGAACAGCCGTATGTCTCAAGATAAACTGACTTAACCATATAACTAGGTAGAATTATAGGTTAAAAATTTTAGCATTTAATAAAAAATAAAAAGAAAAAGGTGAATAAATAAGCACGCAGGCTTACTCTTTAACGTCAGATGCAGCTGCTTCTGGCTGAACTGGCTGTTGTTCTGGCTGTTGAACTGGCTGTTGTTCTGGTTTGGTTTCTTTATTTTTTCTTGCCATTTTAATCCTCCTCGGTTTAGTTTGAACTGAAAACAAGTAAGAAATGGCTTTTAAAAATCTTTCTAAAATCATGGAATCTTTGTTGTCTTTTGGAATGGTACTTCTGGTTCTTCAAATGTCAAGAACCATGCGTTAAAGAGGGTGTGCTTGGGTTCTTGAGCATGCTCAAAAATGCCTTTGTTTTTTGAGTGTTAAAACAAATAGTGTACATAAAGAGCATTTTTGACATGGTAAAACCTTATTATAATATCTTTATACAGCCTATAAAGGCAAATAGAATAAAAATAAAGAAAAAGGAATAATCACCAGCTTTTTGCTATATAGGCAGCTGGTTTTTAGCTTATTTACCTATTTACCTATTATGAAGTATAGTTTACAACATAATAATTATAAAATATATATTGTGATATATACTTTACAGTATACAATCACATTTCTTGCATTGTTTCTATGCCTAGAAGTGAGAGGGCTAGCTTTTGGACTGTCATGAAAGCCTTAACAACACCTAATCTTTGCTCTTTTTCCATACTTTCTAAGACAGGGCAGGTATGGTAGAATTCATTGAATACCTGGCTAAGCTGGAAGGAGTAGTTTGCGAGCAGGCTTGGGTCCATTTTTGCGTAGACTTGTTCTGCAACTTCAGGAAATTCAGCAAGTTTCTTAGCAAGTTCAACTTCTTTCTCGCATAAACTTACGACTTTAATCTTTGCAGGAGCTTTAGCCTTGGCTTTCCTCATGATGCTTGATGCGCGGGCATAACTGTATTGCAAGTACGGGCCAGACTCACCTTCAAAATTCAGGGCAGTATCCCAGTCAAATACAATATTCTTGTTAGGATCATTCCTTAACATTGCAAATTTAATAGCACCATTTCCTATTTTCTCGGCATTTCCTTTGGTTTTCCTCTTTTTAATCTCTTTCTCGGCTTTTTCACGCGCTTCTTTCATAAAATCAGACATCAGGACAAGCTCACCTTTTCGCGTTGACATCTTTGCAGGACCTTCTTTTGTCTGTATCAAGACATAAGAATAATGGACAATCTCGGGAGCATTGTGTTTTAAGATTTTCAAAGCTGCCTTTACCTGCTCAAAATAAAGTTTCTGGTCCTCGCCAAGCACAAGGATATTTTTTTCTGCTTTCCCGAGTTTTTCAATAGTATAAGCAATATCTCTTAGAGGATAAAGTCCTGTGCCATCACTTCTTGCCAGGACAAATACAGGAGACTTCATCTTTTGTTCTAAGCCGAAGCCCTTCTCGTCAAGCACTTTCCTTCCTTCTTCATCAGTGAATAGCCTGCCTGTTTTTTCCAAGCTCTTGAGAATTTCTCCGCTTTCAGCGATGTAATCTGACTCGTAATCAAATTTATCAAACTTGATTCCAAGCTCTTCCAGGATTTTGCGCTGGCCGTCAATCGCAATCTTAACTATTTTCCTGAATTTTTCACGCGTTGCTTTTTCATTTTTCTCGAATTTTTCCAGTAAAGCAAAGACTTCTCTCTCAAGCTCTGGCTTTTTCTCAAGTTCTTTTGTGATTTCAACATATCGCTTCAATAAATCATGAAATTTCTCATTGCCCTTGCATTTCAAGACCAGCATCGCGACCTGCTTGCTGACGTCGTTGATATAGAAATGAGTTTCAACATTGAAGCCATGGAATCTCATGATACGGGAGAGACAGTCTCCTATCAAAGAATTTCTTATCCTGCCGACATGAGGGTCTGAGTTTGGATTCAGGCTTGTATGCTCAACAAGTGCTTTCTTTGCCTTGCCCAGCTTGCAGCAACCGAATTTTTCCTTTTCCTTGAGTATCTGGTTTATTGTGTTTTCAAGGAAAATTCTCTTGTCAACAAAGAAATTAAGGTAAGGGCCATTTGGGGTAACTCCGGAAATCTCCTTAGGAAGCTTTTTTGCAAGTTCTGAGGAAAGCAAGGTTGCGATGTCCACAGGAGATTTCTTCATTTCTCTGGCAAGTATAAAGCATGGGAAAGCATAATCACCGAGGCTCGAGTCTGGAGGGATTTCTATTGAGTTAAAAATTTTGTCTTTGTCGATGTTTGCATGCTTTGCAAGAAAATTGGCGATTACCTCTTTCATACAGGGAAGAGAAAGAGGTAATTAATAAACTTTATCTTAAGACGGTTAGAATTAGTATTAAAAGATTTTACCGCTCGAGGTGAAAGTATCAGCATGTTTGTTGCATCGAGAATGAATGGTTGTTTAAGCGTCCCCCTTGTTTTGTACATTAATAACAAAGAAGGCGAGCATCAGCGAGCCGAATACATTCTATGAACAGCTATTTCTTGAAGTTGGTTTTCTCGCCGCATTCTGGGCAGAACTTTTCCATGCCTTCAAGGATATAATTGCACTTTGGGCATTTAATGGGCTCTTTTTTCATTTCTACGACTGCCTTGTATCCCGGCCTGCCATTTACAAGTTTTGCGAATATATTAGAAATCTGCTCAGTATCCTGCTGCAGTCTTGTAAGACTTTTCTGCATTTCATGAACGTCACTCATGTTTTCCTGAAAAGAATTTGTCTTTAAATATTTTTATCTTTTCTTTTTCTTCTGAAAATAAATCAAGTAGATGATTGGAAGGATACCCACCGTGTTCAGGATGAACATAACAACAAACCATGCGAGCTGTTTATGTCCTGCGGATTTCCACATTCCGATTCCTTTCCATGTCATCTCCCAGATACCTAGAATTATCAGCAACGGAAAAATCCAGGGTGAGGACTGTATCCATAATGAAAGTGTTGTTGCATCCATGCTAACAATAAAAGAAATAAGTTTTTATAACTATCGTGTCTTTATAATATCGCGAAATGCCTCGGTAGCTCAGTTGGTAGAGCACGAGTTTCGTATTCCTAAAACGAAACAACTCGGGGTCGGGGGTTCAATCCCCTCCCGAGGCTTATGGTAAGGATTCAAAAAAGGGCAGTGAAAAAGAGAAGGCCTGTGCCGTGGCCAAGAAAGTTTGTGCTGAAACATACGAGCGGCAAGTGCCCGTACTGCACAAGGCATGTGAAAAATATAGAAGCGCATATAGATGAAAAGCACGAGTTTGAAAAGCCAAGGAAGATAAAAGGAACTTTGCACGGACGCGATTAAGAGTTAATTAAAGCACATCTTACAACAATCTTTTTAAAGTAATCCGAGTTTCGAATTATGGCTAAAATAGCCATCTGCGGGGGTGCCGGAGCGGCCAAACGGGCAGGAATCTGTTGGTTGAAAGACAAATAGATTGCCAAACTCAGATTGCTTAACTTAAAGTCATCCGGAATTGGAGAGGAGAAATCCTGTGGCTTAGTGCCTTCGAAGGTTCGAATCCTTCCTCCCGCATCTTTGTTTGCCTTAGAAAGAACATGATAACTTGGAATGATTTTGAAAAAGTGGAAATGAGAGTCGGAACAATTCTCGAAGCAAACGATTTCCCAGAAGCAAAAAATCCTTCATACAAACTAAAAATTGATTTTGGAAATGAGGGTATTAAACAATCAAGTGCCCAAATTACACATCTGTATAAAAAAGAAGATTTAGCTGGAAAGCAAGTTATTGCTGTTACAAATTTTCCTCCAAAACAAATTGCTAATTTTGTATCAGAATGCTTAGTGTTGGGGGTTGTTCTTGAGAATAAAAAAGTTATTTTATTGGAACCGGAAAGGAATGCTCCTAATGGGTATAGAATTGCTTAATGCTATTTAACAAGGTTTAAAAAAGCCTGTCTTTTCCTTATATCGTGCAGACAGGCTTGCGGGTTAGCCCTCCGCAGTTTGCAAGCGGGCTTTAGGCAGGCTGCAAGGAAGCGAGTGAGAAAGTGAGAGTACAGACTCCTCATCGGACGTTGACGTTTCGTCCTGCTCGATCTTCTGTTTGCGAAACGGGTCAGGCCCTGACCGGAGCAGCCCTAAACAATTAGACAGATGCTTGTAGGGTAGCGAAACCGAGAAAGATTTGGAGAAGATGGCTTTTCTCTTTTAAGCAAACTTCTGGGTCTGCACAAAAGAACCAAGTTTCTTTTGTGAATCTCCTTTAAGATAGGTGTGCAGAGTGTTTTGATGTGTGAACCATTAATAAAAATATTTTGAACGCTGGGGGGGTTGTGTGGCAGGTTTTGTAGTTGAAATATTTAAATAATCCTTTTTCTTATGATGAAGATGAAAAGAGGGAACAAAAAAGGGCAGTTCTACCTTATCGCAGCCCTGATAATAATTTCTGTCATGGTGAGTTTCATGGCATATCAAAACAAAATAAGGACTGCACCTGTAAGCTACAAGATTTATGATTTGGGAAAAGAACTGAACCTGGAAACAGCACAGGTTTTAGATTACGGAATTTACAGCAATCCTGCACAAGAACAAGCTATATTAAAGAGCTGGGCGAATAATTTCAGTGCTTATGCTGGAGAAAAATCTGAACAGGAAAAATTTGTGTTTGTTTATTATGATGAAAATGCCAATAAGTTCATGAGTGTAGATTTTCCTGCTGTTGAGGCAGGCTGCAGTTCAGTCGGGCAATCAGAGATTGGCACATGCACTGAAACAACAGAAGCCAGGAATGTTCCTTGCAGTGGAGAGGGAACTGCAACAATTACATGCACAGTTGGAGAAACAACATTCAGCTTTGACAGTGATGATAATTTCTATTTTGTGATAAGAGGAAGAGGAGGCGAAGTTGCACAAAGATAAAAGAAATAAAAAAGGATTGAGCGAAATCATTGGGTATGTCTTGCTGATTGTATTTGCAATTTCAATGTCAGTGCTGGTGTATGCGTGGCTGAGAGCAAGCACTCCGAAAGCAGAGGTTGCGTGCCCTGATGCTGTTTCAATTGAATTAACTTCATATGATTCTGTGCATGGAAGAACGGATGGCGAGTATCTTTATTTGAACATTACAAACAGGGGTTTGTTTGGAATCAATGGAGTTTCAATAACACTGAAGGAAGGTACAAAGGCATGCCAGATTGTAAAGGTTGCGTGCCAGGATTTTGAAGACAGCTGTGAGTACCCGGGAAAAAAGATACTTTTCAAACAATTCCTGAACCAAGGAATGATGAAACCAATTTACATGGTTTATGATTCAAGCGCATGCACACCCAACAAAGTTGAGCTGATACCAATGAGAGCTTCTGAGAATGGGATAATCTTGTGCGACAAGTCCATAATCAAGGAGAGCATAACAACGTAGTACGTATAGACTATCTTTCTGAAGGGAATTAGTTTATTTTATTATTAGTTATTAATCTGTTAAAGAAGTGGGGTGATTTCCCGCATTGAATCAAAAGACAAACCTGCAACTCAAAGCAAGCCAACTTTTCCTAAGTGTATTTAATATTAATTCTTAGTCATAGATTGCTTCAGAAAGATAGATAATTTCAATTAGTAGGAAAGTTTTTAAACTTTTAACATCTAAGGACAAGATGAGCAAAAGAGGATTATCACCAGTGATTGCAACGATTCTTCTGATTGTTGTTGTGGTATCATTAGCATCAATTGTTTTCATCTGGGCAAGAGGATTGATTCCTGCAGCAATCCAGAAAGGAGGAATGCCGGCTGAGCAGGCTTGCAGCCAGATAGCTTTGACAGCTGTTTACTCTTATGATGGTGTTTTGACAATAACCAATGACGGAAATATTCCCGTACATAAATTTGTTGTGGGTGTTACATCTGGTGGAGAGCTAACAAGCCAGGAATTCAGCGATGCAATCCTTGCTGGAGATTTTTACAGCGAGCCATTCGCATTCAGCGAAGACAGCATGACTATCACGCCATCAATTCTCGGCGAGGGCGGCAGCGACAAAAAGATTTATAAATGTTCTAACCCTTTTGATGTAGTAATAGAAGAATGAAAAGCAAAAAAGGGGTTTCAGATATTATAATTACTGTTTCATTAATTCTAGTGGCAATTGTTGCTGTAGGAGTTATTGCAGCATTCGTTGTTCCGATGGTCAAGAACCAGTTAGGAAGAACCTCGGCATGCCTGGCATTGAAAGACCATTTCAAAATCAATACTGCATCAACAGCAAGCTGTTATACCGAAAATGTTTATGTAAACCTTTCTATACAAAGAGGATTTGAAAAAGAAGATTCCAAAGGATTTGCAGTCCAGATAAGGACAAGCACTGGAGACATAGTTTCTGCAAGGGAAGAGACTAATGTTGTGGGAAAAGGCAACGGCACCAGGTATAAATATGGAATAGATGGAAAAGGAAAAGTTGAGGCTGTGAGCATTTCAGCAATACTTACCAATGGAGATGTATGCGAGGGTGCAGAATACAGCAATATCGCGCCTTGCTAAATTTTAGAGTTGGAAAGAATAAATGTTTAAGATGTCAGAAAAATAAACTACTAGATTTTTCTGAGCATAGTCAAAAACTCTTTGAGTTTTTGATATTTAATTCTGGCTTGTAATACTTTCGCATACGAAAGGATTAAAAATAAAGAATGGCTTTGATTTTCATCAAGAATTCCTTGAAATTTGGAATTCTGGATGCTCAGAAATCCTACAAAAGATTTCTGACATAAAAGAGGCAAAATGAAAAGCGGGCAAGTTTGGATTGAGACTGTTCTTTACACTCTCATTGGGCTGTCTATTATCGGCGTGATACTCGCGATGGTAAGGCCTGCGATTGAAGAGAAAAGAGATGAGATAACATTGCAGCAGTCAATTGATATCCTGAAAGGCATAGACAACAATATCGCTGATGTCATAGAGTATGGGGTTGGCAATTCAAGGCCGGTTGAAATATCGCTGAGAAAAGGACAGATGTTAATTAATGGCACTGGAAATGAGATTTATTATTCGACAGAAAGCACCAGCATGTTCAGCGAGCCGGGCGCGGTCACAAATGTCGCAAAAAACATCAAAGCCCTGACAACTGAGAGGGCAAAGAACAAATATTTTGTCGAGTTCAGGATGAGATACAGCATGAATCTTACTTTCACTGACAAGGATATTGTCAAGTCCCTGCCTGCATCTTCAACACCATACAATCTGGTTATTACAAACAAGGGAAGCTATATTGACTTTTCTCTTGCCTAACAAAATTTAAATATAGAACTGAGCTAATTTATCTGAAAAAGAGGTATATGAAATGGATATTGATTTAAACCCTGTAATTCCCACGCTGCCGAAGGCAGTTGACAAGACAAAGCTAGATGTAAGGTACGGGCTGATTCCTCCGTTTTCTTATGCACATATTTACTGGGATGACACAAGGAAAGAGGTTGTATATGAAGTTGAAGAGCCCTTGTTGAGTGAGAAGGAAAAAGAGATGTTCAGGAAGCTTGAGGAGGGATTCAGAGAGACAATAAATCTTGATGTGCTGCAGGAAAAGACCATCGCAGGAATACTTGATTATCTTGAAAGGACATTGAAGAAACTGATTATTGAGTTGAATCTGAAGATTGAGCCGGATACTTACGAGAAAATAGTTTACTATTTGTTCAGGGATTTCATCGGATTGAATGAGATTGAACCGATAATCCGGGATTACTACATTGAGGACATTGAATGCAATGGTGTAAACACGCCGGTTTATGTCATACACAGGATTTACAGGAACATGCGCACAAATATTGTTTACAAGGACATTGAAGGGCTGGCAAGCTTTGTTGAGAAGCTCGCACAAAAATGCGGGAGATACATAAGCTATGCAAACCCGCTTCTTGATGGAACACTTCCTGACGGCTCGAGAGTAAATTCAACATATACAAAAGATATTACAAGCAGAGGCCCTACATTCACAATTCGAAAGTTTACGAAAATCCCGTGGACACCAACCCAGTTGATTGCGATGCACACAATCTGCCCTGAAATGTTTGCATATTTCTGGATGCTAGTCCAGTACAAAAGCAATATCATGATTGCAGGAGGCACTGCATCTGGAAAAACAACATTGCTGAATGCAATTGCATTCTTCATTCCTCCTGAGGCAAGAGTTGTCTCAATAGAAGATACCAGGGAGCTTAATCTTCCAAGAGAAAACTGGATTCCGAGCGTGGCAAGAACTGCGATAGGCACAAAGAAAGTTGGAGAGGTGGATTTGTTTGACTTGCTGAAGAATTCGTTCAGGCAGAATCCAGAATATGTAATTGTCGGAGAAGTCAGAGGAAAAGAAGCTTTTGTGCTGTTCCAGGGAATGGCTTCTGGGCATTCATCTATTTCAACAATGCACGCTGATTCTGTAGAAACGATGATAAGGAGATTGCAAACACCACCAATTGAACTCAGCCCGACTCTGGTCAACACGCTGGATGTTGTTGCTATCCAGACGCATGCCATAGTCAACAAGCAGGAAACAAGAAGGCTCCGCAAGATAAGCGAGATAATCAGTGTAAGCCAGGACGGGACTGTTGTCACCAACACGCCTTTCATGTGGAATCCTGCTGATGACAAGTTCTACTTCAAGAAAGACAGCAGGGTTTTCGAAAAAATCTCAATAAGATATGGAATTCCTGTATCTGATTTGTACAAGGAACTTGACAGGAGAATCAAGCTGATAAACGAGCTGGTGAACAGGAAAGTTTTTGGATTTGAGGAATTTGAGAAAGAGATAAACGAGTACTACAAAAGCCCTGAAAATGTCCTCAGAAGGTACGGAATCGAATAGTTTATATATTTCTAAAATCTTTTCATGAAATGGAGCAGAAAGGGGTGGTTGCTAAACCGGAGTTTAAGAAACCCGGGTTTTATGTAAGGATTTCCAACACAGTCTTCTATAATCTTTCAAGCAGCCTGACTTCAAGGGGTTATTTCAAGGACTTGAAGGAAGAGCTCAGGACAGCAGGTATACCAATTTTTTATGCAAGTTACATCTCAGTGATATTTCTCAGCACGCTGCTTACTTTTATTGTTTCATTGATAGCAACAATCATCCTGAGCTTTGGTAATTTTACGATAATTGCTGTCTTAAGGAGCATTGGAATTTCAATATTACTGGGTGTTTGTGCATTCATCCTTCTTTACTTCTATCCGTCTGTTGAAAGAAGGAGCCTGAAAAGCAGGATAGATGACGAGCTGCCTTTTGTCGCGCTGCACATGTCTGCAATCGCAGGAAGCGGACTGGAACCAAGCAAGATTTTTGAAATCCTGATATCTGACAAGGAAAACAAGGCTGTGGCTGGCGAGTTCAGAAAAGTTGTCAACCAAGTCAATATCTACGGGTATGATATTATCACTGCATTGAGGAATGTTGCAAAAGAAACTGCAAGCAGGAAACTTGGCGAGCTTCTTGGAGGAATGGCTGTCACGATTGCCGAGGGCGGAGAGCTTGCTGATTTCTTGAAAAAACGCTCGGAAACATTATTCTTTGATTACAAGCTTTCAAGAGAGCAGTACACAAAGCTTGCAGAGACATTCATGAACATTTATATCAGTGTTGTTATCACAGCACCGATGATATTTTCATTGCTGATATTGCTGATGGGAGTAAGCGGTTTTGGCTTGACATTAAGTCCTGCTGCACTGACAGTCATCCTTATCCTGGGTGTTTCATTGATTAATGTTATATTCCTGGTTGCCCTTCACCTTAAACAACCATCGTACTAAACAAAAAATGAAAAACAAAGTTTTTCAATCATTCGCTTGTAGAGGACAAGCTTCATGAAATGAAAATCGTAACACGGACAAATGTGATAACAACTGCACTTGCACTTTTAGTGATAATCCTTGACTTGATATTTTTCAGGGGGCAGAAAATCTTTTTGCTGCTGATCCTGCTGGGAATTGTGATATTTGCAATGCCATTCATGCTGCTGCTGATGGCAGAGAGCAAGCTTGAGAAAGAGAACAATGAGAAATTCCTGGAATTCATAAGGAATATTGTCGAGAATGTAAAGGCAGGAACGCCGATCAGCATAAGCATCATGAATGTCAAGAACCAGGATTACGGCACTCTCTCGCCGCATGTACAGAAGCTTGCTAACCAGGTTGCTATTGGAATTCCAGTCAAGCAGGCTTTGCAGATTTTTGCAAATACAGTCAAGGGCAGCGTTATAAAGAAAGCAATAACACTTATCAGCGAGGCTGACAGGGCTGGAGGAGATATTGAAGAAATACTTGAGTCTGTGGCAAATTCTGTAAATGAAGTTGAGAAGCTGAAGAAAGAGAGAAAGTCGTCAATTTACAACCTGGTTGTCCAGGGTTACATAATATTCCTGATTTTTGTTGTTATAGTAATAATAATGCAGTTCAAAATTATTCCATTGACAGCAGATATTGCAAAAAGCGGCGCATTCTCTGCAGAAAAAATCACAAGACCCTTGTTTTACCTGCTGATTGTGCAGGGTTTCTTCTGCGGGCTTGTGATTGGAAAGCTTGCAGAAGGCGAGATAAAAGCAGGAATAAAGCACTCATTCATAACAATTGTACTGGCTTTGCTGCTGTATTCTGTTGTTAGCTTGTTTTTTGGATAACCAAAAAACTTAGTTATTAATAGAAAAAATGTTAAACACCCATGAAGTGTTTGTGCAGTTGAAATATCAAATGAAACCCTTATCAAGCGTCAAAGAGTTTATGTTAATAATTCTTCGGTGCTTGGTTTGAGTTTTATGGCTAAATTTAAACATCAAAAATCCATAAAAGGGATTTTTGTGGCTTCAGAATTTATCGAATTCTGATAGCTGTCAAAATTTGGCAATTTTGAAGCTTAAAAATTTGAATGCAAATTTTTAAATATCTCTTTTTCCTTTGATGAAGATGAGCAAAAGAGGGCAAAGCCATATTGAGTTTATAGTTTCATTTACCTTGTTTGTGAGTTTTGTGCTCGTGATACTCCTGTTTTTCAGGCCTTCGACAAAATCAGGAGATATAGGACTGAATGCAATCGAGAATGCAATTATGACAAAAATCAGCACAGATTATTCTTTCTTCAGTGTAAAGAGCTCGCTGGGTCTTATGCTAGATTGTTTCTGTTTTGAGAATCCTTATCCAGTGTCTGGTGGAGTTGCTGCAAAAGACGAGAACAAGCAGCAGGTTGCTGCTGCACTGCAAGGCAGCCGAGTATGCCTGAAGGCACAAGATGAAATCAAGTTCTATTATGTTTACTTCTCAGACGAGTTCTCCAGCCAGGGATGGGCTTGTGAAAGTCCAATAATAGACAATAATATCCAAGCCGGCTCGTTGAGAGAGTTAAGCGTGGTTTCAAACAGCCTGCTTGGGAATTTCAGTGAAGAGTATACTAACAGTTATGATTCATTGAAACAAGAGCTTGGAATATCAAATTATGATTTTAAATTAGAAGTCTTTGAGAATGGCAACCCAATTATGAATTTGGAAAGAAGAACGCCGCTTGGAAGGCCTGTGTATTCA